>Ga0070734_10001440_pt1 | contig 34593 bp, 25 predicted proteins | sample Coa_R1_8_FD_66444 | JGI IMG/M metagenome (GOLD analysis project Ga0070734, IMG submission 66444) | Surface soil microbial communities from Centralia Pennsylvania, which are recovering from an underground coalmine fire - Coalmine... | ecosystem: Environmental > Terrestrial > Soil > Unclassified ...
AAACTGCGCATTCACCGTTGTCCCACCGGAAATGACGTTGAAGTTGTTCGATTTAATGTCCGTAGGCGTCAATGCTAAATCGATGGCCGGAACCTGCACGGGTAAGGCGATCCCGTTCCCACTAGCTTGGATATTGCGCCCGTTCACACTGCCGTTCAGGGCCGGTTTATCGGCCGCACCTTTTGCGTTGATGTTCGCAGTTACGTTGCCAGCGACTTTCATGCCCGGAGCAAAAGCCTGCCCTGAGGCTGCCGCCAATTGGATCAATTCTGCAATTGCCACATTGTTTGCTTTCAGATTCAGATCAATCTGCGCCGGAGTCGGCTTAGTGTTCACGGTACCGTTGATGTTGAAAGGAGTAGAGCCAAGTTTGATCGTTGTGTTGTTGACTGTGATGATGTTGTTGCGCAAATCGTCGCTTACGTCATAATCAGCTTGAATCGGATAGCCGACTTCCGTTCCATGGAGCTTGGCGTTCTTTAAGGTCATCGATCCGGAGGCCGCAGCTTTGGCTGCGGAACTGCTAATTTTCGTCTCACCCGATAGCACGCCATCCGTTCCCACCAATGCGGGCGAATTCAAAAACTTTTGCAAGCCGGCAATCTGCACATCTTTTAACGTCAAATTTCCTTGAAATGGCGTGGCCGCAGGTTCCGTTGCAATGGGGCCGCCTTTGCCTTGCAAACGCACTTCTTGCGACCCTCCACCGGGCAGGCGCGCAGACAAATCAAGCGAAAATGGTTTGTTGGGAGCGAAATCTTCCAGTGTAAGGTCAATGTGGTCGTACACGCTGCGGGGGCTCGGAGCTTCACGGTCGGTCAATGCAACCTGGCCGTCTTGAATCATCAATTTACTCAGAGAAAACTCACCCGAGGACGACGAGGAGGATTCCGCTTTCGGTTTATTTGCGCCAATGGAGGCAAAGTTCCAGACGCCTTCTTTGCTCTTGATCAATTCAACGACTGGCCGTTGCAAGCTGATCGAGTCCACTTCGACGTCTTTGTGCAGCAATGGCAGCAAATGGACGGAGACATCCAACTCTTTCGCCTGCACGAAGGGCACTGCGCCAAATTTGGGGTCCTCGGCGATCACAATATTCTGCACTTTAAATTCCAATGGAAAAATTCCCAGGCTCATGTTGCCGAGCTTCACGCTTCGGCCTAATTGCTGTTGCAAAGCGTCTTGAATTTGAGCGTGGTAGCTGTTCACGTCAAAAGTGGCGAGGAATATACCAACAGCAACGATGACGAGAACCACGAGAATCCCGACAACCATGATCACTTTTCGCATAATGGACTCCTTACATGTTTGCTACGCGATTAGGTTATACGCCTTGAAGATGCGTTTCCAGTAGAAAAAGGCAAGCCTGCTTAGGCTTGCCTTGGTCGCATGCTTTCTTAAGTGGATGCTACTTGGCGCTGCCAACCAACTTTTCGACATCGGACATCTCTTTTACTACGCCCGAAGACAGAATCTCCGGCCCACTATCAGTAATTAAGATTGTATCTTCCACGCGGAAGTGCATCTGCTTCTCCGGAAATTCGACAATCGGCTCGATGGTGACCACCTGCCCAACTTTAATCGGCCCGGTGGGACGCTTCACATCATGGGTGGCGAGACCGACAAAATGTCCGGGGAAACCGTACCACTGTTTATCAATGCCATTTTTGGTGAAAACGTCTTTACCAGCGTCGGCGGCCTGTTCATAGGTATTTCCGGGTTTCAACATTGCAATGGATGCTTTCTGCGACTCCAAATCCACGGCATACCATTTGGCTTGCTCAGGGGTAAATTTGCCGCTGATGTTGAAAGTGCGCGTGATGTCCATCGCCATGTGGTCAAAATCGGCAGCAAAATCAAAGACCACTAAAGCGTTCTCTGGAATCTGGTTGCGATCGTTGAAATAGTGCCACGTATTGATGTTTTTTCCTGTGCCCACAATTGCGGGATACGCCCAGCCGGTTGCGCCTCCATCCCGGAAAACATAGTCCGCCCGCGCTTCAATTTGATATTCATACATTCCCGGCTTCGCATGAGCCATAGCCTGCTTCAACCCCTCTGCGCTCAAAGCGCCATTGCGCCGGAGAACAGTGATTTCCTGAGGAGTTTTGATATTTCGCATATCGTCAATGAAGGGTGTTACGTCGCGCTGATGTGCCGCGGGATATCGCAACGCCAATTTTTGAAAAGCAGCGCGATCCCCCGGCGTCGGATCGCCATAGGGCGCATTGTATTCATCCGCGTAGTCACGGCCAACTTCCCCGCGAGCACCGTCGGCTTTATCTGCAAACGTCAGCCGCAACCAAAGATCGGTTTCCTTGCCCAAAATAAATGACAGATAGCTGTCGAGATTCGTGATGGGAACAACTGACTTGTATCCCATCTTTTCCTGTTCGTCAGCGGTAAGCGAAAGTAGGTTGGCGCCATAGACCTGTTTCACGCGCGGCGCCTGCTGGGGTTCAAAGATCACAGTGCGGCCACTCTCCACATCCATGATCATCGCTGCACCCGGATCGGAAAGACCGGTGTAATAGAAGAAATCATTGTCTTCCCTATAGTGATTCGCCTCGGGCAGAGTGTTTCGGGCGAACAAGAGCAGCACACCAGTTTTAAGCTGTTTGGCAAGATCCGCGCGACGGCGGGTAAATTCCTGCGCTCCGCCAAGGTCGTTGACGGCGACTGGATCTGTGTATTGTGCGACCGCAGGCAATGCTATCAAGCCGATCAACAACCATGACCAAATCACATTTCGTGTTTTCATTCTTTTCTCCTGAGAACTGCCGAGTGTACGCCACCGTTGTGGCCAATGACAACCGTCCAAAATAAAGACCCTTCCCGTTTAGAAAAGGAAGGGTTGATTGTTCTTGTTTATGTTCTATTTCTTCCCAGTCTCGGCCGTCATCCGGTCATGATCGTAATATTCATAAGCCGACATCGGCTTTTCGCCGCCCTTTTTCCAAACACGGCCATCTTCGCCGAGTTTGCCTAAAGCCCTCGCCATCTCGCGGACGTGAATCGCGACCGAACCGCAACATGAACCTATGTAGTTGATGCCGATTTCTTTCGCGCGGACAGCATAATCACCCATCTCTTTGCGCGTAAGTTGCAAAGGATCGAGCCCGAGGGGAAATTCAGGAAGACTGGTGAAGTCCGGTTTCGATTTCGGTGTACGGTAACCGACGGGTTGGCATGCAAGATAACCGTCAACGGCTTTCCGCATTTCTTCCATCGGCCCCAGTAAATGCTCTGGCGGACGCAGACAATTCATGCCGACAATGTCCGCTCCCGCATCGAGCAATGCTTTTGCCGACTCAGCGGCGGTCTTGCCGTCTGCGGTTTCATCTTTGTTCTCGAAACAGATGGTCACCATCACGGGCAAACCCGTCTTCTTGCCACGCTCAACGGCAATCAATGCTTCGCCAAGCCAGGAAAAAGTCTCCCCGATAATGAAATCCACGCCCTCGTCAACTTGCACTGCAAGCTGCTCGTCAAAAGTTTTGCGCACACGATCGGCTGAAGAGGGGCTGTCCGGTTCGTACATCCATGTCAGGCTGAGATTTCCAGCAACCAAACATTTATCGCCCGCAACTTCACGGGCAATACGAACGGCTGCGCGGTTCAGTTCCTCAATCTTGCTTTCAAGACCGACCGTCGCCAACTTGTCGCGGCTGGCATAAAACGTAAGCGCCTGCAAGACATCAGTGCCAGCCTCGCGGAACTCAGTATGTAATTCGCGCAAAGCATGAGGATGCAACAATGCAACTTCCGGTGTAAACGGACCCGCGCGTACCCATCCGCGTTTTTCCAACTCCAGCAAGTAACCGCCGTCTCCCAATACCGGGCCTTCCTTTAAGCGCTCAAGTATTCCCTTTTTCTTCATCGTCTCTCCTCAATATGCATCGTCCGCGTATTCGTATTCCGCTTTAATCGGCTGATTTTCCGCAAAACGGCTGGGCCGGAAAGCCCTTATATCTAACGTCTTTCCATAACCATCCAGCAATAATTCCGACATCACAAGACCAATGGCCGGCGAGATCTTAAATCCCATTCCCGAAAAACCTGCACACACATAAAGACCGTTGATTCCCGGAATTTCCCCTAATAGCGGCCTTGAATCGGGAGTCATGTCATACACACCGGTCACGCCGCGCATCACTTCCGCATTTTCCAATTTGGGTATCCGCCGGCATGTGCGTTCAATCATCTCTTCGAGGCTCGCATCTGTTGCTCTTTGCGGAAAATTATCGGGATTGACTGGCCGCTCGCCCCAAAAATCTCCGACCAAAAATTTGTCGTGGGCATCAGGCCGGAAGTAGGTTTCCGTGCCGGAGTCAATGCAAGCGCAACCGTTACCTTTCATATTGGGCGGATTTCGCAAAATTGCAACTTGATGAAATTCAGCTTCGATGGGCAATTCGTAACCGACATATTGAAACAACGGTTTCGACCATGGACCAGTTGCCGCCACAACCATGGGAGCATCAATGTCTCCGTGCTCCGTTGTTACGCCACTAACATGCTCACCCTTCAAGCGAAATGCGATAGCCTGATTTCGAGACGAGTAGTGCACACCCATCTCTCGCGCTCGTTCGAGGAAATCGTTGGCAACCCCGGCCCCATCTCCATATCCCGAGTCAGGCTCATAGGCGGCGAGTTCGATTTCGTCAACCTTCCAATCGGGTTCGAGTCCTTGCAATTCCTGACGATCAATCAACTCAACGTTCACGCCGAGTTCTTTCTGCATTGCTACATTTCTCTTGAGTAGCTCGATTTCATGTGGAGCAACAATGCGCACAAACCCCGTCTTGCGAAAATCCCCCTGAGTTCCGACAATTTCTTTCCAGTTTTCAAACATCCGCAAGCTAATCAGCGCGAGCTTCACTTCTGCGGGGTAGCTGTAATGCATTCGAATCAATGCCGAACTCCGTCCACTACCACCGTGCGCAACATGGTCTTTGTCGAGGATGACGATCCTTTTTGCGCCGCGTTTCGCTAGATGAAATGCAATCGAGGCACCCATCACCCCTGCGCCAATAATCACGATATCAGCGGCTTTTGGTAGCATTTTTTCGCTCATGCCGCGCCTCGGAACTTCCCTTTTTTCCAGTCGCGTAAAACCTGGTGCGCAGCGTTATGGCCAGGCGCCCCTGTAACTCCACCGCCGGGATGCGCACCAGCTCCGCATAAATAAAGACCATCAATCGGCGTTCGATATTGCGACCATCCGGAAACTGGACGCATAAAGAACAACTGTTCCAGCCGCAAATCTCCATGAAAAATATTGCCCTCCGTCAATCCGTAAGTTCGTTCGAGATCGAGCGGAGTCAGGACTTGGCGGGCAATGATCGAGTTCGGAACATTCGGCGCATACTCCGCAATTTTCTTGACGACGCGATCGCCCAATAGCTCACGCTTCTCATCCCAATTGCCATCGCGCAAGCGATACGGTACGTATTGCACAAAGCAAGTCAGAATGTGCCTGCCTGCAGGCGCAAGGGAATCGTCAGCGTTCGAAGAAATCACGCAATCCACCCAAAGCTCCTCTGGAATTTCGCCAAATTTTGCGATGTCATAGCAACGCTCGGCGAATTCGAGCGAAGGTACCAACGTATAGAAAGTTCTTTCGAGTGGAGTAGCCGTGGGCGAAGTCCCTGTAAATCTTGGTTCTTCGCTCAAGACAAAATTCACTTTGGCGCAAGGGCCATCCATCTTAATGCTGCGGACAGAATGCACGAATTCCGTTGGTAGTTCTCTCTCCCCGACCATTTTGAGAAAGGTGCGTTTGGGGTCGGCATTAGAGAGAACCATACGAGACCGAATCTCTGTTCCATCTTCCAGCATTACACCTACCGCCCTTCCGTTGCGAACATCTATTTTTGCCACTGAAGCCGATGTCCGAATTTCCACACCGAGTTTCTTTCCCGAAGATGCCAGCGCTTGTGTGATGGAACCCATGCCTCCCATCACATGACCGTAAAATCCTTGCAATTCGTGCTCACCGCCACTCAATAGATGAAACAGAAGGCCAATGGCCGTCCCCGGTTGATAAGGACCGCCATGCTTGCCATAGACGTTGTTGGCAAGAAACATCGTCTTAATTTTTTCGGACTCGTAGTTGTTATCGAGAAATTCGCCGAGACTTCCGGTTAGAAATGAAATCAGCTGAGCAATTTCATCGCTGGAGATTCCACGAAATCGCGCTCCAAGGCGAAGCAGATCCGTCCATCCACCCATGCTGCCAATATCAACTTCCGGCGGTGGCTCAAGAAAAAACGGTTGCAGATATCGCGCCAGTTTTTTCAGGCGGTTGTCCATACGAACAAATGTTTCAGAATCTTTAGCAGAAACTTTCGCGAACTCAGCCTGCGCGCGGTCCCGGTTCGCCCACCAGGGCAAAACGTGTCCGTCAGGAAATGGGACCTGGATTGCTGGATCGCATGGCACCATGCGCAATCCATGGGAGGCCAGATTCAGATCCTGAATCACTTCCGGCCGCAACATGCTGGCGATATAAGAAGTGGTCGAGACGCGGCAGCCGGGAGCAATTTCCTCCGTCACGCAACATCCACCTACGATTTCGCGCCTCTCCAGCACCAGCGTGGATAAACCGGCGCGCGCAAGATAGGCAGCCGCAGTTAACCCATTGTGGCCGCCGCCGACGACCACAGCGTCATATAGTTTTGGCGTGGAAGTCATTGATTGACTTTAAGTCAATGATTTCTGTAAAGCTCGTCATCTACATTAGCTTAGCCCTCATAAAAATTGAATTGAAATCGTCAATCATTTTCGATATCGTATTCTGACTTGAGGTCAATATGAGCGGAATCGGCAGTAATGTCACGGCCCCTCCCCACTATCGCAACATGCCCCCGCGTCCTCGATCCGAGAACAAGCGTTCGCGGATCGTTGACGCCGCAATGCGTCACTTCGCCGAGCATGGTTACCATGCTTCGCGTGTTGGCGATATTGCCGATGAACTCGGCATTGCCAAGGGTTCCATCTTTCAGCACTTCGGCAGCAAAGACGGGTTGTTTTTTGAAGCTTACAAAAAAGCAGTTCGCTCTTTTCCGCGTTACCTCGATGCTCCAGCGGACGTACAAGCCAAGGGGTTTTTCGAAGTTTTGCGCTACTGGCTGGCTTCCACCGAACACCTCATCGGCGAAGATTGGATTCCCTACCGGGTGTCACTTCTCGGTAACTACGGCACTGACCTTGCCCTTAAGCGGGAAATTAACCGCTTTTTGCTAGCCGAAGATCCCTACGGCACCGTGGCATTTGTAAAATTCGGCCAGCAGCGCAAAGAACTCCGGGCCGACATGGACCAGGAAATGATTGTTTCATTTCTGGATTGGACCATGGAACGCTTTCAGGATGCGCTTTTGACAGAAGAACTCGACCCGGGCCTGTTTCGCCGCCAGGGTAACGTCGTCGAGAAAAAAGAGGCCCGCATCACGCAATTCATTGATGTGTTGAAACGTGCTATCGGCGCCGAAAAGCAAAAATGAAAGATGAAGGATAATTGGCGAGTGAGGATTCAATAGTTCATGTCCAGTTCAATCAAAGAAATTCTTGCGAGCTACGATGACCACGCTCCTCTCGCGGATGCATTCACCATCCCCGCTTCCTGGTATGTTGATCCCCGCATCGCAGAATTAGAAATGGCAACCGCCTTCAGCAAAAGCTGGCAAATGGTTGGCCGCGCCGCCCAGGTAGAAAAGCCGGGTCAGTTCGTTACTTTTACGGTTGTGGGCGAGCCGATTGTCGTCGTTCGTGGAAATGATGGCGTCTTGCGCGGCTTTTACAATGTTTGCCGCCATCACGCCGCCGCCGTCGTGACCGAAACTTGCGGCATTGCCTCGATTCTGCATTGCCCATACCACGGCTGGAATTACGGGCTCGACGGCTCGCTCAAAGGCATGCCGGAATTTGACGGCGTAAAGAATTTTGACCGTCAAAACAATGGCCTTGTTCCTGTGAAAACCGAGATCTGGGAAAAATTCATCTTCGTCAATCTAGATCCAAAGGCAGAAAGTATTGCAAATTACTTTGGAGGTTTAGTAAAGCGCGTTGCTCCGCTCGGCGTGGCTAAGCTTCACTATTTCGACTCGCGCACCTACGACATCGCCTGCAACTGGAAAGTCTTCGTGGACAACTATCTCGACGGCGGCTATCACGTACCTCATCTGCACAAGGGACTCAGCTCCGTTCTCGATTACAAGCAGTACACGATCGAAAACGAAGACCGTTATTGTCTGCAATCGAGTCCCATGGTTTCATCCGACGAAGACGCCGCCACCGGGGCTACGCGCAAGGGCGATAGGGCCTGGTACTTCTGGCAATATCCCAATTTGATGATTAACTGCTACGAAGGCTATATGGACACGAATCTCGTCATCCCCGTTGACGCCGACCATTGCCGCGTTATTTTCGATTTCTATTTCGGAGATACGAGCGAAGCTAGCCGCGAATATAACGAAATGAGCGTCGCGACCGGAGCGCGGGTGCAGGATGAAGACCTCGGCATCTGTGAAGCGGTCCAGCGTGGACTGAAATCACGCGCTTATGGCGCGGGGAGGCTTTCTGTTCGCCGCGAAGCCGGAGAGCATTTGTTCCATCGCTTGCTGGCGGCTGATTTAAAGGCGGGATTATCAACTGGTTCCTTCGCCGCAGACTAGCTTCTGCCTGCGATTACTGATGGTCCCTCGGCACCGTCTGTTCCCACGTTTTGCTCTTCACCATCTGCCCGTCTTTTAACAATTCGCGCGTGTATTTGTAGTAGAAGTTCTTTTGATCAGTTGTCACCGAAAGATGGCCACGCCACGTTAGCGTGCGGTCTTTTAATGCAAAGATCGTCTCCGCCTCACCCAGGGTAGAAGTTATGTCCGGATGGGCATCGTCGGCGTTGTAAGTCAGCTTTTCGTAATCTGTCTCTTTGCCCCATGGAAATGTAGTCTCCGATTCACCCTTCCAATGAACGGTGGTTTTCTGCCGTGCTTCGTCGCGTTCGACCGTCCACTCTCCTGGCCACGGAATTCCCGTGCTACGAATATCTTTTCGTTCTTCGATTGGCTCCGGAGGGGAAAATGCCGGCGCGGCTTCTCCTTTCAACGAAACAATGGGCAATGAAATCTGCGACCCTTGCCCACCGCCAAGCTGCAAAGAAGTCGTCATGTTATAAGGCGTCGGTAAAATCATCGGCCAGAGCGCGTTCGAAATGGCTGCGCGAATGCGGTGTCCCTTGGGAAAGACCCACGATGTCAAATGCATTTCAATACTCAGCGGATAAACTTTGCCCGGAACCAAGTCTTTCGGCTCAGTCATGGACTCGCGCTGTGCGCCATTTATTCCCGCGCCCGTGATTTGCGTAACTGTTCCGTCGGGAGCTACATCCGACAAGCGCGCAAACCAATCCGCGAGAGGCGCGTCCGCCGAGGCTTGCAAGAGCACGCGCGGCCTTCCCAGAATGGCGATGTCTTCAGTAAGCGGCGCGGAATCATAGAGTAGACTGAACGCATCCACGGGACGTACATCGCTCAGCAACTCTCCCCACCAGAAGCCAGCCTCCACGCCGATGGTCGGAATATATTTCAGTTGATGCACGGCGCTGTCAGCAGGACGATCACTCAAAGTATGGTTCGGCTGCAAAAATAGAACTTGCTTCTTCTCTTCTTTGGGCGGCCATTCATCTTCACGTCGCCATTCGCCGGGTACCGTCTCCAGCTTCGGGTCCGGCGGATGCCAATGCTGCATATAGATCACCAGTCGCGGGTCTTTCTCTACGCCCGTGTTTTTGCCCTTCAGCCAACGGTCCCACCAGCGAATCGCCTGATCGCGCCACTCGACTTGCGGCCCAAACCCGGCGTCATTCGGGAATGTATGGTTCCACGGCCCCACAATCGCTCGTACCTGTCCGCTCGATTGCATCAGCATGTCCGGGATATTGTCACGGTAGCCATCCTGCAATCCCCCAATCAGAAACGCCGGAATCTTGATTTCAATCAGCGGCCGAACACGATCACGCCAAAACGGCCCATCGTGCTGATGTTTCAAATAAAGCAACGACCACGGCGGGGCTTCGAAACGCGGCCCCAAGACCTTTTCGTCGAGCGTATAGTCTGGCGCGCCAGTCCAGCCTTCGGCCATGTCCATGTTCAATTCAAATTCATCAATGTGCGCCATGCCGTCCATGTAATGCACATCGTCATGAAAAAGCTCGGCGGTGGCATCCACTGCAATAATGGCTTTCAGTTCGAGCGGATGCCGCATCGCCATCTGCAACGAGTTGAATCCACCCCATGAAATTCCGAACATGCCAACATTGCCGTTTGACCACGGCTGCGTCGCCAGCCAATGAATCACCTGTTCGCCGTCTTGCTGCTCCTGTTCTGAATATTCGCGTTCCGGTGGAACCCCCTCGCTTGTGCCAAATCCGCGAATGTCCACGCGCACACTCACATAGCCGCGACGCGCGAAGTAAGCATGTTTGCCGTAGTCTTCGGCGGCAGTATCATCGTCTTTTCTGTAAGGCAAATACTCGAGCAGCGCCGGAAACTTCTCGCCCGGCTTGGCTCCGTCGGGCATGTACAAAGTCGCCGCCAGGCGGATGCCATCTTTCATCGGAATCCGTGCGTTCTCCATGCGCACGCCATAGATCGGAGCGGATGGAGAATCCAACGCGCAGCAGATGCTGGCTAAAACTACCAGTAACAAAATCAAGAAATTTGTTCGCATGAGTGGAAGGCACGAGTGTAGCATTACGTCCCAGATTGTATGTCAATCCTGCTCCAGCTATAGTCACGTTTCAGATGACCAGTCTTCGCTTTGAGCAATGGGTGGCGTTTCCGCTGGAAAACGTTTTTCGCTTTTTCGCCGATCCGAACAATTTGCCACGAATTATGCCGCCTGCAACGGCAACGCGTATCGTCGAACTGAAACTGGTTCTTTTGCCAGGAGACACCAGAAAGTTGGCTGGCCCAGGCTCAGAAGTCATCACCAGCTTTCGGCCCATTCCGCTTCTCCCCTTTCGCCAAAAATGGATTGCTCTCATCACAGAATTCGAGTGGAACCATCATTTCGCAGATATCCAGAAGCAAGGCCCATTCAAGAGCTGGCACCACCGCCATGAATTTTCAGCAGAGACTCGCGACGGTGTGGCGGGAACCATCGTGCGCGACGTTATTGATTATGAAATCGGGTTTGGTGTCTTGGGAAAGATTGCCGACGAGCTTTTCGTGCGGCGAACCTTCAACGAGATGTTCGCCTATCGGCAGAGTGCGCTGGAAAAACTACTTACGTAAGAACTACCTCGACGGCTCTACGAACACTGCCGTCCCATAAGCCAGAACTTCGGTGACGCCTTGCATGACCTCGGTCGCATCATAACGGGCCCCGACCACCGCGTTACCGCCAAGTTCCGCGGCGTGTTGCAGCATCAGGTCAAACGCTTCCGCTCGGGTCTTCTCACACAGATTCGTAAGCAATGTAATGTTGCCGCCAAGTATGGTTTGCAGTCCGGCGCCAATGGTTCCGAAAATTGAACGCGAACGGACGACGATGCCCCTCACCACTCCCAGCGTCCGCGTCACCTTAAATCCGTCCAACTCAAACTGGGTCGTTACCATGTTGTGGGCGACCATCCGGCCCGGCGCGTTGTAACTCATGCCCATGAGAAGTTCTCCTGCCGCAATAAGTTATTCCAATTCCGCGCGAATCACAAATGTTTCTTGCGATGCCTCGTAGCGAACGCTCAAGACGTTAGGCTTGCAACAGGTCTGGCAATCCTCCACGTAGGACTGCCGCGCGCCCGCGGACTCATCCACCTCGGTCTCGTTCCACTCTCCACAGCCCGCGCATTGAAATACCGCATTCAAATTGTTTCGTCACTTCCCCACATAACTTACCCGCCAAATCGAGTTCGATCCGTCGTCGCTCACCAACAGAGAGCCATCTTTTGCCACGGTAATGCCAACCGGACGTCCCCAAACCGTACCATCTTTGGTAACAAAGCCCGTGACAAAATCTTCATACTCACCGCTGGCATGGCCTGTCTGATGCAGAGGCACGCGGATTACTTCATACCCTGCCCGCACCGACTTATTCCACGAACCATGCTCCGATGCAAAAATATCGCCATCATACTCCGCTGGAAACTGCCGCCCATCGTAAAACGTCATTTCCAGCGAGGCATTGTGCGGTTGCAAAAGCACATCGGGCACAATCACTTTATCTTTCAATTCTGGATGCTTGCCCTTCAACCGCGGATCCGGATTTCCGCCTGAGTAAAACCATGGCCAGCCGTAAAATCCTCCATCCTGCACGTGGGTGATGTAGTCGGGAACGAGATTGTCTCCCAAACCGTCGCGCTCATTCACTGAACACCAAAGCTCGCCAGTCTTTGGATTCACTGCCAGCCCACCGCCGGAATTGCGTATTCCGTAGGCATAGACGCGCATGCCCGATCCGTCAGGATTGAATTCAAGAATATCGGCGCGATTCTTTTCCCCCGAATGAGTATCTGGATCATCGATATTTGAAGCCGACCCCACTGACACCCACATTTTCTTGCCATCCAGAGAGAAGCGAATATCACGTGTCCAATGGCCGTTTCGCGCGTGGGGCAAATCGACAACATGCTCCACTTTTCCTGAGGCCTTCATGTCCCCCCGGTGATAAGCAAAACGTAAAACCGCATCCGTGTCACCGACATAAACCCACTGAGGATCAGGCCCGGGAGGATAAAAAGCAATGCCATACGGCTGATTCAGGCCACTGGCGAAGACTTCACTCTGCTCCGCCTTTCCGTCGTGGGTAATCCCGCGAAATACCCTAATGTCGCCGCCGTCGCTTTCCGCTAGAAAGAAGTCTCCATTTGGGGCCGTACGAATCAACCGTGGATTGTTCAGTCCAGTCGCGTATTGGTCAACTTGGAATCCAACGGGCACCTGCGGCCATGCGTTCGCAGGACGCTCGACGACGTCAGGACCATTGCCCGCCGACTTGGTCGCGTAAGGTTGTGGCAAATCTTTTACGGTTATTTTGCGGACCGTCCCCGGACTCTCATAGCGATAATCTGTGAACGGTGGCGTAGGGGCGGGGGGATTGTTCTGCGCGTGGCTGGCTTCATTTCCCGCGACGAATATTAACGAAGACAAAACGACAACAGGCAACAGCAGAGTAGTTTCTTTCGGGCGGCTCACAACTCCTCCTGACGCCTGATTAGATAAGCGCCACGCCCATTAGATGCGCGAACTGTTTGTGGATGTGGCCTGGCCGGGTGTCAGCGCGCGAGGCAGAATGGGGAAATCCATGGCAATCAATTCTTCCCGCAGCTGGTCCACCGATTCGAATTGAATGGCATTCATGCCCACCGCGCGGGCTGCGTCAATGTTTCCCTGGCGGTCATCGATAAACAGCGACTCCTCCGCCGGCACTCCCAACCCGCGTAACGTGTATTCATAGATTGCCGCCTCGGGTTTGACCATCCGAACATCCGCGGAAAATGTCTGGAAATCGAACTCGTTCAGCCATCCGAATTTCTTTCGCACATACGTGACCATGTCCGCGTGCATGTTCGAGAGCAATCCAACTTTGTAATCGCCCGCTCGCAATGCGCGCATCCATTCGATCATCACCTCGTTGTCGCGCGCCCACATTTCCAAATCCAATCGATAGACTTCGGCAAGCGCGCGCTCATCAATCTTGCTGCCCGCGTCCTCGGCGAACAACTTCCAGTAGGCTTCCGCACTCAAGTCTCCGCGGTCAAATGCCAGCCGGTTCCGCATCCACAATTCCGGCACCAAATCCACATGGATTCCAAAAAGGTCAGCCATCCGCTGGCCCTCCGCCGGCGTCGGCATGTGGCAAAGCACTGCTCCGTAATCCAGCACGACCGCCGTAATATTGGGCATGAACCGAAAGTCCTCCTTCTTCATTTTCAGGGCCAAGCGCGATTTCGTCCAACTTTCGCGATAATTTTTTCCGCGAGTGACCCTTCTCTGCCTCTATCGTCCAAGACTTTGGATCAGTGGGCGCGCTTCATGCAGCTTCTTCTATATCCATTTTCCGCTACACTATCGAAACCGTCACTTGAGGGATCGCACCTTGCACAATCCGGGCACACTTTTGCGCAGATTACTCATCATTTTCTTTTGCTTCGTCACCATCGCCTCCGCCGCTCAAGCCGTCCGGCCCGAACTCTATAACTCGCTGAAGTGGCGCCTGATTGGTCCCTTTCGCGGCGGTCGTGTCGTCGCTGTGGCCGGCATTCCCGGCAATCCGGCGAAATTCTACTTCGGTGCCGTTAACGGCGGCATCTGGGAGACCACCGACGCGGGCGTAGTCTGGCGGCCCATTTTCGACGATCAGCACATCGCTTCCATTGGCGCTCTCGCCGTCGCCCCATCCGATCCCAACACAATTTATGCGGGGACGGGCGAGTCCGACATTCGCATGGATTTATCCTCCGGCGATGGCGTTTACAAGTCCACCGATGGTGGCAAAACTTGGAACAACATCGGCCTGCGCGAAACCCGTCAAATCAGTCGCATAGTCGTGGATACGCAAAACGCGAACATCGCCTACGTCGCCGCGTTCGGCCACGCTTATGGCCCTAACCCGGACCGAGGCGTCTATAAAACTGAAGACGGCGGCGCGCATTGGACGAAGGTGTTAGATCGCGGCCCTGACGTCGGCGCAGCCAGTCTCGCTATCGCGCTCGACAATCCCAAAATCCTTTTCGCCACCATGTGGAACGCCCACCGTCCCCCTTGGAGCACGTATGCTCCCATCGCCGGCCCCGGCAGTGGACTCTACCGTTCCACCGATGCCGGCCAAACCTGGACGCATCTAACCGGCTCTGGCTTGTCTGACGGCGACTGGGGCCGTTCTGGGGTCACCGTTTCTCGTGATGGACAGCGCGTGTACGCGCTCGTCGAGTCCAAGAAATCCGGTCTCTATCGTTCCGACGATGGAGGCAATTCCTGGACGCTCGAAAATTCCGACTCCCGCCTCACCAGCCGCGCCTGGTATTTCAGCGACATCACCATCGATCCTAATCATCCCGATGTCGTTTATATGCCTAACGTGGCCCTGTATCGCACGGACGACGGCGGAAAGACCATCACCATCGTTCGCGGCGCGCCCGGCGGCGACGACTATCACCAGCTCTGGGTCGATCCTAAAGATTCCACCCGAATGATTCTCGGCACCGATCAGGGCACGACCATCAGCGTGAATCATGGCGAGACGTGGAGCACCTGGTACAACCAGCCCACAGCGCAGATCTACCACGTCGCTACCGACAACCGCTTTCCCTATACCGTCTATGGCCCACAGCAGGATAGCGGCGGCATCGCCGTCATGAGCCGCACCGATTATGGCCAAATCTCCGCGCGCAATACTTTCTCGCCGGGCGGCAGCGAAAGTGGATACATCGCGCCCGATCCCCACGATCCCAACATTCTTTATTCAACTGGAGCTTTCGGCTCTGTGTCCCGCTTTGATCTGCGAACTTCTCTGAGCCAAAATGTAAGCCCCTGGCCGGTTTTCGCCTGGGGCAGCGAAATCAATGCCCGCAAATATCGGGCCGGCTGGAACCCTGTGCTCTTGTTCTCCCCCTACGACCACAAAACGCTCTACCTCGGAACGCAGTTCGTCATGAAGACCGCAGATGGTGGCTTGCACTGGGAAACTATTAGCCCCGATCTCACCGGCGCATCTTCGCAAGCAGACAACGTAGGCGCCATGCCGCCGGCCCCACCCCCAACGATCGATAACACAATTGCCGGCGGGTATGGGTTGGTGAATACCATCGCGCCCTCCAGCCTCAACGGCGATTTAATCTGGGCCGGGAGCGACACCGGCCTCATCCATCTCACCCGAGACGGCGGCAAAACCTGGAACGACGTTACGCCTAAGGGCTTGGCCTTATGGAGCCGCATCTCCTGGATTGAAGCCTCGCATTTCGATCCCGCCGAAGCCTACGCCGCCATCGATCGCCATCGCATGGATGACCAGAAGCCTTACCTCTATCGCACCCGCGACTACGGCGCCAGTTGGCAGGCAATCACAAATGGTATTCCGGCATCGTCATTTTTAAGGGTGGTGCGTCAGGATCCGAAAAAGAAAGAATTGATCTACGCAGGTACTGAGCTAGGAATTTACATTTCCTTTGACAGCGGTGACCACTGGGAATCCCTGCAATTGAATCTGCCAGTAACATCTGTGCAAGACATGGTCGTCCATGGCGACGATCTTGTGATTGCTACTCACGGGCGCTCCTTCTGGATTCTTGACGACATAACAGCATTACGACAGATTTCCGCTGGTACAGATTCAGAGGCAAAGCTCTTCGCGCCGGCGATAGCGGTACGAATTGATAATGACCGATTTCTGGGAACTCCACTTCCTCCGGAAGAACCGACCGCCGAAAATCCTCCCAATGGCGCAATTCTTGACTACTACCTGCCGGTGGCAGCGCGCCAAATCAAACTACAAGTCTTCGACAACAAGGGCAACTTGATTCGAAGTTTTTCGTCGGACATCGCTACGAAAGAGACAAAGCACTTGGCGTTGCCGATTGCAGAACGGTGGTTCCCCAAGCCGCAGGTTCTTTCTACGACGCAGGGAATGCACCGCTTCGTATGGGATTTAGCTTCGGGCAAAGCGAGCGACACAGATGGCGAACCAGAGGATGATGAGGGATTCGGCGCTCCCCGCGGGCCTCGCGTCACTCCGGGTACATATCAAGCGAAGTTGATCGTAGATGGTAAAACTTATACGCAACCCCTGAAAGTCATGATGGATCCACGTTCCGTGGCAACACCCACGGAACTGGACCAGCAGTTTACGTTGGGTAAACAGATTTACGCGGAGACGACCAGAAATCAGCAAGCACTGCTGGAAATCTATTCTGTACAGAAACAACTTGCCGATTTAGCGAAGAAACTCACCGAACAAAAATCGGGCCTCGACCCGACCCTTGCTCAGGCGCAAGATGCAATCAAAAAAATACTCAAGGGTGACGGTTCTAGCTGGGGCAATGGCATGGGATTGGAAACGGCAAACGGAGCAATGGCTTCCGCACTGGGCGTAGTGGAGAGCGGCAATCGCACCGCGCCATCTCAAGCCCTGGATGTTTTTGGAGAAGCAAGCCTCGCGGCAAAGGACCGGGTGGAGGAATGGCAGCAATTCAAAATGAAAAACATTCCTAAACTGAACGAACAACTGAAACAAGCTCACGAACAGCCTGTTGCCATCAGCGAAATCGAACAGGAAGTGCAATACCTGATGACACGTTAGCCGGTTAATTGTGGTCTAATACTTTTCTGAAATCCACAGAAACCGGATCGAGCAATGAACGGCACGCCCTCTTTAACAAAGCAACTGCAGGATTTCTCAGATGCTGATCGAGAGGTAGCCGAAGCTGTACTGCGTGAAATTCTGCCCACGCTTCACCAGATTGCCGTCCGAGAACTGCGGCGGGAACGTTACGTTTCTCCACTGTCACCAACAGAATTAATTAATGAAGTATGGTTGCGCAGCCTTCGCAAGGGAGGCTGGCAAATCAACAGCCGCGATCACTTCTACGCCATTGCCGCGCTCGCGATGCGCAGAGTGCTTGTAGATTTTGCCCGGCAGCGTTTGGCTCAACGCCGTGGAGATGGGGAGAAACCGGATCGTCTGAATGAAGTGCTCTCCCTGGAGCCGCACGGGGCTCCGGACACAGAAAGCATTGTTCGCGTCGGAATCCTCATGGAGCAGTTGGAGAAGGCAAACGCGGAAGCTGCGCGAATTGTGGATATGCATTACTTTGCAGGTTTCACACTCCAGGAGATTGCCGAAGTGACAGGACTTACTTTCCGCCAAGTGCGGCATCTTTGGGAAAAAGGCCGCGATTGGTTGAAAGACCGGATCGGCTCGTAGAGTTGCCGCTTCAAGCACTGCTCGGCACAGACGCCAAATCCCGGGCAATCTGACTGGCGAATGCGATGGCGCTTTTCGGGCGCCGCGAAGGGTCGAACTCAAGCGCTGAACTCATGAGTTCGACCGAAACCGAAGACAATCCCAGATTCAATCCAGTTAGAAGTTCGCGCACCCGCTCCGGTAAATCCATGGAGGCATCGGGAAGAAGCGTTGAGAGGCGTTGCCCGGTGAGCATTTCAATAACGACCTTCGCGAGGCTGTAAATATCGGTGGATGAGTCTGCATATCCGATGGATTGCTCCGGAGCCATGTAATACATTGTGCCCGCTGCGCGCGATAGGCCATGTAGAGTCTCATCCGGGTCCTGCACAATGGCGATCGAAAAATCAATCAGCACGATATCCTGGCCTGCCGGACCCGCGCTTCGAATCATCAAATTTTCAGGCTTCAAGTCGCGGTGACAAACTCCCCGGCTGTGAATTTCTTCAAGCGCGCTGCCCGTCTGAAGCAGATAGCTTGCGGTCTGTTGCGGCGCCAAACTTCCTTTTTCCAATTTTTCTCGCAGTGTTTGCCCTTCGATAAATTCCATTACTAGGTATTGCGCACCCGCAGGCGTCGTTCCCTGCCCATAAATCCGCACGACATTCGGATGTTCAATCTTTTCGAGCGCACGCACTTCTTGCTGAAAGCGTCTGGCCATCCAATCTCTGTCCATCAACTCCTGCCGGAAAATTTTGATCGCGCAACTCCGGCCCTGTTGTTGGAGGTCCCTTCCTTTCGCAATCGCCGCAAAACCTCCGCGGGCCATAACATGGCCAACTTCAAACCGGGAATCCAGCACAGTACCCGTAAGCTGCCATGTCTCCGGACAAAGTGCTGCCAACCGCCATTCACCCAGTTCAGGAAGTATTTTCGCTGCTCGTTCTACACGCTTCTTGTGCCAACTGTAGGTACCAGCGGCGCCAAGCCCGCCAAAGGCTGCGAAAGCAGCCAGTGCCGGCCATGACAGCCAGATAGGACGAAGAATTGTGAACGACTTGGCGCTCGTCGCCGACCATGGACCTGATCCCAATTGTGCTTGCACTTCGACGGTGTGAGTTCCAGCGAGTAGCTGCCCGAGATCAATATCAAGCGCGCGCTGTGATTTCCACGATGTCTGTTCCGGCAGAAGCCGGTAGCGTAAATGAAGAGCATTGCGCCGGTCGAACTGAAGAGAACCTACATGCACCGTAATATCGGAACCATGCGGGATAGAGGTAACCGTGTCGGCGAGCATCGGCGCATGGCCGCTTGCCGAGAATCCGGACACAAAAATCTGCGGAGAAGGAAATGCGACGGCAAAATCTTCGGCAGGTGAGAGGTGCACAACCGTAGCATCGCTGGCGAACCAAACGGATCCATCTGGATCGGGGAGGAAGCTGTTCTGGTTCGCCGTCTGAGAGGGTAAACCGTCTTCTTGATCGAGACGCAACCATTCGTTGTTTTCAGCCGCATTGCTATTCGCTATATATACTGCATCGGAGCCGCGCCAAATCCATCCCCGGCGATCAACCCCAAGAAATTGGTTGCCACTGTTGGCAACAGGCTGATCTGACCGACTAGGGTAGTTTTTGATCGTTGGGTGACCGGAGAAAGGATCACGGATGAGAGACACCCTGGAGTTATCATAGCCCAGCCACACATCGCCATTTGGGTGCGCAAGAACTGATCGGCAATTGAAATCCAGCAGACCATCTTTCCCGGTGACACTACTCCACGCTCCTCCTCGCCGGAAAACCAGGCTCTTTCCATTACAAGCCCAGAGCGTGTCGCGCCCTTCGTCGTAGCTGAAGTCTGGTGTCGATTCGATCGGAACGTTCTCAGAAGTCAAAATCAGCCGGTTACCGTTCCTCGATACCTGCCGAACGCCTTCTTTGCTCAGACCAGCACCCAACCATATTTTGCCATCTTTTGTTTTGGCGATTGCGGTCCCTCCGTCCGCAAATCCGGAGCGAGCCAGAAATGTGCCATCCACTCTAAGCTGCGCGAGACCTTTTGCGCTGCCCGCGAGAATGGTTCCGTTGGGTCCGGCGATCATCGCGCCTACGCCGCTTAATTCTTCTGTGCCGGGTAATGTAATCCAAGTCCGGCGGTCGCTGTTTAAAGTCAGGATGCCCGTCGAAGCCGAAAAGACCTTTTCCCCGATCTTCAACAATGAATATGTGTTTTCAAGTCCGTTGTCCTGGTTCCAATACTCGGCGCGAAATGGATACATAAACCGAAAAAGACCGCTATCCGTGCCCAGCCAGATGGTTCCATCCTTGGCAACCATCGCAGTATCCAAGCCAGAAGGAAGCCCATTGCGTACGCGCGCAGTATGAAAATTTCCCGGTCTTCCCAGTGTCAGACTCACGAGCATGAAGATCGAGCCGTCCGAAGTTTCTTCCAGGTGTGCGCTCGAATCGTAGCCGAGGATCGCGCTCGAAATCGTTGTGATTTTTGGAGTCTTGGGACATTGATAGCTAGCGGCGCCTTCCGAACGAAACCAAATACAGCCAAACCGGTCGCGCAAGACCTTTTCGACGAGTGGATCGCCCGCGTGTTCTTGCAGATTGAGCCTTGCCCCCTGTTTCCAATCCAGGATAGTTTGGCGGCTCAACTCGCACCAACCAGCGGGGCAAGGAAAGAGGGTCGTTCCTTGCGCGTCAACTGTCATGTGATGCGCCCGTTGCTCAAGCAAAGGCTCGGCTACCCAGTTGCTTCCATTTTTGTGAAAACGATAGAGATCGCCGTATGTTGGATGCCCCGTCGCCTCCGTCCCGAAAGAAGCCAGCATCATTGTGGGTGCTATGTTAACCACGCTTAGACCGTCGGACGAGAACACCTTCTCCACCCGGCCGTTCTGATAACGGTATAGACCTCCATGTCCCGCGCCACCCATCACATCTGTGCCTTGGGTCGCGATCCAAATGCCGCCATCGCCGTCTTCGGCAAAGCTGTTGGGGACTTCTTTCGGAAAGCCATATTGTCGAAGGGAATAGAAACGCACTCCGTCGAAACAGAAAACATCGTCAATCGTTCCCATCCAGATGCGCGACTGGCTGTCTTGCATCATGGTGAAAATGCCGTGAGGAGAGCCGGCAACGGGCACAACGGGGTAACGTTGCCCGAACACAATCGCCGGGAGAAACAGTAGAAAAACGAAAAATCCTCGCCGGATCAGGCATCCGCACGGAAAGCCATTACGCATAAAACGTACTGCGGAATTTTCACGCCTGACGGCCATAATTCGTTTTCCAACCATGCTTGCCAGGACCGATCATATTTATTTTTCGTTGAGATGGCATCTTTCCGTAGTTTTAGCGCAGACCTATTTAAGAACGGCCACGACCGGGGCAAAATCAGGTGCGTATAAACCACATTCTCTCGGCGTCCCGGCTTTCGATGGAATCCTGGAAGGAGCCTAGTATGAACTATTCTCGACCCCACCCATGCATGAAGCGGTTTTCAGCTATCACGGGCTTTTTTGCTCTTCTGGCTTCTGTTACCGTCGTCGCGCAGACTACAACGACAGCAACTACGACGCAAAAGCCGGTTGTGAAAACCGCGACCGTTGCTCCCGCCAAACCTGCTCCCAAGCCTGTGGTCGCTGTTGCGCCTGCAAAAACTGTAATAGCCCCGGCATCTACTACCGCAAAGAGCACAAGCTCGCCGTTGGCAACCACTACGAACTCACAGCCTGTAACAAGTGCGATTGCTCCCGCGCCTGCGCAGGTAGCTCCCAGCAACTTCAGTTCTTCAGGCGCTTCACCCAATGTTGTCACCCCATCAGGCTCTCGCCTTCCTGTCTCAGCACAAGGTGTGGGGACCTTCCTGTGGCCGGGAGGCTGGACCCTGATCGCATACGGTTGCATGCGCACTGGCACCCGCTTGTTCTGCGATTTTGATACGACAAATCAAAACAATGTGCAAGCCGCTACATCAATCTGGTCGGGAGGCGGAGGAGTCAATTTGGTGGATGACGGCGGTAAGATCACGCCACGGCACAACGCTTTTTTCATAGGCAGCGACGGTACCCAGTTCTCCACCGCCTACATAAGCCCACAACCCGTGCGGTTTATCATCGAATACGACGACGTGGACCAGCGCTACACTTCTGTATCCCTGGTGTTGGGCGGCAATCGAATCCAGGGAGTTCCGATTACGACAATGGATCCGAGTCAGCCCGCGGGAACAATCCCGGCAAGGTCAGCTTCCGGATCTCCGGCTCCGGTTTCGGCAACCGGCGCACAGCAAGCGGCAACTCCTGGAGCAACCGGCACTCTCGACAATGCCACGCAGGCCATCAACAATGCGAACAACAATGTAAATACGCAGAAGAAAAAAGCGCAGGACTTTTGGAAATCGCTGCAAAGTACTGTCCAATCTCACTGATACTTTGCGCGGGGTGGTTATCGCCGACGCACGGCTTGTTTCTATTAAGGTTTCTGCTCTGTTGGCATCGCAACTCATCGTAGAGAAGCGACGAATTCCCAACAGCCGCAATATTTTACTCTGCCCCCCTTTGCGCTTGGGTTCTCCATAATCGGCCGAATGGTTAGGATGCCTCCATCCAAGCTCAATTCCACTTCCACCGACATCCTGCAAGTTGAGACAATTCTGGTCTCCATGGACCTGCCGCCCGAAGCGGAAACTGTTCTCATCAATGACTAATAAGCTGGTTCCCTACCGGTTCCGCAAGATTGCCTTGCTTTTTCACGTCTCCCGTGAGCCTTGGCGCTAAAAATGGTTGTTTGTGTCAGACCTATGTTAGGATTTGGGCGGGAATTTTGTCTTTAAAAGCTTCCCGCCCTCCCCGGCGTAGTACATTCACCTCGCATCGCGTTAGCAGAAGGGGAAAACCATCATGCCGCTGAAATTTTTCTGGCTTTCGCTTTTGGAGCGCACGGCGTGAACATAGCTACGGAAAATCGAAAAGAACTCGATGACCTCTTCAGCCTTACCTATGAAGAACTCCGCCGGCTGGCATCGAGCGTGAAACGCGGCGACCGCAGCAATACCCTCAACCCAACGGCATTAGTGAACGAAGCATGGTTGAAATTGGCCAATTCGCCGGGTATCCTCACGACTTCGCCATTACACTTCAAACGCATCGCAGCACGCGCCATGCGTCAGTTGCTGGTTGAGGCAGCGCGCAGGCGGGGTGCGGGAAAGCGAAATATTGAGGGCTCTCCCGTGATTACCTTCGATGAGTCCTTACATGGAGCGTTCACCAGCGATCAGGATCTGCTCGGCCTAAATGCGGCCTTGGATGAACTCGCCGAACTTGAACCACGCCAAGCCACAATTGTCGAAAGCCGTTTCTTTGGCGGGTTTGAGATGAACGAAATCGCGGAAATGATGGGAATTTCAGAAGCCACCACACTTCGCGATTGGCGGGTAGCGAAAGCCTGGTTGGGCCACAAACTCAGCAAAGCTTTGTGAGCTGCGATGTTTAGAAATCAGAAATATGGACAGCATACGCTGGCAGCGAATCCAAAATCTGTTCCATGCGGCGGCTGATTTACCTCAGTCGCAACGGCAGAGCTTCCTCAGCTCTGCATGCGGCGATGACACCGGACTGGCCTCTGAAGTAATCGCCTTGCTGGAGCAGGATTCCTCGCGCGATTCATTGCTCGATCGCGCACTGGCGGATGTCGCTCATCAGACTTTTTCAACTCCTGGCGATATTCCCCTCAAAGATTTTGGCGCATACCGGATTCTGCGCGTGTTAGGAGAGGGCGGAATGGGGGTTGTTTATCTTGCGGAACGGCGCGATCTAGGAAACCAGGTTGCGATCAAAGTTCTCCGCGATGCTTGGCTATCGCCCTCCCGCCGCGAACGCTTTGCCAGCGAGCAACGGACGCTCGCCCAACTAAATCATCCATCGATTGCACAGCTTTACGATGCCGACAGCCTTCCGGACGGAACTCCGTGGTTTGCCATGGAACGCGTGGAGGGCGTTCCTCTCACAGAATATTGCCAGGAGCATCATTCCTCCCTCGAAGAACGCTTCGAACTTTTTCGCTCCGTTTGCGAAGCGGTGCAATATGCGCATAGCAATGCAGTCATCCACCGTGATCTAAAACCGTCGAACATTTTGGTCAGAAAAGACGGCACCATTCGCCTGCTCGATTTCGGTATTGCCAAACATCTCGAAGATGTCGATAGTCCGGTGAATCAAACGATGACGGGATTGCGTTTGATGACCCCGGCTTATGCGGCCCCGGAACAGATTCGTGGTGACCGGGTGGGCATTCAAACCGATGTCTATGCTCTTGGAGTCATTCTCTACGAGTTACTTACGGGCCAGCTTCCCTTCGACCTCTCTAATCTCACTCCAGCAGAAGCCGCGATGGTCATTACCGAACACGACCCCGGAAAACCCTCTGTCGCGGTCAGAAGGAGCTCCAACACGAATTTTCCATTGGTGAAAAAAGCGGCGTGGCCCGATCTTGATGTGCTTTGCCTCACGGCAATGCACAAGGAAATGCAGCGCCGGTATCGTTCCGTGGAAGCGCTCGTCCGTGATGTAGATCATTTTCTCGCAGGCGAGCCATTGGAGGCCCGAGCTGACACTCTTAGCTATCGCATCGGCAAGTTTGTTCTCCGCAATCGCCGATCGGTGATGGCAACCGCAACCGGAATGGCTTTGCTGGCGGGATTAATCATCTTTTTTACAGTGCGTCTGACAAGAGCACGGAATTTGGCGCAGGAGGAAGCGGCTCGAACGCAACGAATCCAGCAATTCATGATGAATCTCTTCCAGGGGGGCGACGAGGTCGCAGGCCCAACCACTGATATGAAGGTCATCACCATGGTCGATCGTGGCGTGCTGCAAGCACAGGCGCTAAGCGCCGATCCTAGGGTGCAAGCTGATCTCTACGAGACCTTGGGCAGCATTTATCAGAAGCTCGGAAAATTCGACCGCGCAGATTCTCTATTGCAGCAGGCGCTCAATCAACGCAAACTCTTGTTCGGCGAAGACAGCCTGGATGTGGCAAGGAGCATGGTCGCCCTGGGAAAATTACGGTCGGATCAAGCCCAGTATGAACAAGCCGAAAAATTAATTCGGCAAGGACTTGATATAGAAAAGCGCCATCTCCCATCTGACAACTCAGTTGTATTGACAGGAGAAACCGCGCTTGGCGCTGTGCTGGCCGCTCGAGGCAACTACGAACAAGCGATCGCGGTTTTGAATGACGCCGTTCGCGTGCAATCGAAACCTGGAATAGCGGTGACACCGGGCCTGGCAAACAGCCTCTCCGAACTTGCGAATGCGCAATATGAAGCCGGACACTACAAAATCGCCGATCCATTATTTCGACGGGTTCTTGAAATACATCGTCAACTTTATGGCGCACGTCATCCTCTGGTCGCCGATGATCTCGGCAACCTTGGCGCAGTCCAGCAGGATTTGGGTTATTACACCGAGGCGGAGAAATTCTATCGCCAGGCCCTCGATATCACGCAGTCGTACTACGGCATCGATCACCCTAAAACTGCCGCGAATCTTACAGCCCTCGGACGTGCTCTTGTTTACCAGAACAAATTCGATCAAGCGACTGCCCTGTTGCAGCAATCGCTCGCCATCCAGGAGCATATTTATGGACCGATCCATCCGGCCGTGGCAGAGGCAGTGAACGAACTAGGCAACGTGGCTTCGATGCGCGACCACTACGACGAAGCCGAGAACCAATTTCGACGAGTTGTCGATATATATCGCTCGATCTATGGCGACCATCACTACTTGGTCGCAATCGCGTTATCCAATCTTGCCTATAACTATTACAACAAAAAAGATTACGCGCGCGCTGAAGAACTCTTTCGCGACGTCGTCCACCGCTTTACAGAAACGTTGTCCGCTGACAACGTAAACACTGGGATTGCGCATATAAAACTGGGGCGGGTTCTATTGCGCGAGAACTACTTCGCCGAAGCCCAGATCGAAAGTCTCACCGGTTATGAAAATTTAACGAAGCAAGCCAACCCAGGAACAAGCTATCTTCGCGCGGCCCGCAAAGATCTAGCAGCGGAGTATGACGCCCTCAAGCAGCCAGTACAAGCAGCACGATTTCGCGCAGAATTAGCCGCAACAGAATAACCTGCAATATTCGAAGTATTTACGGCAATAATTGAAGGTTTTAGAGGAAATACTGCATATTTTCTTCGCATTCCAGACTGTATGGCGGAGAGAGTGGGATTCGAACCCACGTTAGAGTTTCCCCTAAACACGCTTTCCAAGCGTGCGCCTTCAGCCACTCGGCCATCTCTCCCGCGAAGCGTTGTTCGAAACGGCGCACCAGGGAATTTCGCGCACCGGGCGGATTTGGGTCCGCTCTTTGATTGTATGGCGCGCAGTGCGAAAACGGCAACCATCCACGGTAAAACTAAAAAAATCTCAGGTTTCTCAATAGCACAACTGGAAGTTTATTCTGAGCTTTCGGAGGTGGAGCTTGTCTGAAGGGCTTCTGTGGATTCGCTAACGGGCATGGACCCATTCGCGCCTTGAGGAGCGAGCGCCTCTGCTTTGGCGCCTTCCACGCGGTTATTCAGGCAATAAAGAGCGAGTTCGAGGCGATCGGCAACGCCCAACTTGTCATAGACCTTGCGCAGATAGTTCTTCACCACCTGTTCGGTGGTGCCTACACGAACGGCGATTTCGCGATTTTTCATTCCCTGAGTTACGCAGGAAACAATGAGCGATTCTTTCGGCGTGAGTTGCACTTTCGACCTGCCGCCGGAACTCTTTGTGCTTTGATTTCGAAATGCATCCAGCACCCAGCGGATCCCCTGGTTATCCAGCCACGGTTCGCCTTTGGCGACTTTGCGGAGGCAATCCACAAACATTTCAGGATCGATTTCGCGGGAAACGATGCCATATGCACCGCGCCGGAATAATTCCAAAGTAAGTTCGCGCTCCGGCTCGGGAGTTACAACCACCATGCGCAGCGATGGGGCTTGTCGCAGTAATTCGACGACCGCTTCGACTGGGCTCGGCGACAAGGCAGCTTCAAAAATCAAAATGTCGGCGGAGAATTTTTTCGCAGCAGAAAGGCTCTGGGCCAGCGTCTCAGCCTGACCGACAACACGAATATCGTCTTCAAGTGCAAAGATTTTGCGCAGGCCTGCGCGAAAAATGGCCTGCGTATCAGCGACGATTACACGGATAAACTGCCGCGTGTCCTCTCCCTGACCATCTTGCCCCTGCCCGTGTTTTCCGTCCAAACCAACTGCTGGGCTTGCCATAAATGTTTCGCCTACCGGCGCTCGAAGCGGTACTCGTCGATTACGACCCCCACTCCGCGTCGCCCGGCTTCTTCTGAACTTCGCACTACACGGCCGCGGCAATCCACGCGCACATCATTTGCGGCGCCGACCACTTCGGCAGGTAAAGAAATCGTGAAATCCACACTTGATCCAACCGGCATGTTGGAATCCATTTCAAACAGCACGCCGTTGGCAGAAATATTTTGGGTTTCGGTGATTCGCGCTCCGGCTTCAGACTTCACCGAGATGGGCAGCTTGATGGGGAAACGAGCCGCGCCTTGCATGTCGGAATAACGCGGCCTGTGTAGTTTGGGCAATGGAGCTAAATTCGCGCCTTGCGGCCCAGAGGCAGCCGAAATTCCGTTATTCGTAGAACCACCGTGGTTCGTCATCACGTGCGAAGATTACACCCCCGAACCATCTCCGCAAAGTTACCGAAGGCATGGCACTACTAGGGATAAAGCCTTCCGATTCATGGAGTTGGAGTATTTTCTGAGGTGCAATCTCTGGGCCGACATGTACCTACAACTATTCCACTTGCTCAATACGCTCAAGTGAAATTGCTTTCGAGCCACCGCGGCTATAAACATGACCGCTGACTTTCACTAATTTTCCGACAAATGGAAGAAGTTGACTGCGAACATCCACATCGGGCATCTGATCGGAAATCGGGTGATAGACCTCCTCGTTCTTGGTCAGAATCACCAACGGCGAGCCCCCGCGAACGCAGGCCTCAACGCAGCCGTTGGGCAACGGCTTGACGACTTCATGAAAACGATGGACGCAACCGCTGTCCCGCACATAACCCACGATGGAAACTTTGGCGTCGTCAGGTTTTGGTTGTTGCGCGGGCAAGAGCGAGCTGAAAGCAAAAAACAACACGAAAATGTATTTCATTTCATCCTCCAGAAAAAATCGTTTACATCACGATTATTCCGGCAGATGAGTCATACATAGTTCATGCCATAACGAAGTATGGATGTCTGGGTCTGTTTGTGAGCGAACCCGCGAAGGGGTAGACTCTCCCACATGTCAACGTTCGTTCTTGTACACGGCGCATGGCAGTCGGCCAGTACCTGGGATCTCTTGTCTCCCTTGCTGGAAAAGTGCGGCCATCGGGTGATAACGCCGGTCCTCAGTGGACTTGGCACAGACCAGCGCCATCTATCTCCCGAAATTTCGCTACAGCAACATATCGCTGACGTTTCGCTTGCGCTGTCAAAAGTCTCGGACCACGTGGTCCTCGTCGGCCATAGCTACGCGGGCATGATCATCAGCGGGGTGGTCGAGGCAAATCCCACGCGTGTAGAGCGATTAGTTTTTCTCGACGCGTTCATTCCCGATGATGGACAAAGCGTGCTCGACTTGCTTCCACCTGAAATTGGCGCCCACTTTCGCAACGTCGCGCGAGAACACGGAAATGGCTGGCGGCTGCCGGGCGGGGAGGGCCACCTCGATCTTTGGGGACTGAAGCCTGGCGAGGCCCGTGAGTTTGTGCGAGCGAGATTGTGCGATTTTAGCCTGCGTTGCTTTGAGGAACCGATCCGTCTTCCAGCCAATCGGAAGGCCGGCGTACCAGCCACTTTTGTTGCCGGTGTTGCAGAAGGATATCTCGCCCGGCCATTTTTCGAGCCTTTTGCGCGCAAGGCTCGCGCCTCCGGCTGGGAGGTCGCCGAACTGGATACGGGCCACGACTGCCATGTGGAACGCCCGGGCGAGGTCGCGGACATTTTACTATCAGCCGCGGCGCGATAAGCCGGGGGACGTAGCAATCGTCATTTTATTTGCCGACAGCGCCGCACGCCCATTAGAAATTCTAGCGATTGATTGTTGATTTGCTTGTTTGCTGGAATCTTCTCAACAAAGGGTGCCCCATTCTAAATTTGCGCTCTTTGCAAATTTAGAGTGGGAGGCAATGGCCTAGATACAAATGTGCCAGTGCCCCGAAAATCATCTCATCGGATTTTGTGGTTCCCAACTTTCGAACCCCGCGGAGGGTGGGGCAACCTCAATTTGAGGTAAGGCTGTGCCAGGCTGCTAATTGGGTTGTACAATTGCGGAACCGCCTTACAGGCGGCCTTTTTACGGGAGCGAACAATGATACGGATCAGTATCCTAGCGCTGTTAGTTGTTGGCAGTATCGTTACGTTATGCACCGCGGCTTTGTCCGCAACCGAGTATGTGATATCCAACGAAAACAGCCTAGGTAGTAGCTCCCTCGTCTTGCTGAAACTTGATACCGTAACCGGGGTCCTTTCGACCGTGGCGACGCTTCCTACGGGCGGTCGAGGATTCGGACCTAATTCAAACGGCGAAGCCGATGTCTGGCAAGCCGTTTCGCCGAATGCGGATTGCATCTTTGCTATGGACGTTGCATCCAGCGACATTGCGGCCTTCCAAAAGGCTTCTCATTATGCACGGATCGGAAACTACTCGAATCCCGCTCTAAATTCCGATCTCCTCGGTGGAGCGATCAGCTTGTCGCCCAGTGGGAACTTTCTGTATGCAAGTTATACACAGACGGAAGACATTGGGATTTGGGCTGTTAATCCGGACTGTTCATTAACATTCGTTGCTGCTTACAGCCCGGTAGTTGTCATAAGTGGTCCGCTCAAGGTAACGCCGGACGGCAGATACTTGTTGATCACACGCGGATTTCTTGCGGACTTGATATCGATTGATCCGTCAACGGGTGAACTAACTAACGTCGGCGTCGTCTCGTTCCAAAATATCTGCCCTAGTAGTTGCATGTTGAGTTCGTTTGATTTCACCAGAGATAGCCGAATCGTGGTTTTCATGGGATCCACTCAGTATGGAGACCAGTACTATCCGATAGCACTGGCTGCTGAAATTGCACCCACTGGTTTAACAAATCTTCGCGGCTGGAGGCTCAACAACTCCGCTGGCGTCGGAACCGATGGGGTGTTCAATTCGCCCTTCTTTAGCGCAGCAGGCTACGCCGGATCCGGGAATTTGTATTTCGGGGTTGGTAACGGTGTCATCACGACCAATTTCACCGAAAAACCACTTCGGATTTCGCTGACTAATGCGACCTTTGTTTCCGCATCGCGCTATGATGGCCTCATCGCGGCGACGGGGAGTTTTATGATCGTCGCCGAAGCTCCCAATCAAATAGGGGTTTTCACAATTAACCCGGACGGCTCTTTGACTGAACTCAGCACTACCACAATTGATAATCCAAACGCGGGGATGTTCTCCCTTTCCTTATTCCCAAATACCCGTTAAGAGAAGCTCATTCCCCTCACCACACCCTGCACACCTCCGCTGCCGCCTTTACCATCGGCTGGCCTGCTTTGCAGTTGAAGGCCTTCGCGAACTCCGGCATGTTCACGACTACGCCGTTGATGCGGTACTTCGCCGGCGAATGAGGATCGGTGGCCACGCGCACGCGAATGTCATCCGGACGCTCGTTGGCGCAATCCCACTGCGCGAAGCCGACAAAGAAGCGCTGCTCAGGCGTCAGGCCATCCACCGGCTGCAGGTTCATGCTTTTCGTTTTTTCCTGCCAGGCTTGAAAAGCCAAAATCTCGCCGCCGAGGTCGGCTACGTTTTCGCCCAGCGTCAGCTTGCCGTTGATGTGGAGGTCGTCCACCGCGACGTAGGACGAATACTGATCGTCCACGCACTTGGTGCGGGCGTCGAATTTTTCGCGGTCGTCTTTGGTCCACCAATCTTTCAAATTGCCCTTGGCGTCGAACTGACTGCCTTCATCGTCAAAGCCGTGCGTCAATTCGTGGCCGATGGTGCCGCCAGTGTTGCCGTAGTTGGGAGCGTCGTCCATCTTGCGGTCGTAAAGCGGCGGCTGCAACACGCCCGCAGGGAAGTTAATGTCATTCATCTGTGGATTGTAGTAAGCATCCACCGTGGCGGCGGAAATGTCCCACTCGCCGTGGTCCACGGGCTGGCCGATTTTGTTGATCTGGCGGTGCAGTTCAAATGAGCCCGCGCGTTCCACATTGCCTGCGAAGTCGGTTTGCACCAACTTGATGGAGCTGTAATCGCGCCACTTATCGGGATAGCCAATCTTGTTGCGAATGCCGCCCAGCTTGATGACGGCTTGTTTCTTGGTTTCTGGACTCATCCAGTCGAGCTGCCCAATGCGCTCACGCATGGCTTCTTCAATCCGATTGACCATATCAAGCGCATCAGCCTTGAGTTCGGGCGAGAAAACCTTCTGCACATAAGCCTGCCCCAGCGCTTCCCCGAGGTTGTAGTCGGTGTACTGCACGCAGCGCCGCCAGCGTGGCTGCTGTTCCTTCGCTCCGCGGAGATAGGCCCGGTAGAAGCTGAAGTTCTCATCTACGAAGGGCTGCGAGATAAAGGGCGAATACGAATCGGCTACGTGAAAGCGGAAGTACGTCTTCCAGTTGTCGAGCGATTCGCTGGCCAGAGAGTCGTTCACCTGCTTGTAGAACTTCGGCGCATCCACATTCACAGTCTCGAACGCCGGGTATTTGGCCTCGCGGTAATAAGCCGCCCAATCGAAGTTCGGCGCCAGCGCTTCAAGGTCGCCCATCTTCATTTTGTTTTTCAGGTTGTAAGGATTACGCCGCTCCACTGGCGTCCACTGCGACTTTGCGAACGCGGTTTCCATGCGCATGACCGTGTCGGCATTCGCCTTGGCAACTTCCGGCTTGTCGCCCAGCAACTCGAAAACTTTTTGCACATGCTGTAGATACTTCTCTCGGATCTCTTTCGACTTGGCATCTTCCTTCGTGTAGTAATCGCGGTTGGGAAGTCCGAGCCCGCCCTGATCAAGGTCGGCGATGTACGACTCCGAGTCGTCTGGATCCTGCCCTGAACCCGCGGCGAAAAGAAGGGTGCGGCCAAAAGGCAGCGTTTGATTCGCAGTGAACGCGGCAAAATCATGGATCGAGCTCAATTTGGCAATGGCGTCGAGTTGCGGCTGGATCGCGGCGAGTCCGCGCTGATTAACCGCGCTTTCGTTCATGCACGCGCCATAGAAATCGCCGACCTCCTGCATCGCCTGAGTCCGGCCCGCCTTCGCCGCCGCGGCTTCTTCCAGAATTCCGCGCAGGAACATCAGGTTGTCCTGATAGAGCTTCCCATAGACGCTCCACGAGGTCTGGTCGGGAGGAATCGGGTTTTTCTTTTGCCACCCGCCGCACGAGTAGGTGTAGAGATCGACGCATGGATCAACGGTTTTATCCATGGAAGTGACGTCAAGGCTCGGCGAGTACGGCAGTGCGGGAGCGGATGGCGATTGCGCGAAAGCGGAGGACGCCAAAAGAATGACGGCGAGAGCAAACAGGAAACGGTTCATGAGATAGCCCCTTTAGAACTGTAGCTTTTGGACGTATGAAATAGAAAAACGTTTGCGACCGCCCATGATACACAAAATTAAGAATTGTCATCCTGAGTGAGCGCCGCCTTTGCGCGAATCGAAGGACCTGGGCGGGCCGCGCGAAGGGCGCGTTCTTTGCGGCCGTAACGCGCGCGTAGGGCCCGCTTCCTTATTCAAATTCCAAAATTACCGCGCTCGCTGCATTCGCGGTGTACTCCGAACTTCCGCTTTGGCAGCCGCAATCTGCACCAGTGTCCGCTCACCCACTCGCACGAACTCGAGTTCCCGCGCCGCCAGCAGCGCATTCACGGCTTCCTTCACGCGTGAGCGGGGCACGAAATTCCCAAAGAAATTATCCAGCTCAGCCTGATCAGCGGCGACGACGCATCCCAAGTATTTTGAAAGCAGCGCGGTCAGCGCCTCGCTCACGCCCAGGTTCATGCCATCGCGCACCGCATCCGGCGACCAACGATACAAAACATCCCATGACGAGCCGTCGTTCGCGTTGTAATCCACGCGCGTGATGCGCAGCCGCGTCCACAACTCGACCAGCGCGCCGTCGAGCGCGGGCAAGGAAACGCTGCCGCCCAAATCTTCGCGCATCTGCTGTTTTGAAATCGGCCCCTTGCGGCGAATCAATTCGAACGTATCGCAAGCCAGCTGCGAGTACTCGGAGCGTGGTCCGGCTTTCGGCGCTGTCTTGGGATTGCGCTCGCCCACCAACGCATAAAAATAAGGAAAGACCGATGCTGTCACCAGCAACGGATTGTTCTCCCCAAAAAGATTGGCTTCATACACGTCGCGCTCGCGTAGCAACCGCACCATCAGTTCGGTTGCGTCTTTTGCCCGCTGGTCGGCGAACGCATGCTGCCACGTCGGCAGGCGGTCATCCGCGCCCACCCACGCTCCGAGGAAGGTCGGCACCAGCACCGCCGGCTTCTGCGGGTATAGAGTGCAAAATCCCACCGCCTCGAGAAACGAACGCGCTTCTTCGAGCGTCCGCACCGGTTTCCCGTTGAGCCGCCACTTTTCCTGCCGAAGGTGTTCGAGTTCGAGGTCAGTCATTGGGATTCCGTTATGCTCGCGCGAGCTCCAATCCATCCGGCATAAAGTTGGAAGCCGCGTATTCGATATGCAGCACTCTGCGCGGATGATCATCGCGCGATTTCGATGACGAATGAACCAAGAGCGGCCTCATAGCTAATACGCCTCCACGAGGCACAGGGCAATCGTCTGGTTTAGCCTTCGCTACTGCGGATTCGATGGAATCGCCGCTCAACACGCCTAACTTGTGTGTTTTGGGCAGTACGCGCAACGGCCCATTCTCGGAAGTACTGTCATCGATGTGGATCCTCAACGCCAGAACACCTTCAAGTGTTTTGGCGGGGGCATGAGCGTAAATGACTCCCTGCTTTACCGACCAAGGGCCCCATCCGGTCAATTCTTTCTTGTGGCGCAAGGGCAGAGCTACATCTTGATGCCATACAACCAGCCAATTGGCGTCCGGCGATTTATCAAAAAGCGTTGCGCTGAACGGAATCGCGTTCTCACCCAAGACTCTCCGCGCAATTGCAAGCAAGCGCGCATCATGCGCAATCGCATCGACGGGGCCAAAATTGAGGGCATGTCGAATCCCGGCTTTGGTGCGGGAAAGACTGGATTCGGTGAAAGCTTCAAGAAGCGAGGCCATTTCGTCGTTACGAAATACCTCGGGAAGTATTGCGAATCCTTCCTTCGCGATTTCCTCAAGCCACACTTCCTGTACGCATTCCAGCATATGTTGGCTAAATTCTCTTAAACGCCCTTTGAATGTCCTTCATTGAGTATCGCAGAACCACGGGCCTGCCGTGCGGACACGACATCGGGCACTCCGTTTTCGCCAGCTCTGCCAGCAACCATTCCATCTTGTTCTGCTCCAGCGGCATGTTGACTTTGATCGCCGCATGGCACGCAATTGAAGCTGCAATCCGAGCCCGAATCTTTTCCAGATTCAGCACCTGGTCTTCTTTGGCGAATTGCTCGAATAATTCATGCAGCATGTGCTCGACCTGGGCCGC
>Ga0070734_10001441_pt1 | contig 34582 bp, 31 predicted proteins | sample Coa_R1_8_FD_66444 | JGI IMG/M metagenome (GOLD analysis project Ga0070734, IMG submission 66444) | Surface soil microbial communities from Centralia Pennsylvania, which are recovering from an underground coalmine fire - Coalmine... | ecosystem: Environmental > Terrestrial > Soil > Unclassified ...
CCTGGCTGCCAGAAACAAGGCGGCAAACGCACCGTATGAGTGGCCAACCACATGCACGCGGCCAAGATGTAGCTGAGTAATTAACGCCGCAAGGTCGTCTGCGTCCACCACTGCTGAATAGCCAAGCTGTGCTTTGTTGTTGTTCGGCGGACTGTAACGCCGGCTGTATGCAATGGCTCGATAGCCTGCCTTGGCAAATGCACGGACCTGATCATTCCAGTAGCCGCCGTCACTCAACGACCCATGCACAAAAACCACCGGTACGCCCGTTCCGCGTTCCACGTAATGAAGTTCGACGCCATGATTGACGTTCACCTTCTGTAGCGTCAAAGCTGGCTCTTGTGCCGGCTGCGCGGGTAAGTGGGATGGCAATGCGATAGTTATCAACAGCAAAGCGTGAACAATCCACTTTGAACGATGGGCCAATGGGGCCTCTCCTTTCGGTGCGGGAAGTTTGTCAGCATAAAATCTTAAAGCAAACGGGCTGTTCGATCTCGTCCGGATGAACCCCGGATCAGAATGGGAACTTGTGTTGTCCGATCATGAAATCGTTCGTGGGTAGCAAAAAGGTTATCTTCCGCCTGCCAATGTCACAACTGACCTGTGATATGGCATGATAGATAGCATCTATTGTTCAAAGACCAGCCGCCTATGCCTGTCGTCCTCAAGATCGATCCGCACCGCAGAGTGGTGCATTCCGCGTTTTACGGCAGGATTACGGACGCTGAATTGCTCGGACATCACAAAAGTATCGCTTCTGATCCGGATTTCAATCCGCGGTTCGCCGATATTGTGGACTTTAGCGATGTGACAGATCCGGCCATCACAGAAAGCGCCGTTGCCGCACTGGCGGCCAATCCCAGCCTGTTCAGCAGCTCAGCAGTTCATATTGTGATTGCTCCTGCGACCGTTGTGTTTCGGCTGGGGGCCAGGTTCAAGGAGCTTGCCCGGTCGTCGCGACCGAATTTTCACGTCGTAAAGACGAGAGCAGAAGCCTACAAACTACTGCCGGGCGGGAATAAACCAAAGTCGGGCCAGCACTAGAGTCTTCCGCCAAGTCATAGCGAAAGACCGCGAATCTAGCGCGTGAATCGCGCAGCTCTCGAATTCGAGAGCTGCTCCTTATTTCCGGACAGAACGCGGACGAGTTCTTCCATCCAATCTGTTAAGCACCACTTATGTCCAATCTAAGGAGCAACTATGGAAGATAAAAACAAGATGGATCAGCAATCTGGCCGCCCGAATCGCGATCAGGAGACGGAAAAGAAGCCGACTCAGGGTTCGCAGGATATTAATCGGCCAGGTCAAGGCAATGTCCAACAGGGTCAGCAGGGCCAGCAAGGCCAGCGCGACCAACAGGAACGCGAAAAGAAACCTGCCTAAGCAGGTACGTTATCTGGCGCGATGAGCGACGCCAGGGTCTGGCAATCACCATCCCCCCGGGGAACGGGGATGGTGATATCGGGCCATTACCGCGCATCGCGCGCTGGGTAATCTGTTCGTAAGAATATTGCGCCGGAACAATTGCGGCGCAGCACGATAACTTCATAACAACTTCACGTCTGATAGCAAAACAAAAAGGGGAGAAACGCAATGGAAATGGAATCATTGAGAGACCTGTTTATTGATGAGTTGAAAGATCTTTATTCCGCGGAAAATCAGATCCTGAAAGCCTTGCCCAAGATGATCAAGAAGGCGAGTTCCAAGGAACTGAAAAGTGGCTTTGAGCAGCATTTGAAAGAAACCCAGGGGCATGTGGAACGCCTGGAGAAAATTTTCAAAGAGTTGGATGAGAGTCCACGGGGAAAGAAGTGCAAGGGCATGGAAGGCGTGATTGCCGACGGCAAAGAACTCATGGAAGAGGACGCCGAGCCTGAAGTGATGGATGCCGGGCTCATCGGCGCAGCGCAGCATGTTGAGCATTATGAGATTGCCGGTTACGGATGCGTAAGGACATACGCCGAATTGATGGGCGAGTCCAACTTTGCCAGCCTGCTGCAGAAGACGCTGGATGAGGAAAAGGCAACCGATGAGAAACTGACAAAGCTCGCGCAGAACATCAACGTGGAAGCAGAAAAAGCAGCTTAAGCCTCATCGAGGCGGAAGATCGGCCCTGTGTTTTGGAACCAGAACGCAGGGCCTTTTTCGCGTGGGTACTCCCAAGGTTCGGCAGCAGATACAAAATGAAATTCGTGCCGTTGCGCCGACTCTGGTTCATAATGAGAGCATTATGACGGCTTCCAGCAGACAGATCAGCCCGCAGCCGAGCTCGCCATTATCTGAACCGGCAGATGCCAATAGCAATCCACTGGCGCCCAATCAAGTTCCGCCGCTTACCGGTTACAACCTCTTCTTGAGCGACCGTACACTCGCGCAAGCAGTTGAGCGTGAAGGCGCTAGTTGGGTACGTGAGCAGATCACTGAGCTTGGACGGTTGCTCGGCACGGAAGAGGCGCAGCGCTGGGGCTTTGAGGCCAATGAGAACAGGCCGGCGCTGCATACGCATGATCGCTTTGGCAATCGCCGCGACGAAGTGCTCTTTCATCCCGCATGGCATAACCTGATGCGGACTTCGGTGGCGAACCGACTACACTGCCTGCCGTGGGAAGCCGCGCGACCCGGGGCTCATGTTGCTCGTGCCGCGCTGATGATGCTGACGGCGCAAAATGAAGCGGGACACACCTGTCCGATATCGATGACGTTTTCCGCAGTGGCCTCATTACGCGAAGAACCAGACCTGGCTGCCGAATGGGAGCCCCGCATAATGTCGTCCACGTACGATCCGCGTTTTGTGCCGCCCAAGGAGAAGTCTGGCGTGCTGCTGGGCATGGGTATGACGGAAAAGCAAGGCGGCTCCGATGTGAGGGCCAACACCACACGCGCTGAGCGGATTGGAAGCTCGCGGGAGTATTTGATCACGGGGCATAAGTGGTTTGTTTCCGCGCCTATGTGCGATGCGTTTCTTGTTTTGGCGCAGGCGCCGCAAGGTCTTAGCTGTTTTCTTCTTCCACGCTGGACTTCCGACGGCAAGCGCAATGCTTTCCATATCCAGCGGCTGAAAGACAAGATGGGCAACCGCGCGAATGCGTCCAGTGAAGTTGAGTTTGAGCAGGCGTGGGCCCATGTGGTGGGAGATGAGGGAAGAGGCGTGCAAACCATCATTGAGATGGTGAATCACACACGCCTGGATTGCGCGATTGCCGGCGCGGGTTTGATGCGACAGGCGCTGGCGCAGGCTGTCCATCATGCGCGTCATCGTGAAGCTTTCGGGAAGTTACTGATCGATCAGCCGCTGATGCGGAATGTGCTGGCCGATCTGGCGATTGAGTCTGAGGCCGCAACCTTGCTTATGGTCCGGCTGGCCCGCGCGTTCGACCACCGTGAATCTGACGAGAGTGAACGCGCCTTCTGCCGCGTTGCCACGGCCATTGCCAAGTACTGGCTATGCAAGCGCACGCCCGTACACGTGGGTGAAGCGCTGGAGTGCCTGGGCGGCAACGGTTATGTAGAAGAGTCGATCATGCCGCGGCTTTATCGAGAAGCGCCGCTTTATTCCATCTGGGAAGGCTCCGGCAATGTAATGTGCCTGGACGTGCTTCGCGCGCTGACCAAGGATACTGCCACAGTGGAAGCTCTGCTTGCCGAGTTCCAAACCATTGCCGGAACGGACCAGCGGCTGGATACGTACGCCAAAAACATTGGCGATCGATTGGCCACGGCTGCCGGCGACAAATACGCGGCCAGAGACCTGACGGAAAAACTGGCCCTTGCGCTTCAGGCATCATTGATGGTGCGTTATAGCACTCCGGCGATGGCGGAAGCGTTCATCTCGTCGCGACTGGCAGGGCAGCATGGACATGCGTTTGGGACGCTGCCGGTGGGAGTGGATGAAAAAGCGATTCTCAGTAGCGTGATTGAGCCGCTGGCGACGCCGAAATAAAAAAGTCTTCGCGACCAGCGTTCAGCCGCGAAGACTCCACCAAGGAAAGAAAAACAGAAGATCACAGAGGCTAGCGATAGGCTCGGCAGGAGTCTCTGCGCCCTTCTATTGGTTCCCTATCCTAATAGTGCAGTTAACTGCTGATTCGTTTCACCGATTTTTGATTTAGGTTAGATTCTTTTGCATGGCTTCGTGGCAATAGCCGTTTGGGGCCAAAAAGAGGAAGAGAGAATCGCGGTAAATCGCACAAAGGCAAGCCATTGAATGGGGATTCATTGGCGACGGAGATGCGATTACTCCAGCGATCCTGCCTCTATCGTCACGTTCTCGCGCACGATGAGCCGATGTCCGGCCATTTCTTTTACTGTGGGCAGCACACGGTCAATGTGTTCCGCGGTATCCACAAAGGTAAGCACCAAAGGAAGTTTGCCACCGGCATCGACCAGCGTTGCCGTCTTTACCCGCCCGCGGCCGGTAAAGCCCGCCACGGCGTGCAGCACCGTTGCGCCGGCAATCTGCTGGTCGCGCAGATACTTCAGCAATTCCAGATGAAGGGGCCTGCGATGCCATTCGTCGGCTTCACTGAGATAAATCGAAATCTGCACAGCAATGCGGGATGAACTCATGGGTGAACAAACTGCATCTTTCCTGAGCAAATTCTACACCGCAAATTAAATCGCGCGCGCGATCATTGCTCCCACCAGGATTGCTCCCAGACAAAGCACATTGTTGGCCAGGATGTTGGATGCAAAAAGTGTCCAGTGTCCCTGCTCAAAATACGCCATGGTTTCAAAAGCATAGCTGGAAAATGTGGTGTACGATCCACAGAACCCAATGGCCACCAGGAGCTTCCACTTCTGATCTGCGAATACTCGTTCCGTGGTCCATATCAGGAAAAACCCAAGCACCAGGCTTCCTGTAACGTTGATAACAAGCGTGCCGAGGGGAAAGGCCGCGTCAGTGAAGCGAGTAATGATCCGGCTGAGAAAGTAGCGCGAACTAGCGCCGAAAATGCCGCCCAGAGACACCCAGAGATAGGGTTTCCAATCAATCAGAGATTGCATGCTGATGGCTCCAAAAGAGAGATTTTGGTAGGAGTCATCAGCCGTCAGCGGGCGGTTAAAGGCGAACTCCATCGCCATGAGCTTATTAAAACATGGAATAGCGTAACCCGAAGCAGGCAAACCTGCCAGCAGAATGCAAATCAGAAAAGAAAATGTTCTAGATATGCACATTAAATGAGGCATTTTGCTCAATCCTTATCATCAGTAATATAGTTAATAGCTGTTTTTATCGACCCTCTCCCATGACTCTGTTGGAAAAACGTATGCGGGGTCTCAACAGAGACCTTTTGACTGCGATCTCAAAAGTGCTTGGCGATGCCAAGCCCAAGGGCGTCCATCGCCTGCGCACCACTGTTCGCCGGATTGAAAGTCTTGTCAGCTACGCTAATCCAGACCTGGGAAAAAAAGAGGAACGTACTCTGGAAAAGATGACGGACTTGCGCAAGCGGGCAGGGAAAGTTCGTGACTTCGATGTCCAAAAAGATATTCTGGAGACCTTAGGCAATGGGTCAGCCACCAAAGAGCGCAAGGCTTTGGCAGAGCTTCTGCAAAAGAAGAGGGAGCAGCGCACCAAACGGCTGGAATCGGCCCTGAAAAAGCTCCACGGAGCCAAATTTTTGAGCCGTCTCGACCAGATCGCGGAACTGGCCGGAGTGCTGCAAGACGGCAAGAATAGTGCATCCGCTCCTTTGGAAACGGCCAAAGCCCTGCTTGTGGAAATGGCTGATGATTTTGGATCGAGCGAAACAATCAAGCCGAGCCGGTTACATGAAGCGCGGGTCGCTCTGAAGCATATCCGTTACACGGCGGAACTAGCGGAAGACTCAGCGGAGCAAAAAGATTTCATGCGCGAGGTTAAATCGGCCCAGGATGCGATTGGCGATTGGCATGATTGGCTGGAGTTGACCGAAAGGGCGGAAAGGCGATTTTCTGATCGCGCAAACTCGCCTCTTTTGCGGGAGGCGCGTACTGTGCTTAGCGCCCGGCATTCAGACGCAATCTCCTCGGTGAAGAAGCTGTTCTCCAAAGCGCAAGCGCCCGCGAAAAAGCCTTCACGCTCTGACCGGTCTTTGCCGACTGCCGCACGTTCCGCCTGATAAAACATGCCCGTCTTTGCCGCGGTTGATATCGGTTCCAACTCAGTGCGGCTCAGCATCGCTGAACTCCGGCGTGGACGCCTGATTTCCCTGCACCAGGACCGCGAGGTTACGCGCCTGGGTGAAGGCGTTTTTCGCGACGGCAATCTCGACCCACAGGCGATGGCCCAGACGCTAAAGGTGCTGCGCCGTTTTCATCGGGCGGTGCAAGGCCATGCCGTAGACCGCACGCGTGTTATCGGGACCAGCGCACTGCGCGACAGCAACAGCCGCCGCCTTTTTGAAGAATGGGTGAAGACCGTTACCGGCTGGAACCTTGAGGTGGTGAGCGGTCTTGAAGAAGGCCGTCTCATTCATTTGGGCGTGGTGTCAAACATGCGCACGCCGCCACCCAAAATGTTGCTGATTGATCTAGGTGGAGGCAGCTGCGAACTCACTCTCTCTGAAAAAGGGCATATCAAAGAAATTGTCACGCTGCCTCTGGGCGCGGTCCGGCTGACGCAGGAGTTTATCCATCATGATCCGCCTACAAAGCCGGAGCTAAAGCGGTTGCATGACTTCATTGTGCAGGAAGCCGCTAACGTATCGCGCAAAATAACGCGTGCCGCAGTGCGCGCGGTGATTGCCACATCCGGGACAGCAGCGGCACTGGCGGGAGCGGCACAGTCTTTGCATCTTAGCCGGAGCGGCGGGGTTTCTCTTGCCGTTGCGGAGAAGCTCGCCCGCAGGCTGGCAAAAATGACCGACCGGCAGCGCGCGGCGATTAAGGGCATTAATCCCAAGCGCGCGCAAATCATCGTGGCCGGCGCGGCAGTATACGCGCATGTGCTTGACGCTTGCGGACTGAAGGGTTTTCGATACTCTCCACTCGGACTACGTGATGGAATCCTGGCGCAGATGGCCGCTGAATATGACCAGCACACCCGCTCACACCGCCAATTGGAAGCAGACCGCCAGGACGTGCTGATGAACACCGCGCGGCGATACGGGGTTGACCTGGAAAATGCCGAGCAGGTGCGCAAGCTCGCCCTTACTCTTTTTGACCAGACCCGGCGCATGCACGGCCTGAGCAAGGATTGTCGTGAATGGATTGCCGCCGCGGCGATTTTGTATGAGGTTGGAACGTACATAAATCCGGTTGGCCTGCACCGCCACGCTTACTATGTGATCTCGCGCTCGGAACTGTTTGGCTTCACTCCGTTGCAGAGAAAAATTATTGCAACAATCGCACGCTTCCAGGGGAACTCCAAACCACAATTTCGCGACCGCCTCATCAAGTTGCTGCCGGCCCAAATCCGGTCAGACGTGATCAAGAGCACGGCGCTCTTGCGGGTGGCGCGCGCTTTGAATCAAGGCAGGCTTTCTGCCGTGGAATCCATTCGCGTGGTGGCGCGCGGCGGGGAAGTGACGCTCAACGTAGAGGCTGGCCGCACCGGCGCAGACCTGGAGTTGTGGGCAGGGGAAAAAGAGCGGGCTTATTTCCGCGAAGTCTTTGGCCGTGAGCTCGACTTCAAGCTGGTCTGAAGCGTTCGCGCGATTTTGGGCGTCACCATCCAGTCCAGTGTGCCGGTGCGTCCATTCATCTCCACGCGCGCGACAGCGCCTTTTTTAAAGTCAATTTGCGCGTCGCCATTGGGGCCGGAAATCGATTTGCTCAGGAACTCCGTAAAGCTGGGATTGTGCCCCACTACCATGATTGCATCGTAGCTCTTATAGCGCGCCAGCACTGTCCGGAACTGCTCAAAGCCGGCTTCCGGGCGCAGAGCGTCTTCGATTTGTATGGCTCCTTCAAACGCTAATTCATTGGCCACCAGGGAAGCTGTCTGGCGCGCCCGTTTGAGTGGGCTGCTGATGATTTGATCCACCTGGACATCCAGGTTCGCCAGCAGACGGCCGACATAACGAACTTGCAGAATGCCTTCTTCATCCAAAGGGCGGCGTTCGTCCTTCTTTGGGTTCAGCATGGTTTTACCGGCGGAAGCATGACGAAAAAAATATATGAGCATAGGCTATCGGGCAAGCACCTGTCTTTTGCGCCGGCCAATGGATCTCCTGGGCCGGGGTGTGGCTGGTTCAGGAATATCGGCAGCCGTGGCTGTGCCTTCCGCCACGGCAATCAAGAATTCCTGGGCTGAAAAAGCTGGTTCCCCACTTTTACGCGCCGGTCGCGTGTAGTGTCCATTACGGTCCAGAAAGCGCGCCTTCACATTGTCTGCAAGGTAAGCAGCCAGTATCTCGCTTTTTACGCGTTGCTTCAAATGCGGATCCAACACCGGACATAGAACTTCAACGCGTTCATAAAGGTTGCGTGGCATCCAGTCAGCGCTTGAGATGTAGACTTCATCTTCACCGCCATTTTCAAAATAAAAGATACGCGTATGTTCAAGCAATCTGCCCACAACGCTGCGGACGACAATGTTGTTGCTGATACCAGGCACTCCCGGTCGTAAGGAGCACATGCCGCGCACCGTGAGATCAATGGGAACGCCTGCCTGCGACGCCCTGTATAACGCTTCAATCACGTTTTTATCGAGCAAGGAATTCATTTTGGCGATAATGCGCGCCGGCCTTCCGTTGGCCGCGTGCTCGGCTTCGCGATGAATCTGCTCCAGCGTAGTTGCGGCAAGGTCGATCGGTGAAATGGCTAGCGGAGTGTAACTCGGCGCTTCAGCATAGGCGGTGAGATAGTTGAATACCGAGTGAACCGCCGACGTGATATTCGGCGCAGCCGTGAGCAGGCTCAGGTCCGTATAAAAGCGCGCTGTTGTCGGATTGTAATTGCCCGTTCCAATGTGAACGTACCGTCGCGTTTTGCCATCAGGATCGTGGCGGACCAGCAGACAAAGCTTGCAATGGGTCTTGAGGCCCACCAGCCCGTGATAGACCTGAACACCCTCGTCTTCGAGCGTACGCGCCCATTGGATATTCGAGGCCTCGTCAAAGCGGGCCGTCAATTCCAATACGGCAGTCACTTCTTTCTCAGCCGCGGCGGCAGCGATCAATGCTCCTACTATAGGAGAGTCGCGGTTGGTGCGATAGATTGTCTGTTTCAGGGAGATAACGGCGGGATCTGTTGCCGCGCTCTCAACAAAATCCACCACCGCATCAAAGGAATCATAAGGATGGTGGAGCAGGATGTCGCGCTTGCGCAGTTCCGCAAAGATGTTGGGAGTGTTGGGCGGAAGCCGCAATTCACGCGGAACGAATCGCTTGAATTTCAGCTCAGGCCGCTCGATCTCATAAAAATTGAAGAGCCGGGAAAGGTTTACCGGGCCTTGCGTGTAAAAAATTTGCCAGTCCTCAAGTTCAAAGGTCTGCTGGAGCCGCCGGGCAATTTCCGCACTTGCATTAGCGTCAATTTCCAGCCGCACAGCATCGCCTTTGCGACGACGGTGCAGTTCTGTCCTGACGGACTCAAGCAGGTTGCGCGATTCTTCCTCTTCAACATAGAGATTGCTGTTTCGGGTGACCCGAAACGACGCAGCCGAGACAATTTCATATCCGCGATACATGCTGGCCGCGTGATAGGTGAGAAGATCGGCGAGAAAAACGTAATCTATGCCAGTCTGTGATGGCAGCCGCACCAGGCGAGGAAGCACGCGCGGGACGGTAATCACACCCATGTAAGTACCGCTGGCCCGCCGCTTGCGTTTAAGCAACAATGCAATGCAGAGCGCCTTGTTGAGCACGCGCGGGAAGGGATGCGCCGGATCCACCGTTACAGGCGTGAGCAGCGGATCAACTTCTTTTTCACAATAGGTGTCTATGAAGGCTTCCTGCTCCGGAGCAAGATCTTTCAAGTCCAGAACGCGAATGTTTTCCTTTGCCAGCGCGGGCATTAACTTGTTGTTCCAGCTATCGTACTGTTCCTGGACGAATTCGTGCGTTTCACTGGCAATCAACTCGCGCTCCTGCTGGGCGGACAGCGCATCAGGACCGGCATCGATATAACCTTCTTCAATGCGCTGCAGAAGACCGGCGACACGGACTTCAAAAAACTCATCCAGATTGCTTGCCGTGATTGCCAGAAACTTTACGCGTTCTAACAGCGGATTGTGGTAATCGTTCGCTTCTTCAAGCACACGACGGTTAAATGCAAGCCATGAAGTCTCACGATTGATATAAAGGGACGGATCTGATACTGACCTGTTCATGCGCTGGACGGAGGCAGGTCTGGAGCCGTTGGTCGTTGTTTGATGCCTCCCGATCATTGTACTTTGTTTCCGGGCCAAGATAGCGGACTTGCTCCAATAAGGCAGTATTAATGTATTACTCTAACAATTGGATATAGGTAGCTAATTCATTAAGCTTGAGAGTGATGTCTTACATCCGCTCCCCGAACCCAGAAGATAACGTCTTCAGCGATGTTTGTAGCGTGGTCGGCCACACGCTCAAGGTTTCTTGCCACGATTAGCGTGTCCAGCAGGTTGCGGTGCATGCCGGCAGACTTGGCCATTGCGGCATCAACAGCCTCAAAGATTTCCCGGTTCATATTGTCGACCATGTCATCGCGTTCCAGCACTGCCTGGGCCATATCAACATCGGCCGTAAGAAAAGCATTCAGTGCGTCACGAACCATGCTGATGCTGAGCTGCGCCATCCGTGGAATATCTACATTCAAAGCGGGGTCAGGTCGCGACAGCAGGTCCATGACACGCTCCGCAATGTTCACTGCCTGGTCGCCGACTCGTTCCAGATCGGCGTTGATTTTGATGCAGGCAACAATGAAGCGCAGGTCAATGGCCATGGGCTGCTGCATGGCAAGCAAGTCAATGGACATTTCGTCTACATCGCGCTCCGCGGCGTTGATCTTGGATTCATCGCGCAGCACCAATTCACAAAGAGAGAGGTCACGGGTCTGGTAGGCCCGCACGGCGCGTTCCACGGCCTGCTCCGCCATGCCGCCCATGGCCAGCAGTTTCTGTTTTAGGTCGTCAAGTCCCTGATGGAAACGCGTGCGCGTCATCCGAACCTCCCGGTAATGTAGTCTTCCGTGCGTTTGTTGGAAGGCTTGGTAAACATGGTCTCTGTCTTATCCAATTCCACCATGTTGCCCATGAGAAAGAAAGCGGTGAAGTCCGCCACGCGCGCGGCCTGCTGCATGTTATGCGTGACGATCACAACCGTATATTCCTTTTTCAATTCGAAAATCAAGTCTTCGATTTTGGCGGTGGAAATGGGATCAAGCGCGGAAGCGGGTTCGTCCATCAGCAGCACTTCCGGTTCTACTGCCAGGGCCCGTGCAATACAAAGCCGCTGCTGCTGTCCTCCGGAAAGGCTGGCGCCAGATTTCTTTTTCAGATCGTCTTTGACTTCGTCCCAAAGCGCAGCCTGTTTGAGCGACCGCTCCACTACTTGATCAAGTTCACGCCGATTGCGAAAGCCATTGAGCTTAAGCCCGGCGGCCACATTGTCGTAAATCGACATGGTCGGAAACGGATTGGCTTTTTGAAATACCATGCCAACACGGCGGCGTATCCAGACGGCCGAGACGCCTTTGCCGTAGACATCAAGATCGCCGATCGAGACTTTGCCCTCGACTCGCGTATCCGGCAGGGTTTCATGCATGCGGTTGAGACAACGCACAAAGGTCGATTTACCGCAGCCGGACGGGCCGATAATGGCGGTTGCTTTTTTGGCGGGAATTTCCATGCCGATATCGAACAGCGCCTGCTTGGCCCCGAACCAGGCGTTCAAATGTGCCACGTGAATGCCAGTGTCCATCAACTGGCTCCTTTTATGACGCCTCGGCCCACAATGAACCGGACAAAAATGACAGTAAGCACAATCATAGAGATGAGAACCAAGGCGGCAGTCCATGCCTGAGCATGCGCCTGCTCATAAGGCTGAATAGCGTATTTGTATATCTGCAAGGGAAGCGCTGCCACGGGCTGGTTGGGGCTTGAACTCCAGAACTCATTGCCAAACGCGGTAAACATGAGAGGCGCACTCTCACCGGCAATGCGCGCGAATGCCAGCATTACGCTGGTGACGATTCCGGCGCTGGCCGAACGAAGCACAACAGAAAGGATGGTGCGCCATTTGGGTATCCCCAGCCCAAGAGCGGCTTCGCGGATGGACTGAGGCACCAGCAGCAGGACTTCTTCAGTGGTGCGGGAGATAACCGGGATCATCATAATGCCGAGAGCCACGCTGCCAGAGATCAGGGAGAAATGTCCTTGTGGAACCACGACCAGAGCCCAAGCTGTCATGCCGATTACGACAGAGGGTACTCCGTTCAGCACATCGGCAGTAAAACGGACGACGTTGCCAAATTTATTGCGGCCATATTCGGCCAGAAAGATTCCCGCGCCAATTCCCAATGGAACACCAATCAGGCTGGCGAAGCCTAACAGCAAGACAGATCCGAGGATCGCGTTGCCCATCCCGCCACCCTCTTCACCAATGGGTTTGGGAATCTGGGTGAGGAAGGCCCAATTGAACGTACCCAAGCCGCGAACCACGACCGTTCCCAGAATTAAAAAGAGAGGCACAGTCACTATGAGCGCCGCAACAGTAATGAGGCCAAGGGCGATCCAATTCGATAGCCTGCGGCGGAGAGAAGTCGTGTGAAGGTTTTTAGGCAAGGGCCCTCGCTGGTTTTCCGCGGGCTATGGACCATACCAGCAACCCGGCCAGAGCGTTCACAATGAGGGTTATCACAAATAAAATCAGCGCCATTTCCATCAGAGCACTCAGATACAAATTGCCAACAGCCTCAGTGAATTCATTGGCAACCGCGCTGGCAAGAGTGTATCCGGGAGCGAAGAGGGAACGCGCAATCTCCGGACGGTTACCGATCACCATGGTTACGGCCATGGTTTCACCCAAGGCACGGCCAAGCCCCAGAATCACCGCGCCGAAGATACCCGGCCGAGCGTTGCGCAGGACGGCGATGCGCAGCATTTCCCACTTTGTGGCTCCCAGCGCCAACGCGGCTTCGCGCTGCACACGCGGAACGGCGGTGATGACTTCACGGGTGATGGAGGCAATGATGGGCAGAATCATGATGGCAATGATCATCCCGGCCGCAAGCATTCCCCAGCCGTACTTTGGGCCTTCAAACAAACCTGTCCAGCCGAAATACCTGGCCAGAAATGGCTCCACGTGCACGCGGACAAACGGCGCCAGAACAAAGATGCCCCAGAGCCCGTAGATTACGCTGGGAATGGCCGCAAGTAGTTCGACCAGCAAAGAGAGGACCGCACGAATGCGCAACGGGCAGATTTCGGTGAGAAAAAGTGCAGTACCAACGGAAAGAGGAACCGCGATCACCAAGCCAACCAAAGAGGAAACCACTGTGCCGTAAATGAAAGGCAATGCGCCAAAATCTTCAGCTACGGGGTCCCAGATTTGCTTAACCAGGAACTTGAACCCAAATTTAGAGATGGAAAGCCGCGATTGGCTGACCAATTCAAAAAAAATAAGACCCACCATGGCCAGCACAGCAAGCGCGCAGAGAAGGATAATGCCACGAAACACCCGGTCGGCAAACACATTTTCCCGGAAAACCAGACGGCTTGTAGGCACAATCTGCAACGTTTCCGAGCTGCCCAAAACAGGAGCCGACATGTCTGCTCCTTCAGGCACTTCTGGACCTCTGGAGGGCCTGTGTTCGGGCACTGTTTGCATGATTGCAAGCTAGCAGACGATTGTTAATAGATTGTTAAAAAACAAGCGCCGGCAGGTTAAACCGGCGCTGGAAGGAGTTGAAGGAATTCTTGGCTATTTCTTTGCAGACTGTTTCGCGGTTACCTTGATTTCTTTGATCCGCGCTTTCACTTTTGCCGCTACATTCTTTGGCAACGGAGCGTACTGCAGCGCAGACGTCATGGTCTGTCCTTTGTCAACCATCCAGTTTAGGAAATCGACGAATGCCTTTTCCTTGGTGGCATCTTTCCATTCCGCGGGAACCAGAAGCCAGGTAAAGCTGCTGATGGGGTAGGCAGCTTTGCCGGGCGCGTTGGTGATGGAGACCCTGAAGTCGTCCGGCATGTCTTTTACTGAAGCGGCTGCCGCCGTTACTGAATCAAGGCTGGCTTTAACGAACGATCCAGCAGCATTTTGCACGCTGCCGTACGGCATTTTGTTCGAGACCGCATAAATGAGTTCGACGTAACCAAGACTTCCTTCGGTTTGTTTTACGGTGCCGGCCACTCCTTCATTGCCCTTGCCGCCCAGACCGACAGGCCAGTTTACCGATGTGCCTTTGCCTACTTTATCCTTCCACTCAGAGCTGACCTTAGACAAATAATCGGTCCAAATGTAGGTTGTCCCGCTGCCATCCGAGCGATGGACGATGACGATATCTTCATCGGGAAATTTAACGCCAGGATTGGCTTTGGCCAGCCGTGGGTCGTTCCACTTTTTGATTTTGCCGAGGAACAGATCAGCCAGCACGTCCGGCGTGAATTTGAGCTCGCCAGTTACACCGGTAACGTTGTACATAGGCACGTCAGCGCCAAGAACGGTTGGAATGTGAAAAACTTTGCCCGGAGTTTGCGCAATCTGTTCATCGGTCATGGGCCCGTCACTGGCGCCGAAATCAACGGTCCCGGACTGAATCTGCTTGATGCCGCCGCCGCTGCCAATGGATTGATAGTTGATTTTGATGTCGGTATGTTGATTGTGGTACTCATCAAACCACTTGGAATACATGGGATACGGGAAAGTGGCGCCCGCACCAGTCAAATCTGTTTCCGCGCTCGCCGCGCCGAGCATTGCGGCCACTACTGCCAGGGCCATCGCAAATCTCAGTTTCATTGTCGCTCCTCAGTATTGATATCCGTGTGCACGAGATGAACGTAACAGGGGAGTGTTAAATGAGTGTTAAAAAGCAGCTACTAGCTGCTGGCTGTTAGCTTGGGTCTTGGCTTTTCTGACCAGTGTTGTGCGTAGATCAGCGCCGGAGGCGGGTCGCGAAGTTAGCCCAGTGCGTGAGCGCTGGGGCTAGTTGTTTTAGAATGCAGAACGCCGGAGCCGCGACACCTTGTCTCACACATATTTTCAGAATGCGATCCATATCGTTTTCAGCACAAAAGAGCGGCGGAAAATGATTCCTGCGCAAATGAAGGAACGCCTATGGGCATATACCGCGGGCATTTGCCAGCACCAGAACATTTTTGTCCATGCTATTGGCGGGATGGAAGACCATATTCACATGTTGCTCCAATTTCCGGCCACCCTGATGGTTGCCGATGCGATCAATAAGATTAAAGTAAACTCGTCGGGCTGGATGTCCCGAGAGACCGGCAGGTTCGCATGGCAACAGGGGTATGGCGGGTTCGGGGTAAGCAAGTCAAACATTGCGGCGGTGGTGCGATACATTCAGAACCAAGAACGGCACCACCGTAAGATGACATTTGAAGAGGAGTTCATCGCGTTGTTGAAGAAGCACGGCATTGAATATGATCCGCGATATGTTTTTGGTTGATTGTGCCGCGCCTCCGGCGCTCTGGTCTTTCTCTCCGCTAACCCAGCGCTTACGCGCTGGGCTAACTTCGCGACGCGCCTCCGGCGCTGTGCTGATGAAGCGAGCCTAATCCCCAGATTCACATTTTTCATTAATACCGGGGCGGAGAGGTGAACCACCCGACCATTGAATCAAAGAAAACGAGCGATATGCATTTGAACCTTTGTATTCGCGGTTATATCACCCTTTTCAGCGGACGTCGCGATGCTCTGAATCATCTCGATAACTTTTTCTTCACGAAAGAATTGGTATTGAATTAGCCATAGGAAGAACTCAAAATTTTCTATCTGAGCGACGAAGGCTCCCGCTCGCTTACTTACACGATATTTTTCACCACGATCATCCCGTGTGATTTCAATCTGGAAACCAGCATTACGCAATTTTGCAAAGAGATGCACAGGATTGTAAATTGACATCAAAATTGTTTCGTGAAAATAGAAGGACCGTAACAGCATTGAATCGATGGGGCACCAAAATAACGGCATGAAGCCGAGCGAAATTGTGGGCTCAATGCTACTGATTCTAAGAGAGTTCTCCGAGGAATTTTGCTCGCAAAGTTGAACAGCATAGGCTTCAACACCTTGTAACCGTTGAATAATTCTATTGCTGGGAGTCTTGGATAAGAAGCGACCAGAAAGCGAGCGGGAACGATATGGTCGAACGGCAACAAGCAAGAGTCCATCGTGCAGTCGTTGGAACGCCTGGCGTTTGCGGCTGATTGTTGCGGCCAAATCGTCAATTTCTTTGATGTGCATTGACTGATCGATTTTCAGTTCTGAATCAATCTTCGGTTCTTTGATGGCATCGCTCATTGCTTTCGCTTGTTTTTTGAGTTGCTTGTTGATTTTGTCCTGCAGTGCGCTCGTATGGGATGGTGAGAGGCTGATTGCTTCTTCCTGTCTTGGAGATGGCGATTCAAAAAGCGAGACGCAATTCTTATTGCCTATCAAATGCATGGTTATGGCAATTGCCCTATCACCACTTTTCTGCGATTTGAGTTCCCCTAAAGCCACAATGCGATGAGTCTTGACATCTAGGATACTGATATCACCGATTCTGAGAAATGTTGTGATGCCGTGGTAAAGGATAAGACATCCCTTCAACCTGACGTTACGCACGAACTCCAACTCCCCTCTGCCACCAATGCCGGTTGACAAGTGGCGTACCGCTGGGTGCTTGAAGTGTTCTTCAATCAGCGAGGGGCTTTTCATATAGAAGAACCACGCGAAGGCGTCACCCATACTCCGGCCGATATCCATCGAAGTGCGAATTGCTTCTTGGTAGGATTTGAGGGTTCTGATCCGTTTATCAAAATACTTTTGCGTGACTTTATTTTTTGACGCAATGAGCTGATCTCGCGCTTGTATCAATTGTTGATATGTCTCTTCCAACATGAATAGTGCATCTGCTAAATCGCTTTGGAAATTAAGAAACTTCGTGGCATCAGGAGCTCGTTGCTTCCACTTTATGAGAGTATCCCAACAACTGAGAAAGGCTGCTTCAGCTTTGTCGATTTTTAAGCGGATTAATTTTGACGAGATAGAAATGCCCAAGACACACCTAGTTTAGTCCCATTTTATCCCGAGAAATTCTTGTGTAAAGTTGAGCTATACGAGCTACCTTGGCCGCCCTCGGCGAGACCGTACATGGAAATGGCAATGTCCTCGTTGATTTTGGGAGGCCGACAGAGACTGAAACCCAACTTTACTTTGAAGGCATTTACGGTACGGTGGAAGCTTGTGCCCTGATAAGAAACCAAACAAGATGACATGGAACTCCTACCAGTTCCTGCGAAAGCCGCTAACGAAACGTGGGCAGCTGTCCTTCCGGAAAGTTGCAAAGAATTTTGGCCAGTCAGCTTTTCTCTCAGCACGCGAAATTGAACATGGCCGGTTTCGTGCTTTATTTGCTGGATGGTTTTGCTCTAAGATGCAGAATGGTCGAATTTTGCTCAAAAGCAAAAAGAAGCATTCAGCAGCCAGCCCTCAGCCAAAATCAAAGAACATTTCACCGCAAAGGACGCGAAGGACGCAAAGGAGGAAGAGGGCTGGAGAAAAGGTCGTCGGAGCGACAATTACAAACGGGCGATCGCTCTGAAACCTACGCCAATCTGGGATCACCTGGGATGCGGTGGGATCCCCAGGGAGGGGGGAGGCCTCAAGATCGGGTGATCCGGTGATCGGAGGACCGGAAACCGAAAACCTCACCAATGATGAACACTGATGACACTGATCAGGAATCGGGGCTGGGAGCCAGCTAGACTTTGGGCAGCAGGAAGAAGAATGTTGTGCCGTGTCCGACGGTGCTTTCCACCCGGACGGAGCCACCATGATTGAGAACAATATGCTTTACGATTGCCAGGCCGAGTCCGGTACCGCCGCTTTCACGCGACCGTGCTTTATCCACGCGATAGAAGCGCTCAAAGATGCGCGGCAGATGTTCAGACGCGATGCCGGGGCCGAAGTCGCGAACAAAGAATTCAACGCCGTTTTCCCGCTCGTGTGCGCCCACCACAATCTTTTTTCCGCTCTGGGCGTAGCGCAGGGCGTTGCTAATAAGGTTGCCGAAGACCTGATGAACAGCGTAATTATCGGCCAGCACGGACCAATCCGGTATGGCTTCAATGATGAGCTCAACCTGGGCCGCGCGAGCGTCTTCCTGCATGGAAGAAGCCGCTTCAGCAAGCAGAATGCGCGCGGAGTGCGGACGCAAATCAAGCTTTTCCTCGCCCGATTCCACGCGCGCCAGCACCAGAAGATCTTCCGTCAAGCGGCCCATGCGCTCCGCATTGCGGCGGATGATCTGAAGAAAGTCGCGAGCGCTGTCATTCAGCAGGCCGTCAGATTCAAGCAGTGTTTCAGAATAGCCGCGAATAGAAGTGAGCGGCGTGCGCAGTTCGTGGGAGACATTGGCGATGAAATCTCGCCGTGTTTTTTCCACGCGCTCGATCTCAGAGATGTCATGGAGCACGGAGACAACGCCTCCATCGGGCAGCGGCTCCGCGGTGACGGAAAATGATTTGCGGCCGGAGAGGGAAGTGGCAATCGTACTCTCACGGCGTTTTGATTTCAATACTTCATTGATTGTGGCAAGAAAGTCAGGGTGGCGGAGGAGTTCAATGACCGGAACACCAATGCGAATCGGCTGGTGCAGTATGCCCGCGATGGCGTGGTTGGCCCAGCGCACTTTCATGTCGGGCGAAACGGCGATCACGCCATCGGTCATGCTGTTGAGCAGAGCTTCCAGTTCAGAGCGGCTCTCACGCACGGCGGCAAAGTTTTCTTCCAGGCGGCGCGCAGTGCGATCAAGAGCCATAGCCACCTGGCCTATTTCGTCAGCGCTGGTTACCGCAATGCGCGCGGAAAGATCTCCGGCAGCAACCTGCCCGGCGAAACGCACAATGCGGCGCAGGCGACGCGAAATAACTTCAGTAATAACGACTGCCAGCACAAGGGCCAGAAGCAAGGCCAAGATAGTGGCCCGGAGAAGATTGGCGCGAATGGAAGAAATCTGTTGCTGCATGCTGGAAAGAGGATAGGCCAGGCGAACTATTTTGTCACCGCTGGGAACGGCGAGGTAAAGGAATTCAATACCAACCGTATGGCTGACGCGAGACGAACTGCCTGTGTTTCCGGCCAGAGCCGCCACCACTTCAGGCCTGCCGGCATGGTTTTCCATGGTTTTAGGATCGGCTTCAGAATCGGCAAACACAACGCCATTGCGGGCAATAATGGTGACGCGGGTTTGCGTGATGCGGGCTTCTTCATCGGCCATCTGCTGCAGCGAATGCTGGTGGTCATTCTCAACACGCAAAGCAAAGCCCTGGGCGTTCTGAACAAGGAGTTTCTCAATGTCGTTGTACACCGCATTTTCCCAGGTGTGCCGAATGCTGATGTCCAGTGTGAGCGTTGCGGCGGCAATCACCGCGACAAACGCGCCCATGGCTTTCAGAAAAATGCGGTTTCTCATTTGGCCGCCTCAAACTTATATCCAGCGCCACGCACGGTTTTGAGATATATGGGATCTTCCGGGTCTTGCTCAATTTTTTCGCGCAGCCGCCGGATATATACGTCGACAGAGCGTGGCGTTACAAAGGATAGGTCGCGCCACACGGCGTCAAGCACCTGGTCACGGGAATAGACTCGGCCCGGATGCGAGGCAAGAAAATGCAGCAGGCGGAATTCAGTGGCCGTAACGTCCGTGGGCTTGCCGCGCACTTTGAGCGTCATGGAGTCACTATGCAGTTCGAAGTCGGGAGTGGTGATGCTTGTGGTCAAGGGCTGCTCAAAACGCCGCAACACCGCCCGGACACGGGCTGTAAGTTCGCGAATGCCGAAAGGCTTGGTGATGTAATCGTCAGCGCCAAGGTCCAGGCCGCGAACGCGGTCTTCTTCACCTGCGCGCGCGGTGAGAAAAATGATCGGAACGCGGGCGAGGTCACGGCTCTCCCGAATCTGGCGGCAAACTTCAAAGCCGCTGTGTCCGGGAACCATGATGTCAAGCAGAAAGAGGACGGGCGGCTGCTTGCGCGCTTGCGGCAATACTTCATCGCCAGAAATGCACAAGCGCACATTGAATCCGGCAGCCTGCAGGTGATGGCGCACCAGGTTGCCGATGTCGGAATCGTCTTCAAGAACAATGATGTTTTGTTTCAAATGAGTTCCAGCGGGTTCCGCGTAATGATTTTAACCGCATCCATGTGGGGTATTGGAAATCGCCTGCCGATTGTAAGCTCCTCCGGGGGCTGCTACCATCGGACTGTGAACCGTTTTAAAACCTTTCCTGCAAAAATGGCTTTGGCCGTGGTCCTGGCTGCTTCGGCCGCAGTGTACGCAACATCCCCTGCCGCTGTTGTACTGCCGCCGGTCCCATCCACCGTGGATTCAATCACTCCCGGCGAATTGCGCATGCACCTGCAATTTCTTACATCGCCGGAGTTAGGCGGGCGCTATACGCTTTCGCCGAGCTTCGCCATAGCGGCGCGCTACATTGCGTCCCATTTGGAAGCTTATGGTTTTAAGGGTGCGGGTGACCATGGTGATTTTCTCCAGACTTTCCAGGTGGTCTCAAGCAAGCCGGACACGGCAAAGAGCGTGCTAGAAATCAGTTTGGACGGCAAGCCCAAGTCTTATCGCTTCGGCGACTTCTATATTCCGGCGGAAGGCGGCAACGGCGAGGCGCAGGGAAAGATTGTTTTTGTGGCAACGGGAGTCTCTTCACCATCGCAACACCAGGATGATTATGCCGGCCTGGACGTGAAAGGGAAAATTGTCCTAATTGTGCCGGGCGTGCCTTCCGGCGTCGATATGTCTCGCCTTGACCGGAATGAATACGGCCAGGGAGCTGCGCGCGCTCACGGAGCGGTTGGCATCCTGCAGTTGCCGCCGCAACGCCTGCTGGAGCTGATGAAGGGCAAGGGCTTTCAGGAGAGAGCAGCTTCGCGTGAGAGTATACGGCTGGCGCGCGACGGAGATGGCAACCTGCCTCAAATAACGCTTGGACCGGCAGTGGCAGAAGAGGTCTTGGCAGCTTGCGGGCTCGACCTTAAGGCCGCATATCAAGCAGTTAATCACAAGCAGAAGTTGCAGACCAAGAGCGCGGACCTTACCGCCAGGATGACCGTGGCCACGCAGCAGACAAAGTCCACCACGCAAAACGTTGCGGGAATTCTTGAGGGCACAGATCCTGTACTAAAGCATGAGTATGTGGTGTTCAGCGCGCATTACGACCATCTAAAGACAAGTCCGGGAGGCGAAATTTATCCCGGCGCCGATGATGACGGATCAGGAACCACGTCCGTTCTGACAATTGCGCATGCCATGTCACTGGAGCGGCCAAAACGCTCAGTACTGGTGATGTTCCATGCCGGTGAAGAGCTGGGGCTGCTGGGATCGGAATACAACACGGAATACGCGCCGGTGGTGCCGCTGAAGCAAATGGTGGCCGATCTGAATATCGACATGATTGGACGTTCCAAGGCACCGGGTGACAATGCGATGGAAGATGACCATCTTACTGACGCGAACACCGTGTATCTGATCGGATCAAATCGCATCAGCCAGGAACTCCACCAGCTCAGCGAAGAAACCAACTCGCAATTCCAGAAGATGAAGCTGGATTATTACTACAATGATCCTAACGATCCAGAGCGGATTTATTACCGGTCAGACCACTGGAATTATGCCAAACACGGCATTCCCATCATTTTTTACTATGACGGAACTTCGGTGGACTACCACCGACCAACGGATACGATCGAGAAAATTGACTTTACCAAGATGACAAAAGTGGCGCGGCTGGTATTTGAAACGGGATGGCGGATCGCCAACCTGGACCACAGGCTGGCGAACTCGCATCAATAGCCCGCTTTAGCGGCTTTGGCTTTTAACTGAGTGGCAGGCTTTTTCTCCTGCATGTAAGTGTCGATCACAACGTCGAGCCGCTCAAAGAATGAAACTGAGGGTTGGACTGGCTCCCCGGGGATTGTGGATTTTGCCGCTGGGGCCAGGGCGCGCAACAGTTCGTTTACACGTTGCAGTCGCGTGTCCTGCTGCTCGTTGTTCAGCGTTGCCGAAGGCTGAGCGGAAGCTTGTTCGAGATAAAACCACAAAATCCGCCGAAGCTGGTCAAGCTCCACTTTGAAATCGTTAAGAGACTGTACGGCATTTTCGTCTTCAAAAAATCTGGCCAGCTGATTTTCGCTTGCTGGCTCATTCAGTTCGCCATGCATTTCTGCCTGGATGGAATGGATTTCGCCGGTGATGCTTTTAATGCGATGCACCAGAGCGTTCTTGATCTGCGGTTGGCGCTGCCATGAATCGGTAGCGGGAAGGCGATGGATGTTGCCGGTTGGTTTCATGGGGTGATTTCTTCCAATAGCAGCAAAAGTCAGATGTACAACATAAAGGCAGATGGGTTTTAGCGTAAGCGAAACATACGGAGAGTCACCAAGATTGCCAACAGCGGGAGCAATAATTGAGGCTTGAGAGGCTAAATCCTGCGCGCCAGCACCACTGTAATGTCGTCCGGTTGCTCGGTTGAGCCAATCCAGTCCTGAACTGCGGAGATCACGTGTTCAGTGATTCTATCCAGCGGCTGGTGACGATTGGCGGCAACGGTTTCAATCAGGCGGTCTTCTCCAAATTCGCCGAACTCATTTTCCGGCTCCGTAATGCCGTCACTAAACGCAATAAAAATATCGCCCGGATACAGTTCCACGGTCTCTTCCGCATAGTCGCAGTCGGGGAATAAGCCTACGACAGTTCCGCCGATTTCCAGACGACGCACGGTTCCGTCGGCCCCCAGGACGATCGGAGGCAGATGTCCTGCATTGGCATACGTCAACCGGTGTTTCTCGTCGTCGTAGAAGCCGAGGAAGAGCGTGGCATATTTTTCTGGCTGCGTGCTTTGGAACAGATGCCGATTTAAAAGCCAGAGCATCTGTGCCGGTGAAGGCGGCGCCACTCGCGCCTCAAAAGCCGCGACCCTGCTGGTGGTGCCATAAGCGGCGGCCATGCCAACGGAAACAAGCTGTTCCTGTTCATACGCCCTCACGGCGGAATGGATGGTGGCCATTAATAGCGCGGCGGATATACCTTTGCCGCTGATATCGCCCACCGCAACCATTACCTGCTCCGGCCCATAAGAAAGAAAGTCGTAATAGTCGCCGCTTACAATTCGCGCCGGACGGCATATGCCATGCAATTGAAGCGTGCTCGTCCCAACATTTTCTCGTGGAAAGAGCTGTGCCTGCACTTCATGCGCAATTTCCAGCTCGCTTTGCAACCGCTCTTTTTCTTTTTGCTCGGCGATCAGCTTTTGCAGATTGTCCGTCATCGAATTGAAGGAGACCTGCAATGCGGCCAGTTGGTCTTTCGCCCGCACGTCAATGCGATGACTAAAATCGCCGCGGTTGATGAACTGCGTTGCGCGATACAAGTTCGCCACCGAATAGGTAATTTTTCTGGTCAGGCCAATGCCGATCAATAACGCGATAAGCACCACAATGGCGAACGCAATCGCCAGCCCGATCAGGGCAATTACGATTACCGTGCTCCCAATGCCCATGGATGCCGTGATATAGGAATAGACAGTGGAAAACCTGGTCGTGCCTCCCAGGATTCGTGTTCCCAACGAGCCGTTTTCCCACTCCGTTACTTGAATCGGTCCGCCAAAATCAACTTCGCGGTCCAGCGCGTTTATGGGGGCGGGCACGCTGCCGGCGCTGATTCGGCCGGAAGCCGCTGCGGCGCCTTGTGCGTTGAGTCCACTGGCCTCAAGCGATTTCTCATCGCTATAGAACGTGAGCGATCCAACCTTGCTGGCAATCCGGGCCAGAAATTTTCGATCAAGCTGAACGCTCGATATCACCATCGCATCGCCGCGTGGATCCTGGTGAGAGTTTACGGCGCGCAGGTAAATGTGTCCCTTCTCATTTACCAACCCGGTAAAGCCATCTTTAACCCAGCCGGGGACAGACGACGCAGGAACAATGGCGATTGATCGTCCGGGAAATGACGTGTCTCTCGTGGTGATCTTTTCCGGGGTGCTGCTGTGCCGGTTGATTTCCTCTTCCGCCGCTGCGTTGGCGGCACCCAGGCGGTTCGCTTCCACCTTGATTTCAGAAACCGCGCTGAACACGGCCAGGTCGCCCAGCACCAGATACCCGGATAGAAGAGCAATGGCCACCGCCAGCGTCACCGGCACCCCGCCGATGAAAAGGTAGGTAACGATCAGTCGGTTGCGTACGCTCCACATTACATGGTCGCGCAGCCAGCGCAGGCCCAGCCACAGCAACAGCATTGAGACTGTCCAGCCCAGAAAGGTGGTCCAGCCGCCCAGGGCGTCAGCGGCGCTCTGTGCATTGGCCACTTTGAGCAGCCATTTCAATAAGAGCAGTAGCGCTGTCATCCCTGCCAGATAAAGAGTTGCCAGTGCCAGGCGGGTGCGCGGCATCATGCCCACTGAGGCCAGCTTGCGCGTAATTTGGGACCAGGCAGCCAATCTTCACCGATTATATCGGTGAGCGCGGCCCCACGGGGAAATCACAAGAGAGATTGAATACTAAAGGCGTTCCAGCAATGCGTCACGGAACTGAAGGCCGTGCGTCAGGCTCAGGCTGCTGGCGGCAGTTCTTAGACGTTTGTACGATCCAAGCGCGTCAATGCCAAACAGATGGCGCATCGCAGGCAGGCTCGGAGAGGGAAGCAGAAGACTAAAGGGCGAAGGCATCACCAGCCATAATTTCAGCTTGACCAGCGCTAAAAAGGAATAAAGCCGGAACTCCGTAGCCGCCTGCACCAGTTCCTGCGCCATTAACTGCCGCTGGCGGACTGTTTCGGCATCGTTTCCGGTTTCAGCGGTTTCCATGTTGCCCCATTCAATCAGTACCAGGGCGTTGTGTGACATGCGGAGCAAATACTCGCGCAGTAAATGGATCCGCCGGCGCTGCCAGTCCTTGAATTCCTGCGGTGACATTCGTATCCGGAAATTGGTTTCCTGCGCGGGGTCCAGCAATGACTCAAGTTCGTCATGCTCCGATGGCCGCAGAAAAGGGGCCACGTCTTCAATGGTGCGTTTGGGAAATTTGCCGCGAAACTGGACGGCGGTATAAATGGCAACTAGCAGCAGTATGCCGACCAGGAATATCGTGATGATATCGAACATCATCGTCCCAGAATGCCTTTCACCGTCTTGGTATGCCTCTTAATTTCTGTGATCATCTGCTCCGGCGTAAGCGTCGCGGCCCATGCCGCTTCCTGCCGTTCGGGCTCCGCCTTTAAGAATGTGGCCAGCCAAATGGCCACCCCGATAATGTACGACAAGGGAGCGGCTATCCGAACCATCTGGTTGAGATTTGTTCCGAAATCGGAACGTAGCAGAAAAGCCACCAGACTGCCCGCGGATGAAATACCGAACCCCAGGACGATGCCAAAGGCATGTTGGCGCCACCGCATGTGAAAGAAACGGACTAGGACAATAAATAGGCAAAACACCCCAAACTGCAGGAATCCGACGGCAATTTTCAAAGAAATCAGCGCCACCGCGAGGCGGCTGTGGTTGGGTGGACGAAAGAATTCGGCTCGCAGAAGGGCCAGCAAAACGATCAGAATCGCAACTCCTGGGAAAGACAGCTTGAACCAGCGGAAGGTGTAAAAATTCCTAAACACGGAACGAAAGGCTTCCTGCAGCACCAGAAAGACAACCACAACGTAAACTGCCTCACTTATCCAGTAAACGTAGAAGGAAGTTTGATAATGATTTCTGAAAACCAAACCCAGCACTGTGCTCAAAACTGAAAACAACAGATAAAGACCAAAAAAGCGAAATTCTCTGAGGTATCGATGCCATAGCAGAAGCAGAATCAGCAACACCTGTAATGCTGTGCCTGCCACCGCTAGAATGAGTTCAATACTGTTCATGGAAAATGAGTGACCAGCTTAAACCAGTCACTCACTGATCTGTAGATTATTTCGCAGCCGCTGGCGGGATCACTGGCGGCAGGGGGCCATCAGCCTGACAAACAGAACTTACACCGGCGATTAACATTGTCATCAAAACCAAACGTACGATACTTTTCCGCATACTTTTCTCCTTTAGAGTAGGCGGTCGCCGAGCGCGCAACGACCGCAAATTTTATTCAGGGCCTGAACTTACAAATCTACTTGCAACTGCCGGCAGTAGCAGGGGGAACAGGCGGGGAGAGTTCTCGCGTGAGCTTGCATCGCGCTCCCTGTCACCAATTAAGACCATTTCCGGCGACGTGCGAACCACACTTTTCCGCAACTTCCTCCTTTAGTGCAGTCAGTCGTCAAAACGCAACAACTGCAATTTTTATTTTCGGGCCCGTGGAAACCAGCGCAGGGGAAAGGGCAAACGCCCAGGGGAGGGAATCCAGGTACTGCGAGAAATTCTATCGCCACCAGAGGTGGTTCGCGCAGTCTTGACGCGAGAATTTAACAAAAACCAAAAGTCAAAAGTTACGAAAACTCAACACTGTTCTGATCTCCATCGTTGGCCGCCGCCTCAGCGGCTTCAGGTGTGAAATCAGATGACAAATGTGCACCCGCCAGCAACATTAAGCCGGAAATAAATGCCCAGAACATCAGGGCCACTGAGATGGAAAATGCCTGTCCGTAAACCTCCTGAAAATCCAGCCAGGGAAGGGCCTTGATGTATAGAACTTTTCCTACTTCCCATAGCACGCCCATGGCGACCGCCGCCGGAAGCACGCTTCTGGCCTTGATCTTGCCATTGGGCAGCAGCCAGTAAATAAGGAAGAAGATGGCAATGCTGGCCAGCGTGGCGCAAATTTTGAGCGCCACAAACGTAGCGGCCCGAAAAATGATGTTTTCATTGCCCCGCATCATGAAAGTTAATGCCAACTCGTTCCCCGCCGCCATCCCGATTGAAATAAGAGCCAATATGCCGCAGGCGAAAGCCAGCGCCAGAGAAATGATCTGGTTTCCCAGATAAGAACGGTTTTTGGCAAAGCCCCATATGCGGTTGAAAGCCACTTCCAGCGGCACAAAAACACCGGTGGACGTAATGAGCAAAATCACGACCGAGGCCATCTTCACGCGCTGGCGCGCCTTTACCAGCGATTGAAGATTGCGGATTACGAAATCCTGGCCGGCAGGTAGATGGTCCCGCAACAAATCCACTACCACATTGTACATAGTTGCTGAGTGGAAGACATTGCGAATCAGCCACATGAGCAGAACCATGAAAGGAAAAAATGAAAGAATCGCGTTTGCTGCCACGGAGAAGGCGTAGGTGTGTGCTTCAGTCCGGGCCAGGTATTGCATGGTGGGCCAGCCACGATGCATCAGCATGTGCTTCCACGGGCGCAACAATAGCCGGGAAGCTGGCGATTCCGGAGCTGCAATCGGCACGGCGTCAACGGCTGGCGAAACTGAACCTGATGTCATGGAGAGCCTGTGAAAATCGTAACAGAAAAGCGCTTCCTTCCAACTTTTATAAGTACCATTTTGGGACAAACGAAAGTCTCGTAAAGCAAATTCCCTTTGGCGTTACCTCGCTATGCAAACAAAGTGCTTTACAAGAGCCAGAGTTCCTGAATATTATGCTCTGCTCCCGGCGACTTGTCCCGCAGGGCGCACTCTGGTTGATGTTTTTGTACAGCAGTTTGAACTCGCCGAACGATCCGGTTGCTGGAGTCGCCTTCGGGCCTTCCGGCACGGCAGCCATCGGTTGCGGAAAGAGCCATCTGGCCGGCAAAGCAACAACCTTTTTTCTCCACCTTTGCAGTTGAAAAGGCGGAGATTTCCAATCTGAAGCTGAGACGAAAGGAGTTGCATTTGTGAAAGAGAAGGGAACAGTGAAGTGGTTCAACGGAGCCAAAGGCTATGGCTTCATTCAACGCTCTACCGGGGAAGACGTTTTCGTCCACTTTTCCGCTATCCAGGAAAATGGCTACAGGACGCTGAACGAGGGCGAAACCGTGGAATATGAGCTCATGAAAGGGCCCAAGGGCTTTCTGGCCGCCAATGTACTACGCGGCGGCGCGGCGAACTAGCAAACGGCAACCGAGCGATCAAGGTTTCCCCTTGTGCGGGCAAGGGGATTTTCTTTTGCGCCCTCCTCTGTCTCGTCGCCAGTGGCGACGAGAAAAAAAACGAGGCTGGACGATTCAACATCGCCCAACCTCAAATCCAAGCAAGGCCTTGCCTGATAGTCCTGGCCGCGCGGCCAGGAAACCTGCCGGAGAGAACCTTCAGTTTTAGCGGGACTGAAGTGATTCAGCTTCCGGACGATTCATGGCGGGAGTGGCTCAGAGAAGCAAGGTTCCAGGGCCTGCTTCCCTTTTGGGGACCCGCAAAACAAGATTTCAGCAAACTCGACGTCTGTTGGCGCCGAACTCGCTTACAAATTGATTGTCACCTATCTGGATTAGAAGGTTCTCAAGACCACATTAAACTTCTTCATTTCACTCGTATGGGGTTGCGGCCCGCAAAAAAATCCCCCGGAAGTTTTATTCCGAGGGAGACGTGAGATTTTTGCCTGGAACTTAATTCAGCGGTGGATTGTCTGCACCATTCGGCTGAGGTTCGGGCTGAGTTTGTGGTTCAGGCTGTGGCGGTGGTTCTACCCGGTTCGCTTCATTCTCCCTATCCACCCGCTGCTGCTCTATCTCAGCCATGCGTTTCTCTTCACGGGCCTTCTGCCAGTTCGCCATCAATTGTTCCTGCGTGAGCGGCGTTTGCGGCTTTGCCACGCCGGCGATTGGAGGAACATTTTCATTGAGCTTTAATTCAGTCTCTGGTTGCGGCGGCGGAGGTTGAAATGGACGGCTGGCGGCGAACTCAGTACGGCCAAACGAATGCCGCGTGCGAACCAGAATCCGTTGCAGACCGCCGTCAGCAGCCCCGGAGCCCATGATGATGTAGTCGATTTTTGGACTATCCAGCAATGCGCTCATCACATCCTGAACTGTGCTCGGCCCAATCTGGGCGACTACGGGTTCATTTTGCAATTCCGGAGCTAAATCTATGGCCGCGCCCGTCTTTGCGGAGATAAGCTTTAAGACCATTCCCAGTGAGGCATTCTGGGAAGTTACAGTCAGTCTTCCTTGCGCGTAATGAACGGTTGCGGTTGGCTCGGATGTTGGTGGAACGGCGCTTACCGCCGGCTGGGGAATAGGCGAGGGAACTGTAGCCGCAACCAAAGGCGCAATCATCGGAGACGCCGTGGGGCTTGCCGGGATAGCCGCTGCGGGCCGCGCAGCCGGAGGCGCAGGCTGTATATGGACCGGAGCGACATTAGGATTTGCAACCGGCCGCGGAAAGTTCTGAGGAGGTACGACCTGGCGCGCTGCCGGAATCACCGGCGCTGACGTAATGCCAGATTGCCCGGTTGGTGCGGACGTCGCGCTGGTTGCCGGACTTGGCTTGCGGTCCAAACGTCCGCCAGACCTTTGGGCAACCGCAAATAATGGCGTCATCGCCAGCATTAGAGCCGCAGTGTTCGCGATCCTCATACAAAAACCTACCTTAAGAACCCGGATTCCTACTCTTGCATTGTGCAGCTTTGGCGTCCGCTTGACCATTGAAAAAACATTAATTTTTCCAATCCATCGTTTTTATCGGCTGCAATTGAATGGGCCTCCGCACATGAAGCGCAGATTAATTGATGGGAGCGTCGCGCTGCATAGTGGGCGTCAAGCTCTCACCCAGTGAAGAAGCATTCAGCAGTGGCAGCGATACTCGAAAGCATGATCCTTTACCCGATGAGCTAGCCACTTCAATGTGTCCGCCATGAGCTTCCGCGATGCTGCGGGCAAAATGTAGTCCCAAGCCCGTGCCGGGAACGTGGGATTTACGGGCTGAACTGGAACGATAACCACGCTCGAAGATATGTACCTGCTCATCCGGCGCAACGCCGCTTCCGGTATCGCTGATCGAAATAATGGCAACATCGTTATGAACGGACAAAGCCACGTCAACGCTTCCGCCGCGATGGTTGAACTTGATTGCATTATCCAGAAGATTGAGCAACAGCCGCCAGATCTGGCCGGCATCAAATGCGCCTATCACGTTCTGCTGCACTGTTCCGGAAATTTGGATTCCACGCTCTCCCGCCTGCCCGCGCATGCCGTCCACGGCGGTCTGTACCAGTTCGGAGAGGTCTTCCTTTTCCCGGTTCAGCTTGATTTGCTCGCTTTCCGACTGGGCCAGTTCCATCAGGTCTGAAACCGTCCGCGCCAGCAGTTCCACGTGCTCAAGCTGCTTGGAAAGCGTGTCGCGATAATTCGTTTCGTTATTGCCGAGCCGCAACGCCTGTTCCGTTTCTGATCGCAAAACGGTAAGCGGCTGCCGGATCTCATGGGAAAGAGTCCGCAGAAATTCTGTCATCCGCTGGAATGAGCTTTGCAGCCGCGAAATCATTGCGTTGAGAGATGTACTCAGTTCGTCGATCTCATCACCAGCGCCGGAGACCGGAAGACGGGTACTTAAATCGAAAGCCGTGATCTGTTTTGCGGCTGCTGCCGCCTGTTCCAGGCGACGCATGGAATAAGACGTCGTGATCAATGCATTCACGGCATGCGCCAGAATGATGAAGGGAATCAGGGCAAACAGAAACATGCGAAGACGCCAGCAATCTTCATCTGTCTGATCTAAAGATGTACCTACTCTCAAGAGATAATGCTGCCCAGCAAGGCCCAGAACGGGGACATCGAGAATGCGGATGCGCGTGTTGCCTGCCGTGACGCTTTGCCATACGGAGTGATCGGATGAAGGTTCCGCTGAAGATGCCGGGAGATGCAGGGCCGCCATTGCATGAGAAATGTCGAGCGTGTGGCCCTCGTCGTCCAGCAGTTCGTAATACCGCATGGAACGCTCAAATTGCGCGCGGACTTCAGGATCAGCTTCCGCGTTGAGCCACTTCACGCTGCCGGCGCGAATCTGCAGCATGCTGCGCACAGATATAGCGCGGTCCTGCAGCTCATCGTCCAACTGGCTATAAATGCGGCGAGTGAGCAGAGCATAAGCGCTCCAGGCCAGTATTACGACCAGGAGCGCGAATGTTATTGTCTGTTTTATTGCAAGCCGGGTGCTGAGCCGGCGTAAAGCCATGGATTTCATTGGGAAGCTGACGACAACATGTATCCTACGCCGCGAGCGGTATGGATCAGTGGCTTTTCATAACCGTGATCAATCTTGGCGCGCAGATAATTGATGTAAACATCCACGATGTTGGTAAGCCCCTCAAAACCCAGGTTCCACACATGCTCCACCACCATGGTGCGCGTAACAGTGCGGCCGGCGTTGCGCATCAGGTATTCCAGCACGGCGTACTCACGCTGCGTGAGATTGATCGGCTTGCCGCCGCGAGTCACCATGTGCCGCATGCGATCAAGCTCCAGATCTTCCACGCTGAGCTTGTCCAGCAATTCCTGGGGACGGCGCAGAAGAGCGTGGACCCGGGCCAGCAACTCTTCGAATGAAAATGGCTTTACCAGATAATCGTCGGCGCCCGCCTGCAGGCCGCAAACACGGTCGGAAACGTCTTTGCGCGCGCTCAGAAGCAGGATCCTCATATTGGACCCGGATTTACGTAATTTGCGAAGAACGGTTAGACCGTCAAGTTTAGGAAGATTCCAATCGAGAATGATTCCGTCATAATCAATCTCGGTTGCCAGCTGGAGACCTTCTTCTCCGTCCCCAGCCAGATCGACAGCGAAGTGGTCTGCTTCCAAACCCTTCACCAGTGTACGTGCTACTTTAGGCTCATCCTCAATAACCAATATGCGCATAAGTCCACCTCCCGCTTCGGTGGAAGAATTGCCGTCACTTTAAACTCGGCGACGTGCAAAGTCCATCCGCTGTTTACCCCAAAACCTGTCTTACACCTGGAATTTAACTACCCGTATACTTGTGCTGTCAGACGTCGAATCGTTTCACCTTTGCCGCTTTTTATGTTGTACGTCGGTGATTTAATTCACTGTCCGTACGGCCAAGCTAATTCGATTCTGTCTGTCAGCCACGTCGTGCCTGGGTCTCGCTGGAAACCCTTGAACCGTTGCCGTCCTTAATTCACTAGGACATGTTCTTTGGTACAAGAGCTAAGTTGCACTATCGTACACAAAATTTACAAAAATGGAACAAAAAATTTTCTTAATTGAGAGCTGCTGCTTTCGGTCGCAGCCTCTTGAGGTGCATGTGAGTTGCGCTGACAAAATCAATATAACATGTCCATATGGACATAGCAACACATTGTACTTAAGGACATGTACTATTTCCTGTTGGTCAGCTTTAAGGCGACAAAACAGCCTTAACCCATTATTTTTGTGCAGCTTGCGTTTTCACTTCATCCGCATGGCTAGGCGATTGTTTCCATGTAATCTTATTTACCTGTGGAAAACTTTTGAATTGCGAGTCCGGAAAGTAACAAACCCTCACTGTGGCGCAAACAAATTGAGCTGTTTGGAAAGATCGCTTCCTGCCGTCCGGACGCCAGAATCATGATTCCTGACCCCGATGCCGTGTTTTCGACATAACTTGCTCACCAGGTCTGCAATGCGTTTTTGGTAGTCCGAAGGCAAGAAAGCGCGATCACCATAGCGCGCTCTATAAAGCGGCACAAGATGAGGGAAGTGATCCTGCAAAAAAGGCATAAACATTTTTGCTGAACAGGGTTTCAAGAATAACGGTATAGCCGCTACTGATCTCGCGCCGGCAGCCGCTGCAGCCCGGACCAAGCTCTCCAGGTCTTTGGGTGAATCAGTGATTCCCGGTAAGATGGGCGCACAATTCACGCTTGTGGAAATTCCGGCTGCCGAAAGCTTCTTTACTGCACTAGAGCGCAAGTCAGGCCGAGGCGCTCGCGGTTCCAAAATGCGCGCCAGATCAGTCTTCGTTGTCGTGATGGTGATGTGGATACTGAGTCGGTTCCTGGCGGAGATTTGCTGTAACAGATCAAGATCGCGCACGATCAGGTCCGACTTCGTCACCAAGCCAAGCGAAAGCCCCTCGTGCCGCGCGAACTCCTCCATCACGGCGCGGGTAATCCCGAACTTTCTCTCAGCGGGTTGATACGGATCTGTGGCCGTACCGATGGCAATGCTTTGGCCCGGACGCACTTGCTTCAACTCTTGCCGCAGCAGCCATGCGCTGTGCTTCTTCACGTAGATCTTGCGCTCAAAATCCAGACCGTCGTGCAGCTCCATGAACTCATGAGTATAGCGCGCATAACAGTATTTACAGGCAAACTCGCATCCTCGGTAGGGATTGATCTGCCAGGAGAATGGCATCCGCGGCGAATCACAGCGCGTGAGCATACTGCGATTTTCCAGAGAGATGTAGTCGACGTTATGGCCTTCAGAAATTGCTTCGCCCTGGGCGGCAAGCTTGGCAATTCCGATCAGGGGAGCGTGTGGTTCGGGATGAAAGAGGATGGACTCCATAAATGATTCGCAATGCATTCGCCTGTGAGAGGATATGCCAAATGCGAAGAAAATGCAAATTTTGGGCTGGATGGGTTTAAGTAGTAGTGGGCGGCGCGGCCAGCCGCAGCAAACTGCCTGCGTCTTCGTCAACCAGCCAGAGCAACCGGCCATTCTCCGGCTGGACACTTTGGGCGGGATATTTTTGAATGTCGGGTCGAAGAATTTCGCTCAAAATCTGTGCCTTACTGGCGCCCGAGACGAGAAAGACAACTTCAGCAGCATGATTTAGGACCGGGAAAGTTAGCGTGATGCGGAAAGTTTTAAACTTTTCCACCCAGTTTGCTGCCACCCTGCGGGACGCTTCGCTCAGCGCTTTGCTGCCCGGGAAAAGTGAAGCTGTGTGGCCGTCTTCGCCGATCCCAAGAAAAATCAGGTCCAAGCGTGGCCAGTCGTGATTGAGTAGATGGAAGAAATTAACCAACTGCTGCTCATATTCCGCGGCGGCTGCTTCAGCGTCGAGCTCGGCGTGGATGCAATGAATGTTCTTCTCAGGAATTGGCACCTTGCTCAAAAGTGACTCGCTGGCCATGCGAAAGTTGCTGTCAGGATGGTCCGGCGGAACGTGGCGCTCATCGCCAAAAAAGATGTGGATACGGTCCCACGGCAAGCTCTTATGCTCGCTGGCCAACAGGGAATAAACAGCGCGAGGCGTGTTGCCGCCTGATAGCGCCACGGAAAAATGTCCTCGCTCCTGAACCGCGGCTTCTGCCAGCCGATGAAACTCCTGTGCTGCTTCACGAGCAAGCGTCACAGCGTCGGGCGCAATTTTGATCTCAAATCCCATTGGAAATTTGCGAGTACCGCGATTCCGCTATTCCGACTCGATCTTTCTCCAGGAACGGCCGTCGCGGGCAATTATGTCGGTAGCCTCTTCCGGTCCCCACGATCCGGCGGCGTAGTTGGGGAAATTGCGTGCAGCCAACGCCTTCCACACATCAATAATAGGATCAACCACGGTCCAGCCGGCTTCTACCATGTCTGCGCGCTGATAGAGCGTCTGGTCGCCCATGATTCCGTCATAGAGAAGCACTTCATACCCCG
>Ga0070734_10001442_pt1 | contig 34569 bp, 21 predicted proteins | sample Coa_R1_8_FD_66444 | JGI IMG/M metagenome (GOLD analysis project Ga0070734, IMG submission 66444) | Surface soil microbial communities from Centralia Pennsylvania, which are recovering from an underground coalmine fire - Coalmine... | ecosystem: Environmental > Terrestrial > Soil > Unclassified ...
CTGAAAACTTCCACGGCCGGCCCGGTCAGATAGACATGGTTATCCGTTTCGGACCAATGCAGACGCAAGTTGCCACCAGGGAGGTGAGCCGTGATGCGCCGTTTCGTTTGCCCAGTCAGGCTCCCGGCCACGGCGACGGCGCACGCGCCCGTGCCGCAAGCAAGCGTTTCTCCCGAGCCGCGTTCCCAAACGCGGACCGTCACCTCTTCCGGACTCTCGACACGGACGAATTCCGCATTGGTGCGGCGGGGGAAGGCCGCATGGCGCTCCATCTTTGGCCCCACGCCCAAGACGAGTCCATCATTCAAATTCTCGACGAAAGTGACGCAATGGGGGTTGCCCATGGAAACGCACGTCACGTTCAGCATGTGCTCCTCGACCCGGAGCGGAACGTCGATGGGCGGATCACCGCGAAGCGTCGTAGGAATCTGGGCCGCTTGCAGAATGGGTTCCCCCATATCGACGCATACCTGGACCACGCGGTCTCGTTCCATCTCCAATTCGAGCGTGAGAACCCCGCGGCCGGTCTCCACCGTCAGGACGGGTTTGCGGACCAGCCCATGATCGTAAAGAAATTTGGCAACACAGCGGATGCCGTTGCCGCACATCTCCGCCTCGCTGCCATCGGCGTTGAACATCCGCATGCGGGCATCGGCTCGATCGGAGGGGCAAATCAGGATGAGTCCATCGGAGCCGACGCCGACGTGGCGGTCGCTGATAACTCGGCTCAGGCCAGCAGGGTCGCGCGGCACCGGATTGCGGAAGCAATCGATGTAGACGTAATCATTGCCGGCACCATGCATTTTTGTGAAGCGCATAGCCGATTCCGTGGTTTGCGAGGCAAGGCGGTGCAGGTCTCAATTATAGTCGCGATGGCGGGTTCTCGCCAATCTCAGCTAGGCGACGCTGCGCGCGGTTCTGCGAACCGCCGCTAAACTTATGGCGTCGATTTTTCACGTGCTTTACCGGACAGGAAACTAACGATCTTCTGCCAACGGGTTTGCCGTTCCTCTTGTAGCGCCGCAAGCCGTTGGCTGAGCCAGGCGTGCATATCCTTCTCCGGCTGTCCTTCGGGCTGGGGAAGGGGCTTCGATTCCGGGGCCGGTTTGGGCGCCGGGGCGGGCCGGGACGTTGGACTCACGGTGGCACTTTCCGGCACCGTGCGCCCGGAGGCAGAGGCGGGCGCAGTGCGCGGCCGTTCCGCGGTGGGTTGCGGACGCTTTGCCAATTCGGACTGGAGAGCTAAGACTTCCCGCGATAACTGGTGTAGTCGGTCCATTTCGTCGCGGATTACGCCGATCTGTTCGCGCTGGAGCCGGCCAAACATCTGGAACATCATCAGCATGGCTTGCTGGAACTGCTCAAACATCTGCTGCTGGATGGTGCCCAGCTGCTGTGCGATGGGGACCAGTAACGACTGCACCAGTTCCGAATTCGCCGGCACCGACGCTCCGGATATACTCGCCGTCGGAAGTAATGGGGGAAGGATCGATGCGATTGGGAGTCCGTCCGACGGAGCGGCCGCACTCGGCGAGGCCGGCGATGTTGTCGTCTGTTCCAAGTCGTGCGTGGCTGTTTCGGTAAACGAATCTCGAAACGACGGTAAGGAAATGCTGCTGCTGGATTGCTGGATCATCTGCTGAGCCAAGGTGCCCAGGTCGTCCAACGGAGCCCGCACGGGAGCAGGCTGAAGATAGCGTGGCCGAATGATGAAATTGCCGACCTGGAGCCGGTCCCCGTCCTTGAGCCGTGCGCTCCGCACCGGGGCCTCGTTAACGGTGATCCCCGCTTTGCCGAACAAGTCGACCACCCACAGCCCCAGCGGCGTACGCACCAGACTACAGTGGAACTTGGACACGCTGTCGCCCACCAGCCGCACCCGGCACACCGATGCTTTGCCGACCAGGGCAATTCTTGTCCCCATGCGCCAAACCGTCGGTCCCGGCAGCCGGTTCACAAATTCCAAAGCCACCTCGGGCAAATCGTCTTCACCGGGCGGCTGCGGTGCGGAAAACTCGGCCACGTGGAGAGGATCGCCACTGATCTCGTCCACCGCACGCAGGGAAAATGGGCCAAAACAGATGTTCGGGGAAGCTTCCCGGTCACCGCGGACTTCCGTTTGGCCCTGGAGATCGATGCAATATATCTTGCCGTCGAGCACCTGGAGGTAAGCATGGCGGCGGGCAATTTGCGGATGGCTCAGGAACAAATCCATGCGCGGATCGCAACCGATGAGCGCGAACGGCTGGTGCAAGATCCGCTGCGTGGTCAGAGATTGCCCGGGAGACTCGATTTGGAGGCGGAGAGGACCCTTCCTTCCGCAGGCTTGGAGGAACAATTCCATCGAGTTGTTGCTCACGGTCTCGTTTCCCAAGCTTCAGGGGCCCTTATCCCCTTCCATGAACGCGAATGGAAAGCCTCCTGATCCTATTCTAGAACATAAAGCCCCCGACATTAGCCAGGAAGGCGTCCTGATCCCCGTTGAGGGCGCTGCCGTCCGTGGACAAGTTACTGGAACTCGTGTTTCCCGTCAAATACGCCGTGCCATCTTGCGAATACACGACGGCCGCACCCGATTCCTGTCCGCTACCATTGTCGGCAATCAACAGCGTGTCGGCGATGGCCCCCGTCGAATCCAGGAGATCAGCCAGGGCGCGGGTATTGCCGAGGAGATCGGTCGCTGTTCCAGTGAGATATGCGTTTCCCGACGGGTCCACTGCGATGCCGGTGCCCGTGAGCGTGTTCTGATCGTACACGCCGTAATTCGCGGAGGCGAGCGATCCTTGCCAGGCGATCACGGTGGCATAGGTGCTCGACTGTCCATTCGACTGAATCGTAGACGTGGCCGCCTGGTACACGGTGCCATCGGCTCCCACGGCGATGCCGTTACCACTGTCGTTGCCGGCGTTGGGCACATACGAAAACCCGGCGATGGCTTGGCCGCCGCTGTTCGTATCAACCAGCATCGCCATGATGTCGGTGTCGCCGCCGGGATGCGTGCCCGTGCCGGAGATGTAGGCCAGGCTACCGTCGGCGTTCAACGCGATGCCATTGCCGACCGTGGAGGTGAAGACCTGTTGCCCCTGAGAGTCGACGAAGCTGCCCGGTGCAAATGCATGGGTGGCACTGATCGAAACGGAACCATCCGGGCCGATCACGGCCAGGAAGATATCGTTGCCAAAGAAGCGGGCCGTCCCGACAAGGGTGGCTGTCCCATCGGCCGCCACGACCAAGCCGTTGCCGCTCACATTCCCCAGACCACCCGTGTCGAAGCCGACCCCATAGGTCGGATCAACGACGCCGGTACCAGAGAACCGCATGATGAATGCGTCTTGGAGACGGCTTGTGGGATTGGTTGCCTTGCCCGTTACATAGATATCTCCATTGCCATCCAGGCCGATGGCGTGGCCCTCGCTGTGGTTGTCCGTGATGCCCGTACTCACATCCTTGGCTTGGAACTTCTTGAAGAAGAGCAGATTGCCGGTTGGATCGTATTTGGCCACAAACGCTGCCTTGGTCGTGCCCTCATCGGTGGAGCCCGTCACGTACACATTGCCGCTGCTATCCTGAACCAGACCCTGGCCCGTGGCCGTGGTTGCGGTCCCGGTCACGTACGTGGCCCAATTCTGATTGGCGTTGCCGCCGATGTGCTGCACGACATGCGCCGTGGCCGCCGACAATGCGATTTGATCCGTTCGCAGGGTGATCGTCGTCTGGATCTGCGTGAGATGGTGCCCTTGTTGCAGCTGCACATTGACGGAGTGAGAAGCCGTCGCGGATAGACCCTGCTGAGGTGCGCCAAGCGTCGGAGTCACCGCGGGCAAGAACGGGGCCGATATTTTGGCCGTGGGGCTCGGCGTGGCTGGCTGCGCTACCGCACCCAGATCAACTTTTTGTCCGGCCGCGGCTGAGATGCCCGTAGCCGCCAGAGTTGGCCGGATCAGTCCGTCCGAGTCGCCCGAACGGAAGTGAGCCGCCTTATCGCTCGCCGCGGAAGGAGAGTCGAGGTCGGGTTGCATCAGGTCCGAAGCCAAAAAGTCCCACGGTTGTCCGAGGAACGAGGCACTGGGCTGAAGTCGATCTTCGAGTACCTCCAGGTGAAGGCCGGGAAAGGAGTGGCGACGCTGCCTGTTCTCAAAACGACGCGGGGTTCGGATCAGAGACATGCAATCCTCCAACGCGGAAGAGAAAGGGACACCGAGCGCGCGTGACGAATACGGCGCCGCAATTGACTATCTTGCAGTTTTTACCGGCGCGGGCCTCTTGTCAATTGAAAAATGAACTCAAACTACGCTGGCCTGACCGACGAAGCCCGTGCTGCTGCCACCGCCATACGTGAGTTGGACCACACCGGCCGTCGTCGGCAGGTCAGTCGAACTCGTATTGCCAACCACATACACGTTGGTCGTTTTGGTGGGATCCAGAGCGATGGCCATGCCCACATCGGTCCCGTTCCCGCCGAAGATATTCTCCGGGTCGGCGTCCGAGAGGTCTGCCGTGGGCGTAGCATTGTCGGTCGCCAGAAAATGGGTCATGTGGACATCGATGCCGGCGGTCGGCTTCGACAGCGGGGGATTGCTGAGTGCGGCCGGATCGTATGCTGCACCGGTCACGATCGTTGAGCCGTCCGGCAACACAGCCAGTTGGTTGCCGGTCCAATCCCCTGCGCGCGCATGAGTGGGGGTGCGATCGTCCACATACCAAGTCAGGGCATCCACCGGCTCGAGCGCTGGCCGGTACTGAAGGTTGCCCTGCGGATCCACAAAGGGCTGAAGAGTTGGTTGCACTCGTCCGAGCACCAAATCCTGGCTGAGCCGGCCTGGACTGCCGGGGATGATCGTGCTGGAGCCGTCGTCGTTGAGGCTGCCCGTGAAGACGAGGTTGCCATTGGGATCCAGCGCCACCCCCGTTCCCATTCCCCGCGGGCCGTGCGCCGGGTTGGGGACCGTGATGCTCGCAAACAAGTTCGGGCCCAGCGAATCATTGAACCAGCCATAGAGTGGCTCGATATCGTTATTCGGGTCGTTGGCAAGTCCGATCCCGCCGGCGAAATACACGTCCCCCAAACCATCCACGATCAGGCCGCCGCCGCTGGTTACGGCTGAATTGGCCAGTGCCCCGGTCAGTGATTGATACTGAATGACGGCATCATAAATGGTTGTCGTCAAGTCGTTGGACGCTTTCACCAGCACGACGTCTTGCTGGAGCGCATTGATCGGGTCTGGCACGGAGCCCGCGGCATAGACATTCCCCGTGGGATCGGTCGTGACCGCGGCAAGGGAAGTGTCCGTGAGCACACCGATCGAGAGCATGTTCCCCGTAGTGGCGTCCAGTTCCGCCACGAAGCCATCCGATTGGGAATTGGCCGTGGGGTCAGCAAAGGAGCCAGCAACGTAGACACTGGTGCCGCTCAGAGCAAGGCCTGTCGCCTTGTCCGGTCCCGGTGTGGTCGGCGTGATGGCCATCGCCCAGATGGCGGAAGTTGCGCCATCCACCAATTTCGCCGCAAAGGCGTTGGCGCGGCCGGAGCTATCGGTGTAGAAGCCGGCCACGTAAATGAACTTGGCCCCATTTTCTACCTGCACCGCAACGCTGTTGAGTCCCGCGGGCCCCGAGCCACCGAGGTAGCTAAGGAAATTGAGCGTGGCCTGATTGCCAGCACTGCCGCCGCCATGGCTCGGGCCGCTGGCCAGCGCCAAAGGAACGGTGTGGATGCTGTGCGTCGTTTCGTAGCCGGCCGCAGAGGAGACGGTGCCCGTCTGGAGAGGCATGATCGGGACCGGCACGGCCCGGAGTCCGGTACCGGAAAGTGCCGGGCCAGAAGCGCCGACGACAGGGGGCGCTCTCACCGGCGAGGAGGCCAGGGGAGTCGCCGGAGGTGCCACGCCGGTCGGAGATTGCAGTAAGCTGCCCGCGGTAGTGGTGGGCCGCTGTGTGGCCAATGGGAGGACGGCCGTCAACGAGAGGGAGATTGCTGGGGCGGGCTCAGCCGATTGCGGCATGGCTTCGAGATTCTGCCACAAGAAGTGCTCCGCTTCCGGTGCCATGGCCGCGTGGTTAACGCTTCCGAGGTCCCTGGAAGGAGGAGACGCTTCGGTGCCGGCCGAGCTCTCCAACGCAATAGCGATCTCGAAAGTCGCTTTGGGCGGGACGGCGGCCGAGATTTTGGAGGTCGGCGCGTTGTTTTGTGGCGAAATGGGGAGACCCATGCGCGGCGCTTCCCACGCCTGCGGATTCAGCAGCGGCACGATCCCCGCCAGCGACCAGCCAAAACCCTGCAGGGTAATCATTGAACCGGGCTGCAACCTGTTTTCGAGGGCTTCCAGGCAGAGACGAGAGGCGATTCTGGGCTTCATGATGTTTTCCTAGATCCACGCTAATCTAAAGTTCCGGTCGTCGGCACAGCTCAGCGAACCCGTTGCGACTGGTATCATGTAACGCTGGCCTGACCCACGAAGCCGGTTGGGGAGCGCCCTCCATAAGCGGGTTCCATCACAGTTGGGCCGGTCGGCAGGTCGATGGAGTCCGTGCTGCCGACGACATACACGTTGTTTGGGTTTGTCGGATCCAATGCCAAAGCCATGCCAATGTCTGTCCCGCTGCCGCCGAACGTGTTCTGCGGGTCTGCATCCAAAAGGCCCGCCGTCGGCGTGGCATTATCGGAGGCCAGGAAATGGGTCAAGTGGATATCGATGCCATTGGTCGGCATTGACAGCGGGGGATCATTGGGGGCGGCCGGGTCGTAAGCGGCACCGGTCACAATGGTCGAGCCGTCTGGCAGCACCACCAAGCCCGTCCCGGTCCAATCGCCGGCCCGATTGTGCTGCGGTGTACGGTCATCGACGTACCAAGTGTAGGCATCCACAGGCAAGAGGTCACGCAGCGGTTGGCCCACGGGATTGAACGTCGTGATCGGCGCTACCCGGCCCAGAAACAGGTCTTGCCCCAGCGGCGTGCCGCCGTCGTTATTGAAGCTGCCCGTAAAGACGACGTTCCCGACGGGGTCAAAGGCGACGGCGGTCCCTTGCCCACGGGGGCCCGGGGTCCCAATGGGGTCCGCGGCCGTGAACTCCTTGACCCGCCGGGGAAGACCAGAAAACTCAACGAGCCAGCCGTAGAGTGGCTGGGTGGCGTTGCTCGGATCGCCCACCTTGCTCACGCTGGCTGCGTAAAACAGGCTCCCCTTGCCGTCCACGAGCAGTCCGCTGCCCGACGTGACCGACGTATTCGCATCCTCACCGGTCAGGTACTTGAGCCGAAGGAACGCGTTGTAAGCCGTGCTCGACAGGTCCCCGCTCACTTTCGCGACCGAGATATCCTGGCGGCTAGCGTTGAGCGGGTCGGGAATGGTGCCGGCGGCGTAGACGTTGCCAGCGGAATCGGTCGTAACTGCGGCCAAGGACGCGTTCGGCAACACGCCCGTGGCAAGGATCGCCCCGGTGCTCGCATCCAGCCGTGCCAGCAAGCCGTCGGTTTGGGCGGTCTGCGCGGTATCCGCTATAGAACCCGCCAGATAGACGCTGTTTCCGTTCAAAGCCAGGCCGGTAGCCGTATCCGGTCCAGGCGACGCTACGGTCAATGTCTCCGCCCACACCGCCGCGGTGGCCCCGTCGGTCAGCTTGGCTGCAAAGGCATCCGTTCGGCCGTTGCTGTCGGTGAACGAGCCGGCCACATAAATGAAATTGGCTCCGTTCTCGTTCTGCACGGCAACGCTCTTGATGGAATCGGGGCCCGTTCCGCCCAGGTAGCTCAGGAAGTTGAGCGTGGCCTGATTGTCGGCGCGGCCGCCCATGTGATTGGAGGGATTCGCCAGAACCAGGGGAACAGCGTGCACTCCGCTCATGGTTTGGTACCCTGCATACGTGGAGACGGTCCCGGAACCCATGGGCACCAGCGGGACCGGCACGGCGTGGGTTGCAGGGCTGGTGGGCACCGAGGCTGTGGGAGAGTTGATGCCAACGATCGCTGCCGCGGAAGCGGGAATGGCGACACCGATCGGAGACTGCGGCACACTCGCCACCGGTGTTGCCGGAGCCGGTTCTCGCAGCCGTGGAAGTGCGGCGACCGCCAAGGCCGCGGTGTTCCGCGCTCTGGAGAGCGCGACATCCCAGCCATCGTCCCAGTTCCCATCGCCATCATGCCGCTGAAACCTGGTGTCCGTCCCGCTCTCCACTAACAGCTGCGCGGGGGCGGCAACATCGAGCCGGCCGCGCGGCTCGGCCACGGGCTGGGCGGCTGGCCTTGGTTCGGCCTGCTCGGGCACAGACAGGGCCATCCAGGGGACGGAAGCCTCGGCATCCGGCGCCACGAGCATAGGGTTTTCTGGTAGCAAGGGCACGCCGGACCCTGGATTTGCGAGAAGCGAACCTGGTTGGAGTCGGTTTTCGAGAAGTTCGACAAGGGGACGATAGGCGATGTTGGGCTTCATTGCTTTACCCTGATCGAGAGTCCGTCGTCCGGTCACGACGCGGTGATCGGCCGTGCGGTTTGGCATTCGCTGGCACCACGGCCTCCCTATTGTATTCAGGCCGTCGGGCGCGATCATCGGTGAGAGGGTCGATGAACGCGGCCGCAGAAGGGTACCTGAAAACTTCTCTGCCCCAAGCAGTGTTTCCGGATGTCAGCCACTTGTCAAGTCAAAATCGGCATAATTGCATTCGCCCGGTTCGGAGCGGTGGGTAGAACGCCAATTCTACGAACCGGTCCCATCCGGGCACTGCCCTCACGAAACCGTAAGCTGGGCCACGAAGCCCGTGGTACTGCTCCCTCCATAAATCGGCTGCACCACACCCGAGGTGGTCGGCAGATCCTTGGAAGTCGTGCTGCCTACCACGTAGACATTCGTCGGGTTGTTGGGATCGAACGTCAAGGCATTGCCTATGTCGGTGCCACTGCCGCCGAAAATGTTCTCCGGAGCATGGTCGGCGTTTTGCACCGTCGTCTGGTCGTTGGAGAGGAAGTGGGTCACATGGACATCAATTCCCTTGGTCGGCCTGGCCGTTGGATCCGTGCCCGTGCCTGCTGCGGGGTCGTAGGCCGCACCCGTCACAAGGCTCGAGCCATCCGGCAGAACCGTTACATCATTTCCCGTCCAGTCGCCCACGCGGGTGAAGGCAGGGGAAATACGGTTATCGACCCACATGTGGTTCGCATCCAGCACATTGGCCCCGCCGGTCGTGCTGGGAGCTTGAGTGGCCCGTCCCAGGAGGAGATCCTGGTTCAGCGGCGTGCTGCCGTTATCGTTGATGCTTCCGGTGAACACGACGTTGCCCGACGGATCAAAAGCCACGGCTGATCCCCGGCCGCCGGGTCCGGGCGTGGGATTCCCGTTCGGGTCGGTGTTGTCGAAGTAAAACGCCCAATCGAGTCCGCCACCGGATGCGTTTAGCCGGCCGAAGAGCGCGCGATTGTCGTTGCTGCCCATCGCACTGATGGTACCGGCGAAGTACAAATTGCCCTGGCCATCGACGATTAGCCCAGCGCCGGTTTCGCGCCCGCTGGGTCCGTTGCCGGCCAAGCTGACGCCGCCGCCCGTGCTGATGGTGGAATTGGCGGCCTGCCCGGCAATCATGAGCGGACCAAACGTGGCAAAATTCACATGCGACAAATCGCTGGTCAACTGCAAGAACGCAACGTCACGACGGCTGGACATGGTGGGATCGCCGAGTGATCCCCCGACATCGACGTTGCCCACGGCGTCGGTTGTAATCGCTGCCGTCGAGGCGTTGTTAAGGATCTGGTCTGTCTTCAGGGCGCCCGACGTGGCGTTCAATTCTGCGACAAAGCCATCCGATTGGAGGGGAGCTGCTGTATCGGACAGCGAGCCAGCCACGTAGACGGAGTTCCCGCTTACCGCCAGCCCCGTGGCCGAGTCAGGGCCCACTCTCGTTCCATCCGAAGTAGGAGCGCTGAGCAAGCCCGCCCAGACAACGGACGTCGCTCCATTGGTCAGTTTCGCGATGAAGGCATCCGTCCGACCATGGTTGTCCGTGAGGCTGCCGGAGACATAAACGGCGTTCGTTGCCCCTTCGGAGTGGACGGCGATGCTCGTGAGTTTGTCCGGTCCGGAGCTTCCGAGGTAACTCAAGGAGGCGAGGGCCGCTTGGTTGCTGGCGCCGCCCCCATGGCTGACGGGGTTGCCCAGGCCGAGCGGCGTGAATTGCAGAGCGTTGGCGGTCGGCTGAACATCGATGCGTTGGAGAGCCGGGTGGTCAACATTCACCGCCTGGATTGGCCGCGCCTGCAACGCGGTGGCCGCTGCGCGGACCGGCATCTCGCCCATCACACCGGGCGTGTTCAGCACAAGCGGAGAAGCCGGGGCGGCGATACCAAGGGGAGATTGCGGGACACTGCCAACCGGCGTGGCCGGAGCGGGGAGTTGGGCCGTCGGGGCAGCAACCGCGGCCAGCGGCACCGAGCCTCCGTGGCCCGTGAGGGATACAACTGGCCCACGATCCTGGAGGAATCCATTGGCCAGGTTTTCAAACAGTGGGCTCGCTGCGCGGCTGGAGGCATCCGTCCGGGTGGCCGCCACGGTCGCGGCGGCAAGGTCCAAGGAAGAACGGTTAGGGATACCGGAAACGTTCGAGGGCGTAGGAGTACGGCTGGGAAAAGCGAGGACGGCAACCCGGCGTTGGAAATCTCCGGAATCCTGGTTCAGGATCGAGAGACTGTCGGCGAGCAAAGACCAGCCATACCCTGGACCCGTGAGCACAGAACCAGGTTGCAGCCGGCTTTCCAGATTCTCGACGAGCGGACGCGCAGCGAAACGAGTCTTCGAGCACTTCATGCTGCCCTCCCAAGAAAATGAGCCTGGCTTGTAGAAACGCGCGATCCCGTTCCTGAATTCGCAGCGTTCCTTACAGTTCGGGGACTGCATCCTGGACAGGCCGCCTGCGTTACCATCTCGGGGACAACTCTGGCGATCGCGACGACAGAAACCTCCTGAACACGGGTAGAGTGGTCCAGAACCCAGGAAATCCACGATGAAGCTCTGAGTGCACCGATTCGAAGCTCCCAGACATCGAGGACGACTTCTTCCAATCCCGGCTTCGGTGACGAAGCGGGGCTCTCCCATGGGGAATCTACGGGCAAAGCCCAAAGAAATTCGCTCGCTGGCCCGAAGGCCAGCGAGCGAACAGGTTGGCTGAGTGATTAGGCGACGGTCAGCTGGCCGACGAAGCCGGTGGTACCGGTCGCCGGGTTCAGCTGCTGAAGGACGCCGCCGGTAGTCGGCAGGTCGGCAGAATTGGTCGTGCCGACCACGTAAATGTTGTTCGGGTTGGTCGGATCCTGGGCCACGGCTTGGCCGATATCCGTTCCGGAACCACCGAACACGTTTTCCGGGTCGCCGTCACTGTTCTGCGTGGTGTTATCGTCCGTGGGGACGAAGTGCGTGACGTGAACGTCAACACCCTTGGTCGGGCTGGATGATGGATCGCCATTGCCGGAACCCGCCGCTGGGTCGTAGGCAGCGCCAGTCACAATCGTCGAACCATCCGCCAGGACCACGAGGCTATTCCCGGTCCAGTCGCCCGCACGCGCACTTGCTCCAGTCCTGGGATCCACAAACCAGAAGAATGGCCCGCCCCCGCCAGCGTCGAGCGAGGCGCCGGTCGATTGCGCGAAATGTCCAATCAGCAGGTCTTGACTGAGCACTCCGGGCGAGCCGGGATCATCCCCACCGGTGCCATTGTCGCTGAGGCTGCCCGTGACCGCGAGATTGCCATCCTGGGTCAGGGCTATCCCGGAGAACTGTCCACCGGGTCCTTGCGTTTCGTTACCGTAAGCGTGCCTCCAACCAAACGTGCTACCGTCGGCGTTCAATTTCCCCACGAAGGCGTCCGTCGTGTTGGTGGGATCCCCAAACGTGCCAACATATCCTGCAAAGAAGAGATTACCCTGACCATCCGTGGCCAGACCTGTGCCCGTATTAACTCCCGAGTTGGCCGGATTGCCGCTCAGGGTGAACGCGAAGGCGTTGAAATATACCGTCTGGGACAGGTCGCTGGACAACTGCACGAAGGCGATATCGAGTTGGCCAGGGTTGTTCGGATCGCCCACCGAGCCGGCCGCATAGACATTTCCCGAGGAATCGGTCGCGACGGCCGTAAAGGAGGCGCCCGGTGCCCGAACTGCACCGATAAACGTCCCTGCGGTGGCATCCACGCTCGCGATAAACGCATCCGTTTGGGGCGTTTGACTGGAGTCGGTAGCAGTGATGGCCAGGTAGACGGTGCCGTTGTTCACGGATAGTCCCGTGGCAACATCCGGTCCAGGCAAGCCGTTAATGGGGAGAGTTTCGGCCCAAACCGCGGAGGTCGCGCCATCCGTGAGCTTGGCCACGAAGGCATCCGTCCGTCCATTGGCGTCGGTCTGAGAACCGGACACGTAAATGAAGTTCGAACCGCCTTCGTTGGTCACGACCACGTCATTGAGGGAATCCGGACCCGCGCCGCCCAGGTAGCTCAGGAAATTGACGGTGGCCTGGTTCGTGCCGCCGCCGAAGTGGGTCGCCGTGTTGAGATTCACCGGAACGGCGTGCATATCATTCGTGGGTTGCAGATTCGTACCAGCATGGGTCGTCGGAGTATCGACGTTGACCTCCTGCACGGGACTGCCCTTGCTCGGCAGGTTCCCAACGCTCGCCGCCGGAGCAGCCGTCGTGATCGGAATCGCAGGAGATGCAACGCCGATGGCCGACTGGGACACACTGCCCACCGGGGTGGCAGGAGCTGGCATCTTGGCCGTCGGAAGGGCGGCAGCTGCCAGTGGGACGGAGTTGGCGTGGCCGGTCAGGCTAGCTTGGGATTGAAGGTCGGCCGGCAAGCCGGCGGCAACCGTATCTACCAGCGTGTTGTTCGGCATGCTAGCAAACTGTGTCCGGGCCGCGGCCACCGAAATGACCGCAATGGCAAGATGATCACTATGCGTATCGGCCGGGGGGGCGCTCACCGGAGCCGGTTGGCTACTTTCCGAAGATGCTTGGGAAACCAAGCTTTGCGAATCCACCGAGCCTTGCTTGAGGATCGAAAGATTGTCAGCCAACAGCGACCAGCCATACCCGGAGCCCGTAAGGACCGAGCCGGGTTGCAACCGGTCTTCCATTCTCTCAACCTTCAGGCGCGAAGCAAAACGGAGCTTCAAACACTTCATGGTGCCTTCTCCTCGAAAAAAAACGTTAAGTGGAGATCGCCCCAGTCAATTGCCTGTTCTGTCCCGGAGCGACCTTGCAGCGTGCCGCGCTCACCTCTGTCCCTTACAGCGCCGTCACGGGGCTGGAACGTAACCCTAGGTGGGCATGAAAGGGGATCAGCACTGGCGGAGAGTAAGTGCGAGGCTGCTGTCCCGTTCAAACAGGTTACTATTGGACAGGAAACGCAAGGGCAATGCAAGCATATTTTCCTACTTTTTTGGGATTTCTCAGCTTTACGGGGACGGCCAGCCGTCCCAATTGTGCGGATCATCGGGAAGGGACCGCTGGTTCCGACGGCAAGGATTGCATGCCAATCGGATGAGGAAATGGGTGGGAAACGGACCGTGAACGCTGTACTTTACCGATTGGCCAACAGCCCTGTTGCATCGACCAGCCCCGACCGGCAGAGTGCTTGGCTCTCTCCGGCACGGTCGGGGCTAATCCTCGTGAATCGGCACTTGCCGCGACAACTTATCTGTAAACCTGATCAGGAGATAGCGAAGCACGCTCAGGGAGCACTATTCCCTGCCGTAGCGTGATCCTGCAAACCGTTTGCTCCTTATACAGAGACAGCCGCCAGGAAGCCATCCTGCGTTCCGTTAAGGGTCGAGCCGTCCGTGGCAAGCGAGGCCAAGGTCGTGTCCCCGACCACCCAGAGCGAACCGGAACTCGTCACCACGACCCCATAACCCGCATCCACGGTGCCCGTGCCACCGAACTGTAGTTCCGACAGGATATTGCCACTGCTATCCAGCTTGGCAACGTAGACTCCGCCAGTCGAAGGATCGGTGGCCGCCCCGGTCGCGTAAATGTTGCCCGCGGCGTCGACGGTGATTGCGTTCAGCGAGAGCGCGTTGGAGAGTGTCGTGGCGAAGGTCGGAGGCTGCCCTACAGGGCCCCCGTTGGCGGGGTAACCGACGACGATTCCGTTCGTGCCGGTGCTCGTACTCGTTGTCCCGGAGTATACGCTCGAATCATCGGCGTTGACGGCGACGCCGGTCAAACTGGCCGGCGACGCAAAATCCGCACCGTCGGTCCGGGCCCAATTGCCGTTCCCGGTAGTCGCGTCGAGCTGGAACGCCAGCGTTTGCTCGTTGCCGTTGAGGGTGATATTTCCGGCCAAGTAAATCAGCGAACCCGGCGTGCTGAACACGGAATTCGTGTTCAAAGCGATCGCGTCACCCTGGGTCGTTGGATTTCCCGTGAACGTGTAGTAGAAGGCGAGATTTCCTGTTCCATCGGCAGCATATTCGGCCAGGATCACGTGATCGCCGACGGGACCCTGACTTGGATTGGTAAATGTGAGCGTGCCGGTCCAGGCAACGATGCCGGTGCCGTCATTATTGGGATCGCTGACGGCAATGCCCTGTGTAGTCGTTCCTGCCTGGAAGCTGTGCACCCAGACGACGGTCTGGCCATCGGGACTTAGCTTCACGCCGTAGGAATGGTTCGCCCCGGCCCCGTCGATCACGGTGCCGCCGAGGTAGGCATCTCCCAGACCATCGACGGCCACGCCGGTTCCCAGCGTGTTCAACGGGTTACTGTTGCTGTCGAGTAACTGGATGGTGGTGAGGTAAACCTGAGTGCCATTGGGAGTGTACTTGGCTACGTAGGCTTCTTGGCTTCCGTTCTGCGTCACGGTTCCGGCCTGAAATGTGCTTCCATCCCCGCCGAGCGCCGTGCCGCGCGCCGTGGCCGTCCCCATCGTACCGGTGATATACGTGGCTGTGGAAAGACTCAACATCGGCTCCACGCCATCGGCAAAGATGCTGTGTGCCGAGAGGCCCAGGGACGACGAGACAGGAAGTGGGTGTGCTGTGATGCCGTCCACTGCGAAGCCGCTATTTGACGGCTGCAGCCGCACCTCCAGCATCTCGAGGCAAGGGCGATAGGTTTTCGGGGCGGGTCTTGCGGCGGGCGATTTGCGAAAAGCGAAACGGGGCTTGGAACACGTCATGGTGTCCTCCTCGACAAGGGATGAAGCGATCGCCAAGGAGGCAACGACAGTGTGGCCCTTGACGACCTGTACAGTATGCGATGGTGAGGCCGAATCCTTCCGTATCAAAGCAGGGGGTCACGTACTCGGGGCGGGAAACGAGCCCACATAATTGGGGAGAACGTACGAGGCTCTATTCCGATCGAATAGGCTCCCATTGGACACCAAAGCCCAGGCGAATGCAAGTGGTTTTTCAATCTTTCCGAATGGCCAGGGCGCCGCGGAAAGGTCGACCGGGCAGGGCGGCAGGCCGCATATGGGGCGGCTGCGTAGGGAACGCACGGCCGCCGCCGACGTTACCCGGCAGGGGTTCGGCTCGGGCTGCCAACTCCCAGGGCGTGCACGATTCCACCAAGTGGAGCAGCGGCGGATTCTCCTGCTCGAAACGCACCACGCTTCCAACCAGGCAGGCCCATACCCCGGCCGGGGACGAAAGCGCCAACGCATACGGAATGCCCCGCTTCACCTGGCCCGCGCTGTAACGCTCCGGCCTCGGCTTCCCCACCTGATCGACCGGCACGAACTCAAAATAGACGCCCAAATCCGGCAACAGGCGGAGGCGATGGTGACGCGGATCTTCGATGGCGATCGCCCCTTCCGGTCGGAACACCATTTCCAGACACAGAACCTCCGGACTGGCGATCACGCTCTCCAGATGGGCACGGTCTGGCTCGGTCGGTCCGCGGGCGTACAGCACCGCAACCAGGCTCGGCCAGATGTCCGCCAGTCGCTCCCGCCCCGTCAGGCGCTGGATGCGCGTGAGGAACGGGACCAACCGCTCGATCGACCCGGCAATGCAGGTCACCGGCGTCGCAATGCTGCGCTCGGCCAGCTCGTGGAGCGGTTGGTCATCGGATTCCCGGTCCGTAGGGGAAACGGTACAGGCATAGGGTCGGAGGACGGCGGGCAATTCACGGATGGCGATGGCTTCCAGACTGTCGGGCGGCTGGAAATCGCCGGGGGGCGTCAAGGTGGTGCCCCCGCCCAGGAGCAACAGCCGGCCACTGCAAAGGCGAGAGCGAGGACGCGCGTGCAAGACAAAGGCCAGGCTGGTCAACGCGGCAGTTTGCTGAGCGGCCCACAGGTCCGGCGAGATCGGGACGTAAGGGAAGCTGCCGTTGAGCTGGGCGGAAGAGATCGCCAGATAGGGAATCGGGCCGGGCCAGGTCGCGCCAGCCAGGTTGGGAAACGCCGGTTGCCAGTATTCGCGCCACAACTCCGCGGGCGTTCGCAGCGGTACGAGGCGCCGAAAGTCGCTGGCCGTGCGGATCCGCGGGAAATCGTGATCATGAGCAAAACGAGTCTGGCGAGCGCGGTGAACCAGGCCGAGCAGCGTACGGTTCTGCGCACGCACCAGCCCCGTCTGATCCAGCTCCAGGATGCGACGGCGGGCCAGACCACGGAAAATCGTGTCCGCCACACTGCGGGCCAGACGTGTGTCGGCCAACCAATGCAGTGCCGATCGGAACAGCTCCTTCATTACCCCAAGGCCTCCGGTCGTGAGTCTGTACACTAGCAGGCGGGAATCGGCCTGGCAAGGTGCCGCATCGTCTGGATGGCGGCTTCGGTTGCCCGGTGCCTGGCAGCCGCGTAGATTGACCGAAAGAAATTTCCTTCCGTGGTCCGGAGGGTGTACCGTGAATGGTCGACTCGCATGGTTCTTCGTCTGCCTCCTCTCCGCCCCCCAACCATCCGGCACGACGCGGGAGCCGCTGCCCACTGGGGATGTCGTTCGCTTCCTCGAGAAATGTGTGCAGCATTACGAGCAGCTGGGGATCCAGGGCTACAGTGTCATCCTCCATAAGCAGGAACGCATCGGCGGCAAGCTACAGCCGAGCGAGGACATCGAGTGCTTCTATCGCGAGAAGCCCTATAGCGTGTTCATGCACTGGCTGCACGGACAGCGCAAGGCGGAAAGCTCGCTTTATGTCGAGGGAGAAAACGGGGGGAAAATGTTGGCCAAGCCGGCGGGCCTGGCCGGTGTTTTCGTCAAGGTCGTTGAGCGCGATGTGGATGGCGAGGATGCGCGCCAGTCGGGCCGTTACACCATGAAGGAATTTGGCCTGAAGGCTGCAATTCAGAAAACCTACCGTGACTGGAAAGCCGCCAAGGAAAAAGGGACCTTGCATGTCGAATATCTCGGTGTCCGCAAGGTTCGCGAAGTCGGCGACCGCCCCTGTTACGTGCTTCGGCGGACCTGCTCCGAGCCGGAAGAAGACAACATCACCGATATCACGATTTACATCGACAAGGAAACCTGGCTCCAAATGGGCACCGTGTTGAAGGATCCGAACGGCAAGCTCATTGGCGAATACATGTTTCGCGACCTCCGCATCAACCCGGAATTCAAGCCGAACCAATTTACCCGGTCGGCACTGACCTCGTGAGCGCCAGTGCAAAAAAGGGGGCTGGGATGGTTGGTCCATTTTCTCTGCGTCCTCCGCGTTCTCTGCGCGCAACTTGGTCGGCAAGCGCGGCACGCCGGGGATGCAGAGCCGGAAAACGAGGCGTTCCATGAGGCCGATCTGGAATTGGACACTTGGCGTACTCCTGACCTTCGCTCTGATGGTGTTGGCGGATGAGGAGCACAAAGCGGCTTCACCACCCGGCAAGTCCGTGGAGCAAATCACGGCTCTGGCGCGCCAATCCGTCGTCGTGATCAAGCATGCGGGGCGCGATGGCAAACAGGCGGGGCTCGGGACCGGCTTCGTGGTCGATGCCGATGGCCTCATCGCTACCAATCTGCATGTCCTTGGCGAGGCTCGTCCGATCACCGTGGAGAGCGCGGACGGCAAGCCCTATGAAGTGATCTCCGTGCATGCCTCGGACCGAGCGCGCGATTTGGCCTTGCTGCGCGTGGCGGCCAAGGGCTTGCCGGCCCTGGAGCTAGGGAATTCCGACCAGCTCAAGGAAGGGCAGAGCGTAGTCGCTCTCGGAAATCCGGCCGGGCTCACGTACAGTGTCGTTTCCGGGGTCGTCTCCGGCAAGCGCGAGATTGATGGCCGGCCGATGATTCAGTTGGCCATCCCCGTCGAACCGGGCAACAGCGGCGGGCCGATTCTCGACCTATCCGGACGAGTGCAGGGAATTCTTACCATGAAGTCGGCCGTGACCCGAAATCTCGGGTTTGCCGTTCCGATCAACGAGTTGCAACCGCTCTTGAAGAAGCCAAATCCCATTCCGATGTCGCGCTGGCTGACGATCGGCCAGCTCGACCCCGCGGAATGGACAGTCCTGTTCGACGCGCGCTGGAGGCAGCGCGGCGCAAAGATCTTGGCTGAAGGTTTCGGAACCGGCTTTGGCGGCCGGTCGCTCTGTTTATCCCAGCAGCCTGTTCCGGAACCGCCCTATGAGTTGGCCGTCACCGTCCGCCTCGATGATGAAGCCGGGGCCGCGGGGTTAGTCTTCCAGGCCGACGGCCGGGACAAACATTACGGTTTTTATCCCAGCGCCGGCCAACTCCGCCTCACGCGCTTCGATGGTCCCGATGTCTATTCGTGGAAGATCCTCAAGCAAGAACCCAGTCCGCACTATCGGCCCGGTGAATGGAACGCCCTCAAGGTCCACGTCGACAAGGACAAGATTCGCTGCTACGTCAACGATCAGCTTGTCATGGAAGAAGCGGCCCAAGGACTTGGCGGCGGCAGAGTTGGCCTGGCAAAATTCCGCGCTACCCGGCCGGAATTCAAACATTTTCAGGTGGGCAAGAAGATCCATTCCCAAACTCTGCCGGCGGAGATCGTGAACCGAATCAGCAAGTCCATCGATGCGTTGGCCCCGTCTGAACCGCCCACGTCGGAGTTGCTCGATACGCTCCTCCCGGACGCAGCCGCCAGCGTGGAAGTCTTGCGGAATCGGGCCAAACTCCTGGAGCAACAGGCCGCCCGGTTGCGCACGCTGGCCTCGGCCGTCCACCAGAAGCACATTCAAACCGAGCTGGCCCATGCGCTCCAGCGGCAGGAGGACGACATCGATCTCTTTGGGGCAGCTCTGCTGATTGCGAAGCTGGACAATGAAGAAGTCGATCTTCCGGTTTACCGCAAAGAGCTGGAGCGGATGGCCCGTGAAGTGAATGCAAGCCTCCCCACCGCTGCAGATGAAGCGGACAAGCTGGGCGCCTTGAACAAGTACCTGTTCACGGAGCGTGGTTTCCATGGCAGCCGCGGGGATTACTACAACCGCGCCAACAGCTACCTCAACGAAGTCATCGACGATCGGGAGGGGCTCCCGATTACCCTGTCGGTTCTCTACATGGAGCTGGCGCACCGGTTAGGCATGCGCATGGCCGGCATCGGTCTTCCGGGGCATTTCATTGTCGAGCATCGCCCCGCCAAAGGGAAGCCGCAGTGGATTGACGTGTATGACGGCGGTCGGACCCTGAGCCGGGAAGAGGCGGCACAGATCGTGCAGAAAATCACGGGCGAGGAGCTTCGAGAGGAAGACCTGCGGCCGGTCGGGAAAAAAGCGATCCTCGTCCGCATGCTGCATAACCTGCTCGGTCTGACTCGCGCGGACGGTGACATCGACGGCGCTCTGCGCTATCTCGATACGATCCTGGTCATTGCCCCGGAAGCGGGCAATGAACGCCTTTTGCGGGCCGCGGCTCGTCTTCAGACGGGGAACAAAGCGGGCGCACGCCAGGATGTCGATTGGCTGTTGGAGCACGAACCCGAAGGCGTCAGCCGGGAACGCGTGCTCGAACTGCGCCGGCTGCTTTCGGATCGCTAAGAGCTAGCGGACAAAAGTTGTCGTAACTCAGGGACACCAGCCTGAAGCGCAAGCGAAGGAAGGCGTTACGCTGTCCGTTCGCTTGCGCTCCAGGCTGGTATCCCCTGACGCTTGGCTTCTTGCGGTGGGAAGTGTGTAAAATAGGAGCAGGGATTCAGCTCCCAATCCAACGTGCACACGAAGAAAGGCGAATTCGATGTTGTGGTTTGACCCGATGTATTTCCTGATCCTCGCCCCCGGGCTGCTCTTGGCCATGTGGGCTCAGATGCGGGTTCAGATGGCCTTCAGTCGGGCGAAACAGATCCCGGCACAAAGCGGCTATACTGGGGCCCAGGCAGCCGCTCGGCTCCTCCACGCTGCCGGCGTGCCCGGAGTTGAAATTGAGCCCGTCGAGGGGTTTTTGTCGGACCATTATGTACCGGGGAAGCGCGTCTTACGCCTCAGCCCCGATGTTTACGCAGGCCGTTCACTGGCGGCCCTGGGAGTGGCGGCTCATGAATGTGGCCACGCCATGCAGGAAGCGAGCCGGTATCCGCTGCTGGTGATGCGGAACGGCCTTGTCCCGCTGGCGACGGTTGGCAGCAACTTGTCGTGGCTCATTCTCGTGGTTGGTTTTTTGCTGCACCTGGCCGGTTTGATTTACATTGGCATCGCGGCGTTCGCGGTGACCGTGGTATTCCAGCTCGTGAATTTGCCCGTGGAGTTTGACGCCAGCCGCCGCGCTCGCATCGCCCTGGTCGACGCGGGGCTCGTTTCGGCGGAGGAAGACCGAACCGTGGCCAATGTGCTCAACGCTGCGGCTCTGACCTACGTGGCGGCAACCGTCACGGCCGTATTGACACTGCTCTATTTCCTGTTGCGCTCGGGTCTCTTGGGCGGGCGAAGGGACTAGCGAATTATTTCCAACAACCCAGTGGCTGCATGCGTATCGCGTTCGGAGTGAAACACCAAACGCGATACGCATGCAGTGGAACCAGTCGGTACCTGTGCGTCGGCCCAGTCAGGCTTGATCGTTCGCGCCAGTGTCCTCTTGCAGCCGTCGACGGAGTGCGGAATAGCGCTGGACCGTATCCTGCCGCCGCACCGCCAACGACAACGCTTTCCGACTGCCGACGAGCACCACGAGCTGTTTGCCGCGGGTGATGCCGGTATAGAGCAGATTCCGCTGAAGCATCATGTAGTGCTGCGTATGGAGCGGAATCACCACGGCCGGGTACTCACTCCCCTGGGCTTTGTGGATCGTCATGCTATACGCCAACGCCAGCTCGTCCAGTTCGCCGAAATCATAGGTCACAGCCCGCCCATCATGGCTGACCGTCATTTCCTGATCTACTTCGTCAATCGCCGTGACGCGGCCGATGTCGCCGTTGAAGACTTCCTTGTCATAATTGTTGACGGTTTGCAGGACCTTGTCCCCCAGACGATACGTTGAACCGAAGCGCTCGATTTGTGGTCCCTGCTTCGGAGGATTGAGGACTTCCTGAAGGCGGGCGTTTAGATGCCGAGCTCCCAGCAGCGAGCGGTTCATGGGCGTCAGCACTTGAATATCGCGGAACGGGTCTAACTCGAAGCGGGCTGGAATTCGGTCACGGATCAGCGTGATGAGCCGGTCGAGAATCGATTCCGGGGTGTCGGCTTCCACCAAGTAGAAGTCGCCCTGACCGGCCGGTGCCGATTCCGGCATCTCGCCGTGATTGACGTGGTGAGCGGCACGGACAATCCAGCTCCGTTCTGCCTGGCGAAAGATCTCCGTCAAGCGCACCACGGGAACCGAGCGCGAAGCGATGATATCGTGGAGGACAGTACCGGGACCAACCGAAGGCAACTGATCCACGTCGCCCACCAGCACTACACAGGCGTGCGGCGGGATGGCCCGCAGGAGCTGGTTCATGAGCACGATGTCCACCATCGACGCTTCGTCCACAACCAGCAGTTCTAGCTCCAACGGATTGGCTCGGTCACGCTTGAAACCGCCCTGGCCCGGATCGAATTCCAGGAGCCGATGGATCGTTTTGGCTTCCCGCCCCGTCGTCTCGCTGAGTCGTTTGGCGGCCCGGCCGGTCGGGGCACAGAGCAAACAGCGGAGCCCTTTGGCGGCGAAAATCTCCAGGAGGCCCCGAACAATCGTAGTTTTGCCGGTTCCAGGTCCACCGGTAATGACCAAAACCTTGGAAGTAGCCGCCTGACGAATGGCCTGACGCTGTGTTTCGGCGAATTCGATGCCCATTTTTTTTTCGGCCCAGGCGAGGGCCAGGTCGGTCTTGATGGCCGGCAGCGGATGGTCTCCTCCTTGCAAACCCTGAACAGCACGAGCCACCCCCAACTCCGCCAGGAAAAGCGGTTTTAGATAGAGCCACGGTTCCTCGGGGGTTGGCTCCCGGACAATCTCTCCTTCTGTTCGTGCCTCCTCGACCGCGGCCATGACGATAGCCTGATCAATCTGCGTCAGCTCGGCGGTCTGCTGAATGACCGCGGCTTCGGGATAGCAGACATGGCCGTCATTGCTCAACTGTTGCAGGACATAGCGTAGGGCAGCGCGGGCGCGGAGCGGTGAGGCCCGGTCAATCCCGAGTCGGCCGGCTAGCTCATCCGCAGTCCGGAAGCCGACTCCCCAAATATCAGTCGCCAACCGGTACGGGTTGGCACGCACCAGCTCGATGGCCTGGTCGCCATAGGTCTTGTAGATCCGCACTGCCCGGGCCGTACCGACTCCGTGCGACTGGAGAAAAACCATGATTGAGCGCACGACTTTTTGCTCTTGCCAGCCCTCGCGGATGAGCTGGATACGGCGCGGGCCGATGCCGCGTACCTCACGCAGGAACGAGGGACTTTCGTCGATGACGGCCAGTGTGCGTTCGCCGAAGACTTCGACAATCTTGCGCGCGAAGTGGGGACCAATTCCCTTGATGAGACCGGAGGCAAGATACTTCTCAATTCCCTCGGCGGTGTGCGGCGGCGTGGTGCGCAAGTTTTCAGCCTTGAATTGCAGGCCATGATCGCGGTCTTGGACCCACCCGCCATGCCCCTCGATGAACTCGCCGGCCAGGGCATTGGCCAAATGCCCGACGACGGTGACCAGTCCCGAGCGACCGTTCGCCAGGACACGGAGCACCGCAAAGCCGTTCTCCGGATTGTGATAGGTCACACGCTCGATGACCCCAGCCAGGGATTCCGCCATGCATGCATTCTACGGCGGGGCTTCGAGTTCGGGATAGGCACCTTGGTTGAAGGCGTCGAGGAATTGCTTGACCGGTTCGGGAAGCGCGATAGTTCCCTTCCTCCCATCGCGAAAGTTCATGCTCAGCAGGCTTCCCTGAAGAATATTGAGGTTCCAGGCGTCGACGGCTTGGGCCTCGATGTAACGCACAATGGGATTGAGGGCGCGGACGGTGTGGCGTACTCCCTGAATTCCCTTAAGTTTAAGGGCCAAAGCAACTTCGGACGCCGTATTTCCCAAATCTTGTAGCAGCTTTGCTACCTCGGATGGTTGGGTCATGAGCGGTCATGTGCCTGCGAGTCTCGGAATGCCTCTGCCCCAAATAACAACGCAATCGCAGATAATGTGCCAAAATGATGGGAATTGCGCGGCGCCCGCTCTGTTGGTTGGCGGTCCGCAGAACTGGATGGTTCCGCGGACCGGCAACCAATGCGAAATCAATCTCACGGCAACATGAGATCGGGATACCGCCCCTGATTGAAAGCGTCCAGAAAGTCCTTGACGGGTTGGGGAAGGGCTACATTCTGATGGCGGCCATCCGGGAAACGAATGGTCAATTTCGAATCCACGACTTGGATATCGCAAGGGGTCCCGAGTTCTGTCTGGACGAAGCGGGCGATCGGATTTAGCTGACGGATAGTGTTCAAAGCGCCACGCACCCGCTTGGCTCGAAGGGCCGCGGCGACCTCGTCGGCTGTATTGCCCAGCGATTGAAGCAGGTGATCGACCACACTCGCCTCGCTGATCCGCGCTTTTCATCCAGCCCCTGCGCGCACCCTCCGTGGAGCGGCCGAGATGAAGAACCATCGCCATTCCAATCGACGAGCAGGAATGTTCGCCATTCAGTTCCTGAGGTTCTGTTAAGCAAATGCCGTGCCTCAGCTTTGGGCCCGACGTGCTGATGCGGCAAGGTGGGTGGTTCGCGGAGTGATGGGGGCAGGAGCGAGGTCAAGGAACTTTGGCGGGCTTCGCTTGATTGCGAATTTGGGCAGTGACGAAGTCGCTAATTTCTTGGGTCCGGTCCAGCACCTTCATCTTGCCGGGATCAAAGCTAAACAGACGAGCGTAATCGGGCGGCGGCGGATCGCTTGCCGCCGTGAAGCGGGGACTCTGAAACTCCATCTCCATGAGCAGGCTGTCTTCGGCGCCGGGTGTCGTGGGACCGCGCCATTCCAGCCGATAGGGCCAGTGGGGAGCATCCTTTCCCAAGAAAAGCTGGCAGGTCCGTGGCATGAGCGGCGGCCAGGCATTGCCTTGCGGGGACAGATTCTTGCTTACCTGGGCGGACCAGACAGCTGTCAGCTTGAGGACCTTGTGCTTTTGCCAGTCGGCATCCTCTTGCTTCGTAAACGTCATCTGGTCACGAACATTTTGCAGGAGCGGCACAACTCCGGCAAAAGCGCGGCTGCGATAGAATTGTTCCCGGATTTGCGGCAAGCTGCCGGGACTATTCAATGCCTCTTCGACTTTTTTCAGATTCCACCTCGAAACGAAGTGTTCTCCCTTGCCAATGTGGACCTCCTCCCAGACCGTACTGCCGTCGCTGATGACCTGCAGGGCGCCGTCGGCACTCCCCAGGTGGACCGTCAGCTCTAGGTGCAGCCGGTGATCCGGGCCCGAGACGTATCGGCCGTCCGCGTTGAAGGCGAGTCCGCGGGCATGCACCTGTTGCCGAAGTTTGGTCTCCAGCCAGCCAGGTTGCTTGGGATTGAGGAGTTCGATCGCCGCCCGAACTGTGCGTTCCGCGCCGGGGTCGGCCTTTGGGGCTGGCGCGGCGGGGGACGAAGGTGGGGCCGATGGCGGGGCCTGCTGGGCCAGGGCGCCGCTCAGCCAAAGCGCGGTCGCAGTCAAACTGGGAAAGAACAGGAACCGAAGGAAGCGAAAGGGCGGCGTGCGCGGAGTGTTCGGGATTTGATGAAAGTTTGGCGCGATCATGTGTCGAGTATATCCACGGACGACCGATGCCGGAAGATGAATGAGCGCCTCATCACTTTACCCGCGCCGCTCCTTTGGGCAAGGGTTAGGTGAGGAGGAAGGGGGCAAGGTATGAAGCAAACCGCAGGTGCGTTGGTTATCTTGGCCGCCGTGGGCGGCTGCGTATCGATGGATCAGGCGCCCACCGGGGGCAGCCTGTGCGGTAGCTGCGGCGGCTACAGCAGTGGTCCGCCCCGGGTCTCCGGTTTTCAGGGACCCTGGGGACAGCCGGTCGCGATGATCGCCCCGTATTCGGCTTCACCGCCGGGAGCGGAAGCCGCCCGGGCCATGGTCGCCCAAAGTGTACCTTTGGACCTCGTCCAGCCCGGCGCCAACTCGGCTTCCGGTTCACCTTCCGGGATTCAGCTTGCGGGTGGTTCCATGTCGGCCGCCATCTCACCGCCGGGCGTGCCCTTCCAGCCGATCCTGCCGGCTTCGTATCCTCCGGGAGCCACGGCTTCGGTCGGCGCGATTACCGGCGCCTCACCCAATCCGTACGCCACCAGGCGCAGCGAGGTCCGCTTCGTTGGTCCCGACAAAATGAAAGTCTCCTGGTGCGGCATGTCGGCTGACGGCCGGCAGGCAATGGGCCATCTCGACGTGCCGGGCCGATACAATTTTGTGCAGGGCGCAATCTATCGGCTCAAACTCAGCGATATTCCGAGTTTGCCCGGCGTCGAGCTCTATCCCACGCTCGAAGTCGTGCCCGCCAACGCACGGACCGAAACCTTCTTGGCTCACAGCGCGGTGCCGGTGTCCTTTACGAATGAGGACTTTGAGCAGGTCCAGGCCGGCAATTACCTGGTCAAGGTGATTTATCTGCCGCATCCGCAGTTCCAGGATCTCGCCGCTGCAGGGCCGGATGAAATCATCTCCTCACGGCTGGATCCGGGCGCCGATCCGATTGCCGAAGCCCATCGCCGCGGCAACATCCTTCTGGTCATTCGCATGGGCAATATCAACTTGGAGCTGCCGAACTCGCCGCCGATGGACGCGGCCAGCCCGTTCGCGGCCAAACATGCCATGGCGACCGGGATGCCGACGAGCAAGATGGTCCCCGGGATGCCGGTGCCTGTCCTGATGCAGGGCCAGCCGATGATGGCTCCGGACGGTCCCATGTTGAGCTCGCCTGGTCAGCCGGCTCCGGGCATGCCGGCCACGTCCTCCATCGGCCAAGCGGTGCCGATTTCGCAACTTCCGGATGCTGCCATGCCGCACCGGATGGAATCCAAAGACTCCACGCTGGTCGGGATGGCTGACCCGAACCAGGCCGACATGAGGCCGGCCTCCAGGCACCATTGGTGGTGGCCTTGGAGCGGTGCGGACAAATAGCGAGACTGAAGGACGCGCTACCCAGTGCTGCCGGTTTCCCCTTGGTGTTTTGGCCAGGCACGAACATGATGTTGACCACGGAAAACCGTACCCGATCCCTGCGTCCGCTCCTTTGCCTTGCCCTGGCCGGGCTCCTTGCATGGGCGATCCCGGCCACGGCTTCGCTCCCTGCGCCGGCACCGGTTCCCGCCCCTCTGCTCTACGTCCGATTTGTGACCCCCTTTGGCGGGCAGGTTACGGTCTATGCCGGAGCGCCCGCCGGCCGGCGCTTCGATGTCCCGGTCACCGTCGGCTTGCGGCCGGGGTACATTTATCGGGTCCAGCTCGATCGCCTCCCGGACCGTCCCGGGCTGGCTCTCTATCCAAGCCTGGAAGTACGCGGCACCTTGTGTTTGCCCGCTACTCTTCGTCCGGCCGATTATCCGGCACCGATCCCGATTAGTGATCAGGACATCGCACTCTGCCTTGCCGGGGGAGTGATCACGAAGGTGATTTACCTGGAAGATCCCGCCCATGCGCTGGCTGTGGCTACCCAGCCCAACCAGCCCCTCGAGACGACCCTGCGTCCCGGGGCAGATCCGGCCGACGAAGCACGGGCATTTGGCCGGCCGATGCTCATCGTTCGGCTGGGTGCTCGCACCTTCAGTCCCGACGAGATGGCTCACCAATCCATCCCCGGCACGATCCTGCTGCCAGGCGATGCGGGGCTGGGGGCACCGGCGGTGCGTCCCTGTCTCCCGTGGGCGGGAGTGCAGCTTTACGACCCGATCCTCGGTCCTCGACATTGTGACGACGAATGTCTGCATGATGGCGGCGACAGCGGCGCGCCCGCTGGGCTTGACCAGGAAGGCCATCTCCACGGGCTGGATCCATCCGACACGGTCGCCGAGTACACCGACAATCACGGACAGAAGCATCTGGCCATTTCCAACCGCGTCTGCCTCTGTGTGCCGCGTTTCGCCATATTGGCCGTTCCGCTTGCGCCGGCCGGCACGGTGTCCTCCCTGGCGCCGGCCCGGGCAGAAACGGTCCTGGCTCAGGAGCTGCTCCGAGTCAAGCAGGCGGAAATCGAGCTCCGGCAAGCGGAAAAGCTCGTGACCCTGCGCGGCCGGGAACGCGCGAGCGGCATGGAATCCACAATCGGTGCGCTCCCCCTCCTCCAATCGCAAGGTCAAGCCGTGGTCATGGGGGTGCTGCACGAAGAAGTCGTGATCGGGACACTCGAGAAGAAAGTTTGCCCGCCGCCGGAACGGCCACTTGTGCTGTGCAAGACCGCCGACAAACAGGGGGTGCAGGTCGGTGAGGTGGTGACGTTCACGTTGCAATTCACCAACAGCGGCGGCCAACCCATCACGGGCGTGGTGGTTTCCGACAGTCTAACCGGACGATTGGAGTATGTTCCGGGCAGTGCCCAGACCGATCGCCCGGCGATCTTCACAACGCAGGACAACGAAGCGGGCTCGCGCATCCTTCGCTGGGAGATCGGCGGCCGATTGCTTCCCGGCGAGAGCGGAGTTGTCCGTTTTCAAGCACGCGTACGATGACCAAAGAAGCCCGCAGCGAGCACGCCGTCAGAAATTTTTGCTGACAAGGGACCCGCGTCGTGGTCGGATGGCGGAGCCTTTTTTGACAACGGTCTGACCATGTGCCATGTTTTAGTCGGTTTGGCCCGCACGGGGCCCGCCACCAACCCTCTCCGTCGCAAAACCAAGCAGGAAGAGATTCGGGCCTATCCGAATTGTTCGCTCCTGAGAGAGTTGATCGCCCTGGCCGCGACAGGGATCGACCCACAACCACGATTCCTCCCGCTGCCACACCGTACGCTCGGAACAAGGGAAGAGACGATGCTTGAACCTTCTGCCAGGGCTTCCGTGACGTTTCGAGGATCCGTATCATGCGCGTGTCCGTTCCATCCCAGAATGCCAAGAGCCGCACGGGCTTCACGCTCGTTGAATTGCTGGTAGTCGTCGCGATCATCGCCGTCATGATCGCTTTGCTACTGCCTGCTGTCCAGAAGGTCCGCGAAGCGTCCAACCGCGTCCAATGCCTGAATAATCTGAAACAGATGGCCACGGCCCTGCATGGCTATCACGACGTGAATCAGAAGTTTCCCCATGCCTACGATGCCCGTGCCTTGTTCCTGGACCCGGGCCTGACCCCGTCCCTGGCGGGCCGTAGCGCGATCGTCACCAAAAGCTGGGCGACACTCATTCTGCCGTTCATCGAGCAACAGAATCTGGACAGCTCCGGCTACGATAATTATCACCAGCAGCATTTGCCCATCTATGCCTGTCCCTCCGACCGCCGGGCCACGGGCTACTACACGGGCAATCAGGGGTTTGGCTTGCAAGGGCTCACCGATTACCTGGCCGTCACCGGAACGATGACCTTCAACGGCAGTCCGAACGCCCCCGCCTCGCGGCCCAGGTGCAACGGGGTCATCTACGAAAGCTCACGGACCCGGATTGCGGATATCACGGACGGTACCAGCATGACGGTGCTCGTGGGCGAACGGCCGCCGTCTCCGGATCTCTTCTGGGGCTGGTGGACGTGGAGTGCGTTTGACGCCTCGCTCGGCGTCCAGGATACCTTCGCCGTTTATTCCACCGCGGGGGACAACCCGCCGGTATTCTGCACGAACTATTTCCCTGAAACCTATCGTCCCGGCAACAACGACAGCTGCGATACACATCATTTCTGGAGTGCGCATCCCGGCGGGGGCAATTGGCTCTTTGCCGATGGGTCCGTCCGGTTTCTGCCCTACCAGGCCAACACCATCTTGCCGGCGTTGGCGACACGCAACGGCGGCGAAGTGATCAATGACGATGTGTAGGAAGAGCCCTTTCGCCGGGTGACGAGGCGCCGCTGAAACCAGCTGAATGTGTCCGTTTTTGTTTCGCGGCAGTTCGCAGAACCGCACGGGGCACATCCCGCGCGGTTCTGCGAACCGCCGCGAAACGGACACAGCCAACCCGAGCATGAATCAGACCACTCGCCCACGCCTTTCGCATGTCCGCAAGCTTGCCATCTTCCCGTTCGTGTGCTTTCATAACTTGAACCGCCGCTGCATTTGCTTAGGAACCGCCAACCTGAGGATGGGATCGGTCCATGTGGTCAGGCCGGGTTCGTTTGTGGTTCTTCCGTTGTTTGCTCGTTCTGCTGGGTAGCTGGACTGCCGGGTGCGGTAGTCGCGTTCCGGAGGTGGTGGCGGAGCCGGGGGCCCCTTGCTGGTTTGAGGACGTCACGGCCCAGGTTGATCTGAACTTCGTTCACGACGCTGGTCCCACGGGACGCTATTTCATGCCCCAAGTGATCGGTTCCGGCGCCGCCTTCTTTGATTTCGATAACGACGGCCGGCTCGATATCTACCTTGTCCAGAATGGCGGTCCGGACTCCCGCTCCAAGAACCGGCTTTTCCGCCAAGGGACTGATGGCCGCTTCACAGACGTCAGCGCGGGGTCCGGCCTCGACATTGCCGGCTATGGCATGGGCGTGGCCATTGGGGACGTCAACAACGATGGGTGGCCGGATGTCCTGGTCACGGAGTATGGCGGTGTGCGGTTGTTCCTCAATAAGGGCAATGGAACCTTCGCCGATGTCACCAAAGCAGCGGGGCTGGACAGCCTGCTGTGGGCCACGTCGGCAGCGTTCGTGGATTACGATCGCGATGGCTGGCTCGACTTGGTCATCGTGGACTACGTCAATTATGATGCATCCCGGCCGTGTGCCAACGCAGCTGGACAGCCCGATTTTTGTACGCCACGAACCTTCGAAGGCACAGTCACGAAACTCTATCGCAACCTCGGAGCCCCGAGCCGGCAAGGAGAGGGGGAGACAAAGAGTAGCTCTCATCCTGTTCCAGTCTCCGCCTCTGTTCTCGAAGTGCCACGCTTCCAAGATGTCACGCTGGAATCCGGACTGGGCACCGCCCCCGGCCCCGGGCTCGGCGTGGTTTGCGCGGATTTCAATGGTGATCATTGGCCGGACATCTTCGTCGCAAATGATGCCAAGCCGAACCATCTATGGATCAACCAGCGCAACGGCACGTTCAAGGAAGAGGCGGTCCTGCGCGGGATCGCCTACAATGCGATGGGCAAGGCCGAGGGCAACATGGGGATTGCCCTGGGGGATGTGGATGACGACGGCCTGTTCGATGTCTTCGTTACGCACTTGAACGATGAGACGCATCGACTCTGGAAGCAGGGGCCGCGGGGGATGTTTCAGGATCGCACGGCGGCCGCGGATCTCGCCAAGCCGCGCTGGCGCGGAACGGGGTTCGGCACGGTGCTCGCCGATTTTGATCATGACGGGGCCTTGGATTTGGCGTTGGTCAACGGCGGCGTGACCCGCAGGAAATCCATTGCGGCCACGGCTGGTGGGTCCTTCTGGACGCCGTATATGGAGCCGAATCAGCTGTTCCGAAATGACGGCAAGGGGAAGTTCCGCGAAGTTTCGGAGTCCAATCCGCCATTTTGCGGTGTGACCGCGGTCTGGCGCGGTCTTGCATGCGGCGATTTCGATAACGATGGTGCCCTGGATCTGCTGGTCACGGCAATTGGCGGTCCCGCACGGCTTTACCGCAATGTGGCGCCCAAGCGTGGTCATTGGCTCATGATTCGCGCTCTTGATCCCGCACGGAAACGCGATGCCTATGGCGCCGAGATCGTGGTTCGGGCCGGCGAACGACGATGGCTGCGTTGGATCAATCCCGCGTACAGTTACCTGTGCAGCAACGATCCACGAGCGCATTTCGGTTTGGGAGCAGCCGAACGGGTGGACACGATTCAGGTCGTTTGGCCGGACGGCACGGAAGAGACCTTTCCTGGCTGTGCCGCGGACCATGTCGTGCTTCTGCGCAAGGGAGAAGGGACCAGGCTCAACAAGTAGGGAACTCTGCGCGGACCCGTGAGCCTTCAGGGATCGAAAGCACTTTTTTCAAGAAACCGCGCTCGCTTTGCTACTCTCACAACGTTTACTTGTTTAGAACAGGGTCGAGTGCCTCGGATACCCTGCGCAGTGCAGGCGATCCGCGGGACCAGGCTCCGCGATTGGGTGCGCACCGGCCTGCAGAGCCACGTGCGGCCCCCTCGAATAGATCCCGCCGGAGGATGTTAAGAAAAGTTTACGGTCGAACCTGGTCGGTTGTTAGTCCGCCTTAGCGCCATCACGCCCGGCTCGATCCCAGGAAGGATCGCCCCACCCAGGATCTTGGCCGGACCGACGAGAGAATCAAACCGGTGGAGCTTGAATCGGCTCATTCACAAGTGACTCGTGGAAATGGCTTTGCGGTTCGAGGGACACGGGGTGGGTGGCTTGGATTGATTGTCCCATCGACAGGGCGGCGATGCTGCTACTTTCGGGACGGATCTCGATGCTGGTATGGAACTTGCACGTGGACTCCAGGCTCGTAACGAAATCTCGCACTTACCTTGCGAAAAGTAGATCGATTGAATCGGCAAATGGCAAACGCAGATCCAGAGCCCAATGGTTGGGTTCTTTAGCCTTCGCGGGAATGGGTTTTCTGCGGAGATCCTTGGTTGGAAAGTGTTGCGAACAGAGCGGCATGCCGCACATTCGGTAGCGCCGCGCTCGCAGACGCAAACTCAAAGAAGAGGAGACAGAAATGCAGAGATCGTTCGGATGGGTGCTACTGTTGGGACTGGCCGTGACGGCCACGGCATTGTGCGGCTCAGTTGCCCAGGCCAGTGTGACGGGGGACACGATCAGCATCGCTTTTGCGCGCGATGAACCACCGGGCACGGCAGGGTGTGCCCTTGCTGCCACGGACGTTGCCGGCGCTCCGGGTTATGCGACCGCGAACTGGATCAACGAGACGACAAATCTGGGAACCGACAGCAATCTGACGCGCGATACGTTGGGTGTTGCATCCACGACCAGCGCCGCCCTGACCTGGACTGCAGACAATACGTGGTCCACGGATGGTACCAGAGGTGAATTCGACAATGCCTTCCCGGGTGCTGACGGCGCGCTCATGAATGGGTATCTAGATTGTGGCAACGGAGCCAATGGCGGCTTTACGGAAATCACCGTCAAGAACCTGCCCGCGGACATCGCGGCGGGCTACTCCGTCGTCATTTACACTCTCGGCGGAGTTCGGAGCCGGCCAGGTCAGTTTTTTGCCAATGGGAATGGACCGTTGTTTGTGCTGCCCGGCGGACCGGGTGGAGCAACGTCCTACTATCAGCACGCTCAAGTGGGGGTCTATGCTCAAGCCATTGGAGATGATCCGGCCAACGGGCCGGACAGCTATGGAAATTACGTGGTCTTCACCGGCCTGAGCGGCGATTTGGATGTCCAGGCGTTTCCGAACGGCGGCGGTACCCCGCGCGCCTCAATCAACGCCATTCAGATCGTAAAGAACCCGTAAGGCTGACGCTCGCGCAAACCATTGTCCAACCCGTGCCCTGCTTGGGCACGGGTTGGACGGCTCACTGTCCCGGCACAGACTCGCTGAAGCTTGGCCCAAGCCACGCCACCGTCGCACAAGAATTGACGACGGTTAATTTTTGTTAGCGTGGTAAATTAGCCTATTTCACATTCGAGGAACGAACGCCCATTCAGGAATCCTGCGAACAGCGCCAGGAACCCGCGGTTGGGTAACTGTGCTATCGCAATTTGTTGCTCCGAGGGAGACAGTCATGAAGAAACGCATCGTGTGCCCGATGATCGCAGGGATTGCGGCCATCGCTCTATTCGCCACAGGATCGGTTGCTCAGGCAGGCCAAGGAGGCACCGACACCATCAGTATCCACTTTGGTGCGGATGAGCCGACGCAAGTTGCCGGCTCGATGTTGGCCGCTACGGACGTAACCGGCGTGGTTCCGTCGGGCAACTGGAACAATGAGACCACCAACGCTGGCACGGACTCGAACCTCCTTGAGGATGTGAATGGTACGGCGTCCAGGACTGGCGCGCAGGTCGTCTGGTATGCCTCCAACACCTGGGCCTCTACGGGCAAAGGTGAAGAGAACAACAATTTCCAGGGCGCCGACCATACCCTCATGTCCGGCTACCTGGACATGGAAGTAGGGCAGCCTGCCGTCACGTTTATCCAGGTCAGTAATCTGCCCGCCAGCTTCTCTGGCACTTTTGATGTTTACATTTACGCTCTGGCTGGCGTCCCCGGCCGCGGCGGCATTTACGAAGTCAACGGAGCCCAGAACCGCGGAGTTGGTCCGCAAGGGAACTACGCCTACTATGTCGCCAGCGGTACGGCCGATCCGACAAAGACTGGCACTCAGGGCCTCTACTCCGGTCCTGACTGGGTCCAAGCCATCGGCGACGATAAGAACTTCGGTTCGGATGGGGTGAATCAGGACGATTTCGGCAACTACATTGCCTTTTATGGCCTCCAGGGTCCGACCGTGAACATCACGGCGGTCAGCTTGGCGATGCCTAGTTTGCCGGGTTACAACGGTACCCCGCGCGCTCCGCTGAATGGCATTCAGCTCGTGGTCGATTGAGTTTGCACATATATGCCATTGCTGGTGTAGAAGGTTTGCGGCAAGTCTCCCGTTCGCCCCTTGTCGTGATCACCTAGGGGAAGGACGGGAGACTTTCGCATTTACGGCCTCCAGGGCTGGCAGCGCGGGCCCGAAGGGAGAACGCTTCCACTCCATGGCTATGCTAACGAGAAGAGACGGCAAACTTCTCGCCGCCCGTTCCCAGGCGGATAGCCCCGGCATGTTTGGATAAATCGGCTTATCTCGGCAACAAAATGCCGGCGGCCGAGTCGGCGCCGTGGCGCGAGGTTGGTATGGAATTTGCGCATGGACTCACAGCCCCTCACGTATTTTCAGGCCTCGCTTGCAATGCGTTGTTCGCTTGTTTTGGCAGAGGCTATTCACACACGCTGGTTCCCGGTACTTGGGATTCTTGAACTTCGCCGGAATGAAACCGCTGTGAAGTTGCTTCGTCAAGGTGTCGCGAACAGAGCGGTGTTCTGAGTGTTCGGTTCGGCCGCGCTCGCAGCGACAAACTCAAAGTAGAGGAGACAGACATGCAGAGATCGATCGGATGGATGCTGCTATTCGGGATGGCCGTGACAGCCGTTGGGCTGTGCGGCTCAGTTGCCCAGGCCAGTGTGACGGGGGACACGATCAGCAT
>Ga0070734_10001443_pt1 | contig 34556 bp, 26 predicted proteins | sample Coa_R1_8_FD_66444 | JGI IMG/M metagenome (GOLD analysis project Ga0070734, IMG submission 66444) | Surface soil microbial communities from Centralia Pennsylvania, which are recovering from an underground coalmine fire - Coalmine... | ecosystem: Environmental > Terrestrial > Soil > Unclassified ...
TTGCGCGGGTCGTATCCCGGGTTCGAATAGAGGCTCGGGTTGATGGCGAGCGTGCCCGTATAGGCGAGCAGGATGGTGTAGCCGTCAGGCGCGCTGCGCGCGACCGCCCGGGTCGCGATGGTCCCACCCGCGCCGCCGCGGTTGTCGACCACGACCTGCTGGCCGAGCGACTTGCTCATCCGGTCCGCCACCATGCGCCCAAGCGCATCATTGCCACCGCCCGGCGGAAACGGGATGACGAGTGTCACGGGCCGCGCCGGATAGACCTGGGCGATGGCGCAATGCGGCGCCAGTGACCAGGCAAGGCAACCAGCGACCGTGACCAGAAACGCGCGCCGAAACATAAGTGCCATCCTATAGCCAACGAATCCCGGCTTCATAGGCCTTCTCGAACGCCGCGATGCGGTCGTGATGGCCGAGCGTGAAGGAAATATCGTCCGTTCCGGCCAGCAGGCACTCCTTGCGGAACGGGTCGATTTCAAACCGGTCCGCCACGCCGTCCGGCCCTGTCACGGTCTGCGGTTCGAGATCGATCGCAATGCGGCTTCCCGGCGACTGCTCCAGCGCGGCGCGCAGGGCCGCGACTCGTTCGGCCGGCAGCACCACCGGCAACAGCCCGTTCTGCAGGCTGTTGTTGAAGAAAATGTCGCCGAAGCTCGGCGCCACCACGGCGCGGACGCCATAGTCGTAAAGCGCCCATACGGCATGCTCGCGCGATGATCCGCAGCCGAAATTGCGGTCCGCCACCACGATGCGGGCCTCCCGGTAGGCGTCGCGGTTGAGCACGAAATCCGGCTTTGGCGCGCCGCCGTCGTCGAATCTCAGATCGTGAAACAGCAGATGGCCCCAGCCGTCACGGCGCCTGCGCCACAGGAAGCGCGCCGGGATGATCTGGTCCGTGTCGATATTCGGCACACCGATCGGCACCGCCACCGCGTCGAGACGCACGAAAGGTTCCATCACGGCCTCGTCGGCAATTGGCGGACATCGGTGAGCCTGCCGGTGACGGCGGCTGCCGCCGCCATGGCGGGGCTCATCAGATGAGTGCGGGCGCCCTTGCCCTGGCGGCCAACGAAGTTGCGGTTGGACGTCGAGGCGCATCGTTCCCCGGGCGCCACCAGGTCGCCATTCATCCCGACGCACATCGAGCAGCCGGCTTCGCGCCATTCGAAGCCGGCGCGCCGGAAGATTGCATCGAGGCCCTCTGCCTCGGCCTGCGCCTTCACGAGGCCCGAGCCCGGCACCACCATGGCGGGGATAACGGCGCGGCGGCCGTCGACCACCTTTGCGGCAGCGCGCAGGTCCTCGATGCGGCTGTTCGTGCAGGAGCCGATGAAGGCACGATCGATCGCGATCTCGGCGAGCGGCGTTCCGGGCTTGAGATCCATGTAGGCCAGTGCCCGCTCGATGCTGTCGCGCCGCGCCGCGTCTGGCGCGGTTGCGGGATCCGGAACGCGCGCGGTGATCGGCGCCGCCGCCTCGGGGCTCGTCCCCCAAGTCACCATCGGGGCGATCTCCGCTGCATCGAGATGAACCTCGCGGTCGAACTGCGCGTCGGGGTCGGACGGCAGCGAGCGCCAGTACGCCAATGCCGCATCCCAGTCGGCGCCCTTGGGTGCATAAGGCCGGCCGTGCAGATACGCGAAGGTGGCGTCGTCCGGCGACACCATGCCGGCGCGGGCGCCGGCTTCGATCGACATGTTGCAGATCGTCAATCGGCCCTCGATCCCGAGCGCACGGATGGCCGAGCCTGCATATTCGATGACGTGGCCGACACCGCCCGCGGCCCCGATCTGCGCGATGATGGCGAGGATCACGTCCTTGGCGCCGACGCCGTGGCTCAGCGTGCCTTCCACGACGATCCGCATGTTCTTCGGCTTGCGCTGCCACAGCGTCTGGGTCGCCAGCACATGGGCAACCTCGGACGCGCCAACCCCGAAGGCGAGCGCACCCACCGCGCCATGGGTCGCGGTGTGGCTGTCGCCGCACACCAGGACCATGCCGGGCTGGCTCAGTCCCTGCTCCGGCCCGACGACATGCACGATGCCTTGCCGCCGGTCACTGAGGCCGAACAGCGTCAGGCCCGCGTCCTTTGAGTTTGCTTCGAGCACCTCGACGACGCGGCGGCGGTGCGGCTCATTGATGGATGCAAGATCGTGGCTCAGCGTCGAGACGTAGTGGTCCGGCGTCGCAAAGGTCCGGTCCGGCCGCCGCACCGCCAGGCCTTTTTCCTTCAGCATGCGAAAGGCATTGCCGGAGCCATCGTGGACGAAATGGCGGTCGATGTGCAGAAGCGTGGCGCCATCGGGACGCGCCATGATGGCGTGGGACGACCAGATCTTGTCGAACAGGGTTGCCGGCACTGGCGCTACTCCGCGGCCTCGACCGACGGCGGCTTGGGGGCGCGGAACTGGTCCGCGATCGCATCCCACTCGTCGGCGCCGACGCGCCGGAACGCCTCTCGCACCGTCATGCTATGCGACGGAACCGGGTGGCGATCGGTGCGGCGCAACTCCGCGAGCGTGGCGTCGCAGATGCCGATAACAGCCTTGAACAGCATGCCGGGCACGATGGCGAGGCGGTAGCCCATGCGTTCGGCGTCACTGAACGTGACCTCCGGCGTCTTGCCGCGCCACACCACGTTGAGGAGACACGGTCCATTCACGAGCCGCGGTACCGCCGCCAGTTCCTCAAGCGTTTGCGGCGCCTCGACAAACGCCATATCGGCGCCGGCCGCGAGCGCGGCGTTGGCGCGACGGATGGCTTCCTCGAAGCCCAGCACCGCGCGGCTGTCGGTGCGGGCAATCACGAAAAAGTCCGGATCGCGCTTCGCCGCGACCGCGGCCCTGATTTTCGCCAGAAACTCATCAAGAGGCACGACGACCTTGCCGTCGAGGTGGCCGCACTTCTTCGGAAAGCCCTGGTCTTCGATGTGCAGGCCCGCAACGTCTCGTTGCTCGTATTCCCGCACCGTGCGCGTCGCATTGAGCTCGTTGCCGTAGCCAGTATCGGCATCCGCGATGACCGGCACGTCGACGGCCGCAGCAATGCGGCCTGCGTTGTCCGCCATCTCGGACATGGTGAGGAGCCCGTAGTCCGGATAGCCCAGTGTGGCGGCCGTGCCGGCGCCTGTCATGTAGACGGCGTCGAATCCGGCCTGCACAATCGATCGCGCCGTGATGCAATCATAGGCGCCGGGCGCGATTATCAGGCCTCCGCGCCGCAACAGCTCCCGGAATTGACGTCCTCGGCTCATGATCTGCTCCGTATCGCCCCTCACAAGATACCGGAATTTCGTCGGGGCTCAAATCAGCTGGCGTTCTGCCCGCGGGATCGGCATTATTTGCGTTTCCATCGAGTAGAGCGAGGCCCATGGTTGCGTCGTTGTCATCAGTAGTTTGTTGTTCAGGGCGCGTCATCGCAGCCGTGCTGCTTACCGCATTCGCGCCAAGCGGCCTCGCCTGGGCACAAGGCGCGGCCAAAGCCGCACGCGCAGACCTCCGGCCCGAAGCATCCGCGAACACAGGTGCATTCCGGCATCTGCAGGCGCTTCAGGACATCGCCTCCGCGAACGGCGGCAATCGCGCTGCCGGCACGCCGGGCTATGACCGTTCTGCCGAATACGTTGCAGAGCAGTTGCGGAAGGCCGGCTATCAGGTTCACTTCGAAGAGTTCGAGTTTCCGTTCTTCGAGGAACGCGGGCCTCCTGTCGTGGTCGTGAACCGGGTGGGCGGCGCGCCGGAGCCCGCCGCGACGGGCGCGGTTCGCACCTTGGCCGATTCCGGTTCAGGCGATGTGACGGCGCAGCTGCGCGCCGTGAACCTGCAGCTCAGTGCAACTCCTGGCACGTCGGCGAGCGGATGTGAATCCAGCGACTTCAAAAATTTCGAGCGCGGCACCGTCGCGCTTGTCCGGCGCGGGACTTGCCAATTCCAGACCAAGGTCGAGAACGCCGTCGCGGCCGGCGCCGTCGGCGTCATCATCATGAATGAAGGCACCGCCGGTCGGGCGGATGGGTTTTCTGGGCGGCTGGCCAAGCTTGCCGCCATCCCGGTGGTCGGCGTGTCATACGCGTTCGGCAGCGCCCTCGATAACGCGATTCAGTCGGGCGCCACCGTGCGCTTGGCGGTCGATGCGGTTGCCGGAATGCGGCCGTCCCGCAACGTGGTGGCGGAAAGCAGCGGCAGCGATGGCCCGTGGATCGTGGTCGGCGCCCACCTCGACAGCGTCCCGGAAGGCCCCGGCATCAACGACAATGGCAGCGGCTCGGCTGCAGTGCTCGAAGCAGCGCTGCAACTCGCCGAGCAAATGGCTCAAGCCCGCAGCCGTATCCGTTTCGCGTTCTGGGGCGCCGAGGAGCGGGGCCTCGTCGGGTCGCGGCACCATGTCGAGGCGCTGTCGGAGGAAGAACGTCGGCGCATCGCGCTTTACATCAATCTCGACATGGTCGGGTCCATCAACTTCGCGCGCCTCGTCCAGGGGCCGGCTGTGACCGGAGATGGACCGGCTGCCATCGCGCGGCGCGAACTGATTGCCGATTTTCGTGAGCATGGCTTGAACATCGAGGAGCGCACCAGAACCGGAGGCGGCAGCGACGATGCCTCGTTCTCACGTAGCGGCATCCCGACGCTGGGGCTCTACACCGGCGCCGGCGGCTCAAAATCCGAGCAACAAACGAGCCTGTTCGGCGGCGCCGCAGGGCGGCCCTTCGATCCGTGTTACCACAAAGCCTGCGACACGGTCGAAAACATCGACCGCGATGTTCTGGAGCAGAACACCCGTGCCCTCGTGCGCGCTCTCAAAGCGGTGGGGACCGCCGCGGCAGGGCTTGACGGGCCTGATCAGAAGGGAAAGTGATCGCTAGCGCGGATTTTAAATCACCTCACCTCAGCAGTCCGCTGCTCTCCAGGAATTTTCGATCGGATTGGATTTCGTCTGCGACCAGCACCTGCATGGCGTCGAGCGAAATATCAACCGATGACTGCACATTCACGCGGGAAAACTCTTTCCACTCCTCAGTCTGCTTGACCTTTTCGATCGCCGAAGCCAGCACTTCGATCACGGATCGGGGCGTGCCGGCCTTGACCATGACGCCGCGCCAGATGGATTCCACAATATCGACCCCCTGCTCCCGGAAAGTCGGGACGTCGGGGAAATGCGTCGTGCGCTGCGCCGAGCTGATGCCGAGCAACCGGATGTCGCCGCTCTGGATCTGCGCCAGGGCAGAGCTCGGCGTCATGACCGCCACGTCGATGTGGCCGCCGAGCAGCGCCAACGCGGCCTCCTGTCCGCCCTTGAAAGGAATCCAGTCGGATTTGAAGCCGGCCTCCTGCTGCAGGCGATAGAAAACGAACTGGTGGAAGCCTGCGGCCGAGAACCCCCCGACGGTCAATTGGCCAGGGTTATCGCGGAGATGACCGAGAAGCTGCTGCAGCGACTTAAACCGGCTGTCGGATCGCACCGCAATGGCCGAAGGTTCGACCTGGATCGCCGGCAACACGGTGAATTGCTCAGGCCGGTATGAAACATGCCCCATCGCCATCGTGAACGACATGCTCGATGTCGCCGACAGGATGTTGTAACCGTCCGCCGGCTGGTTAATCAGCGCCGCCATGGCGGCCGCTCCCGATCCGCCGGCGCGGTTTTCGATCACGACGGTCTGGCCGAAAATGTCGGCAAGCTGCTTGCCCAGCTGCCGCATCATCAGGTCGAGGGGCGAGCCGGCGCTTGTCCAACACAAGAGCTTGACGGTCCTGCTCGGATAGATCTCCGCCGCCGCGGAAGCCGAAACCGCAATCACAACACTCAGGGCGGCTGCCCAACACCTCATCACTGATTCCACCTTCCGTCTCGGCTGCTCTCACGACCTCAGGCTACGGTCCCTCGTCGAAGATCGACCTGAAAGGTCTGGCAGGGAATTGCTGCGCCCGCGCCGCCCGCACGGCATCTTCGGCTATGCTCAAACCTAACCCATGCCCGTCCGGAAGCTCAATGTATCCGTTCACGGGCTTGAGCACATCGACGCAAATACGTTGTCCAATCTCCTCGAAGGGCAGAAAGTATTCCGTGATGATGAAATTCGGCATGCAGGCAGCCGCATGCACGGTGGCGGAGAGCGCCAGGGTGGTCGAGTTGTAATTGTGCGGCGAGACCGCGATTGCCTCGGCTTCCGCCGCTGCCGCAATATACATAAGCTCCAGAATGCCTCCACAATTCGAGACGTCCGGATTGATAATATCTACCGCCCGCGCCCGCAGGATCGGGCGGAATCCCGCCCGCGTGTGCAATGCTTCCCCGGTCACCACCGGGATGCGGCTCGCGCGCCGGACCTCCGCCAGAGCCTCGACGTTTTCTGCCTGGCAAGGCTCCTCGAACCAATACGGCTCGAATTCCGCCAGCGCATTGGCAAGGTCGATGGCGTGCATGGGTGCCAGCCGCCGGTGGATGTCGAGCAGCAGATCGACGTCAGGGCCGACGGCGTCGCGGACGGCGCGCATCACCTTGACGGCGCGCCGGATGTGGTCCTTGGGAATGTAGGTCCGCCACGGCCCCGGCACCGGGTCGAATTTCATGGCGGTGAAACCGCGCTTCACCACCGCCTCGGCGCCCCGCGCATAGTCGTCCGGCTCTTGCATCTTGTAGCTCCAGCCGTTCGCGTAGACCCGAATGCGCGAACGGCATGGGCCGCCGAGGAGATTGTAGACCGGCTGCTGCGTGGCCTTGCCGATGATATCCCACAGGGCCTGCTCGATGCCTGACGTGGCACAGTAGAGCTCGAGCGAGCCACGCCGTTGTGCATAATCGTCGAATGCAATCTGCAGGATATGCCGTATATGAAACGGCTCGCGCCCCACCACGTAACGGCCGAGTTCTTCCACCTGCGCGGCGATCGCGCGATCGCGATCATACTGGCTGTAGGCTTCGCCCCATCCGACGATGCCGTCATCGGTCTCGATCCGCACGAAGACGAAATTCTTGCGCCAACCGGCATATACCGGCAGGCATTCGAGTTTGGAAATTTTCATTGATGTTACGCCTTGGACTTAATCCACTTCTTCCTCGTCACCCGCGGGCTCGACCCGGCAATGACCATGAGCGAGGCTCAGCGGCATGCGGTCTGTTTCGCATCACCTCGCCCCGCGATTCAGAAAATCCCGATAGGCCATGGCAATTCCCTCGCGCAACTCCGTCCGGGCCGTCCAGCCCAATTGCGTCATTCGGCTCGCATCGAGCAATTTCTGCGGCGCTCCGTCCGGACGGGACGGATCAAACGCGATCTCGCACGGATAGCCGACCACATCCGCGACCAGCCGCGCGAAATCCGCTATCGTTATGTGGCGGCCGGTACCGACGTTAAGGAAGCGGTCGCCCGAATAGTTCTTCAGCGCAAACACGCAGGCGTCCGCGAGATCATCGACGGCCAGGAATTCGCGCTGCGGCCGGCCGGTGCCCCAGACCGTGACCGAGCGGACCTTGGCGAGCTTCGCCTCATGAAAGCGGCGGATCAGCGCCGCCGGCACGTGGCTGTGGTCCGGATGGTAGTTGTCGCCCGGGCCATAGAGGTTGGCCGGCATCAGCGCGATGAAATCGGCGCCGTGCTGCCGGCGACAGGCCTCAACGAGCTTGAGGCCTGCGATCTTGGCAACCGCAAACCCTTCGTTCGTGGGCTCGAGCGGGCCGGTGAGCAGCATGTTCTCGCTCATCGGCTGGGGCGCAAGCCGCGGATAGGCGCAGGACGACCCGAGAAACAGGAGCTTGCGAACGCCGATCGCAAGCGCGCCACGGATCAGGTTAAGTTCGATGGCGAGATTGTCGGCAAGGTAGTCAAGCGGAAAGGCATTGTTAGAGGCTATGCCGCCGACCCGGGCTGCCGCCACGATGACCACGTCGGGCCGGTTGTCGCGCAGCCAGTCCTCCGTATCGGCTTGCCGGGTGAGGTCGAGCGCACGCCGATCGGCCGCCAGCACCTCGCAGCGCTCCGACGCCAGCCGCCGCGCCAGCGCGGAACCGACCATGCCGCGGTGGCCGGCGACGAAAACGCGTCGCCCGGTCAGGTCGAACGGCAGCGCCGCTGCTGCGGGCGGACGCGCTTTAGCCCGGTCTCCCACATTCGCATCGCAATGAATCTCCGCCATGCCGCCGATGCCCTCCGCCGCGGCCTGCTCGTTCCGCCCCGGACGGCAGGCATGTACGGCATCTGTTGCGGCGTGTCATCCGGCTGCGGACACTCGGAATGGCCGAAACCGGCGCACCTGCGGGACCTGGGTTGCGCATCGGCGGATGTTTTGGCACTTAACCGGCCGTGAGCGACGACAGTCCCATCCTTATCGTTCCGTACATGTGGATCGGCGACTTCGTCCGCTGCCACACGGTCGTGCGCCTGCTGCGCGCGCGCTTTCCCAAACGGCCCATCGATGTGCTGACCACCCGGATGGTGGCGCCGCTCCTTGACTACATGCCGGGAGTGCGCAAGGGCATTGCGTTCGATCTGCCACGTAAGCGCCTCGCCCTGTCCCGGCACCGCGCCCTCGCGGATCTTCTGCGCCCCCAACGCTACGGCGATGCGCTGATCATGCCGCGAACCTGGAAATCCGCGCTCGCACCGTTTCTCGCCGGCATCCCGCGCCGTACTGGCTTTGTCGGGGAGATGCGTCTTGGTCTCATCAACGACCTGCGCAGCGGCGAAAAGGCACTGCCCAGGATGGTCGATCGCTGCGCCGCATTGGCATTGCCGAAGGGCGCCGGCCTGCCACAGGATTTGCCCTTGCCGCAACTCTCAGTGCCGCAAGACGTGCTCCCAGCGTGGCGCCAACGCATGGGCCTTGCGGGGAACGAGCAGCCCGTTGCGGTGCTGGCCCCCGGTGCCGTCGGACCGTCGAAGCGGTGGCCGGCTTATGGGGCACTTGCGGGGCGTCTAGCCGAGTTAGGCTTTGCGGTCTGGGTTGTGGGGGGCCCTGACGAGAAGGCTCTTGCGGCAGAAATTGTCGGCAACGCGCCTGAAGCGCACGATCTGACTGGCGCCGACCTACGCAACGCCATCCTGGCGCTCGCGGCCGCGACGGTGGCGATATCAAACGATTCCGGCTTGCTGCATGTGGCTGCTGCCATGGGTGTGCCTTCGATCGGGATATTCGGGCCCACCAGCCCCTGGCATTGGGCCCCGCTCAACCCGCTCGCGGCCGTGATCGAAACCAAGACTGACGTGCCATGCCGGCCGTGCCACAAGCCGACCTGCCGGTTGCAACATCACCGCTGCATGCGCGACATCCCGATGAACCGGGTCGCGGCGGCGGTGCAACAGGCGCTCGGTGGGCCGAACTTGTCCCGAGATCGCGCCATATAACGCCGCGGAGGCGACAAACTCCAGGTTGAGCGGCGCACAAAGGACTGTCTTTTCGATGATCGGATGCGCCCGAATTCGCGGGAGTATCTAACAAATCCCGCTATGCCGGGTTTACTTCACATCCGACGACAGGACGCCAGCCGGTTATTTATCCAAATTCAATTCGCCTTCATCGGACCAAATATTTTTTCGTTCTCCCCCCGGTCTGGTTCTCTTTTCGCCCGTTGGCTGGTATAGACGAGCGGTGGTTCCGAGGAGGTGGGCCCATGCTTAGGAACCTTCCCGAACACATTCGAGCCTGTCTGCACGAAGCCGCTGAATGTCGGGAGCGTGCCGCCCGATACGACAGCGAAGAGTTCAAGCAGCCTTACCTCGACATGGAACGCCGATGGATGAGGCTCGCGCAAAGCTACGAATTCATGGAAGCCCTCGACCGCTTTCTCGCCGATAAAGACCGGGCTAAGGAAGAAGAAGAGCGAGAGAAAAAAGAATAGAGCGGGGCTGCAGTAGCGCCGAGTCTAACACGCTGTCTCGGTTCGACCATCGAGCTCTTATTCGACTGCTCTGGAAATGACCTTCTCCGAGAGGTCATTCAAATAAGCCTGCAGGTCCCTCAACCTCCCCGGGCGGGGCGCCCCTTTCATCCCGAAAGGCAGGGGGCGACAGACCCGGATCTGGCAATCCGGGTCTGTAAGATTGGGCGATTTCAACAAGCGCCGCTTACGGCGGCAGCAGGCCGCTGTTGTGGGCCTGCGTCTTCACCTGCGAGACCGCGTTGGCGGCGTCGCTCTGCAGCAGGAAACCCTGGGACACGAGGGTGTTTGCTGCGGCCTGAACGGCGCTGTCATAGGCCGCCGTGGTCGGATAACGGCTCGCGATCGGCTTCCGCGGGTCACCGGAGGCCTGCGCGGCCGCCGCCGTCTTCGGGAACGGAATGAAGCTCCCGGTCAGGTCGCACGCGTCGCCCTGGCCGAAGCCCGCCGCGCGGGTATTCCAGCCCGTGTAGGTGCCAAGCGGGGCCATCAAGGAGAGCGAGTGCACGCCGTCGATATCATTGCCGTCGGCGTCCACCTGAGGCACCAGCATCGTATAGTCGGCGACGCGCTTCGGCGGCTCGACGGCCTGGATACCTGACTCGTTCGCGTCATCGAATTGCGGGCCGCGGAAATAGTCGGACCGAATGTTCAGCAGCACACTGAGTTGCTCGCTAACGCCCGGAATCACCGGAAATTTCACCTCGCTCGCATGCACCAGCGTGCCGGTGCGGATCTGCGGATATCGGCTGTCCGGCGGCGTCGTGCCATGCACAACCCAGTTTTCCAGCGCAATCAGTATGGCGCGAAGATTGTAGGTGTAGGAGTTGGCGTTCGGAAGCTGCTGGCAGACCGGCGTTGCAGCCGGCGGAACGACGCCGACCGCCGAGTAACCACCATGCTGCGTGCTCGCCAGATGATAGAGCCGCACATTGTCGGGCAGGAATCGGTCCTTTCGCCCGCCGTCGTAGCGACCGGAGAACTGCACCGACTGGAAGTACCTGAAGGAATCGTCATCGACCACAAGGTCACGGCGACCGAAGGAGTCGGTGGTGTCGTTCGACATCGACGATTGCCAATACTCAGTGTCGGTGACGGTTTGCACGATCTTCGGACAAGTGTGGGTCTCGCGGCAGCGCTGCAGCAGGTCGCCACCCACCCGTGTCAACGGATCCTCGGAGAAATCCCAGGTCATCGGCGATTCTGTGCCGGGATATTCGTGCTCGGTGTGCTGCAATCCGGCAACGCGGCCAGGCTGGCCGAACCGGATATTCATCGCGATGCGGGCGGAGCCGATGTGGGGGTTCATGCCATCGAAAACCTTGTGCCCGTCTTCATCCTGGTTGAACCCAAGGTCCAGGAACGTACGCAGGTAACGCCCGCTCTGGGAGGTGCCGTGCGCGAGCGTATGCTGGATGGTGCCGTAGAGGGGATTTTGCGGACTGCTCGAGTGATGGAGAAACGAAATGAAGTCGCGCGTGGAGGCAAAACCGAGGCCGAGTACAAGCGGATCCTGGCCCTTGTAGATCAGTTCGTAAATGTGGTTGGGGTCGAATCCGCCCTGCTTGCAGATATGAAACTGCGTAGCATTGGCCGGATCGGGCGTGACGTTCGGGAAGGTCGGATTGCACGAACCGAACGCCCACTGGTTGCTTGGGATGGGCTCGCGCGGGTCGGCCTCGTGCACCCGCTGCGTGAGTGTCGCTTGGGAGGTATCCGTGCTCACCGGCTTGTATCCCCGCGAGGCCGTGGAAAAGCCGCCCAGGATCGGTGAGGTTTGGATCGTCGTGCTCAGCATGCTGATCTCGGAGCGGATGATGCCTGTGATTGTGCCGCCGCCGCGGCTGTGCGCCACCGGAACCGTCATGGCGAGGCGGCCGGTCGCCGGAGACGGCACCAGGTCGGCCTGCCACCCGCTCCACACCATCGTGAATCCCTGATTCTCCAGGAAGCCGTCGCCCGCCGGATTGGCCGCGTTCGCGCCGACATTGAAGAAGTTGGGAATAATCATGTTGCCGCGGTTCACCACATCGTACAGCAGAACGTGATTGCCCTTCGTCGGGTCGATCGGCTTGAGGATATTGATATCCATCGAATACTCGACCTTGCCCGACTGGTTGCGCGGCGCGAGCGCGATATCCTGGATGATCGCATTACGCGGATCGCTCGGGTCCACTTCGCCGTAAGCGGTGCCGATGAGTTGTTCATACTGCCCGACACTGCCGAAGCTCTGCCCGTTGAAGGCGGGCGAAATTTTCGTGTTGATGACGATATTGGTGATGCGCGCTTGTGCGGGGTTGGCGCTTATCAGAACGGCGCCGGTGCCGACGAGCGCGGTCGCCGATCCGAGCATGATCGAACTGAAAAGCGCCGTAGAAGAACTCAGAATTCGCAATAAACCTCTCATGGCTCACAACCTCCCTATGGCGGCGCTTGCGTTGGAGCAGCCGCGCTTGGCAAGCGAAGTCGGACGTAGTTGGAATGGGCCCCGCTTAGCACCGAAAAGCTTATAGAATTGGGAGCCCCCTGGGCAATATGGCTCGTCGCTCGTCACCCGCTGGCTTGACCTCGGATAAAGAGGGCAAACGCTCTGCTGCGCTACGGCTTCCCCGCGATAGTACGAAACAGCGCCTCGATGCCGCCGCGCGGATCGTTGCGGACGTAGGTGAGCCCGTGGGCGCGTATCAGGCCCTGCTCATCGAGGCCGCCCGATGCGCCGGTCGCAACCAGCATTTCGGCGCGGAAATCGTCATAGGCGAACGGCTTCCCGGCAAGCCGGCATACCACCTTGAAGTCGCAGGCGACCGGACCGGGAATTTTGGCGATACGCGCCGCCTCCTCGTGCACGACTCGCGTGTTGGCGAAATATTGCGCACGGTAATCCGCGTCGAACAGTACCAGCGCCGGCTCAATCCGCAATGTAGCGAGGAGTCTTGCAGCGACCACCAGCACGACGACGGCCCGTGCTGTGGTCTCGCCGTGCCGCCGCCCGAACGCTGTCGCGCCGGCGCGATCGAACGCGACGCCAAGGCCGACCGCGGTCGCGATCACGAGGTCGAACTGGGCGTTGTCGAGGATGGCTTCGCCGCTCCACTGAATCACAAATGCCGCGAACGCCACGCCGACGAACAGCATAGTGAACCGAGCAGCGTGGCTCTTCGGCTCCGCCGCAATCCAGATCCCCCACAGTGCAAGCGCCGGCGCAATCCACTGTAGTCGCCCAAGTCCGTTGACGGCGCGTATGAACCGATAAGGCCGAGCGGTGAGAAGGTTGGCGAGAAACACGTCACCATAAATCGCGACGCAGATCACAAGACCCAGCGCCGCGGCGCCGGCCCCGACGGCGATCGGCAACGCGGCGCGCCGCCAATCCTTGATGGCGAGCCATAACAGGGCAGTCGCCGGAACCGCCACGATGTTGTGCTTGTAGAAGCCCGCCGCCACCATCGCGAGGACCGGTGGCAGCACGGATTTTCCGCGCGTCTCGCGCGCCATGAACCACACGAGCGCGCTCATCATCAGAACATGACCAACCAGCTGGGGATCGTTCATGCCGACAAAACGAGCGAACGAGCGCGCCATCACGGCGACAAACCACAGCCCGCCCACCGCGGCCCCGGCGGCTCCGCCCCCCAATTGCCGTATTGCAAGCGCGATCAGCCCACCCAGCGCCGCCACGGCCATAAGCGACAGCACCCGGCCGACATAAAGCGCGTCGCCGAACACCCGGGCGAGTTCGCCGACGACGTAAAACGACAGCGGTGGATAGTTGTTAACGATCAGCGTGTCCGTGGGCGGGTAAAGCGGGGCCGCTCCCATCGCGGCGTCGGCGTGATAGGCGTTCCAGCCCTCATTTTGCGCGATCTCGATCGGAAAGCCGGCACGCCATACTGGCCACACCATGAAGTACACGGCGAGCACCCCGACAAGCGCGACCTGCAGACGGATGTCCACGTGCCCCAATGTGCGCTTCATGATGCGCGCCGCATGACGCCGTCGAGCGCGCGCAAAACATCCGCCGGGTCTGGTGAGGCGCGCTTACCGCCGAGGACGGCGATCGGGCCGTTGCCCATCGGGCCGGTCAATCCCGGCTCACTGTCAATGAAGATGGCGACCAATGGCACGCCGAGCGCCGCCGCAATGTGGACGAGCCCGGTATCGACCCCGATTACACATGACGCGCCTGCGATCAGCGCCGCGACAGCGTCAAGCGGCCGGCGATCAGGCACGTGGATATGTCCCTGGCCTTTGCCAGCCGCGGTCGCGATCGCCTCGCTGCGGGCGCGCTCCGCAGCGGCGCCCCACGGCAATACGACGTCAAATCCCCGGTCGCGGACAGCCTGCGCCACCGCCACCCAATGTGCATCCGCCCATAGCTTGCCAGGCTGGGCAGTCGCATGAATGAGCACCGCATAGGCCTTGGTGGTGGCCGCACTGGCAATTGCAGCACGATCAAGGCCATAGTCGACCGGATGTTTCGCCTCATAGCCGAGCGCGAGGCCGCACAGCGCCCGATTGCGCGGAATGGCATGAGCGTCCCATTCAACTCGGTGGCGAATGTCATAGAACCGGCAGGCGAGCGGCTCCCGGATGCTGGCGCGGTCATAGCCGTGCCGGGTTCCGCGGACGCTGCCGGCGATTAAGGCGGTCCGCAGCAGGCCTTGGGTGTCGATGGCCGCCTCGAACGATCGCGCTCGGAGGGCCTCTCGGAAGCGGCGGATCTCGCGCCATGTGGCAGGCGCAAACGGGCGCTTGCGCCAGCGCCGTGTGGCGACCGGGATAACGTCATCTACACCGGGATGCAGGCGCGCCAATGGCGCATAGTCCTCCTCCACCACCCAGGCCAGCCGGGCGTCAGGAAAATGCCGCCGCGCGTCCGTGATGGCCGGCAAATGGTGGACAACATCACCGAGCGAGGAAGTCTTGATGAACAGAATCTCGGCCATGGATGGGCGGCGGTTCCGTGTCCACTCTGTGGGCTGGGGTTCGCTCTTATACGCCGCCCGGGGGTTTGTCACCCGACGTACCGGCGCCGTCGCCGGGCTTGTCGCCGCGGCCCCGAACTTTTAAGCCGTGTGGAGCAATGATCGAGGTGGCCGGGCAAGCCCGGCGACGACCCGGGAGGGTGCCAGGCGCCTGACCGGAATCCGCTCTGAGACCGCAACCCTGCACGGGCAAGCCTTATGACAATCCTGGTCACCGGCGGCGCCGGTTACATCGGCAGCCACATGGTTCTCGCTCTTGTCGAAGCCGGCGAGCGCGTCGTCGTGCTCGACAATCTGTCAACTGGGTTCAAATGGGCGATACCGGCCGGCGTTGCACTCGTGGTTGGTGAGACCGGCAACGACGCTCTGGTCTCGCGCGTGATCGCGGAGCATGAAGTGTCGGCGATTATCCATTTCGCCGCATCGATCGTGGTCCCGGACTCGGTATCCGATCCCCTCGGCTACTACCGCAACAACACCGTGAACTCGCGCGCCCTGATCGAATGCGCCGTCAAGGGCGGGGTCAAGCAGTTCATCTTTTCCTCGACCGCGGCGGTTTACGGCAATCCTGCCAGGGTACCGATCGGCGAGGACGATGCGTTGGCTCCCATGTCGCCCTACGGCTCCTCGAAGCTCATGACCGAGACCATGCTGCGCGATACCGGCATCGCGCATGACCTCGACTACGTGATCCTGCGGTACTTCAACGTCGCCGGCGCCGACCCTAAGCTGCGGACCGGACAGTCCACCAAGGGCGCGACCCATCTCATCAAGGTTGCGGTCGAGACGGCGCTGGGTAAGCGCGCCAAAATGGACGTATTCGGCACCGACTACCCGACCCCCGACGGCACCTGCATCCGCGACTATATCCACGTCGCCGATCTGGTGCGCGCCCATTCCGATGCCCTCGCCTATCTGCGTGCGGGCGGTCGCTCGGCGACGCTCAACTGCGGCTACGGCCACGGGTTCTCCGTGCTCGAGGTCATCGATATGGTCAAGCGCGTGTCGGGCATCGACTTCCGCGTCGACCACGCCGGCCGGCGTCCCGGCGATCCAGAACAAATCGTTGCGCGATCGGACCGCGCCCGCGAACTCCTGGGCTGGCAGCCGCAATATGACGACCTTGCCACCATCGTGACGCATGCGCTCGCCTGGGAGCGCAAACTCGGTCGCCTGCAGAATTGATGAATTGATGAAGTCGAGCGGGGCGCCACCAGGTAGGGCAGTTAGCGTAGCGTAACCCGCCATCTCATGGCGCTTGGTGTGGGATCACGCGCCGCTGATCCGCCCTACGGCACAGCAGAGTAATGGATACCGAACCCTCATTGACGCATCGCGCCCTTCCGTCTATTCGGCACGTTCCCCGGGGCTGGCGGAGTATCCGATCGGTCCTGCCTTTTTGCCTCCAGTGAGAATGCATTCCATGAGCACAAATGCCTCCCGCTTTGTCATTCCGCCGCCGCCCCAGGCCGCTCTTGCGGTCGCGGGCGGCGATCAGTTGTTTCCGGTGCGCCGGATCTGGTGCGTCGGTCGCAACTACCTGGAGCACATCAAGGAGATGGGCCAGGACGAGCGTGAGCCGCCGTTCTTCTTCGCCAAGCCAGCGGACGCCATTGCGCCGGATGGCGCCACCGTGCCGTATCCTTCGCTCACCAAGGACCTGCACCATGAGGTTGAGCTCGTGGTGGCGCTCAAGGACGGAGGCCGCTTTCTCAAGGCCGCGAACGCGAACGAGTTGATCTGGGGTTACGGCGTCGGCATCGATCTCACCCGCCGCGATCTGCAGATCGCCTCGCGTGATATCAAGCGCCCGTGGGAAATCGGCAAGGCATTCGACGCTTCGGCTCCTTGCGGCCCGCTCGTGCCGGCTGCACAGATTGGCCATCCGACCAAGGGGCGCATCACGCTCAAATGCAATGGCCAATTGCGCCAGGATGGCGATCTCGCGCAGATGATCTGGAAGGTTCCGGAGGTGATCGAGAAGCTGTCCGAGATGGTTGCCCTCGCCCCCGGCGATGTCATCATGACCGGCACGCCTTCCGGTGTTGCCGCCACCGTCCCGGGCGACAGGCTCGAGTGCGAGGTGGAAGGAGTCGGCAAGCTGAAGGTGACGATTGGGCCGGCCCTGAAGTGAGCGGCGCCCTCCCCGGATCACGTTCGGAGAGGGGTATAACCCGCGCGCGGAAGTTGCCGAAACTCAACCGCCCTTGGCGGCCACCGGCGCGGCCGCTGGCTGCGGCTTGCCGACGACGGTGATCAACATCTTGCCGTCAAGGAGCCGCTTGGCGACCCGCTTCACGTCCTCCATGGTCACCGCGTTGACCAGGCTGTTGCGCTTATCGATGTAGTCGATACCAAGTTCATCAAGCTGAATCTGCACGAGCTGCTGCGCTATCTTCGAAGAGGTGTCGAAGCGCAACGCATACGATCCAGTGAGGAACGATTTCGCCTTGGCGAGTTCCTCCTCGGTCGGACCGGTTTCCGCCATCTTGCGAATTTCGCCCGCCATCACCTCCAAGGCCTGGTCGGTGCGGTCGGAGCGAGTCGCGGTGGCGCTCATGAACAGCGCCGCATAGTCGAGCGGCATCACGGCGCTGTAGACCGAATATGCCAAGCCACGCGCCTCGCGCACTTCCTTGTAGAGCCGCGACGAAAATGCACTGCCGCCGAGGACGTGGTTGAGCACGAAGGCCGCCATGAAGTCCGGGTCCTTACGCAGAAGGCCGGCGCCTCCGATCATCAGCACCGATTGCGGCACGTCGAGATCGACTGCGATTTTCTGGCCCAGTCCCTGGGGGCTCGCATTGGCGACCGGCGATAACGCCCCGTTGGCCGGCAGACTGCCGAACACCCTGTCGATCAGCTTGCCGGCGGTCGCCGCATCGATGTTGCCGACGATACCGACTTTGAGGTTGTTGCGGGCGAACACCTTGCGTGTGAAGGCCTTGAGATCTTCAACCGCGATGGTCGGAACCGATTCCAGGGTACCGCGTGGCGGACGCGCGTAGGGATGGCCCGCGAAAGCGGTCGCCCACCAACGCTGACTCGCGAGTTCGTTCGGGTTCGTGGTTGCACGTCGCAATCCGGACAGCGTTTGCTCACGTATGCGCTCCACGTCCTCGGCGTCGAAGCGGGGCGCCGTGACAGCGAGGCGGAGGAGCTCGAACGCCTCGTCCTGGTTCTCGGTGAGCGTGCGAAGCGACCCTGACACATAATCGCGCGTGGCCGTGAAACCGATCTCGATCGCCTTGGCTTCCACCCGTTCGTGAAAGCCCTTTGAATCGACGTCGCCGGCGCCTTCGTCCAGCAACGCGGTCGCCATCGTGGCAACGCCCGGTTTGCCAGCGGGATCCTGGTTTGTGCCGCCCCTGAAAGCGAAATCCAATGCAATCAATGGAACCGAAGGTTCGCTGACGAGCCAGGCGACAATGCCGCTCGGGCTGACGATGCGTTCGATCTTGGTGGCGCCGGCAGATGGCGGAAACGCCGCGAGCGCTCCCACAATGACGAGCGCGCCGACAGCGCGCCGCAGGTAAAGCCGAGGAGCGAAACTCACGAGCGCTTCTCCTGGTTTGCGGGAAGTTCCTTGACAAGATAACCGGTCACCGATCTACGCTTGTCAAGCCAGGTGCGCGCGGCACTCTGCACGGCTTGCGGCGTAACGGCGCGCACCCTCGCGGGCCATGTGGTTATCTGTTCGACGCTGCCGCCGGAAGTCAAACCGGCCCCGTACCAGCGCGCCATGGTGGCCTGGTTGTCCTCGGCATAGACGGCGTCCGCGATCAAGCGCGTCTTGGCGCGTTCGATCTCTGCGGCCGTCACGCCGTGTTCAGCCACCTCGGCGATGACGCCATCTATCGCGGTCTCAATTGTCGCGAAGGTAACGCCGGGCAGCGGACTCGCAAAAACCCCGAAGCGTGTCTCGTCAAGCGCCGTCCCCTGATACCAGCCGCCCGCACCGGTGGCGATGCGCTGCTCAACCACGAGCGCGCGATAGAGGCGGCTGGTTTCGCCCGCTCCCAGGACCTGAGCCAGAATTTCAAGCGCTTCCGATTCTCCCGGCTTGGCGGTATTTGCCGACGGCACCAGATAGCTTCGCTGCAGGCTCGGCTGGGCGACACGGGAGTCCGCCATCGTCAGTTGGCGAACCGCAACCGGGATTGGCTCCTGCGGCCGCACGCGCGCAGCGACTTCCGCGACGCGCGCCACCTTGCCGTAGGTCTTTTCGGTGAGCGCCTTGACCTCATCGCCGGTGACGTCGCCGGCAATTACCACCACCGCATTGTTCGGCGTATAGAAGCGGTGATAGAAGGCCAGCGCATCTTCGCGGTTGAGCTTCTCGATCTCCTGATGCCATCCGATCACCGGCCGCCCATAGGGATGATTGAGATAGAGCGCCGCCGCGACCTGTTCGCCGATTCGCGCGTCCGGGCTGTTCGCCACCCTCATGTTGAATTCCTCGAGCACGACGTCGCGCTCGGGCAACACGTTCTCGTCGGTTAGAACGAGGCCGGTCATACGGTCGGCCTCGAACTCCATCACCAGGGGCAGATACTCCTTCGCAATGCGCTGGAAATACGCTGTGTAGTCCGCCGTCGTGAAGGCGTTCTCCTGCCCGCCGATGGTGGCAAGCGCCTGCGAGAACCGTCCCGCCGGATTTTTGGCGGTGCCCTTGAACATCAGGTGCTCAAGAAAATGGGCGAGGCCCGACTTGCCCGGAGTTTCGTCCGCGGATCCGACTTTGTACCAGATCATATGGGTCACCACGGGCGTGCGGTGATCCGGGATCACCACCACCTCCAGCCCATTCGGCAGCGTGAAATTCGCGATCTGGGGACCTTCCGCGCCGGCATTGCCAACCTGGAACGCAAGTGCCAGCGCCGCGACGACGCCGACGAGCCCACCTGAGCGCAGGTGGAGGCGTGCCGCAATCGCGGCCAACGTCAAGACCATGCTAGATACTCCGAGCTCCCTGGGAGCCGATGACGAGCAACTGCTCGATTTTTATCTGCTTATCCCCTCCCCACTCGGGGGGAACTCTGCTGACCGCAAAAATTTGCAGCGGTTATCTCCTATGAAAACCTTAGCGCGTTGGCGCAGCTTCCGTAAAGCCTCTGCAATTGAAGAGCGGCGACACTGCGCCAATCATTTGCCAAAGGTATCGGTCTGGCGATCCCCCGATTGGGCCTTGGGTATTTCGGCTTTGCCATTGATGCCATAGGGTTGAGCCGGGGATGGGGTCCGGTATCCGGCCGGCGGGTCGGTCAACGAATTGCGCGATGGTTCATGCGAGAACTTGGCGGTTTCGACCTGCTTTTCTCCGCTGAATGTCTTGCCAAGGCCAAGGATGCTATTCCACAGCCCGCCCGTATAGCCAAGTTGGCTTGGACTCATCTCGGGTGAATGGTCCGGTCCGTCGCTGGTTTTCACTGCGGGCTTGTCGGTCCTGCCAGCTGCAAGCTCGTTAGGCTTGAGCGGGTCGCCGGCTTTGTAGGGGTCAAACGTCCTACGCTCCTTCCTCGCCTTGCGTTCAGCGGCCCGCTGCTTTTCGTCCGGATCGACTGGCCACGCCGGATTGGTTGCCGCAAGGGAGCCTGCAGTCGCTGGGACCGGCAGATCTCGGCTTGGCGGCACCACCAGTGGCGGCCGCTCCTTGTATTCGATACCAGCCTCCTGGCCGTTACGAAGTCCGAGGCCGCGGAGCAATCCGTGGATGAACTTCGCATCCGGCAATTCATCATCGTCATCGTCGCCTGCAAAGACGACGGTGCCGCCTGCGACCACCAGGATGATGCCAAAAGCCGCACACAAAGCGGCACGAGAGAATCTACGGCTTCGATTTTTTTGCGGCATGCCAATTCCCACCATGCATGTCCCACGATGCGTACCTCCCTCCTACCATCCCCGCACGCGGCGAGGGTAGGAGGGGGAGGCGTCACGCCAATCGTGCACAGAGCCGAAGTCGTTAACGGACACTGCCACGTCGAATCACGCCCGTCGAATCATCGCGTTCGACCAATCATCAGGCCCCTGCGCGCGTTTATCATGTCATATCAGGGCACTTTTGCGGCGTCTTGCAAGAACAAAGATTCGCAGACAAGCCCGATTACCCCGGCGACGATTGCGGCATCGGCGAGATTAAAGACATACCACTGGAACGTCCAGGTCGCCGCGGTAATGTGAAATAGGACAAAATCCATCACGGCACCGTGCACCAGGCGATCGAATGCGTTCCCGATCGCACCCCCGATGATAAATCCGAGCGCGAGGCCCGCCAGGCGTGATGGGGTTCGTGCCAGCCAGACCACGAGGAGGGCGACCGCGATCACCTTGAGGGCGAGCAACACCGACTGCGCTAGCGGACCCGCCTGCTGGAACAGCCCGTAGCTGATGCCCGGGTTCCAGGCCAGCACCAGGTCGAGAAACGGCGTGACCGCCACCCGGTCGCGCTCGGTCAGCCCGAAGCCGTAGAGCAGCCACAGCTTCGCGGCCTGGTCGAGGGCCGCCACCGCAGCCGCGGCCGCAAGACCCAGTCGCAACTGTGCTCCGCCGACCAAACCCGCTGCCGCCATTTAGCCTGTCGCGGCGTGAGCCGCGTCCCATTCACGCAACGCCCGGGCATCGCGCGGCGTCACGTCCGGATAGTCCGGGTCAGACCCGACATCGGGCTGGATCTTCCACGACCGCGCGCATTTAGCGCCCTGGGCGTGGCGGAATTCGACCGCAACCCCCGGCACATCTTCGAGGCGAAATGCCGATGGTGGTCCCTCGCCCGGCACGATTGCCGCCCCCGACGTGATAGCGACCTCGGCCATGCCGATCTCGCCGCGCTCACCGGCCAGTTCTGTTGCGACGATCCGTAGCAGGTCCGGGTTGGAAATGTAGATCGCAGGCGCGGCCTCCAGGCTCGAACCGATCCGCTTGTTGGCGCGCTCGATCTCCAGCGCGCCGGTGACGACGCGACGTACGCGCCTGATGTCGCCCCAAACCCGTGCCAGCGCGTCGTCGCGCCAAGCGGCCGGAACCTCCGGGAAATTTTCGAGATGCACCGAACCCGCGTCGTTCCCATAGCGGGACAGATAAGCCTCTTCCGCCGTGAAGCAGAGCATCGGGGCGAGCCATGTCACAGTGGCACGGAAGACCTCCTCGATTACGGTCAGACAGGCCTTGCGGGTGATCGAGGAAATCGGATCGCAGTAAAGTGCATCCTTGCGGATGTCGAAATAGAACGCCGAGAGGTCGACCGTCATGAACTGGTTGAGCGCTGCGAAGATGCGCTTGAAATCGAATTCCGCATAATTCTTGCGCACGCCCTCGTCGAGTTCGCTCAGCCGGTGAAGGACGTATCGTTCGAGACCCGGCATGTCCGCATAGGGCACGCGATCCCGCTTGTGGAAATGTGCGAGATTGCCCAGCATCCAGCGGATGGTGTTGCGCAGCTTGCGGTAGGTATCGACGGTGGTTTTGAGGATCTCCGGTCCGATGCGCAAGTCATCGGCGTAGTCGGAGGCGCATACCCACATGCGCAGGATATCGGCGCCGGCAGATTTGATAACGTCCTGCGGCGCGACCGTGTTGCCGAGCGACTTCGACATCTTGCGTCCGTGCTCATCGAGCACGAAGCCGTGGGTGAGAACGACGTCGAACGGCGCAACGCCGCGGGTGCCGCAGCTCTCAATGAGCGAGGAATGGAACCAGCCGCGATGCTGGTCGGAGCCCTCCAGATACATGATCGTGTCGGAGCCTCCATCCCGGCGACGGCGGATGCCGGCGAGACCGGGAAAACGTTTGGGGTCTTCCAGCGTGAACGCGTGGGTCGAGCCGGAATCGAACCACACGTCGAGAATGTCATCGACCTTGTCCCAATCCTCGTTGGCAAGTTCGCCGAGAAAGCGCTCGCGCGCGCCCGCTGCATACCAGGCGTCGGCGCCCTCGCGCTCGAAGGCTTCGGCGATCCGCTTGTTGACGCGCTCGTCCTGGAGGATGCCGACCGTGCCATCACCCTTTTCCCGCACGAACACCGCGATCGGCACGCCCCAGGCGCGCTGACGCGAGATCACCCAGTCGGGCTTGGACTCGATCATGCCGGTGATGCGGTTCTCGCCCTGCGGCGGCACCCAGCGGGTTTCGCGGATCGCCTTCAGGGCGCGGTGACGCAGGGTGTCACCCGCCCTCGCCTCCCCATCCTCATCCGCGATAGCCTTATCCATGGCGATGAACCATTGCGGTGTGTTGCGGAAGATCACCGGCTTCTTCGAACGCCATGAATGCGGATACTGATGCTTGAGCCGACTGCGCGCGATCAGCATGCCAGCGTCGATCAGCGCCTTGATCACTGCGTCGTTGGCGTCGCCCTTATCGCCCTTCTCGGTGATGACCCGCTTCGGCTTGCCGCCGGTGTCGCGCGGTCCGAAGCCTGGCGCCTGGTCGGTGAAGAAGCCGTCGCCGTCGACCGTATACGGGATGGTGGTGTTGATGCCGCGTGCTTCGAGAGCGCGAGCGTTGGCGGTCCAAATATCGAAGTCATCGCGGCCATGGCCGGGCGCGGTGTGCACAAAGCCGGTGCCCGCGTCGTCGGTTACGTGCTCGCCGTCGAGGAGCGGGACGGGGAAACGATATCCCTCGTTGAAATTAGCAAGCGGATGAACGCACCGGATATTGCGCAGGCTGCCCGCGGGAACCGCAGCCAAGCGAGTGAACTCAGATACCCGAGCCTGCTTCATCACCTCTGCTGCAAGCTTGTCGCTCAGAACAACCTTATCGCCACTCTTCAGCCAGTTGTCCGCTGCCGCATCTGTGACCTCATACAAGCCGTATTCGATCTTTGATGAGAAGCTGATCGCGCGGTTACCAGGAAGGGTCCAGGGTGTCGTCGTCCAGATAACGATCGACGACGCAGCGAGATCTCGATTCTCTTTGACACTTTCTTCGGTTGAGAAACGAACCGGAAACTTCACCCACACCTGATCGCTGGTGAAATCCTCGTACTCCACCTCGGCCTCGGCGAGCGCGGTCTTCTCCACCACCGACCACATCACGGGTTTGGAGCCGCGATAGAGCGTGCCGTTGGCGACGAACTTCATCAGCTCACGGGCGATCTGGGCTTCGGCAGCGTAGTCCATCGTAGTGTAGGGATGATCCCAGTCGCCGGTGACGCCGAGCCGCTTGAACTCCTCGCGCTGCACGTCGAGCCACCGTTCCGCGTAGGCGCGGCACTCGCGGCGAAACGCCACCATGGCGGCCGGATCGGAAAGGTCGGGCTTCTGCTTGCCCTTCGCGCGGTAGTTCTCCTCTTCGATCTTCCACTCGATCGGCAGGCCGTGACAGTCCCAACCCGGCACATAGTTGGAGTCGTGGCCCAGCATCTGTTGGGAGCGCGACACCACGTCCTTGAGGATTTTATTGAGCGCGTGGCCGATATGAATGTTGCCATTGGCATAAGGCGGCCCGTCGTGAAGAACAAACTTGGTGCGGCCTTTGGCAGCCTCGCGCAGGCGCTCATAGAGGCCGATCCGCCGCCAATGCGCCAGGATTTCGGGCTCCTTCTGGGGCAACCCTGCGCGCATGGGGAAATCGGTCTTGGGTAGGAATAACGTCTCGCTGTAGTCACGGGCGGGTTCGGACATGACGGCTCAGCCTGGGATTTGGATGACGAACAGGACGCGGCGATCCCGGTCTTCCGCCGACCTTCCGGTCAAGCGGAAGCCGGGCCGATAATCCGCCGAGGATCCGGCCCCAATCGATGAGCGATCTGATCGCATGCCGTCATAACGTGGTTCCTAACATATCGACCGCGTAACGGAAAGAGTGGCGTTGGTGAGGCGTGAAGCAGTTGAATTTGCCACGGCGTCCTGGACCGCGGGCGTCCCGCCCGCCTTTTCGGCCGAGTACGGGCAGGACGCCCGCAGTCCGGCCAAGCCCTTAGCCCAACGCCCCGAGCGGCGGAAACACGTCGCCGGCGCGCTTGAGCGCCATTTGGGCGATCCGGCAATCCTCATCCATGCGGCGGATCAGATCGTCAACGCTGTCAAAGTTGAATTCCGGTCGGATCCAGGCGATCACCGCCACGTCGAGGGTGCGGCCGTAAAGATCACCGGTGAAATCGAACAGGAAGATTTCCAGCAGCACCACGCCGGTGTCGAACATGGGTCGGCGGCCGAAATTCGCCACACCATCGAATCGCCGGCCTTCGACCTCGACCCGCACCGCGTAGACGCCGTGGCGCAGGCCGCAGTCGGGATCAAGCCGCAGGTTCGCAGTCGGAAATCCGAGTTCGCGCCCGCGGCGGTCGCCGTGAACGACCTTTCCGGTCACAAACCACGGATAACCCAGTAACTCCGCGGCCTCGTCGGGCCGGCCGGCCGCGAGCGCGTCGCGCACAGCGCCCGACGAGATGCGCCGGCCGTCGTCGCGCAGGGCCGGCACGATATCGACATGGAGACCGCGCACGTCGCCCTCCTCCTTGAGGTAGGCCGGCGTGCCTGCCCGCGCCTTGCCGAAATGGAAGTCGAAACCGACCGCGACGCCGGCGACGGCAAGCCGGTCGATGAGCACTTGCTTGATGAATGCGTGAGGTTCCAGAGCCGCAAGCGCGTCATCGAACTTCATCACGATCGCACCGTCGAGCTCGGTTGCGGCGAACAAGCGCAGCTTGGCGGCCTCGTCGGTCAGGCGAAAAAACGGCTTGTCCGGGTTGAAGAACACGCGTGGATGCGGCTCGAAAGTCAGAGCCGCCGCCGGGCACCCAAGAGGGCGTGCGCGGCTTACCGCCGCCGCGATCACGGCGCGATGACCACGATGGACTCCTTCAAAATTGCCCATGGCGACGATCGCGCCGCGCAGCGCCCCGGTATGAGGCGGCGCATCGAGCGCGTCATGAATGGCGATGAAGCGTCGCGGCGGACGATCGACGAACGTCAATGACCGATGCCCGGTTGTTGAACAAACGGCAGGACGGTGCCCGTCAGAGTCGGTGGAAGTCAAGTACAACATAGCTGCAGCGGCAACCGCCGGGGTTTCATCAGCTTTGCGGCGGATCAATTAAGACCTCGCCAACCATGATGACAGTGTTCTCGACAACTCCCGCAAACAAACCTGCGTCAGACTTGGTCACCATAAATAGATGCGCGCGTCGCCACTCAGGATTAACTGGATTTTCAATCGCGCTTGTTAGCGTCCGCGCGCTTTGGGGGCTTTCCGGGCGTACCGGCGGGGTTGCTGCCTTCCCTTTATGGATGAATGGCGCGGTGCTTCGCCATCCCGAACGGCAGTCTCCAGATCGCTGTCCCAACCGGGCAGTCACGATTGAGAAAACAGGTGGTCGAAACGGAGCAGTCGATGGCAGTCGATCTTACGATGCCGGTTCTCGTGGTTGATGACTACAACACGATGGTCCGCATCATCCGCAATTTGCTCAAACAGATCGGATTCCAGGATATCGACGACGCAGCCGACGGGACAGCCGCTCTCGGCAAGATGCGCGAGAAGCACTATGGCTTGGTGATCTCAGACTGGAACATGGAACCGATGACCGGCTACGAACTACTCAAGGAGGTCCGCCAGGATCCGGGTCTGGCGAAGACGCCATTCATCATGGTCACCGCCGAATCCAAGACCGAGAATGTGATCGCCGCAAAGAAGGCTGGCGTCAACAACTACATCGTCAAGCCGTTCAACGCGCAAACCTTGCAGAGCAAGATTGAAGCGGTATTCGCCGACTAGCTCGGCGTCCTCTCGTTTCGAATGCATCCGAGGCGAGAAGTGGGTTCGCTTGATCCGTCACGCCGGGATCGCGGGTGGCGGCGCGCATCGCCTCTGCAGGAGACACCAAAATGGCGTTGATGAAGTCCCAGCAATTCGAGGCCGTCTACGAGTTTCTGCAGAGCAAGAACCCCGACGAGACGACGCTTGGTGACGTGCTTCAGCTTGCCGATATCTCGGCACGCGCGATGCAGCGGTTTTTTGCCGACATGGATCGCGCCGTCTATCGTGAATTGCGCGAGATCGCGGGTTACGTTGAAGCGCTCAAACATGAAATCGGCGCCTTCAAGGCCAACGAGATCAAGACCTCTCGCATTCCAGCCGCTGGTCTCGAACTGAGTGCCGTCTGCAAGGCGACTGAGGCTGCCACAAACTCCATCATGGAATGCGCCGAGGCCGTCATGGCGGCCGATGGCCTCGACCCTGCAGCCTACAAGGCGCTGGTCCGAGAAAAGATGATGCTGGTGTTCGAAGCGTGTTCGTTTCAGGATATAACCGGGCAGCGGATCGCAAAGGTGGTGGAAACTCTGCAGCTTATCGAAGAGCGGGTGTCGCGATTCGCCAACGCCGTCGCGGCGCGCGACTCCACCGATCCGGCCGTCATGTCGGAGCGGGAGCGTAAGCGCGAGGAACGCAAGCAGCGCCTGATCCTCAATGGGCCCCAACTTGGGGAGCCGCAGACCTCCCAATCGGAGGTCGATGCGATGTTCAGCCGATGAATGAGCTGAAAAAATCAGAGGTCACCACACAAGGCGCTCCGTAACGGATCGAGGGGTCACGCCCGCTGCCGCGAACATGGCGCCGAGCGCCTCTCGCGCCGGACTCTCGCGCTGCTCCAGTTCCTGTGCGTGAATGCCCCCGGAGACGAACAAGCCATCGATTCCCAAGGCTTGGGCCCCGGTCATATCGGTCCGCAACGAATCCCCGATTGCCAATGTACGACTGGGCGCCGCTGCAGCGCCGCGAACGCCTGCAGCCTTCGCGAGCGCTGCTTCATAGATCGGCCGATGCGGCTTGCCGGTATAGAGCACATCGCCGCCCATGGCGCCGTAGAGATCGGCAATCGCTCCGGCGCAATAGACGCGCTCATTGCCGCGCTCGACCACGAGATCCGGGTTGGCACATACCATCAGCAGACCGCGCTCCCGCATCCTCGCCATGAGGTCACGGTAATCTTCGGGCGTCTCCGTAGTGTCGTCGAACAAGCCGGAGCACACGGCATAGTCGGCGGCCTCGATGCGCGCGAAGCGAACGCGGAGCCCATCGAAGATCGAGATGTCGCGCTGCGGCCCGATGTGAAAGACGGCCTTGCCTTCGCGGCCGGCCACGACTTCGCGCGTGAGGTCACCCGATGTCATCACGTCGTCGTATGCGCCACCCGGGACGCCGAGCCGATCAAGCTGATGGACCACCCAGGGCGATGGCCGCGGCGCGTTGGTGATGAGAATCACGGTCCCGCCGCCGGCGCGATATCGCATGAGCGCGTCGCAAGCCTCGACATGCGCCGCAATTCCGTTGTGAACCACGCCCCAAATGTCGCACAGGACGACATCGTAGCGCGACGCAACGGTTGAAAACCGATCCAGAAGATGAAACGACATGGAGGTCAGATGTCAGAGATCAGAGGTCAGAGGTCAAGTGCTCGACGACCTCTGACATTTGATCTCTGACATCGATCCACTATCGCCCTCCAGCCGCGCGAGCAATCTGGGCGAGTGCCGCTGCCCGTTGCGGAACCACGGCGCGCGGATCGACGGTTTTCGGGCTCGGCGTGACGCCCAGTCGTTCCGGTTGCCTCGGCGCCGGGCGCTCTTCGGCCTTGGAGCGTGCGGGGATATCAGTGGTCGTGGCTTGCAGCAGGTCGGCGCGCACTGGTCGGGGCGCCGAGAACAGCTGGCCTTGACCGAATTTCACATCATAATCGAGCAGGTCCACAACCATCCCCTCGCTCTCGACCTTGTCGGCGACGAGGTCGATGCCGAATCGCCTCAGCAGGCCCGTCAGGTCCGCTGCATGGATATCCGCGGCACCTGCCTGGTGGTGGTTGAGGAGAAGCGAGGCGGGCACTTTGATGAAGCGAAAGCCGCGGTCGGCGAGGTTGCGCGGCTCGAATTTGAGATCCGCGACGTTGTCCATGGAGAAGCGGAAGCCCGACCCCATCAGCGCCACAAGGCTCTCGCTTTCGAGTGGCCCCATGACGCGGTAGGCCGTCTGAGTGATTTCGAGCACCAACGCGGCGGCAATTGCGCGATTCGCCTCCATGAGCCGGGTGAGTTGCGGGAAAAACTCGGTGTCGGCCAATGTCGATGCGGAGATATTGCAGAATAGGCCGACGTCGCGATTCTTGGAGACGAGCCGTCGCGCCACCTGGGCGCAGCGGAACAGCATCAGGTTGTCGATCCGCGGCATCAGGCCGCCAGCTTCCGCAGCCGCGATGAAGTCGCCGGCGTCGAGCAACTCGCCTTCGGCCGTGCGCAGCCGCGCGAATGCCTCGTAGAAACGCACCTTGCGCTGCGGCAAGGTGAGAATCGGCTGCAGGAAGAATTCAAGCCGCTTGGCGTCGATTGCCTCGCGGATGACCGCGATCGCGGCTTCGGTGGTGAGGCCCTTGAAGCCAGGGCCGGCGTTGCGGACACCGCGGGCGTTGGCAGCGCTCGCTGCCGGTCCGCCCATTTCGACGTTGCTCGCGGTTCCGCGCGAAGGGATGGGCTCCGGTGGCTTTGCCATGGCCGGCCTGTCTTCGGCGGAGCGCGGTAAATTTTGTTGCGCCGACACAGCGACCGCGGGGTCGGATGCAGCAGGAGTTGCTTCGCCGATCAGCATAGTTCGGCCGTTCTGCAACACCAATTCATGGGCGCTGACGGATTCCGCGAGTTGCTTGATCAGGACGCCGATCTCGCCGATATCCGCTGCGAGTGGCGCCGCGACCGCAGCTCGTTCGGCCGCATCCGTGACTTTCCCCTCCATCGCGGCGACCCGCCGGCCAAGCTCGACCACTTGGCGGGCGAGTTCCGCGACGCCGCGTGACAATTCGACGATCTGCGCCGGCGAGGCGCCGCGCCGTCCATTGTTTGCCACGATGGTGCAGATGGCGATGCCGGTCAAAGCCGCAAGGGCGGCCACCAGCGCCTCGGTCGCGGACAGGCCGAACGTAAGATACAGCACTGCCGCGAACGAGGCGCAGATCAGCACCATGCAGGCTGCGATGAAAACCGCACTAGCGCGGACCATGCGTTCCCCCGTTTGAGACGACGGGCCGATCGACGCCAGACATATGATTCGCGCCCTAACGCTACAGTGTTTGCTGGCGAACAGAAGGGCAAGCGGTCCGCGCTGCTTCTCCCGATTATTCAGGGCACCGGCACCATCGAATAAGACGAAACTGCCGCCAATTCGACACTCTGATGTCAGCTTTCCACGATGGCATTGCGAGGTCGGCGTTGACGTCGTGATGCCAAGAAGCCATGGTGGAATTGGATCGGGCGATGGGGCGCCCGGCAAATGCCGGCAAGGGCCATTGGGACGCCTTACCGGTCCTAGGTCTCACATGGTGGATGGACTTTCTCCCGCCCGGCAGCCGCTGTCCGGCTTCGCCTCCACGCTTTTTGCCAACGTTGGCGAGCGCCCGTGGGTGGGGTTTTTCGTGTTCGCGGCGGCGCACGCAGCCATCTGGACGATTCTGCCTTTCGCCCTCTATCCGAATCTGCCGCTCGACCTCATCGAGGCCCTCACCTATGGGCGGGAATGGCAACTCGGCTACGATAAATTGCCGCCGTTGCCGTGGTGGCTTGTCGAGATCGCCTATCGCGCCTTCGATTCCGATTTCGCCTACTATGCTCTCGGGCAACTCAGCGTGCTGGGGGCTTTTGCGGCCGTGTGGGCGGTGATGCTTCGGATCGCGACGCCGGCTGCCGCCGCCGCCTCCGTTCTGATCATCGACGGTTTGCATTTTTTCAATTTCACGGCACCGAAATTCAATCATGACGTGATCCAGCTGCCGTTCTGGGCACTGGCGGGATTGTCCTTCCACGGCGCGCTGCGAACCGGACGCCTCGGCCATTGGGCGGTGCTGGGCGTGGCACTCGGCCTTGCGTTCTGGGCAAAGTATTTCGTGGTGGTCCTCGGCCTGCCGCTCCTGCTTTTCGTGCTGATCGATCCGCGGGCTCGCCGGTGCCTCGCCACGCCGGGGCCGTATGTCGCCGCTGCGATCAGCCTTTTGATCATCGCGCCCCATCTGATCTGGCTCATCGATAACCATTGGCTGCCGCTTGACTATGCGTCATCCCGCGCCAAGCCCACCAACGGGCCGCTCGATCATCTTACCCATCCGGCGCTTTTCGCCTTGGGTCAATTGTTCTGGCTGCTCCCCAGCATCATCATCGCGCTGCCGCTGTTGCGGCGCCCTTATGAGCGCGACGCCACCGCGGCCGACGACTACGATCGCCGGATCCTCGCCCTCCTCGCCTTCGGTCCGGCCATCACGGTGATCGCAGCATCCGTGCTGAGCGGGCGCGGGCTCATTACGATGTGGGGCTATCCGCTTTGGCTTTTCCTCGGACCGTGGATCGTTGTGGCGGTGTCATCGCGGGTCGATCGCACCTGTCTGACGAGGCTTGCAGGCGTGTGGGGGGCGGTGACGGCGATCTATGCGCTGAGTTTCGTTGTCCAATATGCCGTCTTGCCCCATTTCGACCACCGCTATCGCGCCGTGCTGTTCCCGGGCGACCGGCTGGCGCAGGAAATCTCCGCCCGCTTTCACGTCCAGACCGGCTCGCCGCTCGCTTACGTGGTGGGCACAATGTGGCTGGGCGGCAACGTTGGCCACTACGCGGCCGATCATCCGCGCACCCTGATCGACGGCAATCCGCGCCGCGCGCCGTGGATCGACCTTGCCGACCTTGCTGCCAGCGGCGCCGTGGTGGTGTGGACTGGCGGCGATCCCCATGCACTCCCCGACCCCTACGCCGCTGTCGCCGGCAGCGCCGCCTTACAGCCGCCGCTCACGCTGCCAATGCGGCGCGGCAACGGCGATGTGACGATCGGATGGGGAATCATTCCGCCCGTGCGGCAAGCCACGACCGGCATGTAAGGTTTGTCCACGAGGACACCTCCCCCTGGAGGGGGAAGTCGGCCCGCGTCAGCGGGCCGGGAGGGGGTGACCGCGCTTCAGCATACGGTGATTCGCCGGTACATGCCGTACCGCTGTCACCCCACCCCGGACTGCCTTCGACAGTCCGACCCTCCCCCTTCAGGGGAGGGTGACGCTCTCCGAGGTTCGAGGGTCTCCAAAGGCACTCGCGCCGCACTCCCTACTTCACCGCCTCGATCACTTTGCCGACCTTGTCGAATATCTCGCCGATCTGGTCCTCGCTGATGATGAGCGGCGGCGTTACTACGAGTGTGTCGCCGGCAATGCGGATCATGACGCCGTGCTCGTGGAAGCCCTTATCCATCGCCGCATAGGCGCGCTGGCCGAAACCGTCGGGCTTGGAGGCGAGGTCGATGCCGGCAACGAGACCGACGGTGCGGATGTCGAGCACGTTGGGCAGGCCGCGCAGCGTCATGGCGGCATCGGCGAACTTCGACTCCAGGGCATGGGCACGCTCGATCAGCTTTTCGGCCCTGTAAAGGTCGAGCGTCGCGAGCCCGGCCGCACAGGCGAGCGGATGAGCCGAATAGGTGTAGCCGTGGAACAGCTCGACGACATGCTCGGGTCCGTGCATGAACGCATCGAAGATGGGCGCCCGCACGATCGCGCCGCCCATCGGCACGGTGCCGGAGGTGATGCCCTTGGCGAACGTCATGATGTCCGGGACTACGCCGTAGCGCTCTGCCGCGAACGTAAAGCCGAGCCGCCCGAAGCCAGTGATCACCTCGTCGAAGATCAGCAGGATGCCGTGTTTGTCGCAGATTGCCCGCAGCCGCTGCAGGTAGCCTTTGGGGGCCGGCAGCACGCCGGTCGACCCTGCCATCGGCTCGACAATTACGGCCGCGATTGTCGAGGCGTCGTGCAACGTCACGATGCGCTCGAGTTCGTCGGCGAGATGCGCGCCCCATTCGGGCTCGCCCTTGGTAAAGGCCTGCTGGTCGCGGTTGTAGGTGTGCGGCAAGTGATCGACGCCGGTGAGCAGCGAGCCGAAGAATTTGCGGTTGGCGACCATGCCGCCGACCGAGATGCCGCCGAAGCCGACGCCGTGATAACCGCGCTCGCGGCCCATCAGGCGCGTGCGGGCGCCCTCGCCGCGCACGTGATGATAGGCCAGCGCGATCTTCAGCGCGGTGTCCACCGCCTCTGAACCCGAATTGCAGAAGAACACGTGATCGAGATCGCCGGGCGCCAGCGCCGCGATGCGGGTTGCGAGTTCGAAGGCACGCGGATGAGCAAACTGGAACGGCGGCGCGTAGTCGAGCTCTGCGGCCTGGCGCTGGATCGCCGCCACGATGGGGTCGCGGTTGTGCCCGGCATTGCAGCACCACAGGCCGGCGGTGGCATCGAGCACGGCGTGGCCGTCCGCCGCGTAGTAGTGCATGTCCTTCGCACGCGTGATCAGCCGCGGCGCCTTCTTGAAGGCGCGGTTCGGCGTGAACGGCATCCAGTAGGCCTCAAGGTCGTTGGGGCGTGTGGCGGTGGCGAGACGGGCTTCGGACAAGGACATCGGGATGGCTCCTGAGGCGTTAGTGGTAAACGTGATAGCCGCGAACGTCGCGCCGCGCTACAGCGATGCCCGGGAGTTCCGACTTAACGTTGATCCGGGATAAGCAACAATTCCTATTTCCGCGATGCTGCCGGATTATGAATGGTCGCCTTGCCGCTTGGGGAGGCGGCTGCTACCAACCGCGCTACTCCAATTCCAATCGGAATGCCGATGGCCGACCCCAAGACCAACAAGCTGAAAGCGCGCCTGCCGCGCGGGCTCATCGACCGCACGGGCGCCGAGATCGCGGCGACGCGGCAGATGATGGAGACGATCCGCAAGGTCTACGAGCTTTACGGCTTCGAGCCGATCGAGACCCCGGCGATCGAATATACCGACGCGCTCGGCAAATTTCTGCCCGACCAGGACCGGCCCAATGAGGGCGTGTTCTCGTTCCAGGACGACGACGAGCAATGGCTGTCGCTGCGCTATGACTTGACCGCTCCCCTGGCCCGCTACGTCGCGGAAAATTTCGACACCCTGCCCAAACCTTATCGCAGCTACCGCGCCGGATACGTGTACCGCAACGAGAAGCCGGGACCGGGACGCTTCCGCCAGTTCATGCAGTTCGACGCCGATACGGTGGGCTCTGCTTCGATGGCCGCCGACGCCGAGATTTGCATGATGGCGGCCGATACGATGGAGGCGCTGGGCATTCCGCGCGGCAGCTACGTGGTGAAGGTGAATAATCGGAAGATGCTCGATGGGGTGCTGGAGGCGATCGGGCTTGGCGGGGAGGAGAATGTTGGAAAGCGGCTTACGGTGCTGCGGGCAATCGACAAGCTCGATCGACTGGGTGTTGACGGCGTGCGGCTCCTGTTAGGACCGGGGCGAAAGGACGAGAGCGGCGATTTCACAAAAGGCGCTGGACTTACCACCAAACAAATTTCTGAAGTATTGCGACACATTGCTTCGGGCGTTGCCGGTGACATTGGACCGACGGGCGGAGTGATGTCGGTCGCGAATGCGCCAAACGGTAATATTCCTCCCGGCGAAAGCTTGCGAGTTAGCGCGATATCCGAGTTAACCGAAATTCAAAAGCTGGTTCGCGCGGCAGGGTATGGCGACGACCGCATCCGCATTGATCCCTCTGTCGTCCGCGGCCTCGAATACTACACCGGCCCCGTCTACGAGGTTGAGCTCACGCTCCCGATCACCGGTGATGACGGCAAGCCCGTTCGCTTCGGCTCCGTCGGCGGCGGTGGCCGTTACGATGGTCTCGTGTCGCGCTTTCGCGGCG
>Ga0070734_10001444_pt1 | contig 34554 bp, 26 predicted proteins | sample Coa_R1_8_FD_66444 | JGI IMG/M metagenome (GOLD analysis project Ga0070734, IMG submission 66444) | Surface soil microbial communities from Centralia Pennsylvania, which are recovering from an underground coalmine fire - Coalmine... | ecosystem: Environmental > Terrestrial > Soil > Unclassified ...
CGCGGGGGAAGGAACGTCCACTGATCGGCGGCACCGACAAGTGCAATACTGTTGGGCGACTTCCCAACTCTTCCCAATACCGGTACGGGTTTACAAATCGCGCGCAATAATAGAAACACCGCTCAACAAAATCCAAAAGGAGGCGTCCATGACCGCGCGAACAAAGCCACCCTTCCGCGCCGACCATGTCGGTTCGATCCTGCGTTCGGCGCCGCTCAAGGAGGCGCGCGAGAAGGCTGCCAGGGGCGAGATTACGGCGGCGCAGCTCAAGGCGGTCGAGGACCAGGAGATCCCGAAAATCATCGCCAGGCAGGAGGAGGTCGGTCTGAAGCTCGCGACCGACGGCGAGTATCGCCGGGCGTGGTGGCATTTCGACTTTTTCGGCATGCTGGACGGCGTCGAAATCTACGAGATTGACCACGGCATCCAGTTCCAGGGCATTCAGACCAAGCCGCTGAGCATCCGCGTCAACGGCAAGATCGGGTTCTCCAACCACCCGATGGTCGAGCACTTTCGTTTCCTCAAGGCGCACACCAAGGTGATGCCTAAGATGACGATCCCGAGCCCGAGCGTATTTCATTTCCGCCTGGAGCCCGGCGCCGTCAGCAAGGATGTCTACCCGAGCCGCGATGCCATCTTTGACGATCTCGGCGCCGCCTATCAGAAGGCGGTGCGCGCCTTCTACGATGCCGGTTGCCGTTATCTGCAATTCGACGACACCGCCTGGGCGTATCTATGCTCCGACGTCGAACTCAAGAAAGCGCGTGACCGCGGCCTCGATGTCGATCACTTGCAGGACTCCTACACCGGCGTCGTCAACAAGGCGCTGGAGGCGAAGCCGGCTGACATGACCATCACGACTCATGTGTGCCGCGGCAATTTCCGCTCGACCTGGATCTCATCCGGTGGATATGAGCCGGTGGCCAAGAATCTGTTGGCGAACTGCAACTACGACGGCTATTTCCTCGAATACGACAGCGAGCGCGCGGGCGGCTTTGAGCCGCTGCGGTTCCTGCCGAAGGGCGACAAGATCGTCGTGCTCGGCCTCGTCACCACCAAGGTCGGAGCGCTGGAGAACAAGGCCGATATCAAGCGCCGTATCGAGGAAGCGACCAAATACGTGGCGCTCGAACAGCTCGCATTGTCCCCCCAGTGCGGGTTTGCGTCGACCGAGGAAGGCAACGTCCTTGCGGAAAGCGAACAATGGGCGAAGCTGCGGATGGTGGTCGAGTTGGCGCAGGAGGTGTGGGGATGACCATGCGCCGCACCGCGCCGCCCTTCCGCGCCGATCATGTCGGCAGCCTGCTGCGTCCCGCGGCCCTCAAGGAGGCGCGCGCGAAACGAGTCGCAGGGGCAATCTCGGCTGCGGAACTCAAGGAGATCGAAGACCGCGAGATCGAGCGCCTGGTGCGGCGGCAGGAGGAGACCGGGCTGCAACTCGTGACCGATGGCGAATTGCGCCGCTCGTGGTGGCATTTTGATTTTTACGCGGGGCTCGACGGTGTCGAGCTTTACGAGACATCCCACGGCATCCAGTTTGCAGGTGTCACCACGAAATCGCAAAGCATTCGGGTGGTGGGCAAAGTTGGCTTCTCGGGTCACGCCCAGATCGACCACTTTCGCTTCCTCAAATCGAAGGCGCGGGTCGCAGCAAAAATGTGCATTCCGGCACCCGCCGCGATGCATTTCCGCCAGGGCCGCCAATCGATCTCCAAGGCCGTCTATCCAGATCTCGACGCCTACTTTGCCGATCTGGCGGCTGCTTACAGGAAGGCGGTGCGGGCTTTTTATGATGCGGGCTGCCGCTATTTGCAGCTCGACGATACGACCTGGGCGATGATGTGTTCAGCCTTCGAGCGCGAACAATCGAAGAAGCGGGGTGATGATCCGGACACGCTGCCGGCGCACTATGCCCGCATGATCAATATGGCGCTCGCCGACAAACCCGCCGACCTTGCCGTTACTATGCATTCATGCCGCGGCAACTTCCGCTCTACGTGGATTGCGGAAGGCGGCTACGAGCCGGTGGCCGAGCGCATGTTCAACGACGTCAACGTCGATGGATATTTCCTCGAATGGGAGACCGAGCGCGCGGGCGGTCTTGAACCACTCCGTTACGTGCCGAAGGGCAAGAAAATCGTGGTGCTCGGCCTCGTGTCGTCCAAGCTTGCCGCACTGGAGAACAAGGATGACATCAAGCGCCGCATCGACGAGGCCACGAAATACGTCGCGCTCGAGCAGCTCGCGCTGTCGCCGCAATGCGGGTTTGCCTCGACGGAAGAGGGCAATGTGCTGAGCGAAGAAGAGCAATGGGCGAAGCTGCGCTTCGTGGTGGACGTCGCCCGGGAGGTGTGGGGGTGACCATGCTCCGCACTGCGCCGCCCTTCCGTGCCGACCATGTCGGTAGCCTCCTGCGCAGCGCAGCCCTCAAGGAAGCGCGCGCCAGGCGCGAGCGCGGTGAAATCGATGCCGACGCATTGCGCGCGATCGAGGATCAAGAGATCATCGCACTGATCCGCAGACAGGAAGAGGTCGGCCTGCATTCCGTCACGGACGGAGAGTATCGCCGCGCCTCCTGGCAAACCGATTTCCTGCTCGGGCTCGGCGGCGTCGAATCCTATCATGGTGAGCGCAAGTTCAAGTTTCAGGGCGCGCAGCCGCGGCCGATCCTGTTGCGTGTCAACGGCAAGCTCCGCGGGCGTTCCGATCACCCGATGATCGAGCATTTTCGTTTCCTCGCGCGGCACACCAAGGCGACGCCCAAGATGACGATTCCGTCGCCGTCGACGCTGCATTTCCGCTACGGCCGCGAGGCCGTCCCGGAAGCGATCTACGCATCGATGGACGATTTCTATCGCGATCTCGGCGCAACTTATCGAACGGTCGTTCGTGCGTTTGCGGACGCGGGATGCCGTTACCTGCAACTCGACGAGGTTAACCTCGCCTATCTTTGCGATCCGGCGCTGTGCGATCAGGTGCGCGCCAGGGGCGATGATCCCGACGCTCTGCCGCTCGTCTATGCGAGCATGATCAACGCCGCGATCTCGGACGTTCCACCCGGTATGACCGTTACGATGCATCTGTGTCGCGGCAACTTCCGCTCGAGCTTCGTGGCCTCAGGCGGCTACGAGCCGATCGCCGAGATGTTGTTCAACAGCATCGGCGTGCACGGCTATTTCATGGAGTTCGACACTGCGCGGGCGGGTGGGTTTGAGCCGCTGCGTTTCGTGCCGAAGGGCAAGCAGGTGGTGCTCGGGCTGGTGACGTCGAAAAGCGGAACGCTCGAAGGCCGCGACGAGATCAAGCGCCGCATTGAGGAGGCGGCGAAATTCGTCGACATCGATCAGCTTTGCCTCTCGCCGCAATGTGGCTTTGCGTCGACTGAGGACGGCAATGTGCTGGCCGAAGAGGAACAATGGGCGAAGCTGCGGATGATTGTCGAGGTGGCCGAAGAGGTGTGGGGATAAGATGCCGCGAACGAGACCGCCTTTCCGCGCCGACCATGTGGGCAGCCTGCTCCGCCCGGCGGCGCTGAAGGAAGCCCGCGCGCGCCGCAGCAAGGGCGAGATTTCGGCGGCCGAACTGACCGCGATCGAAGATCGTGAAATCGAGCGCATCATCCGTAAGCAGGAGGAGATCGGCCTTCAATCCATCACCGATGGCGAATTTCGCCGCTCGTGGTGGCATCTCGATTTTCTGTGGGGCCTGACCGGGGTCGAACGCTATGCGATGGACCGCGGCATCGCGTTCGCCGGGATGCAGACGCGTGCCGAGGGTGCCCGCGTCGTCGCCAAGCTCGGTTTTTCAGGTCATCCGATGATCGAGCACTTCCGCTTCATCAAAGTGCGAACGTCGCACATGCCGAAGATGACCATTCCGGCGCCGTCTGCGCTCTACGGTCGCGTCGGCCGCGACCCGATCAGCCCCACCGTCTATCCGATCCTCGATCAGTTTTTCATTGACCTCGGTGCTGCCTATCGCGAGGCGGTGCGGGCGTTTGCGGATGCGGGCTGTCGGTACTTGCAGCTCGACGAGGTCTTCATCGCCATGCTGTGTGACCCGGCCTATCGGGCCTCCCGAGAAGGGCGCGGCGACGATCCGCAAAAGCTCGCCGAAATCTATGCCGACATGATCAACGTCGCGATTTCCGACATTCCGGCCGACATGACGATCACGATGCATCTATGCCGCGGTAATTACCGCTCGACCTTCATGGGGAGCGGCGCCTACGACGCGGTCGCGGACGTGTTGTTCAACCGGATCAAGGTGCATGGCTATTTCATGGAGTATGATACCGAACGTGCCGGCGGATTCGAGCCGCTGCGGCTGTTGCCGAAGGGTCGCGTCGCGGTGCTCGGGCTGGTCACAACCAAAAGCGGGCAGCTGGAAGCCAGAGACGAGATCAGGCGCCGGATCGACGCGGCAGCGAAGTTCGCCGATATCGATCAGCTCTGTCTTTCGCCGCAGTGCGGATTTGCCTCCACCGAAGAGGGCAATGTCCTCGCGGAGGAAGAGCAATGGGCGAAGCTCGCGATGATCGTGGAAGTGGCAAGCGAGGTTTGGGGGTGATCGGATATCGGGTCGCGAGGTTGCTACTCTTCTGTAGGGGCGAGCCTTAGGGTCGCACTACAGGCGTTATGTTAAGGTCGATGTTGCCGCAGACTCCTTCGCCCGGCCTTGCGGTGGGGAATCCTCTGCGGCTCACCCTCCCCTGAAGGGGGAGGGTCGGACTGCCGAAGGCGGTCCGGGGTGGGGTGACACCCGTGCAACACTCGCTGAATGGCTGTCACCCCCTCCCGGCCCGCTGGCGCGGGCCGACCTCCCCCCTTCAGGCGGAGGTGAGGAGTCCCAGCACCGTTCGTTAACCCAACACCTATGAGGGTCGCCCCTACAGAGCCTAGGATAGGACTCACATTGATGAGGCTTACAAAATGCCTCGGCCCGCCGGCGAGCCCACGCCCGCACAAAAATCCCAACCCGCGGCTGCCCAATACCCCGCATAGGGACCGCAGATTCCATGCGTCACGTCAAAGAACATTGATGGATTTCCATAGATCCGCGTCAACTCGGCGTTTGATGACAGACTGAAGCGGCCAGCGTTATTGGTTATCGCGGCAACCACCGGCGAAGCGACGCTCGTGCCGCCGACAACAATCCATCCACCCGCGTTGCTGTCGAAGACCCAGACACCGGTCGTCGGGTTGGCGACGGCGGCTACGTCCGGCACGCCGCGGGTCGCCCCGCCGATGATCGACTGGACAGAGTTCTGGTAAGCGGGCCGCGACACGTAGAGGCTCGGGCCACCACCTCCATTGTTCCACGCCGACTCGCCGAGGAACGCGCCGGTGATCGGGTTGCGCGACACGCTGGTGCCGCCGACTGCGACGACGTTTGCGGAGACGGACGGCCATTCGGTGCCGGGGCTGTCGCCGGTCGACGCGAAGTAGACGACGCCATTTGTCGAGAAATAGGAGTCGTACGCCGCCTCCTGCGGAAACTCGCTGCCGCCCCAGCTGTTGGAAACCTGTCCTCCACCGGCTGCCGCCACCAGTCTGCCGGCGAGCAGCTCCGCGCCCAGCAGGTCCGCAAATGAATTGGACGCGGCCTCCACCAGAATGATCTTCGCATTCGGCGCCATTGCGTGCGCCCATTGCACGTCAAGGGATTGCTCGACTTCCCAGCCGGCATCGTAAGCCGGCGGCCGCGTTGTCTGGGTGCCACTGGCGGTCGCATAGACGACCTGGAAGGTCGCCGCGGTGGGCAGGGGGAGGCCAAATTGCCTGCTGAATGCCGTCAAGTCCGCCATAGCGTTCGGCGCATAATAGGCGTCGACGATGGCAATGGCTTTGCTCCCCCCCGTCGGAACCAGCGAAACATTGTTTGGATTGCATCCCGGCGTGGGGGTTACGAGGTTATAGACGCAGGCAATTGATGCCGGCGTCTCGTAAAAGTATCCAGCGAGCGGAGGGCCGGCCAGCGGGCGCACGGTATTTGTGGCGGGCATTCCATTGTGCTGAAAAATGTGGACGTTGCTGTGGGCGTGCGTGCTGCCCATTCCTGACTGCGGAATGGAGGATGACGGCGTGATTACGGCTCCATTCTTGACGATATGAATGGTATAATCTGAATTAAAATTCAAGCGCTGAGGGTTTTGTGCGAGGGCGGAGGTTGTCAACGAAACCAAGACAAATACAAGTTCAGCTGACATAAAAAACTTGAGACAGTTGGTCCTCGCGCTCATTTGCATATCTCCTTGTGGGAGTAAACAGGATGGTAAGTTGTTGTGCTGATTGCTGGCGGTGTGCACTTACAGAAACGGCACCAGTGCGAGTCGCTATCTATGGCTACAGGTTTTAAAAATTTATTTTTCGCACTACTAAACTTTAATGCAGCTAATTTGCCCACCGATGGTGATCAGATACTTCACGGTATCGCATGATGCCGCCGCAGCTGGCTCGCTTTTCAAATTGAACCGGATTGCCGGGACCAATGTCGTTGCCAGGTTATCGGCAGTGCGGGGCTACCGGATCGCTCGGGCATGCCGGGTGATGACGGCCGATGGCTTGTTGTAAGGTCCTGGTTGATCGTACGAAGCTTGATATGCAGCCGCACGAATCCTCACCCCGAGCCCCGCGGGGCGCGCAATCTCGGCTTTGCCGCCGATTGCCTGCGGCGTGAAGCGCCGTCTCGAAGAGCGGGACCTCGCGTAACCGGGGATGGCTATAGGGCGGGCGGCTACCCCCACAACTCTCGACTGGCAAGCCGCGCGCCTTCCACTAGCGCTTCGAACTTCGCCCACATGATGCTCGGGTGTACGCGTCGGTACATCGGGCTTTGCGCGAAGCCGCAATCGGTGCCGGCGACAACGTTTTCGCGGCCGACCAGGCGGGCGATCCGCACGATCCGCTCGCTCACCAGTTCGGGATGTTCGACGATGTTGGTGGCGTGGCTGATCACGCCCGGCATCAGCACCTTGCCGGGCGGCAGCTTCACGTCCTGCCATACCTTCCACTCATGCTCGTGTCGCGGATTCGCCCCTTCGATCACGTAGGCTCCCGCGCGAACCTTGAGGATGAGATCGACGATGTCCCGCAGCGGCACGTCGGTGGTGTGCGGACCCGGCCAACTGCCCCAGCACACGTGATAGCGCACCCGGTCCTCCGGGATGCCTTCGAGGGCGTGGTTGACCACCTCGACATAGTTCGCGACCCAGCGCCGATAATCCTCAAAACTCGCGGGTGGGACCATGCGGTCATAGGTGACGGCGGTGCGGGCATCATCGAGCTGCACCAGGAACCCGGCGTCGACGATCATGCGGTATTCCGTGCGCATCGCCTCCGCAATCGCCAGCAGGCAGGCGTCCTCGCTCGGATAGTATTCGTTCTTGCGGTCCGGAATGACGCTTGCGGGCGCGGCCACCGGAAGGAACGCCTCGGCGACGTCGACCTTTGCGAGCGCTGCCTTGAGGTTGTCGATGTCGCGCTGCAGTGCCGCTTGCCCCGTGTAGGCGATCGGGCCGACGCAGGCCGCTTCCCATTGCGTCGCGGGAGCATCGCGCGCGTCGAGTTCAGCGTAGAACGCCGCAAACCGCGCACGATCGGCGCCGCGCGCGAAAGGATTGATGCCGCCGCTCATTGGGCGCCGCTCGAAGCCTGAAAGCCGCTCCAGCGCATATTGCGACCAGCTGATGGTCTTGCCGAATTCGCCGTCGTCCACCACGTCGATGCCGATTTCGGCCTGTTGCCGCACGACGTCAGCGACCGCATTTGCCAGGCACGTCGCGAACGCGGCCTCATCGACGGGCCGTCGCTCCTGCTGGGCGCGCAGAAACGCGATGAGTTCGGGCGGCCGAATCAGACTGCCGACGTGGCTGGTCAGGATGCGATCGGTGCTGCGTTTCATGGGCCTTGCTCGCGTGAGGAAATCGCAGCGTGCTTTAGGCGGTCATCATCGAGGTGACAAGCCACGCGAAGTGGGCGGTGGCCCGTCGCGGCACGATCATGCTACGGTGCTCGGGCGCGCGGGCGTCTCGCAGTCTCTACCGGCGCTCCTCGGTCAAGAGCGGGCGGGACGCCCGCGCTCCCAGGGAATCTTTGATGCACGAACTCGACATCTTCCATGAACACCTCACCATGTCGGATGAGGAGCGTACTGCGATCGCGCAGTACATCTGGAGCCAGGAGAACGTCGAGCTCTCCACCATCGGGATCGATATCGGCAGTTCCACCTCGCATCTTCTGTTCGCCAAGGTGCTTCTGCAGCGCCAGTCGCAAGGGCTGTCCAGCCGCTTCGCGGTCATTCATCGCCAGGTGGTCTGGCGCTCGCCCATCATGCTCACGCCGTTTCTGCCGAACGGCAGTATCGATGCAGGAAAGCTCGGCGCCTTCGTTGCCGGTTGCTACCGGGAAGCCGACTTTTCGCGCGAGGACGTCGACACCGGCGCCGTCATCCTCACCGGCGAGGCCATCAAGCGCCGCAACGCCCAGGCCATCGATGAGCTGTTTGCCGCCGAGGCGGGCAAGTTCGTATGCGCGACCGCCGGCCACAAGCTCGAATGCACGCTGGCGGCCCATGGCTCCGGCGCGGTCGCGCTGTCGAGAGAACGCGACGCGTGCATCCTGCATGTGGACATCGGCGGCGGCACCACCAAGCTCGCACTTATCGACAGAGGTGCGATTGTCGGCGTTGCGGCCTTTGCGGTCGGCGGCCGCCTGATTGCTGCCGATGAGGCGGGCGACTTCACCCGTGTCGATGATTCCGCCCGTCTCGTCGCTGAGGCGCTTGGCATCGGGACGGACGCCGCGACCCTCGCTAAATCTGAGGCTCGCGCCGCCATCGCGCGCCGCCTCGCCGCAATCGCGGCCGATTACATCCTCGGCGCGACGCCGGACCGGCTCGGACAGGCCTTGCTCCTGACCGAGCCGTTACGACGCACCGCCGCGCCGACCGCGGTGACGCTTTCGGGCGGCGTATCGGAATACGTCTTCGGCTATGAACAGCGTGACTTTGGCGACATCGCCCGGCCGCTCGCCGATGCGCTGCGCGCCGAACTTGGTTGGCGCGCAGCCGTCAAGCTGATCGATCCCGGCCAGCGCATCCGCGCCACCGTGATCGGGGCATCGCAGTTCACCGTCCAGGTCAGTGGCAAAACCATCCACCTGCCGCGGCCAGGGGTGCTGCCGGTCCGCAACGTGCCGGTGGTTCTGGTCGGTCTCGACCTCGACCACGCCATCGACGGCGCTGCCGTCAGGGCCGCCATTCGGGCGGGGCTGGCGCGGCTCGATCTCGAGCCGGATGCCCGGGTCGCGATCGCGTTCTCCTGGCGTGGCGACCCGGAGTACCCACGCATCGCGGCGGTCGCGGCCGCCATCATGGCGGCGGTTGCCGCCGATGGCCCGCGCAGCCAGCCACTGCTGCTGATGATCGATGGCGATATCGGTAAAACCATCGGGCGAATCCTGACGGAAGAACTCGGCTTCGCGGGCGATCTCGTCTCGATCGACGGCGTGCAGCTGGCCGAGCTTGATTTTGTCGACGTGGGGGAATTGATCTCGCCGCCGGGCGTGGTTCCGGTGGTGATCAAATCGCTGCTGTTCTCCTGAGCAATCGTCGTCGCCGGGCTTGACCCGGCAATCGATCCGACAAACGATGCCTTGGACGAGCAGATGGATTGCCGGATCAAGCCCTGCAACGACGTTCGAGGGAAGGAAACATGACCCAACAGAAGCCGCGCTACGGTGTCGACGCCTATCTCGACTGGGTCGAGGCGGAAGGGCTGCGCGTGTTCGAGGATTACGCGGTCGACCTGTTCGAGGTCGAGACCGCGATGTGGCCGCGCTATGGCGTCAATGCCGCAGCGGTTCATCTGAAAGGCCGCGGCGACTTTGCCAACATGTTCGTGTTCGACATCCCGCCGGGCGCCGCGACGGCACCGCAGCGCCATCTCTACGAGGACGTGGTGTACGTGCTGGAGGGAACTGGCTCGACCCAGATCGAGTTCGCGGATGGGCGGAAAAGGAGCTTCGAATGGGGCCCGCGCAGCCTGTTCGCGATCCCGCTCAATGCACGCCATCGCCACTTCAACGGCTCCGGCCGCGATCGCGCGCTCATCGTTTCAACGACCGATCTGCCGCTGGTCATGAACACGTTCCACGATGCCGGTTTCGTATTCGAGACCGACTACGAGTTCACGGCCCGCAGCGGCAAGACCGAATATTTCGCGGGCGAGGGCGATCTCATCACGGTGCGGCCCGGCAACCACATGTGGGAGACCAATTTCGTTCCCGATCTCGCTGCGATCGAGCTGAAATCCTGGGGCGACCGCGGCGCCGGCGGCACCAACATCATGTTCGTGCTCGCCGACGGCACCATGCATGCCCACATCTCGGAAATGCCGGTCGGCACCTACAAGAAGGGCCACCGCCACGGGCCGGGCTTTCACGTCATGTGCGTCACCGGCCACGGCTATTCATTGCTGTGGTACGAGGGCGACAAGGACTTCCGGCGGCTCGACTGGAAACACGGCGTGGTGTTCCCCCCCGCCGACCGGCAGTTCCATCAGCATTTCAACACCAGCACATTCCCGGCGCGCTATCTCGCGACCGGCGTCGGCGGGCTGCGCTATCCGCTCACTATGCAGCAGCGCCGCTCGCTGCTCGGCATCAAGCCCGGCGAGAAGGGCGCGGTGTCGGTCGACATCAAGGAAGGCGGCGACCAGATCGAATACGAGGACCAGGACCCGCGCATCCATCCGCTGTGGCTCGATGAGATGCGCAAGAACGGAGTCACCCCGCGAATGGAGAAGTTCTTTCCGCAAAGCGGCACGCCGGCGACCGAGGCGGCGGAGTAGGGAGGAGGGAGAGGGACCGCCGAGGCGCGCGCCACCTGCGCCGCAACGGGCGAGTCCAAAAAGACGAGTTGGTTTTCCGAATTCAGTGAACCTGACCTGCGCTCATTGGGCAAGTCGCGAAGAGTGAGGCGTTAAAATCACCTTGCCTATTTGACCTCTGCTGCTCAAGGCTCAACGCCTAGCGCTTTGATTGCAGGCGCGAGTTTGGGATCGAGCCGGACCGCCTCCTTGAAGTCAGCGGCGGCGCGGTCGTTTTGCCCCTTTGCGCGGTACGCCCGTCCGCGATTGTTGTAGGCATTGGCGAGCTTGGGGTTGAGTCTGATCGCCTCGCTATAGTCGACGATGGCGCGGTCGTTGTCGCCCTTAGCGCGGTACGCGATGCCACGGTCATTGTAGACAACCGCGTATTTGGGATTGAGCCTGATCGCTTCGGTATAGTCCGCGATGGCGTGGTCATTGTCGCCCTTGGCGCGGTATGCGCGTCCGCGGTTGTCGAATGCGCCAACGAAGTTAGGATCAAGCCTGATTGCCTCGCTATAGTCGGCGATGGCGTGGTCGTAGTCTCCCTTGAAGCTATATGCGACGCCACGGTTATTGTAGGCGATTGCGTCCTTGGGATCGAAGCCGATGGCCTCGCCGTACGCGACGATGGCGTGTTCACTGTCGCCTTTGGCGGCATACGCAAAACCCCGTGAGAATGCGTACTTCGGATCGAGTCCGGTCATGTCCCTGGAGTAAGCGACAACGCCATCGACCTCGCCTTTCAGAAGGTGTTCTATATTCTCGCCCCCGGCCATTTGAGGATTGGAGGGAGTGAGCTTTTCTTTCAGTTCACGTTTGCGGACGAGCGAGCTTGCCAGAGCAAACGCATCGCTCAGATTTGCCGTGCGGCGGAGCGCGGTGTTGAAAAAGGCGTCGCCGAAGTATGTCCAATCGTTTCCGTTTCTGCAGCCGAACGATGGGTGATCAGAATCTGCGGCGGTGATTATCAGGGTGTTGGGATCGGCGAGGGGACGTATGAAAACGCCTGAGTAGCACGCTGAAATGATCACGATCCGATACCGTACAAGCGTATCGTTGAGCACGGTGACGACATTCAACGGCGACAATGTCTCCTGATGGGTCCCGGCCTTCACGGCGAGACCAGCCCGCGAGCCGTGCGATGTCAGGATCAGAAACAGGACGTCGTTTTGAGGGTCCATGGTCTTGGAGGCCGATTGCAAGGTGGCCGTGATGACCTGGAAATTCGCATCCTCGCGGCTCTTCGTGTTGGCGTGCACAATGACCGAACTGCCCGGGAAACGGTCGGCCACGATTCCGGCCGCGCGCTTTGCCTCACTCTCGAACACGTTTTGATCGCCGTAAAGTCCAAACGCCGCGATGGTGAGCTTCGGCTTGAACTCAGCGCCGTGTGAGAAACACGAAAACACGAAGAATAGCAAAGTACCCAGCCACGACGCTCGCAGAATATGGCTTCGAGAAATCATGATCGCACTCCGCATCGGGTAGCAACGGATTCGCACAAATGAATTTTCGGGATGCTAGAGCAGTCAACGCAAGCAAGTAAAGATCGAACGAAGGAGCACGCTACGGGAATACTCCGGCAATACTCGCTCTCTTGAGTGTCGGGCTTCAGTTTCGTCCGCTTGGCCGCGCGTCACACAATTTGCCACAACACGGCGCCAATGGAACGAAAACTCCGAACTTGAGAGAATCGTGGCAAAATAAGCGCTTCGATTTATCGGCCGCAATGTTGGAGACTACGGCGTTCCGGTGAAATGGAACCGGTTCAGTACCCGCCAACCCTCCGCTGTCATTCCCGCGGAAGCGGGAATCCAGAAACCCGGGCATCGCCGGGAGTACTGGATCACCCGCTTCCATGGGCGATGACAGCGGTTTTTGCTTCCGCTGGGGCGGAAACCGCCCCTCTCGCATCCACCGCTTTCGTTGGACGCGTCATTTGGCGTGCGCTAAAATGATGTTGATACCGTTGGGAGGCATGCCGATCACACGCGGGGGAGTCTCATGTATCGCGCGATTACCAGTTCCCTAATGCTCGCCGCCGCCTTCGGCGTGGGCCCGATTCATGCGCAGACCGCGCCGCAGTCACCAGCAGAGATTGAGCGGCAGTTCGATGCGTCGTTGAATGCCACCGAAATGGCCGGCTGGATGAAGACCATGGCGGCTGAGCCCAACCATGTTGGATCACCCCACGACAAAGCGAATGCCGAAATGGTGCTCGCCCAATTCCGGGATTGGGGGTGGGATGCCCATATCGAAACCTTCGAGGTGCTTTACCCCACGCCGACCAGTCAGACGTTGGAACTGCTCGGTCCCCAGCCGTTCCAGGCGACGCTGACGGAGCCTCCGGTTCCCGGAGACGAAACGTCCACACGCGCGAAGGACGGGCTGCCCGCCTATGTGGCCTACCAAGGCGACGGCGAGGTGACGGCGCCGCTCGTCTACGTCAATTACGGCATGCAAGAGGATTACCTCCAACTCGAGCGTATGGGCGTTTCAGTCAAGGGCAAGATCGTGATCGCCCGCTACGGCGCGGGCTGGCGCGGGTTGAAGCCGAAGCTCGCGCAAGAGCACGGTGCGGTTGGCTGCATCATCTTTTCCGACCCGCGCGACGACGGCTACGCCGCCGAAGACGTTTATCCGAAAGGTCCGGCGCGCCCCGTGAACGGCGTGCAGCGCGGCTCCGTCGCCGATATGACTCAATATCCTGGCGACCCACTGACGCCCGGCATCGGCGCGACTGCGGACGCGAAGCGGCTTGCGATTTCGGATTCGCCCGTGATTCTCAAAATTCCCGTGCTGCCGATTTCCTATGGCGACGCCCAGCACTTCCTCGCGGCGCTCGGCGGTCGCGTGGTGCCGCCCAATTGGCGCGGTTCGCTCCCAATCACCTATCATGTCGGCGGCGACGATGGTGCGCCTGTCCATATGGCGGTGAAATCCGATTGGCCGCTGCGAACCATCTACAACGTGGTCGCGGTTATGAAGGGAAGCACCTATCCGGACCAATGGATCCTGCGCGGCAACCACCATGACGGTTGGGTGTTCGGCGCAGCCGACCCGATGAGTGGACATATCGCCATGATGGGCGAAGCGAAGGCCATCGGCGCGCTCGCAAAGGCCGGTTGGCGGCCGAAGCGCACACTCGTCTATCTCAGCTGGGATGCGGAAGAGCCAATGCTCCTCGGCTCCACGGAATGGGCCGAGACGCGTGCCGCGGAGCTGAAACAGAAGGCACTCGTCTACGTGAATACCGACGGCAGCGGGCGGGGTTTTCTCAACGTTGCCGGCAGCCATTCCTTGCAGCATCTTGTTAATCGCGTCGCGGCCGACGTGACCGATCCGGAAACTGGCGTCTCAGTGGCGGCGCGGGTGCGCGCCAGGATGCAGGTGGCTGGCGCCGCTCCGGGCGCGGGCGAGGCTGCACGGGAGAACGCCAAGATCGCCGCCGATGCGGCGCGCGATCTGCCGATCGGCGCATTGGGTTCCGGCTCGGACTATTCCACCTTCCTGCAGCATCTCGGAATTGCCGCGCTGAACGTCGCCTTCGGCGGCGAAGGTCAGGTAGGCGGCGTCTATCATTCCGCCTACGACACGTACGAGTACTACAGCCGTTTTGGCGATCCCGGCTTTGCCTACGCGCCGGTGCTCGCCAAGACTGTCGGGCGCATCGTCCTGCGCATGGCCGATGCCGATGTTCCGCTCGCGCGCTACAATGATTTCGCCGACACTGTATCGCGCTACCTGGACCAGGTGAAGAAACTCGCCGATACAAAGCGCGAAGCGGCCGAGACCCAGGCGAAATTGCTGGCCGCGAACGCGTATCATTTAAGCGATGATCCGACCAAGACGAGCGGACAGCCGACGGCTCTTAAGAGGGTACCCCATTTCAACATGGCCCCGCTCGAGAACGCGGTCGATCATCTCAAGCGAAGCGCCAAGGCCTACGACGCGGCGCTCGCTGCCAAGGGCTCCGGCCAAGCGACAGCAACAAAGGCGAAGCTGGTTGAACTCGCGCGGCAGACCGAGCAGAGCCTCGTCGTGGATGTCGGCTTGCCCGGGCGCGATTGGTACAAGCATCTGATCTACGCGCCGGGCCGGTACACCGGCTACGATCCAAAGACGCTACCCGGGGTGCGCGAAGCCATCGAGGAGGAGCGCTGGGGCGACGTCGACCGCTACGCGGCGCTAACCGGGGCGGCGCTCGACGCCTACGCGGATAAGCTGGACGAAGGCGCGCGCCTGATGGGCGCCACCACAGTGGCAGAGGGTCAGTAGGAAGAGCGCGATTCGCACAGCGCCCTCACCTCTCCCCGCTTGCGGGAAGAGGCGAGATCGCGCATTTGCGCGGGAGGCCGAAAACTCTCCGGTCACTGGGGAATGGTTTGCACCGAGGCTGGTTCGAAGCGCGACTCGATTGTCGCAGCGCGGTGCAGGTTAGGTTCGATCGTCGCAGTGTTGGCGCCGAAGCGTGCCCGGTAGACCTGCAAATTCTCCATGACCCGCTGGACGTAGTTGCGTGTCTCGGCGAACGGAATACGTTCGACCCAGTCCACGGCATCGACCTTGGGATCGCGCGGATCGCCGTGCTGCGCCACCCATTGTTGGACACGGCCGCGGCCGGCGTTGTAACCGGCAAACGTCATCACGTAGGAACCGCGGTACTCTCGGAGCAGGGCAGCGACCTCGGCTGCACCCATCTGGGTATTGTAGACGGGGTCGGATACCAGCCGCTTCCAATCATAGGAAATGCCGAACCGTTTTGCAGTATCGCGGCCGGCTTCCGGAGTAACCTGCATTAGCCCCACGGCCTTGGCCGGCGAGGTGTCGTGCTGGTCGAAAGCACTTTCCGTGCGCACGATGGAATAGACGATGCAACGATCGAGCTTGGACCCAATGGGACTGAAGGACGGCACGCCGATGTCGGGGAAGGCGTACTGGTCAAGGGCCAGTCCTCTCGCGAGCGCCGTCTTGCCGACGAGGAGCATTGACTGAGCGTCGTTGTGTCTCGCGGTAAGCTCACCCAGTGCTGCAAGCAGTGCGGCGTCGGTACTCTCTTGAGCGAGATCGGTCACAAAGGACCTGACGAGCTCGTTCTCCCCAATCGCATAGAGGATATCCGCAGCGCGCACGAGTTCGGTCGTCTCGCCGGGCGCCGGTTCGGGCGGAGCGCGGAGCGGCGCGATCTCGACCAGACCGAGCCGGGCGCGCGCCAATTGGCCGTAATAGGCAGTTGGAAACCGCGCAGCGTCCTCGTACTGCACGCGCATCTCCTCGAACTGACCGGCCGCTTCGGCGGCGCGGCCACGCCAGTATGCGGCGCGCGCGAGGACGATCGGGTCGGTCGAGTCCCGGTCAACGTGGGTGAAATGGTCAAGCGCGGCGGTCGGGTCGGCGAGAAAGCGCAGCGCGATCCAGCCGGCCATGAAGTGGAATTCGGCACGATAATAAGGATTGGCGGGCGGCGCGGCCTCGCTCACGACACGGTACGCGGTCTGCGCGTCGCCGACGTCGATGAGCTTGCGCGCGAGCGCGCGGCGCTCACGCCACCATTCGTCGGTGTCCTGGCGCTGCAGATCCTCGCGCGAGGCCGCGAGGACCAATTTGACCGCCGTCGCAATATCCGCTTTGGGGGTAACAACGCGACCGCGAACATTTGAGCCGGGCGTGTCGTTGCGCATGAGCCAGTGGAGGCGGCACAATACGTAGCCCAAATCCTCGCGGGCATCGGCAGGGACCGCATCGAGCAGCTCCCCGCTTTTGGCGGATTTCGTATCGGTGGCGGTGCATGCTTTGACGATCGCCACTTGATCGTCGCCAACGCGTTTTGCTGCACGCATCGCAGCGCCAAAATCCTTCGCGCCGATGCGCCGGTCCATGCGTGCCACATGGTCGGCGCGAGTCAGCACGCCCGGGAATGCGGCCAACACTGCAGCTTCGAGTTCGGCCGACAGTGGCTCCGATTGCCACACCGCGCGCACCTTGCTCTCGGTGTCGGCGCCGCCGCCCTCTCTCATCTCAACGCGAGCGAGTGCAAGCCGCCCAATCGTGCTGGTCGGACTCTCGCCGATAACACGGCGCACCGTGGCGGCATCGCGCTGGTCCTCCCATAGCCTCGCCTCGGCGCGCCGGCGTAGCAGCGACATGCTGGGCCAGTCGGGGTTGGCTCGCATGAAGGCTGCGTACCGCTCCAATCCGGCGCCGCCATCAGAGCGGCGCAGCAGCGCCCATTCGACGACCTTCTGCGCCAACGGATCGCCAATCGACGCCGCGAGTGCGGTCGCGTCGCTCAGCTTCCGTTGGCGCACCAACTCAATCGCTCGTTTCGTTGCAGCGAGATCCGGCGGCAGCGCCGTTGCCGTTTCGGCGGCCGCCGGTCGGTCAAGCGGCAGCGGGACAGTGTGCGCACCTTTGCGGTCACTTCCGGTGTCAGTTCGCTGCGGGCGCGCGCTCCGCTTCGCCTCTTGTGTCTGGCGACCCTTGTGGTGCTCCGCCTTGGTCGCCTTTCTGACGTCCGTCGGCACATGCTTGCGGCTTGACGCCGCAACGGCGTCAGGTGTTCCGAGCGCGACGGTCGCCAGAGCGAGCAGCCAGATCGCAGCACGACGCTGCATTCGCCCCAGCGGCTGCGGATCAACTGCACGCTCGCTATTGCGGCGGGCCAGATTGGCAACACAAAGCTGATTCATGCCGAGCCCCGAAAATACGAGTGATCTCGTTCCTCCTCGTTTTGCGACGTGCCCTCCATCGTGCTCGCTGGGATCGCTGCTGCACTTCCAGCAAAGTCACGGGCTGCTGCCGCAGCTGTCTTCGCTATCGGTTTCTGCTAATTGCCCCCGATTTTCTGAACGCTTGCTGAACGGCCAAACTCGGCGGTTTGGGTTTCGCGGTCGTCCTGCCCAGCACGAATCCGAATCCACGTTAGCTGTCCGACAGAGCCAAACTCGTGGAGTCGCGAACGCAATCGGGCTGACTTGGCCCCGCGCCATTCTCCATCCCTCGCATTCCTGCGCTTCCCCTCATGTGGGGAGGGTAGGAAGGGGTCGCGGGCTCAGAAATCAGGCCGTTCTGCCAGCGGCAATGGATCGGCGCCTGCTGTGAAAGGGTTGTTCATTTCGCCAGCGGCGCAGCGCCATTCAGCAAGTGTTGCCTCGACCCGCCGTGACCGTTTGGTCACGTGCAGCGGCTTGAGGAAAACCGCCGGATCATCGATCAGGACTTCGGCCTCGAGGAACTTGCCGCCTTCGACCAGACGAAGGCGTTCGACGACGTGCAGCTTTTCGCTGTGCGGCGTGCGGAAGTTGTCAATGAAGGTCTTGTCGTTGAGGCCGACGGTATCGATAACCAGCGTATCGCCTTCGTAATGGCCGACCGATTCCCCATACCAGGACGGCTTCGGGTTCGCGGAGTGAGGCACGTTGAGGTAAACACGGCGCACATCGTTATCGTGCTGCGCGATCATTCTGACTTGCTGGGGCGTCTGAACGAAGAACATCGGTTGTGCCGGAATCAGGAGAAAGGCCGGCACGCCGGTCGCCCAGCAGCGCGCCGAGCGCGACCACATCGGTTTGCCAGCAAGCACGTCGTCATTCGACTTTTTCAGCGCGTCTTTCGCGAATTGCGTCAGATTGGGATTGTTGATGTCCGCGATCCGAAATGTCGGCTGCCCGCCGACGTTGTTCGGCACATAGCGATGGGCAGGGTCCTGTGTGACCGGCGACGGGCTGCCCGGCAATGGTGTCCATTCGCCACCCACCGAGATCCAGCCGGCTTTGTTGGCCGCGAAGTCGGGTGGGCTCTGTTGCGCGAAGCCCGGCGCGATGCCGGCGTATACGAGGCTCGCCAGCAAGCCGGTGGCCGCCGCATATCGGGATCTATTTTCAACACGCTCGGACATGGCTCCCTCCATCAATCTCACTTCAACATATCGGCCAGCCGCTTCGTTAACTCCGGCGGCGTTTGGTACAGCTCAGCCACCAGTTCCTGGATGCGCTCGCCGGATACCGGCGTGATCTCGAGTTTGGAGCGCTCGGCGTCGGCGAGAAATTCCTTGTCAGCCATGGTGTCCATGAAGGCGCGGCGAAGCGCCGCCACCGTTGCGGGTGGCACGCCCGGCGGCGCCAGATACGGCCGCCCCATCACCTGCCGGGCAAACACGAACCTCAGAAGCTTGCGCTGATCTTCAGTCTTGGCGAGGTCGATCACCAGCGGCACATCGGCAAGCTCCGGATGCTTGGCGAGCGCGAACTGGACCAGGATCGCGATCTTCTTTTGTGCGAGCCAGTCCGGATGGGCGGCTTTCACGCTCGAATAGGACCAGCCACAGCGCCCCTGCAATTCGCCCCGCTCCATCGCGAGCACCGCATCGTTGCCACCCGGATAGCCGCTGATGATCTTCAGCTTGGCGCCGAGCACGCCGGCCAGCACCTTGGGAAACTGGATGGTGTCATCGCCCGGCCCGGTGCCGCCGATCAGCAATTCCCGACGCAGCAGATCGTCGAAGGTCGTGATCCCGACGGTATGCCAGGCGACGCACACGCTGACCTCGTCGTTGGCGCTGCCGATCCAGTTGAATCTGGTGCCGTCGAACTGGGCACCCGGCTGCCTCAACAGGGGATCAAGTGCGGTGCCGCGGCCGATGGTGCCGAATGCGGTGCCGTCCTTAGGGGCTGCGTTGTAAAGCCAGTTGGCGAACCGGATGCTTGCCGCACCCTCCATGTTCTTCGGTACCACGGTCGGGTTGCCCGGCAGATGCTTGCCAATGTGGCGCGCAAGCAGCCGCGTATAGAGGTCATAGCCGCCGCCTGCCGTGTAGCCGGTATAGAGGTCGACCGTCTTGCCTTTGAAGACGCCGGTCGTGTCCTGGGCGAGAGCGCCGGCCGACCAAAGCATGGCAATGGCGCAAAGCACCGCTCGCGACGCATGGCCTGTGCGGCGCATTTCGGTTCCTCCCTCATTCAGGGGAGGGTTGCAAAAAAAGAAGCGCGGATCAACCGCGCTTGGCTCGTAGGGCGGGGTTTTAACCTGCCGCGGCCGGACTAGGCGTGGCGGATTGCGCCACCCCTAATCCGCCCCGCGAGTCGACGGGCGAGGTGCGCCCGTCTCAGCGCTCCACACACATGGCGATACCCATGCCGCCGCCGATGCACAAAGTGGCAAGGCCCTTCTTGGCGTTGCGCTTCTCCATCTCGTGCAGCAGCGTGACCAGCACGCGGGCGCCGGACGCGCCGATCGGATGACCGAGCGCGATGGCGCCGCCGTTGACGTTGACCTTGCCGGTGTCCCAGCCGAGGTCCTTGTTGACGGCGCAGGCCTGGGCCGCAAACGCCTCGTTGGCTTCGATCAGATCGAGGTCACCGATCGACCAGCCGGCCTTCTTCAGTGCCGCGCGGGAAGCCGGAATCGGACCCGTTCCCATGATGGCCGGGTCCACGCCCGCATGGGCCCATGACACGATGCGGGCCAGCACCTTGCGGTTCTCCTTGGCGGCTTCGCTCGCCTTCATCAGCACCACGGCGGCGGCGCCGTCATTGATGCCCGACGCGTTGGCGGCCGTCACGGTGCCGTCCTTGGTGAAGGCGGGGCGCAGCTTGCTGATCGCTTCGAGTGTGGTGCCGTGCTTGGGATATTCGTCGGCATCCACCACAATATCGCCCTTGCGCGCTTTGACCGTAACGGGCGCGATCTCGTCCTTGAACCGCCCGGTCTTCTGGGCCGCTTCGGCCTTGTTCTGCGAGCCGACCGCGAATTCGTCCTGCTGCTGGCGGGTGATCTGCCACTGCCGAGCAACGTTTTCGGCGGTGTTGCCCATGTGATAGCCGTTAAAGGCATCCCACAGGCCGTCCTTGATCATGGTGTCCACCATCTCGAAATTGCCCATCTTGACGCCGCCGCGCAGATGGGCGCAGTGCGGCGCCATGCTCATGGACTCCTGGCCGCCCGCCACCACGATCTCAGAATCGCCGTTGACGATCGCCTGGTAGCCAAGGGCAACCGCGCGAAGGCCGGACCCGCAGAGCTGGTTGACGGCCCAGGCCGGGCTCTCGACCGGAATGCCGGCCGCGACAGAGGCCTGGCGGGCTGGGTTCTGACCCTCGCCCGCCGTTAGAATCTGACCCATGATCACTTCGGAGATCCGTGGCGCCTCGATGCCGGCCCGCTCCAGGGCGGCCTTTATGGCGACCTTGCCGAGCTCGTGCGCCGGAACGCTGCCGAACGCGCCATTGAATGCGCCGACCGGTGTGCGGGCCGCTCCAACGATGACGATGTCGTCTTTCATCACAAATCTCCTGGTTGGATTGGAATAGACAGGTTCCCGGCGCCTTAATGGCGGCAATCGGCCGACCGATGTCGGTTTTGCGTGACGGTACGCGACTAGCCGGCAGCACAGTTGTCTCGGCGGACGCCATCGTCAATGCCGTTGGCTCTTCGCGCTGTCAATTGGCCGCGCGTATGAGCATACCGCCCTGGCCGGTATCTTGCGCGAGCCGGAAGTACAGGCGCCCCAGGACATATGTGGCGAACGCGAATAAAGTAGTGGCCCCTGGTGGCAAAACGTCATATTTTTGACGCGGTGCAAAGAAAGGAGCCGCATTGGCAATCAAAGCCGCGCCATGGACCAGCCCCGAGAGCCAGCGCTGATCAAGAGATATGCAGGGCAACGTCTCTATCGTCCTGCGACCAGCACCTATCTGACCCGCGGTGATCTCATGACGATGGCGAAAAACGGCGAGAGATTCGTCGTCATCGACGCCGAGACGGACGATGACGTCACGCTGTCGTATCGCCCCATCATCGTCGAATGTTGAAAGAACATGCCCAATCCCGAACTGCCGATCGTCATAAAAAAGTATCCCAATCGCCTGCTCTGCAACAGCGGCACCAGCGCTGACGTGTCGCTGGAAGACCTCGCCTGCATGTCAAGAACGGGGATGATTTCATCGTCTACGACGACAAGTCGAACAAGGATATCACCCGATCAATCCTCACCCCGATGATCGTTACCCAGATGATCGTTGAGCAATGAAGCACATGGCAAAACCCGAAGAGCCGATCGTCATAAAGAAGTATGCCAATCGCCGGCTCTACAACACCGGGACAAGCACGTACGTGACGTTGGAAGACCTTGCCTGCATGGTCAAGAATGGCGAGGACTTTGTCGTCTACGATGCCAAATCGGGGGAGGACATCACGCGCTCGGTCCTTACCCAGATCATCTTCGAGCAGGAGAACAAAGCCGGCCAGAATCTTCTGCCGATTACGTTCCTGCGCCAGCTCATTCGCTTTTACGGCGACAGCATGCAGATGCTGGTGCCGCGCTATCTCGAAGTCTCGATCGAGTCGCTCACCAGAGAACAGGAGAAGTTTCGCCAGCACCTGACCCAGGCGTTCGGGGTCGGCCCGTTCGCTCCCTTGGAGGACCAGGTGCGGCGGAACATGGAAATGTTCGAACGGGCGATTACGATGTTCGCGCCATTTGCACGCCGCGAATCCCAGACCGCCGACGCCGAGAAGCCCGCGAGTCCGAGCGGCGGCGAAATCGACGACCTCAAGCGCCAGCTCGATGACGTGCAAAAGCGGCTCGATCGCCTAAGCGAGACCAAAGGCTGATCGGCATAGGCCGACTATCTCATCAGCCGCTGGAACGACCGCCCGGACCAGGAACCCAGTTCCTTGGCGTCGAGCGTACCGTCGTTGTCCTTGTTGAGGGCATTGAAGCGTTTTTCGATGGTTGCGAGATACTCATCCTTCGTCAGGGTGCCGTCGTTGTCCCCATCGGCTGCCGCCAGCTCCTTCGCGCTCAGATGGCCCCTCAACTCGCGGGCGTCGAGTGTTCCGTCGTGGTCGCGATCGAGCCGGTCAAATAAGGAGGATGCCGCGGCCTTGGCTTCGTTGAGGTCGACGGTGCCGTCATGGTCGGTATCGAGCGCCGCCACCGACTTGGCGGCCCTGCTTGCCGCGAATGTGTGGGGCACCGCGCACGCGGCAGCAACAATGATGGCGAGACCGATCACGCTGATGGGCTTCTTCATTTTGGATCTCCAGGAAGGGCGGGCGCCCGCAAAGGGGCTGGCGACGTAAAGAACACCCAGGCAGCACGATATGTTTCACCGATCGTTGTGTTTTACAGAAGATCGGTTGCAAAAAGTTCCCGGTTAACTTTGGACAATGTTCTGGGGACAGGCGCCCTGTTTTCAGGCATTTTTGCGATTCGCTGGTATGGGGGCGAGCAGTCGTGCGTGGTCCTGAGTCACCGGGTCCTGAGTCACCGGGAAAACTGATTGCGAGCCGGCGGTCGCCGGCAATTCACCTGCTGGGAACCGTCGTCCTCGGCACGTTGACCATGGCGGTGGGCGCTCCCGCCCAGACGGTCCTGCCGGACATCAACGTGATTGCTCCATCCCCCGTGTCCGGTGGGCGCAGCACGAGGTCTGCTCCGGCAGCCCCTGCGCGTCGCACCGGCACGGCACGCCCGGCCGCCCAGCCGGCGGGCGGCCCGCCGGCGGAACCGACGCCCGTCAGGACAGACTCGACGCTGATTGAACGTGACAAGGTGCCGTCGAATACGGAAGTGCTCACCTCGGCGAATTTCAGCCACACGGAGTCGACCAATCTTCTCGAGTCGCTGCAGCGGTCCCTGCCTGGGGTCTCGCTGGGTGATCAGTCCGGCAATGCGTTCCAGCGCGACCTCAACTACCGGGGATTCAATGCTTCGCCGGTGCAGGGGACGCCGCAAGGGATCGCAGTCTACCAGAACGGCGTCCGCGTCAACGAATCCTGGGGTGACGTGGTCAACTGGGATTTCATCCCGGACAAGGCGATCAATCGCCTGTCTCTCGTGCCCAACAATCCGGTGTTCGGCCTCAACGCCATCGGCGGCGCTCTGAGCATCGAGATGAAGAACGGCTTCACCTACCAGGGCGCCGAGCTGGAGGGGCTGGTCGGCTCATACGGACGCCGGCAGGGCACTGTGCAGGCCGGCGCGCAGAACGGCAATTTCTCCGCCTATGCGCTCTTCGACGCCGTCAATGACAAAGGATGGCGCGACTTTTCTTCCGCCTCGCAACTGCGCCGGATGTACCTGGATGTCGGCGCGCGCAACGATCAGACGGAATTCCACGTCAACTTTACCGGCGCCGACAACCGGCTGGGCGGGACCGTCGCGACCCCGGTTGAACTCCTCAATCAACGCTGGTCGAGCGTGTGGACGTGGCCGCAGAACATCCACCTTCAGCTTGCTTTTCTCTCCGCTAACCTGAACCACAGCTTTTCGGATACGCTCTCGTTTCAGGGCAACGCCTACTACCGGGGACTGTGGCAGTCGCGCTTCGACGGCAACGGCACCGACGCGCAGCCTTGCAACGACCCTGCTCTGCTCTGCATCGGCGATCCCTTCACCTCACTTATCCAGAACGTCTCGGTCCCGAACACGCTTGCGCCCTCCGCTTTCCTGGCGGAAATCGATCGCAACGCGATCACCACCAACAGCTTCGGCGGCTCGGCGCAGCTCACCAGCAGCACCCGGATATGGGACCACGACAATCACTTCGTGATGGGCGTCAGCGTCGATCACGGCGACACGCAGTTCACCGCAACCAGCGAACTCGGAACGATCGACCAGAACCTGTTCATAACCGGCACGGGCGTCTTCATCGACCAGCCCGCCGCCGGCCTCAGCCCGGTCAACCTCCATGCGACAAACACCTACACAGGCATCTATGCGACCGACACATTCGATGTGACGTCACGGCTTTCGGTCACGGCCGGCGGGCGCTTCAATCTCGCCCAGATCAACCTCGAGGACCAGACCGGGTTGAATCCCCTGCTCAACAGCAGCAACCAGTTCCAGCGCTTCAACCCGGTGATCGGCGCGACTTACAAGCTCACTCCGAACATAACTGCTTATGCGGGGTATTCGGAGGCAAACCGCGCGCCGACGCCGTTGGAACTGGGATGTTCGGATCCGGTGCATCCCTGCATGATCGACAATTTTCTGATCGCGGATCCGCCGCTCAAGCAGGTGGTGACGCACACAGTCGAAGCTGGGCTGCGCGGCCGGATCGGGACCGATGCCCGGACGGGCCAGCTCAACTGGGGGCTCGGCGTGTTCCGAACCGAGGCGACCGACGACATCCTCAACGTGTCCAGCGCCCTCGTGCCGAATTTCGGCTACTTCCAGAATGCCGGCAAAACGCTGCGCCAGGGCATCGAGGCGAAGCTTGACTACCGCCGCGATCGCTGGAATGCCTACGCCAACTACACCTTTATCGATGCCACCTACCAGAGCGCGCTGACGCTGCAGTCACCCAATGATCCTTTCGCGGACGCCAATGGCAATATCTTCGTGACCCCGGGCGATCACATCCCGGGAATCCCGGCGCACCGCTTCAAGGCAGGCGCTGAATACGCCATCACGGACGCCTGGAAGGTCGGCGCCGACCTCAACGTCGTGGGCAGCCAGTTTCTCATCCACGACGACGCCAACCAGAACCCGAAGGTGCCCGCCTACGCGGTGCTGAACCTGCACACGTCGTATCAGATCACGCCGAACGTCGAGGTTTTCGGCCTCATCAACAATGTGCTCAACCAGCACTATTACGTGGCAGGCACGTTTTTCAGTACGGCCGGCTTCACCAGCGCCAGCGGGGCACCCAATTTTCTCGTGCTCAATGATCCGCGGACGTTCCTGCCCGGAATGCCGTTCGCCGCCTATGCCGGCGTGCGCGCCAGGTTTTGAGCAGGGCTTTGGCCAAAACGCAGTGAATCAGGCAAAACGCAGTGAATCAAAGCGAGGTGGCCGGGGTCGCCCCGGCCACCTCGATTATCCTCTCAGGGCCGTAAATTCGGGGCTCGCCGGGACGAGCCCAGCGACTGCCTCTCAATGCACCGAGGCGGCCTGCTTTGTGGGCGGGAAGGCCGGATTGGTCTCAGTGCCGCGGAGCAGCCCGAGAGCGGTCTGCAACGCTTTGTCGTCCTTCTCCTCCCGCGGGACGAAAGACTGCGAGCCGGTTTGCTCGTCGCCTTCCGCCTTAAGATGTCCCGGGAGGCCCGCCTCGCTTCGCGTTTGCGACTGGGCCGCGGCAACCTCCTTCGGCACGTCCTGAAGCACCTCGATGTCGGGTGCGATCCCCTGCGCCTGAATCGAACGCCCCGACGGCGTGTAGTAGCGCGCCGTCGTCAGCCGCAGCGCCCCGTTGCCCTGGCCCAGTGGGATGATGGTCTGCACCGATGCCTTGCCGAATGTCCGCGAGCCGACAATGGTCGCGCGCTTTTGGTCCTGCAGGGCGCCGGCGACGATTTCCGAGGCCGAGGCCGAGCCGCCGTTGATCAGCACGATGAGGGGCTTGCCTTCGATGAGATCGCCTGGGACGGCGTTGTAGCGTTGAACATGAGCGGGATCGCGACCCCGGATTGAGACGATCTCGCCACTGACCAGAAACGCGCCGGCCACGCGAACGGCCTGGTCCAACAGGCCGCCGGGATTGTTACGCAGGTCGAGGATGTAGCCCTTGAGCCGGTCCGGCGGGATCTTGGTCGTGAGGGTCTGGACCGCTTGCTTGAGATCGTCCGCCACTCGGTTGTTGAATTGGGTAATCCTGATGTATCCGACGTCATCCCCTTCAACTTGCTGACGCACCGAGCTGACCTTGATGATTTCGCGCACCAGGGTGAGGTTAAGTGGAGCATCCCTGCCTTTGCGCACGATCTCCAGCCGAACTTCGGTGCCCGGCGTGCCGCGCATCTTTTCCACTGCCTGGTTCAGGGGCATACCTTTGACCGGTGTGCCGTCGACCTGGCTGATGACGTCGCCTGCAAGAATTCCGGCCCGCGCGGCCGGCGTATCGTCAATCGGCGACACTACCTTGAGGAGACCGTCCTCCATGTTGACCTGCATGCCGAGGCCCCCGAATTGGCCGCTGGTCGTCGCCTGCATCTCGCGATAGCTTTTGGCGTCCATGTAGCTCGAATGCGGATCGAGCGACTTGAGGATGCCATCGATCGCCGCCGTGAGCAGCTTTTCGTCCTCGGGCTTATCGACATAATCGGAGCGCACGATGTCGAGCACCTTGCCGAGTACGTCGAGCTGACGAGTTGTTTCAGCGCTGGGGGTAGTTGTCGCGTGCGGCCCGACCTGGGCGTGCCCCGGATTAAAGCCAAGCACCAAAAGGGCAGCACCCGCTGCTGCCCCGACGACGATTTTACGGAACCGCGACATGACGACATCCTCATAGGCGATGGGCGGTGCGCGAGGCACACGCCGGCCGTTTCGACCCGTTTCGGGCCGGTTCATTCCTTGTTAATTATGCACTTCCAGCAATCGGAGCAAACTTTTCCAGACATCACGATGTCGTGTGCGGGCTGCGGATTACCGATTGTCATCTGCTCGCCCGTTAAGCTCGACCGCGACCAGCAGTCGAAAGCCTGACTCAGCCGTGCTAAGAGCCCCCGAGCCATGAACCGCGCGCAACACATTATTGGCGTCGAGACCCGGGCTGACGGCCTCGTCGACACCTTTGCACGTGCCGGGTATGCGCGGGTATCGCCCGCAATCCTGCAGCCGGCGGAGCCGTTTCTCGATCTATCGGGCGAGGACATGCGCCGGCACATGTATCTTGTTACTGACACGGCGGGACGCGAGTTCTGCCTCCGGCCGGACCTCACTATTCCGGTGGCGCGGGAATATCTCGCATCCGCTGCCGCCCCGCGACCGGCGGCTTTTTGCTACCTCGGACCGGTGTTTCGCGAACGCGGCGCTGCGTCGGGCGAGTTTCTGCAAGCCGGGATAGAATCGTTTGGCCGCGACGACAAGGTTGCCGCCGACGCCGAAGCGCTCGCCCTCGGGATCAAGGCCGCCGCCCATTACGGCCTCTCTGAACCCCGGATCATGATGGGTGATGTGGCTCTGTTTGTGGCGCTTGTTGCGGCGCTCGACCTGGCGCCAGCATGGAGGCGCCGCCTGCTCAAGGATTTCAACCACGAAGCAACGCTTTCGCAGGACCTCGAACGCCTCAAGCCGGCCAGTCGCCACAAGCGAAATGAATATCAGGGCGTGCTGGCCGCGTTCGCCAATGCCAATCCCAAGGCCGCCCACGCGCTGGTGACGGACCTTTTGTCGATCGCGGGCAAAAGCGCGGTCGGCGGGCGCAGCATCGCGGAAATCGCCGACCGTTTTGTGGAGCAGGCTGAACTCGGTGCTTCGAGCGATCTGCCGCCCGAAACCTCCGCTGTGATCGCGCGCTTTCTGGCCATTGCGGGCACGCCGCGCGCAGCGGCGTCGGCGCTCCGGACCCTGGCGACTGAGGCGCGCATCTCGCTCGGAACTGCTCTGGAGACGTTTGAAAGACGCATCGAGGTCCTGGATGCACACGGCGTCGACGTGGACTGCATCCGGTTCGCCACGGCGTTCGGCCGTGGAGTCGACTACTACACCGGCTTTGTATTCGAGCTGCACGATCCAGCCGGCCGGGTCGAGGGGCAGTTGGTGGCAGGGGGGCGCTACGACGCGTTGCTTTCGAGGCTCGGCAGCCCACAGCCGGTTGCAGCGGTCGGCTTCGCGGTTTGGATCGAGCGGCTCGCGGCACTCGCCGCGCACATCGAGAAGGAGCCCTGAACGTGCTCGTCCTCGCCGTGCCCGCCAAAGGTCGGCTGCAAGCCAACGCGGAGGCGTTTTTTGCCCGTGCTGGGTTGGAGCTCGTTAAGCCCCGTGGCGCGCGCGACTACCGCGGCACGATCAAGCGGCTCGACGACGTCGAGGTGGCGTTTCTTTCGGCCGCGGAAATCACCGAGCAGCTCGCTGCAGGCGCCGTGCATCTGGGCATAACCGGCGAGGATCTGGTGCGGGAGATGATCCCGGAAGCCGACGACAAGGTCGTGTTGCTGGAAGGACTCGGCTTCGGTTACGCCAATGTGGTGGTGGCGGTACCGGAGGCCTGGATCGATGTGCGCGACATGGCAGACCTTGACGACGTGGCGATTTCTTTCCGCAGCCGGCACGACCGTCGCCTGCGCGTCGCCACCAAATACATCCAACTCACCCGTGGGTTTTTCTCCCGGCACGGGATCGTCGACTATCGCATCGTCGAGAGCGCCGGGGCGACCGAAGGCGCACCTGCGGCCGGTATCGCCGAGCTGATCGTCGATATCACCACGACCGGAGCGACGCTTGCCGCCAACGGCCTCAAGGTGATCGACGACGGCCTCATCCTCCGATCGCAGGCTAACCTTGTGGCGGCACGCCGCGCCCCGTGGGGCAAGACGCAGCTAGAAACCGCGCGCCGCATTCTCGACCGCATCGCCGCACAGGCGCGGGCGCGCCTGTTTCGCGAAGTGCGGACACAGTTTGCGGGTTGCAACGACGCCCTGCTCGGTCTCGCCAAGGAGATGTTCGGCGTGTTGACGCCGTTCGGTGGACCAACATCATCCGGCCTATTGACTCTGCACTGCCCGCCCGACTCGGTCCACGATCTCGCAACCTTCTTGCGCGAGCACGGCGCCGATACCGTTATCGTGGCGCAGATCGACTATGTGTTCAGCCGCCACAACGAGCTGTTCGCCAAGTTGACCGCGGCGGTGTGATTTGTGTGCTCGACCGCGCCAGCGCGTTGACTAGATGTTCTTCGCCGCGAATGAGATCGTTGCCCGGGCTGAGCGCAGCGAAACCTGGGGCGGCTTCCCGGATTTCGCTTTTCGCTCAATCCGGGCTACGGTTTATCGCACATCGTTTGCCGGAAGCGCACCTTGCGGCTCTACCGCGCGTCGCGGGCGGAACACTACGAAGTGGGACATCGAGAAATTGACCGCGAAGCTTGTCAGAATGGCGCAGCCTTTTGCCGGCAGCACCGGCATGACCTGCGCCGCGATGACCAGAACGGTGGTGTTTGCGATGACGCCGAGAATCCCCGATGCCACGAATGTTCCATAATCCAGCCACCGCAGGCGACGGCCCGATTCGGCCGCAAAGGTGATGAAGGAATTCATCGCGTAAGAGCCGGACACCGCCACCAGCCAAGCGGCCACATTGGCCATCACCAGGATAAGCGTGTCGCGGCTCGTGCAGGCGCACCATTGGGCCAATGCGTCGAGCGGACGCAGCGCGGCTGCGCGCGAACTCAGATACGAGTAAGTGAGGAAAAATACGCTGGCATCGACGACGACGTTGACGACGCCGATCAACGCGAAGCTAACGGCCTTGCGTAGCAGATCGAAGTACGGCTCGACCAACGCTATGGTGCGCGGGAAGTTGGCTCTGAGGCGATCAATCGGAATCATGAGCTTCGTTTAGCATGTCCGGCAACGCGGGCCGCGCCGGTTTGGCAGGCGTCGGCCAAGCTGGGCCACGACATCGGCCTGCCCGTGGGTTAAGATAGCTGGTCGATGAGCCACGAGATGATGTGAAGCCATGGCGCTCGATCAATATGCCTCCGAGGAGCGAGAAAATATGGCAAGTGCTGTGTACCGGAGCCCCGCAGGGGGCGCCGGCTTGTCGATCGTGGTGCCGGTGTATAACGAGGCCGCCGGGCTCGCGCAACTTCATGCCCGCATAAATGCGGTCGCGGCAGCGCTGCGCGAAAGGCGCGGGCTTGGCTGCGAGATCGTGTATGTGGATGACGGCAGCCGCGATATGTCGCTCGAAGTGGCGCAGGCCTTGCCGGCCGACGCCGCAGACGTCCAGGTGGTCTCATTATCCCGCAATTTCGGCAAGGAGGCGGCGTTGCTCGCTGGGCTCGACCACGCGCGCCGCGGTGCCGTGCTGTTCATGGATGCCGATGGGCAGCATCCGCCGGCGCTGATCGAGAAACTGGTCGGACACTGGCTCGATGATGGCTACGACGTCGTCTACACCGCCAAGGCGCACCGCGAGAACGAACCGGCATTGCTGCGGCTTGCCGTCAAAGGCTTCTATTCGCTCATTAATTGGGGCGCGCGCCAGAAGATCCCGGAGGATGCTGGCGATTTCCGCCTGCTATCGCCGCGCGCCGCGGCAGCGTTGCGCCAGATGCCGGAACGCAACCGCTTCTTCAAGGGTCTTGCCAGCTGGATCGGCTTCCGCCAGTTGCGAGTCGACTACGAGCCCGCCGCTCGCACCCATGGACGGACAAGCTGGAGCCTAGGTTCGCTGATTGGGCTGTCGGTTGAAGGCCTGACGTCCTTCTCGGTGGCTCCGCTGCGGCTTGCGAGCCTGCTCGGCACTTTGCTTGCTGCCGGCGCGCTTGTGTTCAGCGTCTGGATTTTGATCGAGACTTTTGTGTACGAGCGCACCGTACCGGGCTATCCGTCAATCATCATCGGCATTATGGTGATCGGCGGCGTTCAGCTTCTAATGATCGGCGTGATGGGCGAATATATCGGCAAGGTGCTGTCCGAGATCAAAGGCCGGCCGGTCTATTTCGTCGCCGAACACACCGTCAAACGCGCCCGGGACGAGCGTAGCGCAGCCGACGATGCGGCGCGCAACGCGGCGGAATAGCTGCGTGCACGAAGCCACCATCAGGCGCGTTTCGCCCAGCGTCCCAGGCGATGCGGCGTTGCGGCGGCCGCGAAGACTGTGGTTATGCGCTGACGACTACGGCATCTCGCCGGCGGTCAGCCGCGCCATCCGGGATCTGATCGGGCGCGGCCGGATCAACGCCACCTCTGTGATGGTAACCGCGCCAAGCTTTTCGACCGCCGAAGCGCAGGCGCTTTCGGACCTTGCCGGACCGGACCGTCGTGCCGCAATCGGGCTGCATTTCACGTTGACGGCACCGTTCCGACCGACGGCGCGTGCCTATCGCCCTGTCACGCGCGATGGCCTGTTCTTGAGCCTTCGGGCAACCTTTGCGGCCGGATTGCTGCGGTGGCTCGATCCCGATGCCTTGGCGGCCGAGGCCGAGAGTCAATTTGCGGCATTCCGAGCGGTTTTCGGGCGGCCGCCGGATTTTGTTGACGGTCACCAGCATGTTCACATCTTGCCTCAGGTCAGTGACGCGGTGCTCGCCGCCATGCAGCGGCTGGCGCCGGGCGCCTGGATCCGGCAGTGCGGACGCGCAATGCCGCTGTGGCGACGGTGGGGCGATCCCAAGGGCTTCGTGCTGGACCTACTAAGCGCCCGCCTGCGGCGGCACTGCGCCGCATGCGGGGTGCGCACCAATTCGGCCTTCGCCGGGACCTATGATTTCACGCGCGAAACCGCCTTCGACGAGCTGTTCGGATCGTTCCTGCAGGGTCTGCCGGATGGGGGGCTCGTGATGTGCCATCCAGGGTTCGTCGACGCCGAATTGCAGCGGCTCGACGTATTCACGACCATGCGCGAGCAGGAACATGCGTTTTTCGCCGGCAAGCGGTTTCCGGCACTGCTGGCAGCACATGGAATCGAACTGGCCTGACTTCGCGACAATCGGGTGACAAAACCGCCGTTGGGCCGGTGATGCATCCGGTGCGTCCGCCTGTCTCACCCGCATTGATCCGCCATTTGCGGGTGCGGTGCGGCACCCCATATGACACCGCGACCGGACGCCATCCGGCACAGGAGAAAAGTCATGACCCCGCAGGAACACCAGCTCGTTGCGGACTTGTTCGACCGCCTCGCATCGTTGGAAGGCCAGCGCCGCGATCCGGACGCCGAACGGCTGATTCGCGAGGGGCTCGGTCGGGCTCCGAACGCGGTTTATGCCCTGGTGCAGTCAGTGCTGGTGCAGGACGAAGCTCTCAAGCGGGCCAACGCCCGGATCGAGGAGCTACAACGGGCCAATGCCGCGCCCGCTGAGGGCGGCGATGGTGGCAGCTTCCTGGACACCATGCGCGGCGCGATCACTGGACGCGAGCCGCCGCGGGCTTCGGTTCCCTCGGTTCGGGCCGGCGGACTGGGTTCGAGCGGCGTGTGGGGCGCCCGGCCTGACGCCAGCCAGCCCCAACCACCTCCGCAAGGCTATCAGCAAGCTGGTTATCCGGCCGGAGCCCCCATGGGAGGCATCGGGGGCGGCGGCAGCTCGTTTCTTGGCACGGCCGCCGCGACCGTCGCGGGCGTGGTCGGCGGCGCAATGCTGCTCAACGGTATCCGCTCCATGATGGGCGGCCACCAGGCTTTTGCTGGCGACTATGGCGGCGCCTTCCCGCACGGCCCATCGCCATGGGACAGCAGCGGTGATCGCGGCGGTGGTGACCTCGCCCGCGATGCGGGCCTCGGCGACATCGGTGGCGGGCACCGCGCGGCTGCTTACGACGATTCGGGCGGAAGCAGCGGAAGTGGGTTCCTCAGCGACGCCAGCGACGATCAATCCGATGATCAGCCGGATGACTTGCCCGACGATGATTTCGATGACGGCGGGGATATGGGGGGCGGCGGCGATTACGACACGGCGTGACGGCTAAGGCCGAGGCATCACGTGGCCGCAGGCCTTGCAGGTGCGGTGCGCCTCGTTGTCGAAAAAGCGTGCGTAGGCCTTCGATACCGGGTCGGCGCGATAATCGTGCACCTCGGCGCTTTCCTCGTGCAGCAGCTCATCGCAGCGTGGACAGAACCAGCGAAAGCGGTCGATTTCGCCCGGTCGCCGTTGCCGCTCGATCACCAAGAGATACCCATCGGGCGGAAAGCGCGGTGAGTGCGGGGTGCCGGCCGGCGTGTAGATGGTCGACCCTTCGGGGACGACGGCGATCTCTTCCTTGCCGTCGGGCGTGCGGTAATGTAGCCGCATCTCCCCTTTGATCATGAGCATGACCTCGTCGCTCGGATTGATGTGAAACTCCGAGCGGTATTCGCGCCCGCGCGCCACGAAGGCGAGCGATTCAGGCTCCTGCCACAGCACGCTGACGCGCTCGCCCCGCGCGGCGAGTTGGCGGCCACGTTCGAGCAGATCGACGATGGGCATATGGAGCATGCAGGGAAACTCTCAATTGCGTTGACGCTGACTTTGCTGTCCCGGTCCGGTTGACACGGTCGGGCGTTGCCTAATGCCCCGGCAGCACCAGGAACTTCCCCTTCGTCGGCAGCGTCATTTTTGAGACCACGACGGACGGGGTTTCGGCGAATTCGACCTCGTATTGACGACTGACGCGATCGAGGAATCGGCGCAACGTGAAAGTGCTGAAATAATGCATCGGGATCATGAGCGGCGCCTTGATGGCTTGCACCACCTCCACCATGCCGTCCAGATCCATCGTGAAGCCGCCGTCCACCGGCACGAGCAGCACATCGATGTGGCCGATGTCGTTGAGCTGTTGCTGCGTCAGGGTGTGATGGAGATGGCCCAGATGGGCGATGCACAGGCTGCCCACGTCGAAGATGAAGATCGAATTGCCGTTGCGCTCGGTGCCGCCGCTCCAGTCGCGGATGTTGGTGGAGACGCTGCGCACATGGACATCCGAGTAGGTCATGTCGTGATTGGCCGCCTGGCCGTCCGGACGCCAGCCACGCAGCACGAACTTGATGTCCGGGTCCGGCCGGTCGGTATAATGGGTGGAGTGTGCGTGGTTCATGGTGGCGATATCCGGCAATACCGGCGGTCGCACATAATCATTATAGTCGGTGGCAACGCGAACGAGTTTCGGGCTCTCGATCAGGAACGTCGAATGGCCCGCGTAAGTGATACGTGCTTCATTGGACGCGAGCCCCGGCCGGACGGCGGCGGGGATAACCGACGGACGCCCCGATGCTACAAGGCCCGGACAGCTTTCGGTCATCTCGGGCTTGACGCCGGGCATCGGCG
>Ga0070734_10001445_pt1 | contig 34550 bp, 27 predicted proteins | sample Coa_R1_8_FD_66444 | JGI IMG/M metagenome (GOLD analysis project Ga0070734, IMG submission 66444) | Surface soil microbial communities from Centralia Pennsylvania, which are recovering from an underground coalmine fire - Coalmine... | ecosystem: Environmental > Terrestrial > Soil > Unclassified ...
CACGCTCGGGCTGTTCGAGGAACATATTTTGGAAGTGGCCAAACTGGTGCACGAGGCCGGCGGCCTTCTTTATTACGACGGCGCCAACATGAACGCCATTGTGGGGATCTGCCGTCCGGCGGATATGGGGTTCGACCTGGTGCACCTGAACCTTCACAAGACCTTTTCCACGCCGCATGGGGGCGGCGGTCCGGGATCGGGGCCGGTGGGCTGCACGAAGGCGCTTACGCCTTACCTGCCCGAGCCGAGGGTTTCTAAGGAAGGGAACCGGTATTACCTTAAGGGGGGATCGCCTCAGTCCATCGGGCGAATGAAGGGGAACGTGGGGAATTTCGGGGTGCTGTTGCGGGCGCTGGCCTATTGCAAGCGCAACGGCAAGGAAGGGTTGGAGAAGGTGGGCCGCATCGCCACCTTGAACGCCAATTACATCCTGGCGCGGGTGAAGAATCACTATCCGGTGGCCTATGACCGCATCTGCAAGCATGAGTTCGTGCTGACCGCTGAGCCTTTGAAGAAAAAATACGGCATCTCGGCGCTGGATATCGCCAAGCGCCTGATCGACTTCAACTACCATCCGCCCACCATCTATTTCCCGTTGGTGGTGCCCGAATCCATCATGGTGGAACCCACCGAGACCGAGACCAAGAAAACCCTGGACGGTTTCGTGGACGTGATGCTCCAGATTCGCACCGAAATGGAAACCAACCCGGACGTCTTCAAGAACGCGCCCTATTCCTCGCCGGTCTCCCGATTGGATGAGGTCAAGGCCGTCAAAGAACCCAAGTTGGTGAAGAAGTAGGCTTTTCCAGCCTCCAGTTGTTTTCCGTCCGCAGGGTTGTTCCCTCCGCCATTCAACAAATCAAAGAAACCCTAAATTGGTTTTTCTCTCAAGAACCTTTGGTTTCGACCGTTAGGGCTTCTGATAGAGCCGTTTATTTAAATTAGGCCTTATTTTTAGCCGGTCTATGACGGAGACGTATATGAAGAAAATTCCAGCGGGCTTGGCTTTATTGACGGCAGTTCTATCCCTTGTCTTTCTTTCAGCGGCCTGTAACCGTGGCGTGACCGTCCCTCCGTCAGCCCCCTCTGGGGGAAACCCCAATGGTTCCACACCCACCGGCACCACTACGAATACCCCGACCTCGACCACAACCTCCACCCCTACGGTGACCGGAACACCTCCCACCGCCACCCCAACTCCCAATTGCAACGCTTACCAGGTGATCAACCTGGTCGGCAACCTTAATACCGGGCTTCAGGTCAACCAACCCGGGGGCGTTGTGATTATTTGTGAAGGTAGCCAGTGGAATCTTCCTTTTGGCACAGGCGAGTTGAACGGTTACGACCTTAATAAATTGACTTATTTGCCGAATCCCAATATGCCAGCCATCTATTTTTTGCAACAAGTGAACCTAACTGTTCCCTTGGATTCTGCCTCCATTGCCCTGCCGAACCACACGATGGTTATTGCCTCGGGGCAGCCCGCTCCCCTTCCCGTACCCTACCCTAATCCCAACGGCTTGGAATTTGCCTGGGACCAGCCGTCGGTTTACCCGGCAGCTTGCACCGTGGTTAAATCCTTCACGGATTCCTCCGGGTCCAGCCGTCAAGTGACTTTCCTTTTCTATCAGGTGAACGATTTGGGGGTCCTGGGGCTTAATAGTCCTCCCAATAACCAGGCGGTTTATGCCTGGTATGCCTTTGATACCTCTTTTGCTAATCCCACTTGTGATCAAACATTGATTGGAGGGACCTTCATCCTGGAATTGTCGCCCTTTGAAAATCCTGGAAGCAATACTTGCGACGACCGGGGTGTCACTGGAGATGTTTATTGGGGAGATTTCCTTTATTTCAACAGCGACGGATCTTTGGCTTCGGAAGGAGCCGTCCGGTCCAGCGGCGGGATAAAAGTCCAAACCAAACCCCATCTTTTGGAAAGCATAGTTGGGGCAGCTGATTCCTTCACTCCTTTGGTTCCACCTTATCTCTGCGTCAACTTCGGCACCGCCGGCATGCTGGGCTACGGCCTGAGGGACGGCGTCACCGGGGATGCGGCCCCTTGCAGCGTCCATTAAAACCAACTCCTCCGGCGCGATGAATAAAGCGAATTCTTCCCATTTCGCTTGGACTAGTGGAAATCCAACCAAATCCAATGAAAGAATAAGCCTGGAAAAGGAACCCTTGTAAGGCCGCGGTTCGTCTAATTAGGGTAGAATCGAAACGACACTCTGGACCTTATCAAAGGGGGCTTTTATGAAACGACTCACCGCCTTTTTGCTGGCCGTCCTTTTCGTACCTGTGCTTCCGGCGCTGGCCAGACCCAACGACGAAAATAACGACAATTCCAAGCCCTCCAGGGGTTCGGCTGCATCCAGTCCGGCCCGCCCCGCGCCGGCTTCCCGTCCTGCCCCGGCCCGGCAACCGGTCATTATTAATATGAGCCGTCCCTCGAGTGGCGGACATAACCAGAATTTTCCTTCCCAGCAGTCGGCCCCCCAACCGGCCGCCCGGCCCCAGCCTCAAACCCATGCCCAACCCTCCTACGGCCGCTTGAATTGGAACGCGCCAGCCCCAAGCCGTCCCCAACCGAAGGCCCAACCCCAGGTCCAGGCGCAAAGCTTCAACCGCACCGAAAGGACGGGTTTTACGATCCAAGCCCGGCCCAGTAATCCCCAGTCCTATGCGGCCCCGGGCCTGAAGGCCGCCGTGGCCGTCCACCACCACCCTTATACGCAGGGCTATGTGCGCAAGAAGCTGCAAAAGATCGGCGTGACCAACGAGCCCGGCCTCATCACCGACCGGTCGGAAATCATCCATACCTCGCGGCAATATTCCACCATCCGCTTTCCCCAGCACGGGCCGGGTAAGGCGCCCCTCGCCGCCACGGCCATCTCCCCCCGGCACTTCAACGACCCCATCGTGCGGGACCATATGGCCCTGGTGGACAGCGCGGATTGGCACGACCGTGTCACCCATTTCAACGCCGCCGAAGTCGAGCGCAACCATTACTATTGGCACGCGGACAACAGCTTCAACTACTGCCATTACATCGACAACCAGGGCTACCACTGGTGGGGATGGTACGTCGGCGACAACTTTTTCTGGAACCGCTATTACGCGGGGCGCTGGTGGTGGTATGACAACGATTTCGACCGCTGGTGCTTCTGGAACGACGGTTTCTGGTGGTGGCAGGACCCCTACCACGTGGGTGACCTTTACTGCTACAACGACGATAATTACGTTCCCTGCAATTCGGCCAACGACCAGGAGGTCGTGACCACCCCGGCCGACCAGACCTACCAGGTCTATAACGCGCCGGACAATTCCTGCCAGATCAAGGTCATGTCCGACACCCAGGACGCCTTCCTCTACGACACCGACGACCCCAACGCCCAGCAGCCGGTTTACCTGGCCTCGGGCGTGGAGCAGGTGATGTTTTCCGACCCCAGCAACGGCAGGCCCCTGGAGATCGTCCTGAAGCTCAACGACGGGACCTTCGACATGTTCGACGACGACGGCAATTCCTACGGCCCGGGCAATTACGACGCCGACCAGGCCGCCCAGGGCGGTAATGGGTCTTACAACCCTCCACCCCCGGGAGACGGGACCTGAAAGGGCAAGGCTTGAACCCCCCGTGGTTTAAGGCGGAAAGCCTGGGCAAGGCCCTGATGGCCGCCTTGCCGATCCTTTTTTTTGCCGCTTCAACGGCCCTGGCGGCAACCTCCTGGGAGTATTACCAGGCCGGCATGCGGCTTTACAACCAGCACGAGTACGGCGACGCCGAGCGTTATTTCCAGGCCGCCGTCCAGCAAGACCCCAATAATTGGCAGGCCTACCAAGGGCTGGGCATGTGCCAATACGCGCAGGGCGACCGTCCGGGGGCCGAGAAGTCCTTCGACCAATCCTTGAGGATCCACCCCGACAACACCCCATTGGCAAAATTCGACGAAAACCTGTTGGCGAATTCACGGGGTTCCTCCGCCCCGGCGGAAAACAGCCCCGCTTCCCCCGTGGTGGGCGGCGGAAATTTCGGTTTGGGCCTGGTGGTCGGGGGACCGGGGGACTGGGGAGCCACCGGAAAATACTGGATGGACGACAAGGATGCTTTCCAAGGCGCCGTCAAACTGGCGGGCGGGGGAACGATCCTCCAGCTTCAATACCTGTGGCATGATTACGACTTGATCCACCCGGCCCAGGGGGCTTTCCCCTTTTACGTGGGAGTCGGGGGGGATTTGGCCCTGGGGGGCGGCGGCGCCGCGGTGGCGGGTTGCGTGCCCGTGGGCATCACTTATCTTTTCCAAAAGAAATCCGCGCCGATCGACCTTTTCGTGGAAGTGGTGCCGACCCTTTGGATCGGCACGGGTGGAGCCAGCCTGCAGATTTACGCGAACCTGGGAAGCCGGTTCTATTTTTGATTTTTCGGAAAAGGCCTGAAAGCCCGTCGCAGGGTTGAAGCGGGGAGGGGCAAGATGACGTCCATTTTGAGTAAGGCCGCCTTCATCCTTTTCATGGCGGCGATCTCACCCCTTTACGCCGACTCCGGCCCTTTCCTGACCGAAGTGGGGCAGTACCATCTTGTTTTCACCATGCCGGATCGGTTCAAAGAAATCCCCGTCACCCCCAACAAAGACCTCAAATATGATTACGCGGTCAAATCCGAATCCCCTTCCTTTGAAATCCGTTACCTGTTGATGCCTGATGGCCATGTAGGGTTGGCGACCTTCGTGCCGGTCATGGGCATGGATATCGCCGGTACGGGAAACCTTGAAAGCGCCAAAAGGTTCGATCCACAGGATGCCGAAACCGAATTTGGGGCCGACGAAGCCCTCTCCGCGACGATCGACGGGATGGACTCGGAATTCGGGAGGGGTTATAAAAACTGCGTCTTCCTGGCGATCCATCGGAAGGACAGCGGACAAGCCTACATCTTTTTTCTTTTCAACGATCCGAAGGGAACGGAAGACCTTCTCAAAGCCACGTTTCATTCCTTGAAATTCGACGAAACGTCCGCATCCCAGTGAAAATCCTATGAGCATGGACCCGGGTTGAAGGGCCCGGCCTAGGCCGTCATCGTGCCTTCGGCCAGGTCCTCAACCTCGTTTTCCAACTGGATCCGCGCCGCTTCCAGACGCTTCTTGCGGTCGGCGGTGATCTTTGGGAATTCCAGGCCGAGGTTGCAGATGGTGCCGGTCAGGATGTCCGCTACCAGGGTGCGGGAAGCCCATTTGTGGTTGGAAGGGATGATGTACCAGGGCGCCCATTCGGTGGAAGTAGCGGTCAGGGCGTCCTCATAAGCCTTCATGTAATCGTCCCAATAGGCCCGCTCGGGCAGGTCCGAATCGGAGAACTTCCAGTGCTTGGCGGGGTTGTTGAGCCGCGCCAGGAGCCTCTTGCGCTGCTCCTCCTTGGACATATGCAGGTAGAACTTCAGCACGATGATGCCGTTGCGCGTCAGGTGCTTCTCGAAATGGTTGATGTCGCTGTAGCGGTGCCGCCAGATGTTCTCGCCCTTGATCCCGGGCGGCAGTTTCTGGGTGTCCAAATACTCCGGATGGACCTTCACCACCAGCACATCCTCGTAGTAGGAACGGTTGAAGATGCCGATGCGCCCCCGCTGGGGGAGGTTCTTCATGTAGCGCCAAAGGAAGTTGTGGTCCAGCTCGTCGTTGGTGGGCTTCTTGAAGTTGTGCACCTGGCAGGCCTGGGGGTTGAGGCCCGACATGACGTGGCGGATGATGCCGTCCTTGCCGGCGGCGTCCATGGCCTGGAGGATCACCAAGACGCCGTAGGTGTCGGAGGCCCACAACAGGTTCTGGGCCTCGGCCAGGTTTTCCAGGTTGCGCTTGAGGATCTTCTTAGCCAGCTTCATGACCCGCTCTTCACCGAATTTGTCCAAGAGGTCCTTATGGGAGGCCCAACCCGGGTCCAGGTCCCGCAGGTGGACTTCCTTGCCGGGCTTCACGACGAACTTGTTCAGGAAACTTTTCTGGATCATTTTCAACTCCTCAGGGGTGGGGGAAATGAGGGGCCTATTATGCTGAAGCGCGGGTGGGAGTGGACGGGGATGTGACTTTTTTACCAGGAAGTAACACAATTTCCCGGTGATATAGTGGATAAGTCGCTGCACCCAACTTGGAGGAGATCTTATGACGACCCTTCTGGAGATCGCGGTCAAAGCCATGAAAGACCGCGGTTTTGAGCCGGACTTTCCGCCTGACGCCCTGGCCCAGTTGGGAGGGATCCGCGGACCGGCGGAAGCGGGACCGCTGAAGGACCTCACCGCGCTCCTTTGGTGCTCCATCGACAACGACGACTCGAGGGATTTGGACCAACTCTCGGTCGGGGAAAAACTGCCCGACGGCCGGGTGAAAGTCTACGTAGCGGTGGCCGACGTGGACGCCTTGGTGGTTCGGGACACGCCCCTGGACCGCCACGCCCAAAAGAACACCACCTCGGTCTATACGGGCATCAAGACCTTTCCCATGCTGCCCGAAAAACTCTCGACCGACCTCACTTCCCTCAATGAAAACCAAAAACGGGCCGCCCTGGTGGTAGAAATGGCGGTGGACGGGCAAGGCAAGGTCGGCGAGTCGGCCGTTTATGGGGCCTGGGTGACGAACAAGGCCCAGCTGACCTACAACGCCGTGGGGGCCTGGCTGGAAGGCAAGGGCCCCCTGCCCCCAGCGGCGGCCCGCGTGCCGGGCATGGACGCCCAGCTCAAACTGCAGGACGGGGCCGCCCAGGCCCTGCGCTGCCTGCGCCACGAGCAAGGGGCGCTGGAATTGGAAACGCTCCAACCCCGCCCCGTCACGAAGGACGGGGAAGTGGTGGACCTGGCCCTGGAGTTCAAGAACCGCGCCGGGGAACTGATCGAGGATTTCATGATCGCCGCCAACGGCGTGACCGCCCGGTTCCTCTCCCAGGCCGGCTTCCCCACCCTGCGCCGGGTGGTGCGCATTCCCAAACGGTGGGACAAGATCGTCTCGGTGGCCGAAGGGCTGGGGGAGAAACTTCCGGCGGAACCCGATTCCAAGGCGCTCAACGATTTCCTGGCGGGCCAGCGAAAAAGGGACCCCTTGAGGTTTCCCGACCTGTCCTTGACCGTGGTCAAGCTGCTGGGACGGGGGGAATACACGCCCGAAGCCCCGGGCGAGAAACCCCTGGGCCATTTCGGCCTGGCCGTGAGGGACTACAACCATTCCACCGCGCCCAACCGCCGCTTCCCGGACCTGATCACCCACCGCCTGCTCAAGGCGGCCCTGGCCAAGGGCCCTGCGCCTTACAGCCGGGGGGAGCTTTCCTCCCTGGCGGCCCATTGCACGGAACAGGAAGACGCGGCGGACAAGGTGGAACGGCAGGTGCGAAAATCCGCCAGCGCCTTGTTCCTTTCCAAACGCATCGGAGACTATTTTGAAGCCATCGTGACCGGCGCTTCGGAGAAAGGCACCTGGGTCCGGGTCCTGAAGCCCGCCGTCGAAGGCAAGGTGGTCCAAGGGGCCCACGGCCTGGATGTAGGCGACCGCCTACGGGTGAAATTGATCGAGGTCAACGTGGAGCAAGGGTGGATCGATTTCGTCAACGCCGGGCGGCACGAGGGGGCATGAAATGAAAAAATGCCATGCCTGCGGGGCGGCTTGGGAAGGAACGCCGGGCAGCCAGCCGGGGCGCGGCGAGGCCTGCACCAAGTGCGGCGCCGACCTTCATTGCTGCCGCAATTGCCGCCACTACGACCCCTCGGCCCATCACGAGTGCCGCAGTTCCACCACCGAATATGTGAAGGACAAGGAGAAACGGAATTTCTGCGACGAGTTCGAGTTTTCGGAAAAGGGCACAGGGGGCGGCGGTGAAAATCGCCCCCCGGACGATATGGACCAAAAATGGAAGAATTTGTTTAAGTAATTTTGAGGAGGCTAAAAATGAAAAACGTCGAAATGAAGGTGGAGGGCAACATCCTGACCATCAAGGTGGACTTGTCGAAGGAATTCGGGCCTTCTTCCTCGGGGAAAACCACGATTGTCGCCTCGACGGAGGGGAATATCTCGGTTCCGGACCGGGATGAAAAGGTGGGATTGAACGTTTATAAAAAGAAATGATCAGTGGGACTGCCGGCGTTCGGCACCCGTGGGGCTTGGACCAGGGGACTTGCGCCGGTCCTTGGAATAAAGCACGAAATTCCCTTTAATCTGCTTATAGACATTCTTGGCTTCGGCGTCCCAAAAAAGGCCCTGGGCAATGGGTTTCAGGTGGATGGGCATGGCGTCAAACTTGTCCCGGCGGTCCTTGGAGACGGGCCGGTGGGAAAACCGGCGGTCATGCCGCACGAAAGAGAAAGCCGAACCCAGTTTCCTCAAAATATGTTTTTTAACGGGATCGAAGTAAAAATTCCCCGTCAGTTTGATGTAATCTTTTTCGGACATGGTGCCCCCAAATTTTTTTGTATTTTAACCCGGAAGCGCTTCGTCACAGGGCGGTAAAAAACGTGTTTTTTGAAAATTTTCCATGCTTTTTTTATTCTTTTACCTAAAATGAAAGGCAATGAAGATGCTTACGGTTGAGCCACAAAAGCCGACGCCTGAAGTCCTCGATGACTCCAAGTACGCCAGGGGCACGGGGATTTTCTCCATCTATGAAAAGGTCGATCTTCCGGTCGAACCCAAGAAGCGCTGCCTGGCCCTCCTGGACCTCGGCAATGAGACCCTTTTAGCCAACGACTTCAACATCCTGGATTTCGTGCCCTATCCGGGCCTGGGCAACGTGAAGCCCGACGAGGTGCTGAAGTATTCCTGGATCCTTTCCGAGTCCCACCGGGTGATGATCTACGACCCGAAGAGCAAGCGCCTCATCGACGAGCTTTATACCTGCAGCCCGGAAAAAGACGGGCAGCTGATGTTCGAGAAGACCAACAAGCTCCTCAAAAAACCCGCCAAGACCGTCACCTTGAACGAGATCGTGGGCAAGGAAATCGCCCTGAAAGAAGAGCCGGACAAGCTGTTCCATTCGGTCAAGAAGGCCGCCAGCAAACTGCGTTTCGCCCCGGATGAGAACTACTGCGTGTCGGCGGTCTTTTTCGACATCCAGGACCGGAAGCTCGACGAGGACAGCCTGGAGCTGATGCTCACCAAGGCGCTCAACAAGGACGACCAGAAGCCCGTCATCGAATCGGCCTGCCGCTACGATCCCCAGGGTTATACCTACATCCACCAGTCCTCCAAGCATTTCGCCGGGCTCCACAGCTATCCGGGAACCCTCAAGTCGGCTCATTTGAGCCTGATCGGCACGGGCAACGCCATCGTGTCGGTGCTGGAAGACATGGAAGAAGTGGTTTACACCCGCAAGAAGACCGAACCCACCATCAGCGTGAAGGTCGTCGCCGAGGATTTTTAAGGCCTCACCGGACGGGTTGATTTTTCAAAGGCGGTCCTCCCATGAAATGGTTCCTTGCCCTCATCGTCCTTTGTGCCGCCGGCCTGGCCGGCTGGTACGGCTATTGTGTGAACCCCTTTCTTGACCAATTCCAGGCGGCGGTGGACGGCGGCAAGCCCGAAGCCCTCCAGCCCTTCATGGATATTCCTTCCCTCAAGAAAAACGTGTCGGATTACGCCAAGCTGCGTTACAACCGCACGGACAATCCTTCCGCCAACCTTTCCCCCGACCAGATCCAGGCCATCGCCGATTCCTTCGTGACGCCCGACACGGTGGTCCTGATGATGAAGGGCGTCCGGATGGAACCGGGGAGTCCCCCGCCGGACAAGGTGCCGGAAGGGCCCTCGCCTTTTCCCATCGACCGGCATTACGAATCGACGGAAGTTTACGCCATCGACATCTACTTGAGCCAGGTCCAGACCCCCGACAATAAAATGTCCCTTTTGTTCCAGAGAAACGGCTGGTTCGACTGGAAGCTGGCGGCGTTCCGTTTTTCCTGGGGCGGGTAGGGCCCGTCCAAAGGCTTAAAAGGGTTAACCCAAAATCCATTCCCCGCCCGGATTCCAGGCCAAGGGTCCCGTTAAAATAGGTTCAAGCCGTCCAGACCAAAGATCAGGGAGGATTTATGGATAAGCTCACAGGTTTCGTGGGGCGGGTGCTTTACGCCTTGCCGTTTCTGGGTTTCGGCCTCGGGCACATGATGAACGCCGGACAAATGGGGGGGATGGTCCCTTCCTATATCCCCGGCGGTGTCTTCTGGATTTACTTCACCGGTGTGGCCATGATCCTGGCGGCCTTGGCCATCATTACGGGCAAACAGGGGCGCAACGCCTGTTTCGGCCTGGCGGTGATGCTGCTCATCTTCATCGTGACCATCCACCTGCCGGGAATGTCGAACCCCCAAATGAAAATGATGGCCATGATGAGCTTTTTCAAGGATACCAGTTTGATGGGCGCGGCCCTGGTGATCGCCGGGACCTTCAAAAAATAAAGGCCGAACCGTCCTCTGCGGGTGGAATCCCGCGGAGGACGAAAGAGGCCCTGCGTGCCTTCCTTTCACCGACATCGATGTTATCCCATCCGGCCCTCCCTCGACCCTCCTTAGCCTTCCAGGGTGAAACCGGTCCAAAAACTCTTCCACGAAAGGTTAATCAGTAAAACTTCTTACGGTTTTTTTACTGAGAGGCCGTAAGAAATCGTTTTTAAACCAAACCTATTCAGCTTTTTCGTCAAAATTCAGGTTTTGAAGACGGATTCGCTCATTTCCGCTTAAGAACGAACTCTTATGGCCCACAACAATGTCGCTTTGACAAAGCAGACACTAATTTAACAAAAACTTTTTTTGTTAAGCCCGACTTTGGGTTATATTGGCCAAAATTCTGAATCGAAATGTCGAAGTTTCCGAAAAGCCGCCTGGCGGGCCATCCTGCAGGCACTCCGCTTTCCACCCCCCGGAAATTTTTTGCCCATTCCAGAGACGCCAGAATTATTTTCGGATCGGATGTATTTATGGATTTTCAAATTTTGCTTTTTGTCTTTTCAACCGCCGCCGCGGTGAGCCTTCTTGCCAAACCTGTGATCGTCCGTTTGGCTTCCCGGTTCGGCCTAGTCGACAAGCCGGGTGGGCGGAAGATCCACAGCACCCCCATCCCGCGCGTGGGAGGCCTCCTTTTCCTTCTTTCCCTATTGGCGGCCGTGGTGGTCGGAATTTTTTTCCCTGCCGGCCATTTCCTGCCCGGCTTTGAGAGCCAGTGGACCAAAGCCTTCATGGTCCTGGCCGGGACCCTTGTGGCGGGGTTCCTGGGACTGGCCGACGACCTTGTGGACTTGAGGCCCTCCTGGAAGTTCGGGCTCCAAGCCATCCTGGCCGGTTCTTTCGCCTTCCTCGGCTACCGGTTCGACTTCCTCCATATCCCCGGTTTCCCGCCCGTTCCCCTCGCTTTTTTCAGCCTGCCTTTCACGGCTTTTTGGATCATGGCCTTGATGAACGGGTTCAATTTCATGGACGGTGTGGACGGACTGGCGGGAACGGTATCGGTCGTCGTTTTCCTTGGGTTGGGAGTGGCGGGCTACCTCCAGTCCGACCCGAGCTTGTGCCTTTTCGCGGCGGCGGCCCTGGGAAGCCTGGTGGTTTTCCTGGCCTACAACCGGCCCCCGGCCAAGATCTACCTGGGCGACGCCGGAGCCAATGCCCTGGGTTTCGGGGCGGCGGCGGGCCTGGTCTCCCTCGGGCAGTCCGGCCCCATGCTTTTCGGGTCGGTGAGCGCCAAGGCGAATCCCATGCCCTTCCATTTCCAAGCCATCCTCGCCACCTTGATCGTGGGTTATCCATTCCTGGAAGTCTTCCTTTCCACCATCCGCCGGGGGATCAAACGGTTCTATTTCGGGCGTTCCATGGAATGGTCGGAAAAGGAGCATATCCACCACCGGCTCCTCAAATTAGGCTGGGGTCCGCTGCGTATTTCGGCGGTGGGGGCTTCCTTCAACCTGCTCCTGACGGCGGCAGCCTTGCTCGCCATGTCCGGGGACAAGGCCCTGGCGGTTTTCTGTTTCCTGCCGGTGGTCGTGATCCTGACCATCCTGATGCCCCGCATGGGCTTCTTCGACTTCGCGGACGCGGGCTCCCTGGCGGGCAAGAGGCCCTACTACCTGATGGCCCACAAGTTCCTGGACATGCAGCGCGCCAAGCTGGACCTGGTGGCGGACCGGGAGGAAGCCCTGGCCCTGGCCAGCCAAACCTGCGCCGAATTCGGCGTGCAGGGTTTTTGGATCAAGGCCGACGCCGACGCCGACGGAAAGGGCGGCCTCCTTTATTTCTGGGAGAGGCCCCACGACATCCAAAGGGAGCACCTGCAATTCATGAAAACCGACATCAACACGGGCAACTTCGAGGTCTTCCGCGAACGCACCGCGCTGGAAGACGAGGGAATCGAAGCCTATTGGATCTTCGAGCCCATCGCGGGGGAAAGCGAACTGGACGTGGAATATAGGGTGCTGGTGAGCAGTTTCATGAAGGACATCCTCCGCCGGCTCCGTGAACTGGACACCCCGGCTTCCGACCCTTCCCACGTGGAAATCAAGAATTTGTCCCATGCCAAGGTCCGGTCCAGCCTTTTAAGGCGCCGTTACGGCAGCAAGGGCGCCAACGGCGTCAATGCCAGCAGCAATTAAGGCAGGCTAAAACCGGTGTTTTCCCGGCCGGTCCCGGGTTCCAGCCCGGCCCATCCCTTTTCCCAGCGCGTCAAAAACATCGGATTCCCATGGGCCCAAGGGGTTGTTATAATCACCGCCTTTCCGTGGGGATGTCCCTCGCCGAGGGAACTTTGGCCACGGCACCTAAGGATTTTGCCCATGACGATGGACCCAGTTAAAAGAAAAACGCCGAAGCGGCCCGGTTTCGCCCGCATGAGCCTGATTTTGGCGGCCTGCCTCACCTTGTCGCCCCTGGCGCCGGCCTTCGCCGCTTCCCACTCGAAAAAAACGAAGGCCCCCGCCGCCTCCGCGCCCGCCGATGCCATCGAGGGGACCCCGGCCCCGGATAAAACGGTCAGCACCTATCCCTCCCTGCTCATCGGCCCGGGGGATGAATTGGAAATTTACGTCGTCAATTTCTCCTCGGGCAACGGCTATACCTCCGGGGCGGCGGGCGAAGGGGGCGGGAAAAGCCAGCTCCCCACCGATTACATGGTGGATTCGGACGGCATGGTCCTCTTTCCCTTCCTGGGCAAGATCCAGTTGAAGGGCCTGACCCAGATCAACGCGGCCGAACTGCTGCGGCTCAAACTGCGGGATTACATCAACAACCCCCAGGTGACCGTCCTGGTGCGGTCGTCGAACTACTACAACGTCTCGGTGCTGGGCGACGTGAGCCATCCGGGCAAGTTCCTTATCCGCGGCGAGCCCTCGATCTTCTCCCTCCTGGCGGATGCCGGAGGAACCATGCCGGACGCCAACCTGGGCGGGGCCATCATCATCCACGGCGACACTTACAAGAAGGACAGCATCAACCTGAACCATTACCTGACGGACAAGGGCTCCCAGGACAAACCGCCCGTCCTTTATCCCGGCGACATCCTCATGATCCCCAAGAGCGAAGGGCTCAGCTCCGGCGATTGGGCCATCATCGCCAGCATCGTCGCCAGCGGCGCCATCATCGCCACCCAGATCAAGTAAGGACGGAAGAAAAGCCATGCCAAACCCGATCAATCCGGCCGAAGAACCCCTGATGGACCTGCGCAAACTCGCTAAGGTGCTCTGGCGCCGCCGCGGCGTCGTCCAAAAGGTCACGCTGGCCTGTGTGGTGGCGGCGGGCCTTTACGGCTTCCTTTGGCCCAAGACCTACCAAACCGTCACTACGGTCAAGGTCCCCGACTCCTCCGCCCAGGCCGGCGCCAACGCGATGCAGAGCATGGCTTTCCTGACCTCCGCGGGCGACCCCATCGAAACCTCCATGCAGATCGCCATGGCCGACAAGGTGGCGGCGGGGGTCATCCAAAAGCTCAACCTGCTGAACAACTCCGAGTACAAGAAGATGGACCAGTTCAAGCTCATCTGGTATCTCCAGCACCAGGTCAAGGTGGACAACGTCAAGCGCTCCAACCTGCTGTCCATCGCGGCCCGCGCCAAGACCGCCCAGGAATCGGCCGACCTGGCCAATGCCTGGGCCCAAAGCTTCATCGAAGTCAACCAGGACTTGAACCAGGAGAGCGAGGAAGCCCGCTACAAATTCCTGCACAGCCAGCTCAATTCCATCCGCGCCAAGCTGGACGCGGACCAATCCAACAAGCAGAACTACCTCAACCAGTCCAACGAAGCCGAGGCGGACCAGGTCATCTACAAGTCCCTCCTGGAGCAGGAACAGGAAAGCCGCATCCGGTCCAACAACGAGGACAGCGGCATCGTGGTGGTGGACCCCGCCACCGTCCCGGACAAGGCGGTCTCGCCCAAGAAGGGCGTTTCGGTCATCCTGGGGCTCCTGGCCGGTCTTTTCCTGGGAGTGGCGGCGGCCTTCACCCTCGAAAGGATGGAAGATAAGGTTTACGAAGAGATGGACCTGGCCCAAGCCGTCCGGGCCGACCTCTGGGCCTCCGTACCCTTGCTCAAGGACCCGGGCCAAGCCCTGCCACAAGCGAAGACCACGGACCCGGATTTCGCCCAAAGCCTCAAGTCCCTCCGGGCCCATCTTTTGCTTGCCCGGCCCGAGTCCGGCCCCCAGGCCGTGGGCGTCCTTTCCCCCCGCCGCGGCGAAGGAAGGACCCTGACGGCCGCCCAATTGGCCCTCAACCTGGCCCAGGCCGGCAAGAAGGTGCTGCTCATCGACGCCGACCTGGAAAACCCCGGTTTGGACAGGCTCTTCAAGCTGGAAACCCCTGGAACGCCCGGCCTTTCGGGACTCCTCTCCGGCCAGGCCGGTTTGAAGGAGGCCACCAAACCCTCGGGCGTCCCCAACCTCACCCTCCTGCCCGCTCCGGCGGGCTCGTCCGATTTTTCCGGCGCGCTCAATCCCGCCGCCCTCAAGAAATGGGTGGGCGAGGCCAAGTCCAAGTTCGATTTCCTGGTTTTCGACGGGGCGCCCCTGATGGCCTCTCCCGATGCCGTGGTGCCCTGCGCCGCCCTGGATGGGGTCCTGCTCCTGGCCCGTTGGGGTTCCACCCGGCGCCGGGATTTCCAGGAAGCCGTGCAGCAGCTCCAGGCGGCCCACGTGTCCATCTGGGGAACGGTCCTCAACGGGGTGAAGAAGGAAGCGGGCCCCCTGTGGGATTTGGGGCTTCCCGAACGGAAAGCCTTGAAAAAAACGCAAACCTCATCCAAAGCCGCGGGCCTTCCAGCCTAAGACCGCCCGGACCCAAGGGATTCCCATGCCGTCCCCGACATCCCTTCCTCCCCCAAACAGCCTTTTCGGAAAACTCAAGAACCGTCCCCAACTCCTCAACAAAGCCGCCATCATGGTGGGAGCCCGGGGATTGGGACTGGGCTTCGCGGCCCTGGGTTCGGTTTGGGCGGCGCGCTGCCTGGGGCCCCTTAACTTCGGCATCTCGGGCATGGTGCAAAGCCTGGCCCTTTTTTCCGGCGCCTTCCTGGCCGTCATCTACCCCCCGGTGCTGGTGCGCGATTACAAGAACCTGGAAAGCGACAAGAAGAGGAACCGCCTCATCCAGGTCACCAACAGCTTCCGGCTGGCCGTGGCGCTCCTCTTCTGCGTCCTCGCGGCGGGAGTGATGGCCCTCAGGCTGGAACCCCCTTCCTTCCATTTCGCGGGCTGGTTCTTCCTCCCCATCCTTTTCCTGACCGCCCTGCAGCCCACCTGGATCTTCCAGGCCGCGGAGAAGCAGCAATTCCAGTCCATGCTGGCCGTCCTGCAGCCGGCGCTGGTGGCCCTTTACTACGCCGTGGTCATCCGGCCGGGCATGTCGGCGGGCTGGGATCTTTTGGGCATCACCCTGGTCACCGCCGCCGTGACCTTCATTTACTGGAGGGCGGTTTTCAAGCTGACCCATTTTCAGGATTCCTTTTTCGCCTGGGACGGCTGGCGGGAAATGGGGGAACTGGTCGTCAAGTCCCGCTGGCTCTTCCTTTTCTTCCTTTGCACCTACGTCTACAACAACCTGGACCAGCCCCTTTTGGGCTGGCTCTCCTCCCTGGAAGAACAGGGAAAGTACCGCACGGCGGTGCGGGTGACGGACGCGGCCCAGGGCTTCCTGACCATCCTGCCCAGCATCTTTTTCCCCCGGTTCATCGAGTGGCGCAAAAAGGGGGAGGAGTTCTTCTGGGGGCGGCAAACCAAGCTCCTGGCCGGCGGCGCCCTCCTGGGCGCGGTGACGGCCGCCCTGGCCTTCCTCATCATTCCTTCCGCCTATACCCCGGTCTTCGGGTCCGCCTATGCCCAGGCGGCCTTCCCCTGCGCGATCCTGCTTTCGGCCAAGATCGTGGACTGCCTGGGGCAGGTCTACTCCCTGGGGCTCATGACCGACCACAACTACGACAAGAAGGTCCTGGCGGCGGGCGTCCTCACCGCGACCGTTTCCCTGGGGTCGAACCTCCTTTTCATCCCGAAGTTCGGCATGACCACGGCCGCCTGCGTCAACCTCCTTTCCGAAACCTTGATGCTGGCCTTTTGCTTCGGGTTGTCCTGGCGGCGGCTGGACGGCCTGCGCAAAAAAAATCCCAGGTCCCGCTGAAGAACCCATGCCGAAGCCCCAACGAAAAGGAAAAAAACTCCTCCCGAAACCCGGCCTTGTCCACAAGGCCGCCTGGATGACCGCCTCCCGCGTCCTGGGAATGGCCTCCGGCGCGGCCGGGGCCGTCTGGGTCGCCCGTTGCCTGGGCCCCAAAAACCTGGGCCTCTCGGGCATGGTGCAAAACCTGGTCTTCCAGGCCGCGGTTTTGTTCGCGGCCCTTTCCCCCACACTGCTCGTGCGGGAATACAAGCACTCCCCCGACGAAGGGGCGCGAAACCGCCTCATCCGGACGACCTACGGTTTTCGCCTGCTGACAGCCGTCGGATTATGCCTGGCGGCCGTTCCCATCCTCGTCCTCCACCTGGTTCCGCCCGATTACCAGCGGGTCGGCTGGCTCTTCCTGCCCAACCTCCTCCTCCTTTCGCTGCAACCCGCCTGGATCTTCCAGGCCGCAGAGAAGCAGCAGTTCCAGTCCCTCCTGGCCCTCTTCCAACCCCTCCTCACCGCCCTCTTTTATTTCGGCTTGATAAGGCCGGGCATGTCGGCCGGGGCGGACCTGTTGGTGATCACTGCCGTCACCACCGTGGTGACAACGGCCTATTGGGTTGCGGTTTACCGCCTGACCCCTTTTCAGGGAAGTTTCTGTTCCTTCCAAAACCTGGGGGAAGCCTGGGCCCTGGCGGTGAAATCCCGCTGGCTATTCCTCTCCATGCTGGCGATCTACGTCTATACCCTGCTGGAGCAGCCTTTCCTCGGATGGCTTCGGCCCATCGAGGAACTGGGCCGTTACCGCACCGCGGTGCGCGTGACCGACGCCGTCAACGCCACCTTGACCCTCATCCCCGTGCTCCTGTTTCCCCGGTTCATCGAGTGGCGCAAGGAAGGGGAGAAGGTCCTGTGGAAACACCAGGGGAGACTCCTGGGGCTCTTCGGGATCGGCGGCGCGGCGGCGGCCGCCCTGGGTTTCCTGGTGATCCCGGCCTGCTACCCCTTCGTTTTCGGGCCGGGCTTCGAATCCGCAGGCCTGCCCTGCGTCCTCCTGGTGACCTCCAAGATCGTGGTGCTGGTCAGCGGCGTCTACGGTTGGGGACTTCTCACCGACCACTGCTTCGACCACAAGGTCTGCCTGGCCACCGTCGCCACCGCGGTTTTCTCGCTGGGCTGCAACCTCTTCCTGATCCCCCGGTTCGGCATGATGGGGGCCTCCCTGACCAACCTCGCCAGCGAACTGCTCATCCTGGGGCTCTTCCTTTGGCTGTCGGTGGCGCGTTACCGGAAGGTTTCAAGCAAGGGAAGGGCCTGATGGCCACCGGGCGCAAACCGCTATTGACCGTCCTCATGCCCGTCTACAACGGGGAAAAATTCCTGGAAAGGGCCCTGCGCAGCATCCTCTCCCAAACATTCCGGGGCTTCGAATTCCTCATCGTGGACGACGGCTCCACCGACGGATCCCCCAAGATTCTCGGGGCTTATGCCCGCAAGGACCGGCGCATCCGGACCCTGCGCAACCCCCGCAACCTGGGCCTGGTCCCTTCGCTCAACCGGGGCCTGAAGGCGGCCCGCTCGCCGGTGATCGCCCGGTTCGACAGCGACGATTTCAGCCGGCCCGAAAGGCTGGAGCGGCAGTTCCAATACCTGCGGCGCCACCCCGATTGCGTGGTACTGGGAAGCCAGGTGCGGTGGGTAAACCCGGAAGGGGCGGAAGTGATGAAATCCCGCTATCCCGTGGAAGACGGAGAGATCCGGAAGGCCTTTTTCCACTTTGGTTGCGTTCTCCAACACACCACCACGATGTACCGTAACCCCCAGGGCCTGGCCTACCGGGAGGCCGCTTATCCGGCGGAGGATTACGATTTTTTCCTCCGGATGATGGAGAGGGGGAAGGCCCATGTGGTGGACGAATTCCTGGTGGATATGACCCTGAACCCCCAGGGCATTTCCTCCCGCAACCGCATCCAGCAGGTCCTGGCGGTCCGGGAGGCGCGCCAGCTGCTGCTCCAAAGGATGCGGCATGGCCGGGAACTGGGGCCTCCCCGATCCTTCCGGCCGCCGGCCCCCCTGCGCTGGAGGATCGTCAACCGCCTTTTCCTGGAGAAATGGCGCAGGTCCAGCAAGCCGGTGAACTATTTTCTTTTATCCTTGATTTGCCTGTTGAGCCCCGCTTATTTCCTTCACAATTATTTTTCCAAGCGGTTCGCCCGGTACCTGCATCCCAGGGAATACCAAAGGTTCATGGCCTTGGCCCCGGCTTCAAAACCGCACCATCCGGTTGGCAAACACTCCAAAACCCTCGCCCTTTGAGGGAGAGGGTAGGGTGAGGGGTAATTTAAACAAGGTTTGCTAATTTGGATAATTTCAGAACAAAAAAGCCCCTGCCAAAGGCAGAGGCTTTTTTTATTTCAGTTGAGATTGAAACTATTTGACCGCAGAAGCGGGCTCATTAAGAGTGGCGGAATTTTGGTTCAACAGGACGTTCAACTTGGCCTGCTGGGCCGTCGTTAAGTTGTTGCTTCCGTTCTGCTGGAAGAAAGCTATTTCTTGTTGGCGGGCGGATGCCAGAGAGGTCCTCAAGGCGGCGGCCTGGTCGTTGGTCAGTTTGCCGGACTTAAGCCCCGCCTGGATCAGCATCAATTGATTTTTCAAACGGGTGTTGAATTGGTGAACCAAGGGGGTGGCGCTTTGAACCGTAGAAGAAGGGGCGGCTTCGAGGGGAAAGCTTGAAGCCAAGGAAACGGCCAAAACCATGGAAAAAGCTGACAACCTCATAAGAACCTCCCAAGTTTTATCGAACATTACACTATCACCACTATCTTTTAAAAACCACGGTTCATTAACGCCAAATTTTCTAGGCATAACCTGAAACGCAGAATAGGATGGTCGGGCGAAGGACAACGATTGGTCAAAAGAAACATAGGAAGAAGCTAGTGGAGGATGAAATGGCGCGAGAGAACAAAAAACGTTTTGGATTGGGATGGGGAAAAAGTGGAAAGTGGAGGTTTGACTTCTCATTTTGTTTTTTGTTTTTCATCGCATCTTTTCTTGCTATTTTTCCATCGATTATATTCGCCCAATCGGACGCACCAATTAGTTTCACCAAAGAAGAAATTGCATTTTTCAAATGGGGAACAAGTGAAACAGAGGTGAAATTGAGCACAGGTGGTATTAGTCAAAGAGCGAAAAAAAATTCGAAGCCGGAAAAAACGGTTTTGAACCAATATAGATGGGCGAATACTTTCAGAATGGACGGCAATGACAACCTATATTTCAACGGTGGAAATGGATTTATCTTTGTCGTTTCGCCGGATGGGAACTCGATCAAAACAATCAGTATTGAAAAGACTGGTGGTTTTTCTACGGTGGACGAAATGGGCAATGTGTATTCATTTTTTCACAAAAAGGGGGAACCGCTTGGTTTTATTCTCACAAGGCCAGATGGAACACAAGAAAATTACGCGGATTTCGATCTTGGACACGTAGAAAACGGCATTGCATATGAAAAAAAAGAAAAAGGTGACAGGGCTGTAACGATATTTAATAACAATAATACGCCTGAGAAAAAACCGCCGCTTCTATTTCCGAAGTTAACTTCAAACCAAACGGAAGCCGACTTTGAAAAAGATTTTGTGACTGGAACTTTTACTTTTGACACCGCAAAAATCAATAAACATTTAGAGAAAATAAATAAAAGAATTGATAATGAAAAAGTCCAAATAAAACTCGGATTTAATAACGATCAAAACTTCATGGGAGTTGATGATGATGAAAATTTTTATTTTAAAATCTGCACTCATGAATCAACAGCAATTTATACACCTTGTAAAGCCGCTTATGTGGCCATTTATTCCTCAAGAAGCCTAAAGCTGGCCGAAGTTCCAATCGAGAAAAATTATTTCGATGGTCAATGCGGCCCCACTGATATCGATATTCATGGAAACATTTTTGAAATGGTGGCATTTCAAGACGGGATACATATTTATAAATGGGCCAAAAATTAAAAACTTTACTTATCCTGTTTTTGGGCTGGGGTATATTTTCGATCGCTGATGCCCAATCAATCCCATTGCCTCCCGGAACTATTGCGGTTGACGTTGTAGATAGTGCGAGTGTTTCTGCCAATTCGGCTGGGCATATTCCAATTATCGATCTATTGAATGAGAGCGTGTCTGTTGAAGGAATTTCTCTCATCTATCCTTCGGAACCTGTCTCTGATCTTTATGATGAATTAATAAGCAACCCAAGTAGTGAACCTGAAATTTTCGTTCAAATGCCTTTTGAAACTTACATTCAAGGGGTTGTTAGAACCGAGTTAGATTCAGCACTTACAGAAGCTTCCAAAGCCGAGGCGGTCGCCGCTAGGTGTTTTGCTGCCGGCGAGCAAATCCCTTATGGTTTTTCTCGTGTCAAATGACAGCCTGACCCCTTTGTTCAAGAGCCTCCCAAAATTTATCGGGCATTACAGTATCACCAGTATCTTTTAAAAACCACGGTTCATTAACGCCAAATTTTCTAGGCATAACCTGAAACGCAGGATAGGATGGTCGGGCAACGAGACAAGGATTGGTCAAAAAGTGGGGGAAGCAAGGGGAGGATGGGATGAGACAAGAGAACAACACCCGTTTCGGATGCGGATTGTGGAAAAGTAGAAAGAGCTGGGTTGACTTCTCTTTTTGCTTTTTGCTTTTCATCGCATCTTTCCTCACCTTCTCCCCACCGGTCATATTTGCCCAATCGGATGCACCGATTAGCTTCACCAAAAAGGAAGTTGGTTTTTTCAAATGGGGTGCTGGAGAAAACGAAGTAAAGCTGAGTAAGATTCAAGAGCGTCATGCGAAGGTTGAAAAAGGAACGAACAAAGAGGTTGAGACGGTAGAGACAACGTCAATTAGCTGGCCGAGATATTTAAGAATCGATGGCAACGGAAATATCTATTTTTGGGGACAGACAAATCAAATTTACGTTCTTTCATCCAACGGGGCGGTAAAAAAAATTGACGGCGAAAATGTAGGCGGCTTATGGCAGGTTGATGGCGATGGATCCATTTATGCCCCCTATCACAGGAAGGATAGTTCGGTTGGTTTTTTCCTCATAAAGCCTGATGGGACCCAAGTTGACTATAAAAATTTCAATCTTGGGCATGAGGAAAATGGCGTTGTTTATGATGTCAACGACCAAGCTATGACTATAAGAGACAATGGTGATAAACCGGAAAAACTTCCTCCGAAATTGTTTTCCCGGCCCAAATCCAGATTCAAACCCGCAAAACTTGATTTTGGTAGAACGGGCTTCAATTCTTTTATTATTTATTCGAAAAAAATCAATGAACATTTAAAGAAAATAGGCGGTCATATTGATCGAGATAAAATTCAAATAAAAATTGAAGGCGATAAAGGTTTAGGGTGGACCGATCTAATCGGTATTGATGACAGCGGCAATTCTTATTTTTTGTGCAAATATTTTTCTGGAAATTTTTATGAAGACCCATTTAACAAAGCCTCGGTAATGCTTTATACCCCTGCTGGTCAAAAACTTGTTGAAATCCCTGTTGATTTAGATGTTTTTGACAAACGGATTGACGGTAACGAATTGGCGATCGACATTCATGGAAATATTTTTCAAATGTGGGCATCTGAAGAAGGGCTGCATATTTTCCAATGGATCAAAAACTAAGATTTTATTTTCTTCTGTTTTTTGTTTTGTCCGTGACTTCGGTTGCTTTTTCCCAAGCGAACTCATCGCCTTTTTCTTTGCCCACATCTATCACAGTAGGTGTTGTAGACCCCGCCAACTTTAAATTTAATACCGATACAAATTCTTATCCGGTTTCTGACCTTATCAAAAACACATATGGGAACAGCTCCGGCGTTTCACTTATTTATCCAGACATGGATGTTCTTGTGACTCAAATGCAGGCTCTTACAATTAACGGAGCGCCGTCTCCAGGGGGGCCGCCTGTTACAGTGATTCTACAGATGCCCTTTGAAACCTATGTTAAAGGCGTAGTGCGGGCTGAGACTTTTCCCACTTGGAATCAATTAGAGGTCTTCAAAACTGAGGCGGTGGCGGCTAGGTCATACGCAGTCGGATTCGCCGTTCCATACAAAGCGGAAGTGCCTGTCACTGCGACTAGCGGACAGGTATATAACTATGACACCATCGGAAATACTGACGACCAAGTTTTTATTTCTTATGTGCCATCGCTTGCTGGCTGGGATGGCGACGACGAAGGCAACGATGGGATCGCGGGACAAGCGACTACTTTAACCGCTGGCCAGGCCATTTACTCTTTCGACCGCACTAACAGCGGAATTTCTGAAAGCGGGGCTGTAACTGGCTCGGATCAAGTAATTATTGCGGGATATGGAAATGGCTTTGATGGTAACTCGAACGATGAGATTTTTTATAACGCAGATCCAAGCAAATGGAATTTCCCTGCATATTTAAAACGTCGCGATACCGATGATGTCGGCCAGGGCATTGTAACTGTAGGTGGTTTAGGCTTAAGCCAAGACGGAGCAAATAATCTGGCCCAATCCACGCCGGGCTGGAACTATCAGGGAATACTCAATTATTACTACGCAGTGAATCCGCCTGTGGTGCGAGCTGTTGATGTTTTCCAGGATGACAGTTCCTCGGACCAAAATTTGAGATATTCATTCCAGTGGGACGATTCACCGGCGGAAGGCGCAATGGTAAAAACCATTCAACACATCGTTTTCAGTGACCAGCCGGATTCCCGAACTCCTATCACTGTTCTTGATGAAACTTTAAATGCCGGTACGACAGCAGTTATTGATATTTTTACGAATGAATCCATAGACACTCGACAGAATTTACAGGTGGTAGTGGGTAACGGGTTAAGCGCAGTTACGGCTAGTGGGGCTTGGGAAGCTTTTTCGAGAGATGAATTACCCGACTGGGAAGGCTCCTTTATTGTTCCAAGTGGACTTGCCACCTGTCCCATCAGCATCACAGGGCAAGGAGTCAGCATTTACATAGCCCCGACACCTTCGAGTTCTGCCAACCCCGCCATCGCCTCCGCAGTGACACTCGATGCCAATCCTGCCATGCCCGCGACATTGTCCTTATCATCCGGCCCTTCTACTTGGTACAACTACACGCCGGGATGGGACGGTCACTATGCCATTTCCATTGTCGGGCCATCCCCAACCCCGACGTTAACGCCAACCTCAACGATCACCGATACTCCAACCATCACTCCAACCCCAACCTGTTCAAACGGCTGGTGTTTCGCGGGACCCACGCCACCTGTTGGCAATGGTGATCCTTTCGTATTGGGTTACCATGATAAGGTTTATGTTTTTTCGGCAGAGGGATACCACTTGGGAGAGGACAACGACGTTAGTATCAAGTCTTCTAGTGACGGGGCCAATTGGTCTCTAGTGACGTCATTTCCAGGTTTTTACGGCACAAACTCAGTAACTTTTGGGGGAACCATAGTTACCGCCGAGATTGATGATGTTTTTCTTTTCAATGACAAGATGTGGGTTTTCCTTGATAAGGGCGATACGCAAGGCGGTTTTTGGTACGAGTTGTGGAATTCAATCGATGGATCAGCTTGGGCCAATACTGCGTTTGATCTTAACAGTTCCGCGAATAATGATTTGGGCCAAGTGGCGGTCAACGGTTTTGGCTTCAATGTGATGTTGGCAGGAGGCGCATTTGGGGGTGGAAACAGGGTTTTGCTGTTCCCCAACGGAGCGAATCTGCCTGGTTCCCTCACGGTCGCCCCTTGGCCCGCGCGGGTGGGGGCGAACCTCTATCCATTCAACAATCAAATGTTCATCATGGGGGGGAACGCATTTAACGGGTCATTCAACGGAGGAACCCAGCTCACGGATATATGGGCAACCTCAAACGGCACCAGTTGGACGGAAGCCGCCACGACCATGCCCGGCGCGGATGTCATCGCTTCCGGCCAACCTTTGTTCACGGAACCACCGGTCACCTACAACAACACCGAGTGGATGATGACCGGCGCCATTGTTCCATTGGATGATTGCGACAATTGCGGTGTCGCTAACCCCTCGATTTGGAATTCAATGGATGGGGCCAATTGGAGCAAGGTCAATTCGGACGCTCCCGATGTAGGCCCCCTGGCCGCCACGACGACGACCCTTTGGCTTATCGGCGCCGACGGCGTTTGGTATTTCACCCAACCTTTGAGCCCCACCTATACGCCGACTTCGACTTTCACCTTCACCCCCACGCCCACCCTTACCCCGACATCCACCAACACCAATACTCCGACCTTTACGCCTTCCTTTACCAACACCCCCACCGCCCTGCCCACCGCCCAAGCCACCGTGGGGACTAACGGAGTGGATGTCTCGTTGCCAAACGGAACCGGCGTGGAAATTGGCCCGAATGTCCTGGACCAGGGGACAACGGTGACGGTTAGCGAATTTAGCCCCTCGGCCGCGACGCCACCAGGCGGCTATTCGGTTTTAGGGAACCTTTACACTTTCAATGCGATGGGGCCGGGCGGCCCCATCAGTAATTTCGGGAGCAGTACGGTAACGCTTGTTTTCCCCTACGACCCAAGCCAGATACCTTCAGGCGAGACGGCCAATCAGTTGCAGGTGGAATACTACGATGGGACGAATTGGAACACTGTTCCCGCGACAGTAGACACGTCGAACCACCTCCTGACCGCGGTTGTTAACCATTTTTCGCTATGGGGACTACTCGTCAACAACTTCACGCCCACGTCCTCCCCAACGAATACGCCTTCTTTTACCTCCACAAATACGGTCACCTCCTCGGCCACCGATACCCCCACTTCCACGGCTACTTCCACGCCCAGCCTGACAGCGACCTTAACCCCGACTTCCACCCCGACGGATACGCCTTCACCAACGCCCACGAATAGCCCGACTTATACTTCTACTTCTACGACCACGAATACTCCAACGTCTACCGCCACCTTCACGCCCAGCCCCACGGCGACGTATACGACGACGAGTACGCCTACTCCAACACCCACCTTTACCGCCACGGCTTCACCCTCATCAACGCCTACTTTGACCGCCACCCTCACGCCCACGGCCACCATCACCCAAACCTTCACCAAAACTCCCACCTCAACCAAGACCGGTACACCCACTAAGACCGCGACCTCCACCAAGACCAGCACGCCCACCAAGACACCCACCTCAACTCCCACCAGCACCTTTACGCCCTCCAACGACCTGTATTCGGAATGGACCCGGGCTTCGAAAGACACCAATTTCGGACAGAGGGTGAATTACGGGGCCGTGACCCTTGGCGGAAAAATGTGGATGATCGGCGGCTACAATTACGATTTCAACGCCAACCAGTTCGAGGACACCAACGACGTCTGGTATTCCACCAACGGAACGAGTTGGACCGAAGCAACGGCCTCAGCCGCCTTTTCGGCCCGCGACAGCATGGGGGCGGTGGCCTTCAACAGCAAGCTTTGGGTGATCGGGGGCGGGAATGAAGTCAATTATTCGGCCTCCAACGATGTCTGGTCCTCCTCGGACGGTGTCACCTGGACCCAGACCTCCGGTACCATGCCCTGGACCGCCCGCAGCGGCCAAGGCTGTGTGGTTTTCAACAACAAGATCTGGATCATCGGCGGCTATGACAGCAGCGAGACCGCCCTGGGGGACGTCTGGAGTTCTTCCGACGGGGCGAGTTGGACCGAGGCGACGGCTACCGCACCCTTCGCCGCCCGCGCCTATCCCGGATGTGCCGTGTTCAACGGCAAAATTTGGGTCCTCGGGGGGGAAGACGGCTTCGGTACTACCTTCAACGATGTTTGGAGCTCCAGCGACGGGGTGAACTGGACGCAGTCCACCACCCCCTATTGGCCGGCTCGGACCCAGATGGCCTGCCTGTCCTATAACGGCCAATTGGTCGTCGCCGGGGGCTGGGCCCAGTCGAACTCGGACTATACCTACTACAACGACGTCTACCATTCACCGGACGGGACGAATTGGACGGTTTCCACCTATGCCGCGCCCTTCGGCGTGCGCAGCGCCATCACCGGGCTGGTCTTTAACAACCAGGTATGGATATTCGACGGATGGAACGACCAACAAACCTTCAACGACGATTGGTACGCCCCCCCGACCCCACCGCCCACCTTGACCCCGACCCCCACGCCGCCGCCGGGAAGCGCCCGTCCGTTGCGGGTTACTTCGGAACTTTTCTCGTCCACGGCTACGATTACGGCCACACCCACCGTCACCCCCAGTCCGTCGTCCGTGCCGCGGGATGGGACATTCCAAGTTGTGGCCGTTCCCAACCTCTCCGCGGGCGGGCAGCCCGTCCGTTTCCTGGTGAACCTGGACCAGCCGGGCTCCATCCAAGTGAAACTCTTCTCCTTGAGCGGGGAACAGGTTTACAGCACCCAAATCGAGGGAAGCCAGGGGTTGAATACGTTGCTGTGGAACCTTCAAAACAACAACGGTTCGGCCGCCGCCAGCGGGCTCTATGTCTATGTCCTGCAAATCGGGGAAGGCTCCGCCCAGGAGATTCGGACCGGCAAGGTTATCCTCCTTCATTGAGCCTCATAGGCTAAATTCATTCCGGAACACATGGGGTACTCACCCCACCTCCCATTTAGCATATTCTTTTTAAAAAGATGGAACACCCCCGGCTAGGCGGTGAACTATATACTGTCCGCCTTGATTTACCCGAAGAGGCCCCTCAAATGAAAAAGAAACCGACCAGCAACGCCAGGAAGCCTCTCTTCTCCGTCATCGTGCCGGTCTACAACAAGAAGGACTACCTGAAACGGTCCTTGGGGTCGGTCCTGGGCCAGAGCTTCCGTGATTTCGAACTCATCGTGGTGGACGACGGCTCCAAGGATAGGAGCCCCGCGGCCGTCAAGGCCTTCAAGGACCGGCGCATCCAGCTGATCGTGCAGAAAAACGCCGGGGTTTCGGCGGCCCGCAACCGGGGCGTCGCGGCCGCCCGCGGGCAATACATTACTTTCCTGGATTCGGACGATGATTGGGACAAGGGATACCTGGAGGCCCTGAAGGGGCTGATCGAAGAATTCCCGGGCGCGGGCCTTTACGGCACCAATTACCGGGTAGACAACGGCGTGACCCGGGTGGACAACCCCATCCCCCTGCCCCCGGGCTGGAGGGGCAGGATGAAGGATTATTACGAGCTCAGCTACCACGGCCGTCCCCCCTTTTCCACCAATTCGGTCTGCCTGCCCTCGGCCCTGGCCAAATCCATCCCCTTTCCCACCGGCATCAAGGCGGGGGAGGACCTGCTGGTCTGGTTCAAGGCCTCCCTCGGGCGCGAGACGGTTTTTTGGAACAAGCCCTTCGGCACCTATTACGTGGCCGTGAGCGACAATACCCACGCCACTTATTTCGGGTCCCAGTACCACCTGGACTGGCTGGAGGTGGGCGAACAAGTCAGGAAAGACGGGTTCCTCAACCCGGCGGCCCGCAAATACGTGGTCTGGGCCACCCTGATCCAAATCCGAAAAATGATCGCCAACGGTTACCGGGCCGAAGCCCTGGCGAAATGGGCCCGCTGTCCCAAGACCCTTTTTCCGCTCTACCAGGCGGCCCTGCTGGCGGCCCTGGCCCTTCCGGCGAAAGCCCCCCAGAAATTACGGGGGCTGTTGCGACGCCCCAAAACGGGGAAAACATCCTCATGAAGAAAAAACAACCCTTTTTCTCCATCCTCCTGCCCCTGCGGGCCCCCCGGGCCCGGCTTCAAAAATCAATCGATTCGGTTTTGGCCCAGAGGGAAGGGGATTGGGAATTGATCGCCGTGGAGGAAGGGAAAAACCGGGAGCTGCGGCTCCCGAAGGACAAGCGCATCCGGCGGGTTTCTTCCAAGGGCAGCGGCCTTTCGGCCGCCCGCAATACGGGTGTGGCATCCGCCCAGGGGAAATACGTCGCCTTCCTGGATAGCGGCGACGAATGGGAAGCTTCCTATCTTTCCATCCTGAAACAACTGATCCGGGATTTTCCGGGGGCGGGGCTTTACGGCACCAACTATTGGATCGACGATGGAAAGGAAAAATGGGTGAATCCCCTAAGGCTCCCGGCGGGTTGGCGGGGCCGCAAGCGATATTTTTTCGACTGGATGTATTACGGCCGCCCCCCTTTTTGCGCCAGTTCGGTGGTCCTGCCCTTAAGTGCCGCCCGCCAGAACCCCTTCGTGGACAACCTCAAGGCGGGGGAGGACATTCTTGTCTGGTTCCAGGTGGCCCTGAGGCACGAGACGGCCTATTTGAAGGAACCTCATTCGACCTATTTCCTGGGCAAACCCGAGGGGAAGGGCGTCTACTTCGGGCCCATGAACCATTTCGACTGGCTGGCCATGGGCCAAAGGCTCAAAAAGGCGGGTCAACTGTCATCGGAGGCTGAAAAATTCACCGTTTGGGCCACACTCTTGCAAATCCGCAAGATGATCGCCAACGGTTGGCGGGAACAGGCCTTCCGGCTCCTGGACAGATGCCCCAAGACCCGGTTTCCGCTCTATACGGCCTATCTCCTGGGACTCGCCTTTTTCCCCCAATCCCTTTGGAAAATGCTACAGCCCGGCGTAAAATCCGCCCGGTGGTTCTTGACCGGCGGATTTTTTTCAAAAGGTTAACGGCTTTTCACCACAGAGTACACAGAGGTCACAGAGTAAAATCATTTGTTTAAACCAACAAATTTCTTGTCCTACTCTGTGTACTCCGTGAACTCTGTGGTTCAATTTGTTTTGGCTGGAGATTAAATAAAAAATGATTTCCTTAAGACGGGTCGGATCGGCCCTGATCCTGCTCCTGGGTCTCAACATCTTCGTCGACACTTTCTTTTCCTTTGAGCGCGGCAACTTCACGGTCCGCCTGGTGCCCTATGCCTTCAAGAGCCTGCAGGTAGCCCTGATGCTGGTGGTAATCCTTTATTTCCTGGGCCAAAGGGTCAGGGCCGTGAGGATCGACCCCTTCTTCTGGCTCCTGTTCCTCCTGATCGGCGACATGACCGTTTCAATCTTGTATGCCGACGACGTCGTGAACCCCACGGACCTGGCCCGGATGATCTTCTGGGTCCTGGCCGGCCTGTCCGTTTATTTCCTAAGGCAGGCCGATTGCCTGGATGAGGCGCTGCTCTACCGGATGGTCCTTTTCAACTTCGGCTGGGTCTGCTTCCGCATCCTGGCCTACAAGCTGCTGGGGCTTTGGGTCGGCGCCCACGTCATGGATTCGGAAGGCAATGGTTTCGACAACGACGGGGTCATCAACAACCTGGGCTACAGCCTGGTCTGGCTGGTACCCCTGTACCTGACCTTCGAGTCCAAATACCGTTTTCCCGTGGTGCTGACGGTTTTCTTTGCCATGGTGGCGGCCTTCAAGCGGGGAGCCCTCATGGGCCTGATCCTGGGCTTCCTGGCCTATTACGTTTTGGACCGCCGCGTGCCCCGAGAGGGCAAAAGCCGACTGGCCTGGGACCTTTTCCGGGCCTGCCTGGTCCTGGCGATGGCCGGGGGGGCCTTCCTGCTTTTCAAGGACCATATCCTGGCCCGGATGGACGACATTGGGGGGGACAAGTCCCTGGGCTCGGGGCGCGGGATCTTCTACCAGATCGTGCTTGACCACTGGGAGGGCTTCGTCGGGATCAAGAAGTTCATCGGTGCGGGTTTTTTCCAGGTCATGCCCATGCTGGGGCTCTATTACGAGAACGCCATCCCCGCCCACAGCGACTGGCTGGAAACCCTTTACGACCAGGGCATCCTGGGCGTCTCGATCCTCGCCTGCATCCACCTTTGGCTGGTGGCCCGCCTCCTCCGGGCCATCCGGAGCCGCGCCTCCTGGGGCCCCCAGTTCGCCTATTCCTATGCCATTTTTTTCCTATCGAGCGTCTATTCCATCACCCTCTACTCCTTCGACACGGCTTGGTTCGGGATTTCCCTGGGTTACTACCTGGGGACGGAGGTGTTGGAAAAAAGGCGGCAGAGGGAAGCCGCCTGGGCTGGGGATGAGGAAATCCCCCTGGCCGATCCCAGTCTCGCCCCCCGGATCCCATGACCTTTATCCCCAGGAACATCCTGATCTTTGAAGCCTACACGGACGCCAATATCGGCTCCGGCGCGCTGGTGGAAAATACGGTGAAGCTCCTCAAGGCCAAATACCCGGGTTGCAGAATCCGCATCATGGCCCATTACCCGGAGGCTTTCCATTACGAGGGCGTGGAGTCCGTGCCCGACGCTTATGATTTCCCCTACCGGAAGCCGCGGTGGGTCCAGGTGCTTTGGCTCTCCAAGACCCTTCTCTGGCTTACCCTGGCCTTCCTCCAGGCCTTTTTCCTGAAGTCCGCGCCCTTTCCCCTTTTCCGGGAAAAGGTCCGGCACTTCCAATGGGCGGACCTGGCGGTCAGCGTGGGTGCCGAACGGCTCAACGACAAGTTCGTCAGCAGCCTCTTCTTTTCGGCCTTGAACCTGAGGCTGCTTAAGGCCCTGGGGAAAAGGGTGGTTTTTTTCCCCTCGACGGTCGGGCCTTTCCTGCACGCACCCACCCGCGCCCTGGCTGCCGGGGCACTGAGGCGACTTAACCTGGTCTATACTCGGGACCGGCAATCCACAAAAGCCTGCCTGGAGGAACTGAAATTGGACCCGGAAAGGGTCATTGAGACCTCAGATGTCGCCGTATGCCAGGCCCAGGAGAAGCCTGAGAAGTCTTGGGCCCTTTTGTCCTCCTTCCGGGGAAGGACCCTGGCCCCCGATACGCCCCTCGTAGGGATCAGCGCCTTGAAATGGACCTACCGCGCCAGCAAAGCAACCCCTTTCAGCAACTACCCGTCCTACCTCCAGGAAACGGCGAAACTGGCGGATCAGTTGGTGGAGCGGCACGGGATCCAGATCGCTTTCTTCCCCACCAATTACCCTGTCCACGGCTGCAGGGAAGACGATGTGGAGGTTTGCCGGGAAGTGATGGAAAAGATGAAACACCCGGAGGCGGCTTTCATCATCGACCGGTTGACGCCCCCCGGCGAGTTCAAGGGGCTGCTCTCCTGCATGCGGGTTAACATCGTCACGCGCATGCATGCTTGCATTCTTTCCACGGGGGCTGGCATCCCCACCCTTTCGATCAACTATCTTTTCAAGCTGAAGGAATACATGGAATCCCTCGGCCTGGCCGAATTCGCGGTGGACATCGATGAATTCCACGCCGAGGCCTTGCTGCCCGCCTTCGAGAAGATGTGGAACGACAGGGACCATTGGGCCGGGGTCATCCGCAAGGCCATCGACGGCAAGAAAGAATCCCTGGACCAGGCCCTTCAAAAGATGGATTTATTCCTGTCCTAAAGTCCACAAAATGATTCCCGCGGGGCCTTTAAGCCGTAACTTCATAAGCCCTTAATCCCGATATAACCCCGAAATCACCGCAAATGATTTGATTCCCGGCACCGTTCCGGTTAAAACAAGGCACTTTAAGAGCGTTGAAAAACCCATCCGCGGTGGGCTTTTCAACGGCACCTTCAAGGTAACCCCACGATTTCCTGCGGAAATCTTTGGGGTCGAGACTGTTGCATGGTAGCTTTTTGTCCCTGGAATAAGATTCCAAGGCTTTCCAACAGTCTCACCCTTTTACCGCTGGATTCCGCCCTTTGAGTTTTAGAAAGCGCCCAATGAAGATCGCCCATATCATCCTAAAAACAATGCCCTACGGTGGCGGCATCGAGAAGTACATTGAGGAGATCGGGCCCCGCCTTGTGCAAAAGGGCCACGAAGTGGTGGTTTACACCATGCGCCATTACGGCACTCCTCCGGCCGACTACAAGGGCATGCGTATCAAGACCCTCGCCGCCCTGCCCACCAAGGCGGGGGAAAAGATCACCTCGTCTTTCCTGGCTACCCTGGACGTCTGCTTCAAAGAAAAACCGGATGTGGGTCACTTCCATTCCTTCACCCAGCAGACCACCTTTCTCCCGCGTTGGTTCGGTATCCCGGTGTTGGTCCAAGGCCACGGATTGGAATGGAAGAGGTCCCGATGGAGCCCGTCGGGGAAGGCCTTCCTAAAAATGAGCGAGTGGATCATGGTGCATTCGGCTGACACCCTAAGCGTTGTCTCCCGGGTGCAACAGGCCTACTTGAAGGAAAAGTACGGGAAGGACAGCGTCTATATCCCCACCGGCATCAATCCCCCCAAACGGGAAGATCCTTCCGAAATCACCCGCTCGTGGGGCTTGAAGGGAAGGGACTATTTCCTTTCAGCGGGAAGGCTGGTGCCGGAAAAAGGGCTCCACACCTTGATCGAAGCCTACCAGGCCTTGAAGCCCCAAGGCCTTAAACTGGTCATTGCGGGCGATGCAGGGCACGAAAAGAAGTATTTCGAACGGCTCCAGGCCCTGGCCGCGGGCAATCCCGACATCCTTTTCACGGGCTACGTCACCGGCAAGCCCTACGCCGAGCTCATGTCCAACGCCTATGCCTTCCTCCTGCCTTCGGAGTTGGAAGGCCTGCCCACGGTGCTGTTGGAAGCCATGAGCTACGGCAATTGCTGCCTGGCCAGCGACATCGCGGAAAACCTGGAAGCCCTGGGCGGGCGGGGAAGGACCTTCAAGGTGGGGGATGCGCAGGACCTGGCGGTCCAGATGGAGGAACTGGCAAGCAACCCGCCGGAGACGGACCGGCTGAGGACCCTGGCGCCCCAGGGCCTTTTGGAATCGTTCCATTGGGATAAAATCGCCGGGCAGTTCCACCAGCTTTACCTGGACATGGCCAAGGGAAGGAAAAAGGCGTCATGAGGATCCTTTACGCCAACAAATACTACTACCTGAAGGGCGGCTGCGAGCGGGTGCTCTTCACCGAGATGGAACTGATGAAGGCGCGCGGCCACGAGGTGGCCGTCTTCGCCTCGCGGCACCCCCAAAACCAACCCTCCCCCTTCGCCGGCCATTTCGTGGAAGAGGAGAACTATTTCAACGCCCCCCTGCTGCACAAGGCCAAGGCCGCGGTCAAGATCGTCTATTCCCTGGAGGCCCTGCGCAAGTTCGGCGAGGTGATCGACGCCTTCAAGCCCGACCTCATCCACGCCCACAACGTCTACGCCCAGCTTTCCTCGGCGGTCCTGGACGCGGCCAAGAAAAGGGGCGTGCCCGCGGTGCTGACGGCCCACGACTACAAGCTGGTCTGTCCCTCCTACATGATGCTGGACCACGGCAAGATCTGCGAGAAATGCATCGACGGCAACTACCTGCACTGCTTCCTGACCAGTTGCCACAAAGAAGACCGGATGGCCTCGGCCGTTTACACGGCCGAGAGCTATTTCAACGCCTGGCTGGGGAAATACGATTCGGTCAAAAAATTCGTCTGCCCCAGCGCCTTCATCCAGTCCAAGCTTGCCCACCGCTTCCCGCAGAACCAATTGACCGTCCTGAACAACCCGGCGGACTTGACAGCCTATCGCCCGCAATTCCAGGACGGCGGTTATTACCTTTTCACGGGCCGCTTGTCGAAGGAAAAGGGCGTCTTCACCCTGATTACGGCCTTCAAGGACCTGGGCCTCCCGCTCAAGATCGCGGGTACGGGCCCCCTGGAAGCCGAGTGCCGGAAGATGGCGGAAGGGGCTTCCAACATCCAACTGGTGGGATACCAGACCGGCAAGGACCTGGAAGCCCTCTACCAGGGCGCCCGGGCCTGCGTGGTGCCGTCCGAATGGTACGAGAACGCGCCCCTGGCGGTCATCGAGCCCCTGGGCTACGCCAAGCCGGTCATCGCAGCCCGGATCGGGGGCATCCCCGAACTGATGCGGGACGGGGAAAGCGGCTTCCTTTTCACCCCCTTTGACGCGGAGGATTTGAAAGCCAAGGTGAAGCGGATGCAGGCCCTTTCCAAGGACGATTATTCCGTCCTTTGCCGGAAGGCCAGGGAATGGGCCCTGGCGGAATTTTCCCTGGAGCGGCACTATGAGGGGCTGCTGAAGATCTACCAGGAAGCCCTGGG
>Ga0070734_10001446_pt1 | contig 34546 bp, 27 predicted proteins | sample Coa_R1_8_FD_66444 | JGI IMG/M metagenome (GOLD analysis project Ga0070734, IMG submission 66444) | Surface soil microbial communities from Centralia Pennsylvania, which are recovering from an underground coalmine fire - Coalmine... | ecosystem: Environmental > Terrestrial > Soil > Unclassified ...
AAATTTATGGACGTTCAGGATGAAATCCGCGAAAAACCGGACGCGAAACCGCTCAAGGTTTTTTTGCAAGATATCCGCTTTGAAAATGCGGGGTTCTCCTATGAGTCCGAAGACGTGGTGGCCCGCGAAATTCTCCGCGATATCAATCTTGAAGTCCGCGCCGGAGAAATTCTGGCCATTGTAGGCTCAAGCGGCGCGGGCAAGAGCACGCTGGTCAATCTAATCCCTCGTTTCTTTGATGTAACGCAGGGGCGCATTTCCATTGATGGCATGGACGTCCGTGACGCCACGCTGAACTCATTACGTTCGCTTATCGGGGTGGTTACTCAAGAGACCGTGCTCTTCAACGACACCTTGCGCAACAATATAGCGTACGGTCAGCCCCGCGTTTCCCAGCACCAGGTCGAAGCTGCGGCGAAAGCTGCGCTGGCCCATGACTTTATTATGGAGTTGCCCGCAGGCTACGATACGGTCATTGGAGAACGCGGTGTGCGACTCTCCGGCGGCGAGCGTCAGCGCATCGCGATTGCCCGCGCGCTCCTGAAAAACGCACCCATCCTGATTCTCGATGAGGCCACCTCCGCGCTCGATAGTGAATCGGAATCATTGGTTCAATCGGCATTGCAGAATCTCATGAGCGGACGTACGGTGTTTGTGATTGCGCACCGCCTGTCCACTGTTCGCCGAGCCGATCGCATCGTTGTAATTGACGGAGGCCGCATCGCTGAAATAGGAACACACGATGAACTGATGGCCTCCTTTGGCACGTATCGTCGTTTGCATGATTTGCAATTTTCTACCAACGCAGGAGATGACGCTCGAGTGAGCGCAGCTACGGTGAGACAATAAAATTATGCCCATCCGCTCCATGACGGGATTTGCCCAAGTCAAAGGACAGTTCGGCGCAGAAAACGGCGCTTCTTCTGCTGAATCCGGCTTCACACTTTCGCTGAAATCGGTCAATCATCGTTTTCTCGATTTGCACTTCCGGTTGCCCTCCAACGCCGATGGTCTTGAGATGAAGCTGCGCCGTCTGTTTAAAGAAAAATTAGCGCGCGGCCATGTGGAACTAGCCCTAAGCCACAATCGCGGGAGCAATACGAACTTTGCTTTGAACCGCGAACTAACGGGCGGATACGTAAAGGCCTTTCGCGCAGCTGCTGCGGAATTCGGATTGGCCTCCGAACCGGACTTGAATGCAATCCTGCGCCTTCCGGGAGCGTTGGATGGATCTGCCGAACCAGCCGATGATGCTTTGGAGGGGGCGATTTTAACCGGCGCTGAAGAAGCTCTGTCCCGGTTGAATCAGATGCGCGAGGAAGAAGGCGGCGGCATCGAGCGCGAATTGCGGGCCTTGATGAAGCACATCGCCGAATCCCGTGAAAGCGTCAGCAAGCTGCGCCAAAGCGTGCAGAAAGCCTATGCTGAGAAATTAAAAACACGTATGCAGGAATTGGTTGGCACGCAGGCCGACCCGGAGCGTGTTTTGCAGGAAGTTGCTCTTCTCGTGGACCGCAGCGACATTCAGGAAGAACTGGTTCGTCTGGAAAATCACGTGCAACATTTTTCAGGATTGCTCGACCAGGGCGGCGAAGTCGGTAAGAAGCTTGATTTTCTCTTGCAGGAAATGAATCGTGAGGCCAACACGCTGCTCTCAAAAACTTCCGGGCTTGCCGGCGACGCCCTCAAAATTACTGAAATGGGGCTGGCCATGAAATCTGACATTGAAAAAGCGCGCGAACAGGTGCAAAACGTCGAATGACGACTGTCTATATCATTTCGGCGCCGTCGGGTTCGGGCAAATCCACGCTGGTCAATGAGGTCCGCCAAATTGTTCCCGGCCTCGATTTCTCCGTTTCCTACACCACGCGCGAACATCGCGGCAGCGAGCAAAATGGCCGCGAATATTATTTCGTCTCGCGCCCGGAGTTCGAAGCGATGATCGCTGAAGATGAGTTTCTGGAATATGCCAGCGTCTTCGGAAACTACTACGGCACCGCGCGGCGCTTTCTGCGCGAGGCCGAACAGAATGGCCGCGATCTTTTGCTCGATATTGATGTGCAAGGCGCGGCGCAGATCAAAAGCAAACTTCCCGGCGCTGTCAGCATCTTCATTTTGCCGCCGGATCGCAAGACGTTGGAGAAAAGATTGCGAGGGCGAAGTTCGGATAGCGACCGTGTCATCGAAACCCGTTTGGCTACGGCCACCCGCGAGATTGAGAATTATGAGAAGTACGACTATATTTTAGTGAACGACCGCCTGGAGGAATCCGTGGAAACGTTGAAGGCGATTCTGCTCGTGGAACGCCAGCAGCGGACGGGAAGTTCCGAGGATGCCGCGATGTCGGCCAGAGTCGAGAGTTGCCGTTTACGCAATGTGCGGCAGCAGCTACAACCGATTCTAGCCTCGTTTCAGCCTGCGACGGCGCCAGGGGGGCGTTAGCCAGAGGGAGAATCGCCATGAAGCTGGTGGAAGGGTTCGACAGCAATTATCGTTACATCCTCGTAGCCGCAAGACGCGCCCGGCAGTTGCAGGGCGGGGCGCCTCCTGTGATTGAAACTCATTCCCGCAAACCCTGCCGCATCGCGCAGGATGAAATTCAGGCGGGCAAAGTGAAGTGGATCATTCCCGAAAACGGCGGCGCGCCGGTGGAAGTCGCCGGCGATGCGCTCGACCACGCGGTGGGTGAAGCTTAGAGCTTTGCCATCGTTTGAGTGCTGTTTTTCGCTTGCGTCCCCCGCGCTCGTGGAATCATCCAAACTACTATGAAGATCGCCCTCGGCGTCAGCGGCGGAATCGCAGCTTACAAAGCAGCCGAAGTCGTCCGTTTGCTGCGAGATCGCGGTATTCGCGTGCAGGTCGTCATGACTCGCGCGGCGCAGGAGTTTGTGAAGCCGCTTACTTTTGCCGCACTCTCCGGCGAAAAAGTCATCACCGATTTATTTGGGACCGAGGCCGAGCAGCCCAACATTGACGCTGCCGTCGAGCATATTGCTGTGGCCCAGGCGATTGACGCCCTTGTTGTCGTTCCCGCCACTGCTGACGTCATCGCGAAATTCGCCCAGGGCATCGCCAACGATTTCTTGAGCACGCTCTTTCTCGCAACCACTGCTCCGGTTGTGATTGCTCCGGCCATGAACGTTAATATGTGGAACAACGCAGCTACGCAGGCCAACCTAGCAATTCTGCGCAAACGTGGCGTGCACATCGTCGAACCGGGCACCGGATACCTCGCCTGCGGCATGACGGGCGCAGGCCGCCTTGCCGAAAATGAATCCATCGTTGCTGCCGTGATGGAAGCGCTGGGCGCGTCGCAAGAGCTTGCCGGAGAAACCGTTCTCATCACCGCCGGCCCCACGCGCGAAAAGATTGATCCCGTTCGTTATCTCACGAATCGCTCTAGCGGGAAAATGGGCTACGCTCTCGCCGAAGCTGCACTACGTCGCGGTGCGCGTGTGTTGCTCGTGAGCGGGCCAACTTCGATTACTGCTCCCGGCGCGGCTGAACTCACACGTGTTGAAACCGCCGAAGAAATGCGCAATGCCGTGATGAAGCTTCTGCCTGAAGCCACTATCGTCATCAAAACTGCTGCTGTTTCGGATTACCGGCCAAAATCCCAGGCATCCCAGAAAATCAAACGCGGCGGGGCGCTGGCCCTCGAACTCGAACCCACTTCCGACATCGTTGCTGAAATCGCCAAGCGCAAAAAATCACAGCTCGTCATCGGTTTCGCTGCCGAAACTGAAAACGTCCTCGAAAATGCCCGCAAGAAGCTGACCGCGAAATCGCTCGATGCCATCGTCGTCAACGATGTCTCGCGCGACGGCATCGGCTTCGACTCTGACCGCAACGCCGTTACCATCATTTCTCACGACAATATCGTGGACGTCCCCGAAACCAGCAAATGGGAAGTCGCCCAGCGCGTGCTGGATGAAGTCATACGACTGCGTAAACGTATTACCGTCAAGCACTAACCCCCACCCCTTGTCATTCCGAACATTTGGAGCCGCAACGCGCGAAGCGCAAAGGACGAAGATGCGCGAGGAATCTGCATTTCCTGAAAACTTTGTCATTTGGAGTGACGCGGGAGCGCTAATGACCGCGGATCGAGAAACCTCGTGTTTGTACCCGGCAAGAATAATTCCAAATTCACCTGCGATGCCCTTATGTGCATACCACAATGTACATCTATTTCCCAAAATGAGAAACGCTAATACGGGCGTTTAGAGGCTTGTCAGGCGCATGGAAGCGCCACGAAGCCCTCATGGCCATCTCAGCTCAAGATCGTTCGTCCACGGCCCTCCTAATCGCAAAAACGGCCTACTCGTAACGCCACTCGACCCCGCTTTTCCGACATTAAAAACCGCTAATACGAATAATCAATCACTTGCACCACAATTCAATAACTTAGGTGGAAACAGGCATGCCGTGTAAAATCTTCCCTGCTGTAAATCGAAACTTTCCGGAAATGATGATCGGCCAAACCCTCGCGCATTACCAGATCACTGCCTCCATCGGAGCCGGCGGCATGGGCGAGGTGTACCGCGCCACTGACACGAAGCTGGGGCGCAACGTCGCGCTGAAAGTTCTGCCGGCAGAAATGGCTGGCGACTCCGACAGGCTCGCGCGTTTTCAGCGTGAGGCGCGCGCCGTGGCCGCGCTTAATCATCCCAATGTGGTCACGGTCTATTCGGTTGAAGAATCGGGCAATGTTCATTTCATAACGATGGAATTGATCGAGGGGCAGCCGCTTGATCGTCTGATTTCAGCGAACGGCTTGCAAACCGACCGGATCATCGAAATCGCCAGTGCGATTGCCGAGGCGCTCGCCGCCGCCCACGAGAAGGGTATTGTTCATCGCGACCTGAAACCCGCAAATGTGATGGTTACGAACGATGGCCGGGTCAAAGTGCTGGATTTTGGATTGGCGAAAGATATCGGCGGAGAGAAAGCCAGCGACGCCACCATGACCTCGGCTGGCCATACGCAGGTAGGCGTCGTTATGGGAACTCCGGCGTACATGTCGCCGGAGCAGGTCTCGGGTCGCCCACTCGACCACCGCTCCGACATTTTCTCGTTGGGAGTGGTTCTGCATGAAATGGCCATCGGGCATCGTCCCTTCGAAGGCAGCTCGTCAGCGGAATTGATTTCGGCCATCTTGCGCGATACGCCGCCACCGGTTAGTGACACGCGCCCGGAATTGCCTTCCGATCTTTGTCGCGTAATCCGCCGGTGCCTCGAAAAAGATCCACGCCACCGGATGCAGACAGCGCGCGATGTCAGTAACGAGTTCCGTGATTTGGCGCGCTCGGTCACGCGTTCAACGACTGTCTCGGCCACAACATCAAGGACCAATACCGCGCCCGATTCCGGCAGCGCTCGTGCTGACGAAGGTTTCTGGGTGGCCGTATTGCCCTTCAAATCGACGAGCGCTGATTCTGACCTCGTGGCCATCGCCGATGGATTGACCGACGACATCATCACCAACATGTCTAAGTTTTCTTACTTGCGCGTCATCGCACGCAGCTCCACAGCGCGTTATGCGCAACAGGCCGTGGATGTGCGCACCGCGGCAAAAGAACTTGGCGCGCGTTACGTGATGGAAGGCGGCGTCCGCCGGGCCGGCTCAAAAGTCCGCATTGCCGTGCAGCTGATAGACGCCAGCTCAGGCACGGGCCTCTGGGCAGAAACGTATGACCGCAATTTCACCCCGGAATCCGCGCTCGATCTCCTTGATGATGTCGTTCCGCGCATTGTTGCCACTGTCGGCGACACGCAAGGCATTCTCGCGCACAGTATGTCGGAGATTCTCCGCAACCGCGAGCCGGAATCGCTAACTCCATACGAAGCGCTGCTACGCAGCTTCGGCTTCCATCAACATGTCAGCGCAGAGGAGCATCTCGCCGGGGTTGCTGCTCTGGAGCGCGCGGTGAAGCTGGCTCCGGAGCGTGCCGACTGCTGGGCATCCCTTTCCTGGCTTTACCGCGCCGAATACTCGCACGGATACAACCAGCGCCCCAATGCCATGGAACGTGCCCTTTCAGCCGCCCGTCGAGCCGTGAATCTTGCTCCGTCCAACCAATTAGCACATGCTGCATTGGCTTCGGCGCATTTCTTCCGTGGAGAACTCGGGGCGTTTCGCGCCGCCGCCGCTCGCTCGCTCGAACTGAACTCCATGGAAGGCTATACCACAGCCTTTTTAGCCATGGAGTTCGCTTTCTCCGGGGAGTGGGACCGTGGGTGCGCGTTGGCGGAGCGGGTGACGCAGTTGAATCCCAACCACCCGGGATGGTACTGGGTCCCCATGGTTCTGAACGCCTACCGCAAGGGAGATGGCAAGCGAGTATTAGAGTATGCGCTCAAAATCAATATGCCCGGCCTGTGGACGGTGCAAGTCGCGTTGGCAGTCGTCCATTGTCAGTTGGGGCAGATGGAAGAAGCGCGCACCGCCGTGCGCCATCTTCTCGCCCTACGGCCTGAATTCGCGATAAGGGCGCGAGAGGAACTAGGTACGTGGTGGCAACCCGACATGGTCGAGCGGATGCTCGGCGACCTCCGCAAGGCGGGGTTGGAAATTGCGGACAAGCCGGAAGCGAGGCAAGCCGGATAGTCCCGTTGTTTTGTTACTCTCGCTGTCAGGGAGTTCCCCCGTGTCTGCGGATTCGTGCAGGGGTGCTTTGCTTGAATAATTTTTCCACACGCCATTCCTGATAACCTGTCTCTTCATGCCGCGCGTACTCGATGAGAAAACCAAACAAGCCCTGAAAGAACGAATTCGCTACTACAACGAACTCGGCATTTACGATTTTTACAGGCAAGAAATTACCGAATTACTTCAACCTGAAAGCGCCGAAACTTCAATCTCTGAGCCCATGACCCCACGCGCGAAAGCCACACTCACCATCGCTCCCGAAGAAAGCGACATGTTCTCCAACCCCAAACCCGAAGCCAACATCGCCGATCCTGCCGCCGCGTTGCGCGTCATCCGCGAAGACATCGGCGACTGCACCCGTTGCCGGCTGAGCAAACAAGGCCGCAAGCAGATTGTGTTTGGTGTGGGCAATCCGAAGGCGGACTTGATGTTCATCGGCGAAGCGCCGGGCGCGGACGAAGACGAGCAGGGCGAACCGTTCGTGGGCCGTTCCGGGCAGTTGCTCACGAATATGATCAAAGCGATGGGCATCACCCGCGAGGATGTCTATATCGCCAACATCATCAAGTGCCGACCGCCGGGAAATCGTCAGCCCGAGCGCGACGAGTGTGAGACGTGTTCGCCCTTTCTCATGCGGCAAATCGCTGTCATCAAGCCGAAAGCGATTGTGGCGCTGGGTGCGGTTGCAGCCAAGACACTGCTCGCCATCAACGCTCCCATGTCAGAGCTGCGCGGACGCTGGTTCGACTTCCGCGGCACCAAACTCGCCGTCACCTACCATCCGGCGTTTTTGCTGCGCGATCCCCGACAGAAGGGCGAGGCCTGGAAAGACTTGCAGATGGTAATGAAAGAGCTGGGCATGAAGCCGCCAGCGAAGAGTGGTGAGTGACTATTAAAAAGGGCACAGCATATCCCTGTGCCCTTTTGTTATTCAGCCGGAGCAATCTCTCGCACGAAACCGATTGCTCGCGTGCGCATCGGCTGATCTCGCGACTGGAAGGCGGTGCAGTAGAGCACATCGAGTTCTACTGGCCGCACGGCACCACCGAACAGGCAGAAGATCGCGCGCCGTGCATTCGCGCCATGCTGCACTTGCGCATAAGTACAACGCACGCACATCGGTTCTGCTTTGACCTCTCGCGCTTTCTGGCGAACTGCACGTGTTGCAGAAAGCACCAATCGGAACAGCACCAAAATGAAGAAAAACGGCATGCGACCTCCTTTCTTTGATTCATTACGCCGTTCAAGCCAGGACCTCTTCGGTCACTTCCGGGAGATCCCGGCTTGAGCCACTATCCAAAGCCAACAACAAGCCCTGGAACTCTGCCATCGTCGCGATGCCTTGCGACGATTCCACGAACTCTTGAGCTTCCGCCTCAGAGGCGTCGGGGAAAAACTTTCGATAGAGCTCAGTCTTCTGGCGGCTACTTGCCTCGCCGAGATAGAGCTTGTAATCGATTCGCCCTGGCCGTAAGAGTGCTGCGTCCAGCTTCTCGACGTGATTCGTCGTCATCACAAAGAGAACGCCGGTGGGGGCATGGAAGCCGTCCAGAACATTCAATAATCCGGAAAGCGTGACCCCGCTCTTGCCGGAGCTATTCTCTTCAGATTTAGTTACAAGATTGGAACTGCTTGACGCGGAGCGTGACTGGCTACCCCTCATCGCGTCAATATCTTCAAACAACAAAACCGAACCAGCAGGAACCCGATTGACTGCGCTCAGCAGACTGCGATCCGTGAAATTCGTGAGGTTGATCACGTATATCGACAGACTGAAGTGCGCCGCCAACGCTGACGCTAGCGAAGTCTTGCCAGTACCCGGTGGACCATAGAACAGATAGCCTCTGTGATACGGCACGCCCAGGTTTTCGTAACGTTCCTTCGACCCGCGGAACTGCGATACGTCTCGTAGCAGGTGTTCCTTCTCTCCTGGTTCAAGAACGACCGAGTTGAGAGAACGAGGCGAATATCCCGCCACGTAATCCCACCCGTCGTCGTAGGTGTACAGGTATGACTGAACGCCTTGCCTGCGAGCGTGACATTGCGCTACCTCATCCACGAAGGTCTGGAGCACTCTACGCTCTCGCCCCATAGTGCGGAATGAGAACATTTCGACTCGCCTGCCAGCGCGCTCCCGTGTACTCTGCGTACGCGAGAACCAGACCTCGAAAGGCCGTCCGCGATACCAAAACCAGTGTTTCCCCGGTGCTGGAATCATTGCGACGCGTTCGTTACGAAGCGTCGTGTCCAAGTCCACACGGCGGATTTTTCGTAGGAACTTTTGTTCCAGGAACCACTCTTTTACCCACACGAATGCCGCATCATCGTCCTTGACGGTGATCATCATCGTGGCTTGATCCAGGATCAAATACCATAACTTCTCCGGCATGGCGCGGAGATACACGCTCAAGCCTCCGATGATCATGAGCAGCAATCCGCCCGAAGCGAATTCGCTCCGGCCAGCCAGCATTTTTTTCAAGATTTCGAACATAGTCGTTTTCTAAACGGCAACAAGCCGGGATGGTTGAGCAAGCCCAAGCGCGGAATGCGAACTACGCAATTCACAAGCTTTACGGCGCACAGGCCTAAGTTTTAGTTTTTGCGGAGAATCGAGGGCGAGAGCCGGTTAATTCGACCGGAGCGATGCCCTAAAGCAACTCAGTCGCGTTATCGGCTGACGTTGCCCGCTAAACGTATAATTTGCGCGTTTTGCCAAGTTGGGCATCCTTTCGTTAGAAGAGTGTAGAGAATGCCATGCTTCCCAAATTTTTGCAACAGAAAAAATCTGAAATCCAATTTCGATTAGAGTCTCGCGGACGCTAGATACTCCATCCCCCATCAATCACAAACGTCTGGCCGGTGATGAAGGCGGATTCATCCGAAGCGAGATAGAGGGCCATGGCAGCGATTTCATTTGGCTGGCCGAGCCTTCCCATGGGTTGGCGCGCAACGAACCCAGCACGAACTTTATCGGGATCTCCCTGTGCCGCGATCCGGTCAGCGAGTGATGGAGTATCCACGGTGCCGGGGCAAATCGCGTTGCAGCGGATGTTGCTGCTGACGTAATCGGCGGCGATGGCTTTGGTCAGGCCGATGACCGCGCCTTTCGTGGCCCCGTAAGCCGCGCGGTTGGGCGTGCCCTTGATGCTCGACACGACGGATGCCATGTTGATGATGCAGCCTTTTTTCGCTTTCAGCATTGCGGGCAGGAAGGCGTGGCAGGTGCGGTACATCGAGCCAATATTCAGGTCAAAAGAAAAATCCCAATCTTTTTGCGAGCAGGAGAGAAGATCGCCTTGATGCACATATCCCGCGCAGTTGAAGAGAATGTCGAGCGCTCCGATTTCGTTGGCGAGCTTCTGAATGGTGACCGCGTTGCGCACATCAAGTGTGCGAGTTTTGATTTCTGGATGCGCGGATGCTAGTTCATCTAATGCGGATTGATTAATGTCCGTTGCCCAAACAGTTGCGCCAGATTGCGCAAATAAAATCGCCGAGGCACGGCCAATGCCTTGTCCAGCGGCGGTGATGAGTGCAGTTTTGCCTTTTAAACTGAAAGTCATTCTTAATCCTTGACAACGATTGCGAGCAACGGCGCAGTTTAATACGGATGCGGGCCATGCGCGCGGATTTTACCGCGCGGCCCGCCCCTATCCTTCGCTTTAAAAAACATTCGCTCAGGATGACAAGACTGCTTACGTCGAGGGAACGATAGTTTGCTTCTGTTTTCCCAAGCCTTCTACGCCCAGCCGAACTACATTTCCCGCCCGCAAATAAACCGGGGGATTTTGTCCCATCCCCACGCCCGGAGGCGTTCCCGTAGAAATAATATCGCCGGGCTGAAGGCTCATGAAGCAGCTAACATAGCTCACCAATTGCCGAACGCTGAAGACCATCGTCTTCGTGGATCCATTCTGATAGCGATGGCCATCCACTTCCAGCCAAAGTTTTAAATTTTGTGGATTCGGAATTTCGTCCGTAGTTACAAGCCACGGGCCGATGGGGCCAAAGGTGTCTGCGCTTTTTCCCTTTACCCATTGTCCCGTGCTTTCGAGCTGAAATGCGCGCTCAGAAACGTCGTGGACGACGCAATATCCCGCAACATATTCGAGCGCACTCTCTTCCGAAACATACTTTGCTTCTTTCCCGATGATGACGCCCAACTCTACTTCCCAATCGAGTTTGGTTGAGCCGCGTGGGATGATGACGTTGTCATTGGGCCCACAGATCGCCGAAGTCGCCTTCATAAAAACAATAGGCTCGCTTGGGAGCGTCATGCCAGTTTCGCTGGCGTGGTCGGAGTAATTCAAGCCAATGCAGACGAACTTACCGGCATCGCCAACACACGGCCCGATGCGGACATCCGAGGAAATGAGAGGGAGGTTTTCGGGATTCAACTTACGGAGCTTTTCTAATGATGAAGCGGAAAGCGCATCGCCAGCGAGGTCTGGAATGACTCCCGATAGATCGCGGATCTTTCCATTTGTATCCAACAGCCCCGGTTTTTCCTTGCCCGGATCTCCATAGCGCAGAAGCTTCATGCTTATTGTTTATCACGTATTGCGAAGCTTGAACTTTGCGCACGTATTTTTTAGGAAAATACCATCCTGTCGCAACAAGCACGACAAGAACGGGGCACCCGGTAACCTGTTCTGATGTTATTTGTGGCCGCCCCTGCATTGGCTTCATGCTCCGCTATTCGCGGATGAACAAAAAGGAAATTCGGGAAAGAATCCGGTTGCTGAGCGGAGTGTTTTGAGTCGGATTTATACCGAGAGTCCTTTTCGAATGCTAATGCGCCTTTGGCTCCCATAGTTCGATCTTTGTGCCGTCCGGATCCACGATCCACGCGAAGCGGCCGCTTGGGTCCTTGTCATCGCGCTTAAGAATGTCCACGCCCTTCGCTCGAAGCCGGGCTACGAATGCATCCATATCGTCCACTGCGAAATTGAACATGAAGTCCCTGGTCGAGGGCTCGAAATAGTCGGTTTTTGCGGAGAATGCATTCCAGACCACATGAGGCGGATGCTTGTCGGCGTCGTAGCGCAAGAGCGCACCACCCCACGGTTCAAGCTTGATTCCAAGAACGTCCTGATACCAGGCGCGAAGCGCTTTCGGGTTGGGACTCTTTATGAACACACCGCCCAGGCCGGTGATCTTACCTGGCTGTCCGGTCTGCGCGCTCACTAATGCGCTGGTCATCACCAAAGCTGAAAATAAAAGCGTGTTCGCAACTCGTACAAGACTTCTCATGCTCATCACCTCTTCTGTTGTGCACACACATGGCGCGTGCTCTGGACTCTAGTTGCTCATCTTACACGATAGCTCCATCATTCCTGCTGCGCTCTCTTCATTGACTTAGCTACTTTCACCACGTAACATTTTCGCCAATGATAGGCGAGACCATATCTCACTACCGCATCGTCGAAAAGCTGGGCGGCGGCGGGATGGGCGTCGTCTATAAGGCTGAAGACATTGAACTTGGGCGGTTCGTCGCCTTAAAATTTCTTCCTCCTGAATTGTCGCGCGATCCACAGGCGCTGGAGCGGTTTCGCCGCGAGGCGCGTGCGGCCTCTGCTTTGAACCATCCCAATATCTGCACCATCCACGAAATTGGCAAGCATGGCGAACAAACTTTCATCGCCATGGAGTTTCTGGATGGCGTGACGTTAAAGCATTTGATCAACGGCAAGCCGTTGGACAACGAAACTCTATTGTCTTTGGCGACGGAGATTGCGGATGGGCTCGACGGGGCGCACTCGCAGGGAATTGTTCACCGTGACATTAAACCAGCGAATATTTTTGTCACCAAGCGCGGCCACGCCAAGATTCTTGACTTTGGATTGGCGAAAGCCTCGCCCGCTTCGGCTTCTTCCTCGCATTTAGATGCAACGGTGGAGGAACAGCATCTCACCAGCCCCGGTTCGACGCTGGGAACGGTGGCTTATATGTCTCCGGAGCAAGCGCGGGCGAAAGAAATGGATGCGCGCAGTGACTTGTTTTCGTTCGGAGTGGTTTTGTACGAAATGGCGACGGGAGTTTTACCATTTCGTGGCAATAGCACGGCTGAAATCTTCAAAGCGATCCTCGATGGACATCCAGCGCCCGCACAGAGAATGAATCCGGATTTGCCGGTAGATTTGGATCGCATTATTGGCAAGGCATTGGAGAAAGACCGCAATCTTCGCTACCAAAGTGCAGCGGACATGCGGACCGATCTCGCGCGCTGCAAGCGCGACATCGATTCGGGGCGGTCGGGGAGTGTGGCCGCCTTCTCGAGTGAAATGTCGCACGCAAGTTCGGCATCGTCTAGTGGAATTAAGCCCGCTGGGTCGAGAGCGCCGTGGATTGCGGGAATCGCTGCACTGGTTCTAATGGCCGCGGCCGCGGGCTATTACTTGGTGCGAGGAAAGACACAAACGGGCAAAGTAAGTTCGATGGCAGTACTACCCTTTGTGAACTCGACGGGCGATGCGTCCAACGATTATTTGAGCGATGGCCTGACAGAGAGCCTTATCAGCAGCCTCTCCCAGTTACCTAATCTCAAAGTCATGGCGAGGAGCACGGTCTTTAAATACAAGGGCAAAGAGGACGATCCCGAAAGCATTGGCAAAGCGTTAAATGTAGGCGCGCTTTTGATAGGAAGTTTGACGCAACATGGCGACCAAGTCGGAGTGCAAGCGGATTTGGTGAACGCAGCCGACGGCAGTGAGCTTTGGGGATCGCACTATGACCGCAAACTGGCCGACATCACGCAAGTGCAGGGAGACATCACGCGCGATATTTCGGAGAAGTTGAAAATACAACTAAGCGGAGCACAAGAGCAGCGCGTAAGTAATGCGGGAACGGCCAATCCGGATGCCTATCGCCTTTATCTTGAAGGGCGGCAACTCTGGTATGGGCGGACTCCAGAGGGCTTGCAAAAAAGTGTTGACCTGTTTCAGCTGGCGATCCGCGCCGACCCGAATTATTCGCTGGCGTACGCGGGGCTGGCCGACACGTACAACGTGATTGCCGGCTATTCGAATACCATCAGTTCGAAACAGGCGACGGCGCTGGCGGATGAGGCATCGGCCAAGGCAGTCGCCCTGGATGGAAACAGCTCGGAGGCCCATGCCGCGAGAGGGTTCGCATTGTCACAAGAGCTCCGGTTCCAGGAGGCTGAATCTGACTTGAGGAGTGCGATCTCGCTCAATCCAAACAATGCGCAGGCACGATACTTTTATGCGATGGGAGTTCTGATGCCCCTCAATCGACTCGAGGAAGCGGCGCGAGAATTTCGTACCGCAGTTTCGCTCGACCCGCTTTCCTCGATTGTAAACACAAACTACGCGCTGATTCTGATGGATCAGCGGCATTACGCCGAGTCCGAGAGCCAGTTCAAGAAAGTCCTGGAGCGCGAGCCTAACTTTACCCCCGCGCACTTCAAACTCTCGTTACTGTATGCCACGCTCGGACGCTTCCCTGAGGCGGTCGAGGAGATGGAGAAATCGCACCTGCCAACGGGAACCGCGCCGAGCAGAGATGCAAGAGGTTACTTTGAGCTCTGCAAGACCATCGAGGGTGAGGGAGGAAGCGCGATCTTTGCCGTTGCGGCGGCGCTTTTAGGGGAAAAAGACGAAGCCTTCCGCGCCCTCGAAAAGTCTCGCGCTGCGGGCGATAGCGAGTTGTTGTTTGCCATCCGTTATCCGGCGCTCGATTCGCTCCGGTCGGACCCGCGTTATGCGGAATTGATGAAGAAGCTGGGGCTGCCGTTGTAGTTTCTCTTCTGATTTATCCGCAGGCTATTCTCTGATTTATTCTCGATAAGACATGCCTGAATTTTGTGACGTGGCGCTGGCGGTGCCGCTCGATATGGTATTCACTTACCGCGTTCCGGAAGGAATGGAGCCTGTGGTAGGCGTGCGTGTGCTGGTGCCGTTCCGCGCACAGCGTATGTCGGGCATTGTGACGGAATTGCATGATCGCAAGCCGTCTGTTGCGACGAAAAATGTAATTCAGGTTTTGGATGCGGCTCCGGTTATGGATGAGCAGTTGATTCGCCTGGGTAAATGGATCGCAGATTACTACCTCGCGCCGATTGGCGAAGTTTTTCGCACAATGCTGCCACTGAATGCGGAATTCAAACGGACGATTGCGTACCGCATTGCGGATGCGGGACAGGAAGCATTGCATAACGCCGGAACGACGGGATCGTCAGGCCGATCGAAGAAAAGCCACGAAGATCAGGTCACAGAGATTCGAGTGCTCGAGCATTTGCTGGATCGGGAGGGTGTGCGCGAAGGCAGTTTGCGGTCGGCGACGGGGGCGTCGCGAGCGTTGGTGGCGGGGATGGTGCGGAAGAAGTGGATTTTCCGAGAAGATTTGTCGGAAGCGAGAGATGCGGCAAGGGTGGTGAAGATTGCCGTGCTGAGAACATTTGCCGCAGAAAGCGCGGAGGAACGCCGAGAAAACGCAAAGCAAACCACGAAGGACACGAGGGAACACGAAGGAAAAACCAATAAGCTTAATGCGAACCAGAAAATGTTGATGGATGCGCTGGCTGCGGCAGGCGGCAGGGTTGCGGTTGAAACGTTGCATGAGATTGATGTACCCCGGACAACACTGAGCACACTGGTGAAGCGTGGGCTGGTGGAAATCATCGAAGAACCAGCCGAGCTATCGCGATCAAAAATCAAAGCGCGGCCGTCGCCGCTTAATTTTCAGTTTTATCCTGCACAGGAAGAAGCGCTCGCGAAGATTAAAAGTGGAATAGCGGAGCACAAATATTCGGGCATACTTCTTCACGGAGTAACCGGGTCAGGAAAAACGGCCGTGTACCTAGCGGCCATGCGTTCGGTGCTTGATGCCGGACGATCGGCGATTTTGCTGGTTCCTGAAATTGGGCTTACTCCCGCGGTTGCAGCGGATTTGCATCAAGTTTTTGGGGACGAAGTTGCAATCCTGCATTCGGCTTTGTCTGACGACGAGCGCGCTGGACAGTGGCATGGCATCAAACGCGGCGAGGCGAGAATGGTGGTTGGCACACGCTCGGCGGTGTTCGCTCCGGTGAGCGATTTGGCGCTGATCATCGTGGATGAAGAGCAGGATTCTTCTTACAAACAGGAAGAAACGCCACGGTATCACGCGCGCGACGTGGCGGTGATGCGGGCAAACATGGCGAAGGCGGTCGTGGTACTCGGTTCGGCGACGCCGTCGCTCGAGTCATATTTCAATGCGAAGAAACATAAATATGCGCTCGTGGAGTTGCGCGACCGGGTGGAGCAGCGTCCGCTGCCGGAAGTCGAGATCGTTGACATGCGGCAGGAATTTCAGGAAACGGGCGCGGAGCAAGTGATTTCGCGCAAGCTAGCCGGTGAAATCAAGGACCGCCTGGAGAGAAAAGAGCAAGTCATGGTGCTGCTTAACCGCCGCGGCTATTCTCCGGTGGCGCTATGCCGGGCGTGCGGCAAGAAACTGGAATGCAACAACTGCGCCATTGCGTTGACCCACCACAAGCGCGAGCACCGCATGGAATGCCATTACTGCGGATTTACTGCGAAAGTTCCGAAAGTGTGCGCGCACTGTGGGAGCGAATACGTCTATTTCATCGGCACCGGCTCAGAAAAATTAGAAGAGTTGTTGCACGGTATGTTTCCTCAAGCGCGCATCGGGCGGCTTGACCGGGATACAGTCCGCGGGCATGAAGATTTTGAACGCGCTTTGAATGCTCTGAACGAAGGCGAACTCGATATCCTCACTGGCACACAGATGATCGCCAAAGGACATGACATTCATGGCGTGACGCTGGTGGGTGTTGTCGGCGCCGACGCTGCGCTGGGCATGCCTGACTTTCGTGCCGCCGAGCGCACGTTTCAACTGCTCACGCAGGTCGCGGGCCGCGCCGGGCGCGGGCAGACTCCGGGCAAGGTTGTGCTGCAAACTTATTTTCAGGACCACTATGCGGTTCAGTATGCGGCGCAACATGATTTTGTTGGTTTCTATGAAAAAGAGCTGCGCTTTCGCAGCTGGATGCACTATCCGCCCTATAGTGCTCTGGCCAACGTGTTGATTCGCAGCGACAAATTAGACGAAGCTTTACGCTGGTCGGGCATTTTGGGCAAGTGGTTTGAGAAGACGCGGCATGAAGGCATTCGGGTGCTCGGCCCAGCCGCCGCGCCCATCATGCGACTAAAACGCGACTATCGCTACCACTTTGTGCTGAAGTCCGCCAGCCGCGAGAAGCTGAACGCAACTTTGCGGGCGATGTTGGCATATGCGGCACAACAGAAGATTCCGCGCACGCAAGCGATTGTGGATGTGGATGCGGTGTGGCTGATGTAAAGAAACTCTAGCTTTTGTATGCCGAGTCTGGCAATCCCGTGATACGGATTCCAGCGTGACCCTTGTCGCGGAGGGAAAATCCGATGAGCAAGGCGGTGATTTGTTCCAGGATGCGGGCGTTTTCCAGTTTGCCGCCGTCGAGCCCACGGACGCCTGGAATTTTGGCCGCGAGTTGACGGACAGTCTTCGTCGCGGCAGGATCGTCGCTGCAAACGATGACGTCGCAATCGACTTTCTCGCCATCGGCAATAAGCAACTCCGAGCCAACATGATGAAAAGCTGCCGCGACGTGAATTTCTTTGCCAAGGATTTCTGCGGCTTGTTGTGCAGCTGAACCTTGCCACACGCCGAGGGTGCGGGTGGCCCGTCCACCGACGCTGGCGGCGAGAGGAACGGTCGTGTCAACGACGATGCTGCCGGGGCGAATGGCCGGTTTGAGTTGCTTCAGCGTTGCGGCGTGTACTTCGAAAGGAATTGTCAGCACGATCAAGTCTGAAGCAGCCACGGCCGCGGAGTTTTCCATGGCTGAAACATTTGCATCAGGCACGCGTTGCTTGATTTTGTCGGCAGCTTGCTGGGCGCGAGCGGCATCGCGCGAGCCGATGATGACAGTCTCTCCCGCCTGGGCCCAGCGAAGGGCGAGGCCGAAGCCTTCATTGCCTGCGCCGCCAATAATCGCAACAGGGCGCCCCACTCAGGCGAACTCCGGGATAAAACATTCTTCGCTGGTAAATTCCTGGGACGCAACTTTGATCTTGATGCGCGTGTAAGTCGTATTACGCTCGGCGGGGATGCGTCCGGCTTCGAGAATCAGCGATTGGAAATCTTCAGGGCTGGTGTATTGCCCGGCAGTGGCGCCGGCTTCGCGCGAAATATTTTCTTCCATCAGCGTGCCGCCGTAATCATTGGCCCCGGCGTGCAGGCAAAGCTGCGACAACTTACGATTCAACTTCACCCACGAAACTTGGATGTTGTTGATGGCGCCGGCGAGAAGAATGCGCGCGAGCGCGTGAATTTTGAGATGCTCGGCCAGCGTGGGACCACTGCGTGCGAGTCCCTGATGGAAGAGCAAAGTGTTTTGATGGACGAAGCCGAGAGGAACAAACTCGGTGAAACCGCCGGTCTCGCGCTGGATTTCACGGAGCAGCAATATCTGATTTACCCAATGCGCAGGCGTTTCGATGTGCCCGTACATCAACGTTGAAGTCGTGCGAATGCCGCAGCGGTGCGCGGCGCGAATGACGCCAACCCATTGCGCGGTTGTCAGCTTATTGCGCGAGAGGACGTGGCGGACTTGATCGTCGAGAATTTCAGCGGCGGTGCCGGGTAGGGTGTCGAGTCCGTTGTCGCGCAGCATGGAAAGATAATCGGGCAGCGACATGCCGGTGAGTTCGATGCCGTACATGATCTCCATGGGCGAGAAGGCGTGAATGTGCATCGACGGGACTGCACGCTTCACAGCACGCAAAATGTCGCGGTAATAAAATGGCGGCAGGCCGTGGGGAAGTCCACCCTGGATGCAGACTTCGTTTGCGCCGAGTGCAGCAGCTTCGACGGCTTTCTGTGCCACTTGCTCTGCGCTCAGAAAATAAGTGTCAGCCTCGCGCGGGCCACGGCTGAAGGCGCAGAATTTACATCCGACAAAACAAATATTGGTGAAATTAATGTTGCGATTAACAACGTAAGTGACGAGGTTCCCGGCGAGTTCGCGGCGGAGATCGTTGGCGGCCACAAGTAATCCGAGCAAATCATCGCCCTCGGCGTTCGCCAAAAGCAGACATTCTTCGCGGGTGAGTGCGTTGCCGTCTTGCGACTCAAGCATTTTTTCCAGAGCGACTCGGGTGGCCGGCGCGAGCTTGGGCGCGATGACATTCCATTCGAGCGATGGGAAGTTTTCCAGTTCGAATTGGGCCAGATTTCGACTCACAAGAAAACGATATCACCGAAATAGGTCTGTTGCAGCCGAACGAATTAAATCCTGCGCGGTGCCTTTTCCCGGTTGATAGCGAAATCCGCGAATGATGCAGGCGGGTGTGCGCGCGAGCTTGCCGCAGACCAGTCCGGCGGCACAGGCGAGTTCGTCGGCGACCGCTTCGAGGCTTACACGCAGTGGATAACCGTGAGGATCGCGCTTGCCGCGAAAATCATGAATCGCTTTCATTCCGGCCACACCGATGGCGACTTCGGTAAGTCCCTCGCGCCAGGGACGGCCGAAGGTGTCGGTGATGATAACTGGAATGTCTAACTTCAACTGCTTTTTGAGAGCACGTCGAATTTGTGCAGCAGAGCGGTCCGGGTCTTCAGGGAGCAAGAGAGCGCGCTCGCCGCCATCAACATTCGAAACATCCACCCCGCTGTTCGCGCAGACAAAGCCATGCTTGGTTTCAGTAATCAGCACGCCGTTTTTTCGGCGAACGATGCGCTTACTCTGCGCCAGCGCGAGTTCAACGATGCGGGCATCGAGTTTGTATTTTTGTGCCCAATTTTTTGATTCGGTGGACGGGCGAATGCCGTCGAGCGCGACGAATTGGCCTTCTGCTTTAGAAATAATTTTGTGTTTGACGACAACGATGTCCCCGGATTTTAGCTTCAGCCTATTCAGCTTCAGGGCGCCGATCAATTTCTCTGCAACCGAATCGCCGGGATGAATTTCATCGGTGAAACGAATGGGCATGATTCGCAATTCGCCGGTTTTCGGGGAAGAAGGCATTATTCGCTGGCGGCGTGCGGCAAATCTTCGAGGTGCCACTTCTGAATCAACTGCTGGGAGCGGGTTTCACCGGGTGCTGTCGCGAGATCGCGCAGATCGGAGAGATTGTCCACGTCGAGCGCGATGCCGGGGAGGTTTAGAGTCGCGACGGGAAAACCCGTGGCGCGGGCGGCTTCCAAATGGGGTTTGAAGCTGTCGTTGCCAAAACTCAGAGGGAATAAATCGGCAGGCCGGCGCAGGACGGCGTTGGTGCCTCGGCCGTCCGCAGCAGGAACCAGCACTGAACCCTCAGTGGGCGCCGCCGCGACAATTTGCTCGAGTTCGAAGACTGTCATGAGGGGAATGTCCGCGGGAATCACGAGCGTGCTCTCCGCTCCGCGAGCGACACATACACGTGTGGCGCGGGCGATGGCCTCCGTTTCGCCGGGATTGTCGTGATCTGTCATAACTTCAAAACGAAATTGCCGCGCGAGATCCAATGCATACGGGTCGCTCGTCACCAGGCTCACCGGCATAAGATCGCGCACTTGCGCAACGGTTTCGCACACATCCAGCAGCATGGTTTGCGCAAGCAGCGTGCGAGTTTCCTGGTCAAACCAGGCGGCGAGGCGTTGCTTGGCGCGGGCAAGATGCTTGACGGGAATGAGAATCATCGTTGTTTGATGGTTGCAGCGTGTTTCGACTCGCAGGCCGCCAACACGGTGCGAGCGAGTTCGATTTTATCCTCGCGGGTTTTCATGATGGTGTTGGTGCAGTGAACGCGGAGTCCAGAACTTTGCAGCTTTTGAGCGGCGGCAGCATCGCGGTCGTCCGCAATGAGTACATCGAGAATATCTTCGTAGGCTTTCGTAACTCCGGCGATGGAAACTGGCAAGCCTTGCGCGGCCATCATGATTCCTGCCGGACCAGAAACGGCCTTGCCGCCAATAATGGGACTGACGGCGGCGATGGTTGCATTGCTCTCTACCAGTGCCTCGCGGATGCCGGGCACGGCGAGAATTGGGCCGATGCTGCTGATGGGGTTGCTGGGAGCAAGAATGATCGTGCTTGCTTGTTGAATCGCTTCGAGAACACCAGGCGCGGGCTCGGCCTCGGTTGCACCGGCGAAGCGAACAGACTTCACGGGATCTTGATACCAGCGTTGCACGAAATATTCCTGAAAGCTGAGTTCGCCGCTGGGCGTATCCACGCGAGTCTCGACACGCGAATTGCTCATCGGAAGAACGCGCGAACGAATGCCGAATTTTGCCGCGATTTCTGCGGCAACGGTGGTGACGGTCTTACCTTCGGCCAATAATTTTGAACGCAGCAGATGAACAGCGAGATCGCGGTCGCCGACATGAAACCAGATTGGCTCGTCGAGGGCCTTCATGGTTTCGAGGCAAAAAAATGTATCTCCCTTCACTCCCCAGCCACGCTCTTTGCTCAAGCGTCCAGCGAGCGCATAAATGATGGAGTCAACGTCGGGGGAAACGTAGAGCCCCCACCATTCAAGGTCGTCGCCGGTGTTGACGATGAAAGTGAGTTCTTCCGGTGCAACGACGTGACGCAGGCCTTCTACAAATTTTGCACCGCCGGTGCCGCCGGTAAGGACGACGATCATGCGGCGCTCCGGGCCAGACAAGCGGCACCAATGGCTATGGCTAATTTTTCTGAGAGCAGTCCCTTACGCTCGGTGAGCGCAGGCACGAATTCAGGATAGACGGGCAATCGTTGTCGCAAAATATTTCCCTTGGCTTCGGTGCGTAATTGTAACTGATTAAGGTGCGGCCAGGGCTTTTCAGGATTGATGAAGTCCGGCGTAAGGGGCGAAATGCCGCCCCAGTCGTTGATTCCAGCATCGAGAAAGTCGTCGTAGTTAGGCAGGGAGAGATTGGGCGGAGCTTGAATGTTCATCTCCGGCATGAGCAGGCGGGCGACGGCGATAGTGCGCAGCATGTCGCCATGTGAAGGCTCGGCATGATCGCGCATAAGGATCTCTGGCTTGGCGCGGAAGTTCTGGATGATGATTTCCTGAATATGGCCGTAACGCTCGTGAAGATCGCGGATAGAAAGCAGTGTGTCCACGCGATCTTTCAGAGTCTCACCGATGCCAATCAATAGGCCGGTAGTAAAAGGAACTTTCTGTTTGCCGGCTTCCTCGATGGTTCGCAGACGTTTTGCTGGAATCTTGTCGGGAGCGTCGTCGTGGCACGCGAGGTGCTTCGTACTTTCAAGCATCAGGCCCATGCTCGGCGAAACGCGCGCGAGGCGTGCGATCCATTCAGTGCTAAGCAATCCGGGATTTGGATGCGGCAAAAGTAAAGTCTCGCGCAGCACTAATTCGCACATCGCTTCGAGATAATGAAGCGTTGAGTTGTAGCCCACGTGGCGCAAAGCATCGCGCATTTCGGGAAAAATCAGTTCGGGTTTGTCACCAAGACTAAAAAGGGCTTCCGTGCAGCCGAGTTTTTCTCCGGCACGAGCGACGGCGAGAACTTCATCTGGAGTCATCGTGTGTGCGCCGGGTTGCCCGGGGTCGCGCCGGAAGGTGCAATATCCGCAATAGTCACGGCAGAGATTCGTGAGGGGGATAAAGACTTTGCGCGAGTAAGTAATTAAATTCGATTTAAATTTGCGCTTGGTGGCGAGCGCCGCTGCGAGTAATTCAGGCAATTGTTGATCGTTAACGCGAATCAAACGATAGGCAACTTCTCTTGAGATTGGGTCGCCGATCTGTACATCGGGAAAAACCGTTTCTAGATTGAAAACGCTCGTAGCCACGACTCGATTCTCCTCAAAATTGGCCCAACTATCAAATCGAAAATGAATTCGAAAATTGCATAAGATCAACTTGAAGAGTCCTGTTACCAAGACTAGGCGTAAAGAATCGATCACTTTGGAAAAACACTCTGAGCTTAGGCCTGAGGTATGGCCAAGTCTGGCATGGGTCTGCCGGCAAAAAGATGACGGCAAGGGACCGCCATCCAGCGGGTCCAACGTCCTGACCAAGTTACGCGGGCGCTATCAGTCGCGATGCCGGTATCGGCGTACATGTGTCGGTAAATGCGGGAGATGAGCAGGAACGCCAGGCGGCCTTTGCTGGACTTGATAAAACTGGAACGCTTCCAAATTGAGCCCCAACTGTAGAAGGCGTCCCACACGCCTTGCGTTCGCGAGCGAATTTCTTCTGACGACATCACCGGATGGTCCCAATATAACTTCGGGCGCAAAGCCTGCGGTATGAGCCAGCGGCGAGTGAGGGGGACACCAGCGATCATGGGCGGCGTGGGTCCGAGCGACTTCTCCCAACGAGTGAAATCCACAGTTCCGGGATACGGGCTTAGCATTACGAATTGCGCGAAGGTTAGTTCCGCATCAATTGCCGCAAGCGCGGTTGCTGCGAAAGTATCCGCACGGTCGCTGGGCAATCCAAAGATAAAAGAGCCGAGCACATGCACGCCGTGCCGGCGAAACGTCTTAAGACGCTCAATCAGACTTGCGCCATCTTTGTTGAAATCTTTATAGACATCCTTAAGCCCGGCTGGAGTGATGGATTCGACACCGACCAGCGCGCCCTTGATGCGCGCCGCCTTCATCGCATCCAGGAAAACCGCATCTTCGGCTGCTTCCATGGTGATTTGTGTGAAAAAGACCATATCGTCGGGCAGCTTGGCAAGCCGCGACATCAGTTCGAAACGTTCGGCACGAATGCTCTTCAATTCTTCAACGCGATGTGTATTTTTCTGCGCTTCCGCGAGTTCAATATCGGTGAACGTGACCGGATAGAAATTGTCGTCAGCTAATGCGATAAAGCGGAAGCCAAGACGCCGTAGCTGGACGATTTCTTCAATCACCACATCGGCGGCGCGTTGGCGCGGACGTTGGCCATCGGTCCGCCATACCGAACAGAACGAGCAATGCTTGGGACATCCACGAACGGTCTGCACCGACGCCCACATATAACGATTGCGGGGCACTAAATCCCAGCGAGCTGGAGCGAAATCGCGAGCTTCAATCTGACCGCCAATGTAAAGCGGCAGCGGCTTACCGGTAACGCAATCGGCTAACGCTCGAGCCCAGGCGATATCGCCGTCTCCCTTGACCACTGCATGTGCCCCGCCGAGTTCCCGCGCTTCGTCGGGAAATAGCGTTGCATGAATACCACCGAAAATTACGTATGCGCCACGTTCTCTGGCAATTCTTCCGATTTCGTATCCGCGCAGTGCATTTGCCGTGTGAATGCCGATACCGACAACGTCGCCTTTTTTGATCGTCTGGGGATCGATTTGCGAGAGAGTTTCGTCAACGAGAGTTGGGTCGCCGAAGCTCAACGGTGTTGCCGCTGCCAGCACATACTGCCAACGAGGCGTGATCACGGCGGTACCGAACGAGACACTACTGGGATTGACCAGATGAACCTTCACGGGGCAACTCCTTTCGGATTCTGCAACTGCCTTAGATCGTCGACCGATGTGACCGCCGACACGTCCAGGACACAGAGTTCCACGTCTCGATTCACTCTGAAGCTGATGGTCTTGAGAACAGGGTGGAAGGATTACAAACGCTCTGTGAGGGTAGGCTTAAATAAAGCCACTGTCAAGCAGTCCTCGTGAAATGACACTTCAGAAGTCGCTATTCGAGGACGCTGTCGTCCGTCTTTTTGCGGCCCCAGTCGGCCACTGCTTGCGCGAAAGCGAGCACCAGAGGATGAGGATTTTTGGCAGTGGATGATAACTGAGGCTGAAACAGGGTTGCGATGTAAAAGCGGTGTGTCGGCGATTCAATGGCCCGAATTTCGTTTTGAGCGCCGCGCGCGACGACAGGGAAGCCAGCTTCCATCGCCGCCCATTCGTAGTCTGGGTTGACTTCGAAGTTGCAGAAAAACTCTTCTGTGACTACGTCTTTCCCGTAAAACGACTGCAAGTATGAGCCGGGCCTAATGCGGATTTCCGGGACCATGCCGGAAAGTTTAGGCGCATTTTTATCTTTACTCGGAACCGCGCACGCCACGGGATAGATGATGATGTTCTTAGAGCCGGAGTTGTTTTCGGCGGAATCCGCGTCTTTGATACCGACGACATTACGCGCGCACTCAATCAGCGCGTACTGAAAGCCGCCACACGTGCCGAGAAAAGGCCAGTCGCGGCGGCGGGCAAACTCGATGCCCCTCAACATTCCATCGAAGCTTTTGTAGGGGCTGCCGGCAGATGCCCAGATTCCATCGAAGCTTTCGAGCCGTTTTTCCATGCCAGGGTCGAGTAGAGACGGGGTGGGAATCCACTCGGATTGAATGGGGATGCCTATTTTCGCTGCAGCGTGCTGAATGGCATCGTTGGTCGCTTGATGCGAGCGAAACTCGGGATTGAAGTCTCCCAGAATGCCGATGCGGGTGGCGTCGCTCACGCTGTCATTCTAATTGAGCGGATTGGAAACTCCGAGTTACGGGTGTTGAGGTGGTAACAAGTGACTTGGGTGCAGGAACCTCACAATGGCCCATTAGGTCGCACACAAAGGATCCCTTCAGCTTCGCGCAGGGCAGGCTCTTGCCCCGCTGATGAAAGCACGGGGTTTAGTAATGACAATTCGCCAGTTTTCGAGCTATTGTGCGCTTGCGCCAAACGCCATGGGCACGTCGGCTTTGTCGGCGTCTTCTACTTTAAACAGCGGGAATGCGGTCAATCCCATAAAGCTGGCCACAAATGTATCCGGGAATTGCTGGATGCGCGTGTTCAGCGTATTGACCGAATCGTTATAGAACTCGCGGCGGTCGGCGATCTGGCTTTCCAGTTCGGTGATACGCTTCTGCAATTGCATGAAATTGTTGTTGGCCTTGAGGTCGGGATAATTTTCTGCGACGGCAAACAGCCCGCGCAAGGCTGAAGTCATGCTCTGGTCGGCCTGAGCTTTTTGGTCCACAGTCGAAGCCTGCTGATACATGCTGCGAGCCTGTGTGATTTTCACGAGCGTATCACCCTCAAACCCCTTATAGCCTTTGCAAACTTCCAGCAACTTGGTCAGTTCGTCGTGGCGCTGCTTGAGCATGATGTCAATATTCGACCAGGCCTTGGCGATTTCATTTTTCACCGCGACGAGGCCGTTGAAGATCGTGACGGCATAGGCAGCCGCGCCAACCATGGCGAAAATAAATCCGAGCAAAATGATGATGGTCATATGTCCTCTTTTTCCAAATACTCGTAATCACAAGAATTCGTAATCATTAGAGCCAGCCAAACTCCGCGGCCAGTAGGTAAATGCAAAACAGGGTGAGTGCCGGGCCACCCCAAATCATTGCAGCCGATTTCCATCCCAGCGACTTGATAACTTCGCGCTGCGATTGCCATGAAATGAAGAACGCCGGATTATGCGTGCCCTTCTTCAGCACCGCTGACGGGTGTAGGTCGAATGTCTCTTGCGGTGCGGCGTTTTTTGCCGGTGCGACTGCCGCAGCCGCTCCGCCGGCGGTCATGATGGCTGCAGTCGTGCGAATGCCCGCAGCGGCCCAGGCCGCAGGATTGGTAATGCCGGCTTTCATCAAGGCAGCGGTGACTTTTTCCTGCTGCGCAGTGTCTAAAGGAGGTTTGGCGATTGTCGTGGCCGGAATAGTTTGACCGGATGTTCCAACCGAAAAAGAAGCGCTACTGGTATTTGACTTGGAAAATGAAAACCTCCACCCTGTGCTCGGCGTGCCCGTCGATTGCGTGATGGTTGGGCTCGTGGGATACGTTGTGTGATTTTCTGCCAGCGTTCCCAGCACAAAAAGAGCGTTCTTTGGCTTGACACAATACTCTTCAACTTTGATTTTGCGGTGGCTGCTTACTCCGTGACGCGTGAGAAATGCAGAGATATTCGCGGGGATTTCCGTATTGGTCGAAAATAGCGACTGGCTGAACTTCTCGCTATAGTCGCAGTGGATGCTCATCTCCGCGCCCATGGGATCAATGAGCACGCGGCCCGTGCCGTCTTCCAAAAAGAAGGGGAGATGCGCACTTTCTTCGGCGACTTTCACCCATTTGCTGTCGCGGCCTTCCTGCCGCCACTCCCAAACTAGCGAACGGTGAAAGTAGCAAGGCATGCCACTAATCGGGCCGGGCATGGTGGCTGGGCCGCAGGCCAACCCGCTGATTTCGACCAGACCCATGGATGCGCTATGAACTTTTGAGCAAGGTGTGTTTTCGATGAGGCGCTTGCGCTGGAGCATGACGAATCCGCGATAAAAAACGAACACACCAATCGCCGCACCCAGAAGAAGCTGGAGGGTCGGCTTGCCCTGCGTTCGCATTAATATCGCCAAAAATGAAAACACGTTCGGGTCCTTGTGCCGTCGTTCATTTCAGAGACGGCATCGGGCCGAGGTTAATTTAGCGATGCAGGAGAAGCAGTAGAAAAGCGCAGGGAAGGCTTACGGAGGTAATGATGACGGCGCAAAACCTTCCACCACCCGGGTGGAAGATTTTGCTGAGCATCTGTGAGTATTTGCCTTCAATCTTGCCTCTATCTGAATAGATAGGGGGTGCTATCCGGGCGGGTAGAAGCTTTGTCGTAGGTACATTCAATTTTTGTTTCCCGGCTAGCGGTGCGCTGATGGATAAGCACTTACCGGCTTCGCACTGACTTTCGCAATCGGCAGAAGAATTGCTATGTGATTTGCAACCGGAGTGGAGGGAGAGTTCTATCCTCTGGGGAGAGTCACATTTCTTGAAAGACTCAATCCACTCTTTGATGTGATACCTCGCGCCGAGCGCGAGGCGAGTCGCGGGCCAGATGGGAGCTCTGGCCCGCGATTCTTATTTCAACCTTAGTTATTTCGCCAAGACGGATCTTTCGCTCAGTATTTCTTCTACAGCGTTAATCGCCGTTTCGATCTCCTGATCGGTGTTGTAAAAGTGCGGGGCGAATCGGACGCCGGCCTTAGGACGCCAGTCAATCAGAATCTCGCGCTTTAGCAACTCCTGGCTGACTTCGTAGGAATCGGGCATATCAATGGAAACTGTCCCACCGCGTTTTTCGGGATCGCGGGGAGTGTTCACGCGCCAGCCGTGCTTGTCCGCGAGTGAGATTAGATATGCGACCTGGCGCTTTGACTTTTCGCGGATGCGCTCAATGCCAACTTCGTTCAGAATTTTTAATCCGGGACGGCAGGCTTCGAGAGCAGGAATGTGCGTCGTGCCATTCATAAAACGATAGGCAGTATCAGCGTAGGTCGTCGGTCCGACCGCGAAGGCCATCGAATCGGCGTGCGCAAACCATCCCGTAAATTTGGGTTCGAGCTTCTTGGCGAGATCAGGACGAACGTATAGATAGGCCACACCGGGGCCACCGCAGAGCCACTTCAAAACTCCGCCGCAAGTGAAGTCAACGTTCAGAGCTTGTACGTCCACAGGTACAGTGCCGAGCGATTGAAAGGTATCGAGAACGACGAGCGCTCCGACTTTGTGGGCCTTTTCGATGATGGCGTTTGCGCCGTTGATATACGAACTGCGGAAAATGACGTGCGAAATCGGCACCAGCAGCGTGGTTTCGTCAATCGCATCTAGCAAACGTTCGGTGGGCACATGGATGCCGTCGTCGGTCTTGACCATGTGTACGCGAGCGCCGTTGCGTTGCTGGGCCTCCCAGAAATACATGACGGAGGGAAAATTCAAATCGTCATAGACGATTTTGTTGCGTTTACCGGAAAAGTCGAAACATGACGCGACGACCTGCTGGCAAGTGGTCACATTCTGGTGCGTCGAAACGGAATCTTTGGGCGCGTTCATGAGCAAGCCGATTTCGTCGCCGACTTCGGCGGCGAGCATCCACCAGCGCTCCTGCCAGGAGCGAACGCCGCGTGTGGCCCAAGTATCGGCGTAGCCTTTCAGTGCGTCATAGACGCCGCGGGGCATCGCTCCCAGCGAATTGGAGATCAAGTAAGTCGTGCGGTCAAGTATGGGGAACTCGGAGCGGTAGCTGAGCAAGTCTTTCTCGGGAGCCTTGGAGCCGTTCTTAGGGGATTCTGCACTCATAAGGAAATTGTACCGCTGGGCTTGGACTTGCGCAGGAGGAGATACGCGATAGTCAGAATTGCGAGGTAGGGCAATCCGCTTACGATGGTGATGCGCGATTGGGGCACCCACCAGGTGGCGCTAATGGCGATCAGGATGCCGATGAATCCGGTGAGCGAAAGAATGGCTCCGCCGGGAGCGCGCATAGGAAGTGCTGCGAGTTGCTCCCGGGAGATTTTTCGCCGGAAAGCGATGTGTGCCGCCAACGCGACCCACCAGGCGAGCATACCGCCGAATAAAGATGCGCCGAGGATGTAAAGGAATGCCGATGCGGGCGCGAGTTTTTCCATGATGAGCGCGATGACCATGCCTCCGGCGGAAATTAATAATGCGCGGCGCGGCGCGCCCGAGGCGTTGACTTCTCCGAAAGAGGCAGGCGCGTGGCCGTCGCGGGCGAGAGAGTAGAGCATCCGGCTGGCGGCATAAAGATTGGCGTTTGCGCCCGAGAGCGCAGCGGTTGTGGCGACAAAATTCATCAACGCCGAAGCGGCGGGAATTCCAGCGACGACGAAGACGGTGACGAATGGGCTTTGCGTTACGCCGGCACGGTTCCAAGGCAGAACGCCGACAAGGACCGCTGTTGCTCCCAGATATACGAACGCAAGTAGAGCGAACATGATGCGGGTGGCTCTGGGGATTTCTTTGGCATTGCGAGCTTCGCCAGAGGAAATTGCGACCATCTCTAGCCCCAAAAAGCTGAACAGAGCAAAGGAAAGGGCAAGCAGGGGAGATGCTGGGCCGTTGGGGATGAATCCGCCGTGATTTAGATATTGCGGCTGAACCCGTCCACCGAATAGCAGCCACGCCCCGGCCAAAATGAAGGCAACGATGGTCACGACTTTGACCATGGCAAACCAGAATTCGAAGCGTCCGTAATCGCCGACGGCGCGCAAGTTGATGAACAGAAGCACCAGCGCATAGACCGCAACCCATACAACTCCGGGGACGGTAGGGAACCAGTACGACGAATAAGTGGAAGCGGCGACCAGTTCGGCCCCCACTGCCGCTACTACGGAAGTCCAATATCCATAACGTGCTACGAAGCCAGCCCAGGGATTCAGATATAACTCAGCGTACAAACCAAACGATCCCGCAGATGGATGTGCGCTGGCTAATTCCCCGAGAGCATTGGTTACAATCCAGGCGAGAAATGCGCCAATTACGTAAGCGATGATCACTGCCGGGCCGGCGATCTGCACTGACGCGCCAGAACCTAGCAATAATCCAGTGCCGATTGAGCCGCCGACCGCCACCATTGCCATTTGTCCGGCGGAAAGCTGCTGGCGGAGACCCGATTCCCGCTGATTCTTGCGATTCATGCGTTACGAACCTATATCAGAACGGCTTTCTTTCCCCAAACCCAGTTTTTGTCCGTGACCTTGGTAACGCATTTGGAAGGGTACTTCATTGCTGCGAAGGTACCAGCCACCTAGAATCGGTGAAGGTTTCTCCCCGAGGAAACCCTCTTTTCCCATGCCTGATCGCGCCGAAATCGCCAAGCAAGTCGAACGCGCAGAAAAGCTCCTGCAAAAGGGCAAAACCGTCGAGGCGCTGGAAAGCTATCTCCAAGTATTAGCGGCAGATCCGGAGAATGACACGGTGCGGCAAATGGCCGCCGATCTGTGCCTTACGCTGAAGCGCAACCCTGACGCCGTGCGTTTGCTCAGCGAGTTGTTTGACCGGCAGGTCAGGATTGGAGACGCAACCCGCGCCAACCTTACCTATAAGAAGCTGGCCCGGTTCATTAATCCGACATGCGAACAGAAATTGCGATTTGGCAAGTTACAGGAAGCGAGCAATCGCAAGCTCGCTCTGGAAACCTATGAAAATGTTCTCGGAGAAATGCTGCATAACGGCAGCAAGGCTGAAGCGCTCGATGTTTTGAAGATGATTATGGCGCTGGACGCCAGCGAGAAAAACACGGTTCGACTGGCCGAGTTAAGTGCAGAAACCGGCGACCACCGGGCCGCTGCCAACGCTTTCATGAAATTGGCCGGATTGGCGCAGACCTCCGGCGGAAATCCTGCAACCTGGTATGAGCGGGCTTATGGAGAAAATCCAGCGGACGAAGAGATCGCGCTGGCGTATGCAAAGAGTCTGCTGGCACAGCAGCAAGTGGGCGCGGCCATTTTTATTCTTGAGCCGCTGATCAATGCGGGAGCTGCTTCCGTGGAATTTCGCGATACTTATGCGAAGTCTCTATTGGCAGCAGGACGTGCCGCAGACGCTGAACCCGCAATCTGGCAGTTATTTGAAGAAGACCCATCCAGAATTCAGGAAATTGCCGCCCTGATTGAATCATTTCTTAACTCGGGAGAAGACGCAAAGGGCGTAGCTCTGGCCCGCAAGCTGGAACAACAACAACGGAAGAAAGGCGACCGGCGCAGCTTTATCACGCTCATGCAGGGAATCGCGGCAAAATTTCCGGCAACGCCCGAATTGCTCGAGTTCATGAGCGAAATTTTCAACTCATCGAATCGAGAAGGCGATTATTCGCAGACATTGTTGAAGTTATTTGATTTGCACTACGGCATGGGGAACTTTGCCAAGGCCGCGGAGTGCCTCGACAAAGCCGCCGAAATTGATGCGTACGAACCCGGCCATCAGAAGCGGCTGGAAAGCTTAAAAGGGAAGATCGACGAGAACCGTTTTATGGTCATCTCGTCGCGTTTCACCAGCCTTGCGCCGGTCACACCCACGCGCAATGAAGAGCGCACGCTGGGTGCGGCGACTTTGCAGGATTTAATGCTGCAAGCGGAAATTCTCGTGCAATACGGCATGTCGAGCAAAGCGCTGGAGAGGTTGCAGCGCATTCAGGAGTTATTTCCCCACGAGGAAGAACGCAATCCTGACCTGAAAGCGCTCTATGCTACGGCAGGCATGACGCCGCAATACTCTTCGGCCGGACGGCCAGCGACGCCGAATGTGGAATCGGCACCGGCACCCGCGGCTCCGGTGGTTCGCGCCAGTGATGCATCGGATGTGAACAGCTTTGCCCGCGTCTCTGAAATCACGCGCAAGCTTTACCGCCAGGGCAACGCCGACGGTGTGCTTTCCTGTTCCGCTGAGGAAATCAATATGCAGTGGAAAGCAAGCCGTTGCATCACCGCGATGCGCAAGCCGGGGCAAATGCCAAGCGTCATCAAAGAACATTCTGCTGAGGGTTCGCCGGCCGCCAGTAACGGCGCGCTCGCCAAAGTTATTTCGGCAGTACATGATCTCGCTGTTAGCAAAGGCACGCTGACTTTAAATCAGGCGCAGGCCGCGCCGGAGCTGGCCTCGATTAAAGACGTTTTGGCTGAGCTGCAAATCGTCTCATTATTGGCGATCCCTTTGAGTGACGGGCCGGATCACATGGGTCTCCTGCTCCTTACGCAGTCCACTGCGCGCAGCTGGGGTGCAAATGATCTGATGGTGCTCAAAACCATCGGAGAGCAGATTGTGATTGCGCTAAACAACGTAGGACTGCGCCGCCTGGTAAAGAATCTTTCCGTTACCGATGAACACTCAGGGTTGCTCAAGCGGGCTTCTTATTTGGATCTTTTGCTTGCGGAAACCAAGCGTGCCTTGCAGCAAAATACTCCGGTAACAATTTTGCTCATGCGGATTGGCGAGCGCAATGAGTTGATCAAAGAATTCGGCGAACCCGCCATCGAAGCAGCAATGCAACAGATCAGCCAGATTTTCGCGGGGAACATCCGGCAGAACGACTTGGCGTTTCGTTATGAATCCACAACCATAGCCATCGTGCTTGGGGAAACTGCCGAAGCCGAAGCCGTAATGGCAGTAGAGAAGCTGCGCAAACTCATTTCGAGCGTAAAAATGAACGGGACTGCTCCGGTGGCAGTAAGCGCAGGTGTTGCGGAAGCGGTCGTGCGTCAGCAGTATGACTCCGTGGATACCGTCACCGAAGTGATCAATCGCGCGGAACAGGCTTTAGCTGCCGCCGTGGCAAAGGGTCCGGGTTCGACAGTTGCGCTTGGGGCGGCGCTAGCCGCGGCGGCAGTCGCATAAAGACCTTTCGTTAACTTCTTCTCGGCAATTCAAAAGTTCACAAATGGCAAACCTTCGCTGCCACTGATAAACTAACAAGTCCACGCGGAACCATTCTGCTGGCAGAATCATCAATAGTATCCACACGATAAGGATCCAATGCTGAAACCAGGCGACATCGCAATCGTCAGCGGGGCGCGCACGCCCTTCGGCCGCTACTGCGGCAAAATCAAAGACTATACCGCGCAGGAACTCGGCGCGGTGGCTGGCAAGGCCGCCATTGAGCGCGCCGGGATTGATCCCAAGGAATTCGACCACGTCGTCTTCGGCAACGCGCAGCAGACTTCCGGAGACGCACTCTATGGCGCACGCCATGTTGGCCTGCGTGCCGGATTGGCCATTGAAACCCCGGCGCTGACCGTGAACCGCCTCTGCGGAAGCGGCATGCAGGCGATCGTTAACGCCGCACAGATGGTGCAGCTTGGCGAAGCGAATATCGTGCTGGCAGGTGGTATGGAGTCCATGTCGCAAGCACCCTTCGTCATTCGCGGACGCGACGGCTTTACCCTCGCTCCCGGCGGCAAGCTCGAAGACTCGCTTATGGTCGCCTTGCTCGACACTTATTGTGGCCTCTATATGGCCAACACTGCGGAACTTTACGGTGAGCAACAGGGCATTACCCGCCAGATGCAAGACGAATTTGCGCTGCGTTCACAACAACTCGCCGACGCGGCCTACAAAGAAGGACGCTTGCAGGAAGAACTCACGCCTGTTCCACTCCGTAACTCGAAAGGCGAACCAACTGGTGAGTCTTTGACCGAAGACGACCATCGCCGTCCGCAAACCAATATGGAAGGCTTGGCAAAATTGAAACCTGCCTTCGGCAAGAACGGCACTGTGACCGCGGGCAACGCCAGCGGCATCGTCGATGGCGGTGCTGCCGTCACCGTCATGTCACTCGAAGCGGCGCAGAAACGCAATCTCAAGCCGCTTGGACGTATCGTCAGTTGGGGCATCGCCGGGGTTGAGCCGAAGCTGATGGGCCGCGGCCCGGTTCCCGCCATCAAGCAGGCCATCCAAAAAGCCGGACTTACGCTCGACTACATTGACCTGATCGAAGTGAATGAAGCCTTCGCCGCGCAATATCTCGCCGTCGAAAAAGAGCTGGGCCTTGATCGCAACAAAGTCAACGTCAACGGGGGAGCGATTGCGCTAGGCCATCCGCTGGGCGCTACTGGCGCGCGGCTGGTAATTACGTTGCTGCATGAGCTGCGCCGCCGCAAGAAAAAGTATGGTGTGGCAGCAGCCTGCATCGGCGGCGGCCAGGGCATCGCCATGATTGTGGAGAGTATGAATTAGACTCAACCCTCTAGGAGTAGTGTACGGCTTTAGACGTGCCGCAAGAATTACAAATTAACGGGGCTTAAGCCGCAGAGGTGCTTTTGGACAGCAAGGACAAAACTCCAGCCGAAATTGCAGACATTATCGAGCGTTTTGTTTACAGAAGCCCCTCCGATCAACAAATACGGCATGACATGAAATGGGAAAATCTATTGGACTCCAGCGTTAGCGATCCTGAGTTAAAGTCCGTAATCAACAAGTGCAGAGTTATCAATAGAGCGTTCTTACCTGACAGCAGTTTATCCAAAGTCGCTAAACAGCAGCATGAACAGGATGCAGACGAGCAGCTAAAGAGAATTGCATCTCAACTCCGTGAAATAGGGAAGAAAACGGGAGAATAATTAAAAGTTTTGCGGTGAAGGTAATTCTTAAGGATCCTCAATATATGGAAATTAAAAAAGTAGGTGTTCTCGGTTGCGGCCTCATGGGTTCCGGTATCGCGCA
>Ga0070734_10001447_pt1 | contig 34519 bp, 36 predicted proteins | sample Coa_R1_8_FD_66444 | JGI IMG/M metagenome (GOLD analysis project Ga0070734, IMG submission 66444) | Surface soil microbial communities from Centralia Pennsylvania, which are recovering from an underground coalmine fire - Coalmine... | ecosystem: Environmental > Terrestrial > Soil > Unclassified ...
GGATGGAAGCTGGACAGTGCCCGAAGGCAAGTCGATCACGTTCACTTATCGCGTGCTGATCCATCACGGCCAGATCGGCGAATTCAACGTCGCGAACGCATACGAAGAGTATGCGAAGACCAAGCGTTGATTGCGGGCTATTCTTATTTGCGCTGCAGTTGCCGTCAGCGTTTCCGCGCAGAACAACTTCCAGAGCCAGCAAGTAACTGAGCTTGACGACCTGATCAATCGCGGCGAGTATGAGCACGGCACCAAGCTCGCTCAACTCCTTTTGCAACAACAGCAAGCTTGGGGGCCTAATAAGGAATCGATTTTCGTACTGACTCACATTGGCAGTGCACAAGTTGAACTTGGACGTATTTCGGATGCGGTCAAGGTGATCTCCCAGGCCGACACGCTCGCGCCAACCATTCCGAACAATCTATACGAGATCGGCTTGCTCCGTGCAACAGCGGTTCTTCAGTTGGAAGTGGGCCAGTATCAGGCCGCGGCGAGCCTGGCGGCAAAAGCCGTGAAACTCGCCCTCGACCGCAATTTGGAAAGCCTTCGCGTAGGTTACTACCGCAGCATCCAAGCCATGGCTCTGCTGCGCCTCGGCAACCCGAGCGATGCGGAATTGATTGTGCTCAAAGCGGTGAAGGATTGTCCCAAGAAGCCCGGCAAGTATTTTGTATTTGCTCCGCGCATCCTCTACACCGCCTGCCTGGTGGAAAGCTATCAACAGAACTTCGCGCTGGCGGAGGAGTACTGCCGGCGAGGCCTGGAGATCGCGCAAGCATGGAAGAAGGAGACACGCGATTTGTCGCTCGGTTATCTCGCGCAAGCCGAAGCTTCTCTAGAAGCCGGCGATTTGGCGCGCAGCCGCGAAGCAGCGGCGAAAACCGTCGAGATCACAACCCGGCTATTCGGCGACCAGCACCAGGACATCGTCCAGGCACTCGGATTACTGGCGCGAATCAACGCCAAACAAGGCAACATGCCGGATGCCTGCGCTCAAGCAAATCGCGCGGTGAAGATCGCCATCAGTCTTTTCGGACCGGTATCCTCAGGCGCGGGAATTCCAACACGCGCTTTGCAAAGAATGAGTGGATGCTTAGCGGCGCCGAAGTAAGTAGACCCAAGTGTCGCGTTCCGCGCCATCTTCGAGCGAAGCCGTCGCTAGAACGCGCTCGTAATCGAGGCCTTCGTAGGCATCGAGCGAGTCCAAGATTTTGGGATCGATGAGTTCGAAAAGTTCCCCGGCGATCCAGTCATCCGGCCGATCGGAAATCACCGCGCCAGTGTATTCCCCAAATTGCAGCAAGCGGCCTTGCATTTTCGCGGCGCCCAGAAAGAGAGCGTTCGCGTGCAGGAGCCGGGCGTATTGGTTTTCGAATCCGCGCCGCAGCGTGCCATACACGAACAGGCACGGCGGCTGCTGCATGACTTATGCCGCGGCCTTCAGCTCCCGCGCGTAACGATCCATTTGTTCCGGCAGCACGGTCACCAGCGTTTTCTCCATGTCCTCGCCGTTTTCGAGCATGTGCTTGAGATGCAGCGCGGCCAGCTTCAAACACCAGGCATCGGTGATAGCGTGGCCGGTGTTCTTGCTGAGGATCAGGAGCGTCGGGTTCGGCAGCGCGACGACACGCTCTTCAAACGGTTCGCCGCCGGTGGAGATTGCGAACTTCACGTCCACCGTGTCGGCATGCCGGATCGAGACAGCGGTTTGCAGCCAGTTGAAGTGCACCTGCCACATCCTGCCGAAGGGATCGGGCCCAGCTTGGAATTCACGGAAGTTATCCAGCATCTAGGTCGATTGTAGCCGATTAGCGCAAACCGAACCGCGACCGCAAGGGAGCGTAAACCTCGCCGCTCCTGGGGCTCAATAGAACGGATGATTCTTCGCCGCCACCAGCGACAGAAACTCATCGCGTGTTTCCTTGCGCGCTCGGAACGCTCCCAGCATCGCGCTGGTCACGGTTCCGGATTGTTGCTTCTCCACGCCGCGCATCATCATGCAAAAATGGCGCGCTTCGCAGATCACGCCGACGCCACGCGGCTGCAAAACTTCTTGCAACGTCTCAGCAACCTGCTGCGTAAGCCTCTCTTGGATTTGCAACCGGCGCGCGAACGCGTCCACCAGGCGCGGAATTTTGCTCAACCCGATCAGCTTGTCCTTGGGCAAGTAGGCCACGTGCATCTTGCCGAAGAACGGCAGCAGATGGTGCTCGCACATGCTGAAGAACTCGATGTCCTTCACCACCACCATCCCGTCCGATTTTTCGTTGGAAAACAGCGCGCCGTTGACCAGGCTCGGGATGTCGGTTTCATAGCCGCTGGTCAAAAAGCGAAAAGCCTTCTCGGCGCGCTCCGGCGTCCGGATTAAGCCTTCGCGGGCCGGATCTTCGCCGACCTTCGCCAGCAGCGATTCCATCAAAGATGCAATAGACGCCTCATCTTGCTTAGGTTGCATCACCTTCACAACAGCTCTGTTCTTCTTCATCTGTCAACTCGCCTTCAACTCGAATAAATTGCGACGGGTTTCCCGCAGCCGTATGCTCGCAAGGCGCGGACCGGCTGGAAAAGTCGCCCGCCATCCCGCCTGCAAACGGTCTTCAATCACGCCCAAAATATTTTCGGACGTCGGGATCACACTTTGAAACTCGCGCACATCCATGTTCAAGTACCGGGAATCGAAATCCTCAATTACCTGCTTCGCCACCAGGCGGTCTAATGCCGCCACATTCACCACTTGGCCGGACTTCGCGTCGAGCGGACCGGAAACCGACACCTCCAGGAGATAATCGTGTCCGTGGCCATGCGGATTATTGCACTTGCCGTACAACTCAAAGTTCTCGCTTTCGCTGAATCGCGCGGCATGCAGCCGGTGCGAAGCTGCGAATTTGTAGCGGCGCGTTACCGTCACGGCCGGTCTCCCGCGTAATCCACGTACAGCTCCTCGGTTTCATACAACCGCACATTGTGCAATTGCGCGCGGCTTCCGTCGAAAGCCGGCCGCAAACGATTCCAAATCTCCACGGCTACATTTTCCGCCGTCGGCACCACTTTGTCGAATGGAGGCACCTCATAATTCAGAAACCGGTGATCCATCGGTTCCACCACCGATTTTTGAATGATCTCCTTGAGTTGCTTGAGATCGAACACCATGCCCGTAACCGGATCCGGATCGCCCGCCAGCGTCACTTCCAGCACGTAGTTGTGCCCATGCCCATTCGGATTGGCCGCGGCTCCGTAGATCTCGCGATTCTGCTCCGGCGTGAGCGACGCCTGCGCGCAGACGTGCGACGCGGAAAACTCGGCTTTTCGGGTAATCAGCATGACCCAGGGATTAGATGCTGCGAGGCCTGAATAGGATACCCTTAGATTATATTCCGATGAGAAACAAGATCGATCTCGCAATTAAGGCAGCCACCGGGGTGTTACTCGTGGTGCTGGCTCTGGTGATTGTGTACTCGGTGCAGGATCACGTCGTAGGCGTGGGCGACACCGCGCCGAACTTCCGCGTGAAAACGGAAAAAGGAGCCGTCCTCACACCCAAGGATTTCGGCGGTAAACTGCTGGTTCTGAACTTTTGGGCGAGCTGGTGCGCTCCTTGCGTGCAAGAGATACCATCCCTCAACCAGTTCCAAAAGATGTTCGCGCAGCAAGGCGTCGTAGTATTGGGCATCAACGTGGATCGCAAAGAAGACGCCTATCGGAACATGCTGAACCGGTTTCAGGTGACCTTCCAAACCGTGCGCGATCCCGAAGAAAACATCAATTACCGTTACGGGACGTATAAGATTCCGGAAAGCTATATCATCGATCGCAACGGCAAAGTTCTGCAGAAGTACGCCGGACTCCCGGAAGTGAACGGCGAGTGGAAGCCGTGGACCGATCCGGAAATCGTGAATTACGTCCGGTCATTGCTTTAGGCGGAGAGGCATTCGTTGCTAGCGCCCGCAGCTCAAAAAAGCATCCACGACCTGCTCGGCGCGCGCGGCTATCTGGACCGTCCCGAAGATCTTCGTCTCTACGAATACGACGGCAGCGTAGATAAAGCCCGCCCGGAACTGGTGGTTTTTCCTAAAACCGCCGAAGACGTCGCCGCCATCGTCCGGGTCTCGAATCAATACAACATCCCGATCGTAGGCCGCGGCGCCGGTACTGGACTAAGCGGCGGTGCGATCCCGCGTGCCGGCGGCATCGTCATTTCGTTCGCCCGCATGAACCGGATTGTAGAACTCGATCTGGCCAATGAGCGCGCGGTGCTCGAGCCCGGCGTAGTGAACCTCGAAATCACGCAGGCCGTCGAGCGCCAGGGCTATTTCTATGCTCCGGATCCTTCCAGCCAACGCGCCTGCACCATCGGCGGCAATGTCGCGGAAAATGCCGGCGGTCCGCACACGCTGGCGTATGGAGTCACGACGAATCACGTGATGGGAATCCAAGCCGTGCTTCCCGATGGCAGCGTAATCGAAACAGGCGGTGTTGCCCCGGATCAACCCGGTTACGATCTCACGGGCCTGCTCACGGGCTCCGAGGGAACCATGGCGCTGACCACCCGCATCACGGTTCGGCTGATGCGGCAGCCCGAAGTTGTGAAAACCATTCTCGCCATCTACGACGCTCCCGGCGATTGCGCGGATTCCGTGGCTGAGATCACGGCGCGCGCCATCACTCCCGCCGCCATCGAAATGCTGGATGGCGTGATGCTGCGCATGGTGGAAGAAGCCACGCATGCCGGATATCCGATGGACGCGGCCGCGGTGCTGCTGATCGAGCTCGAAGGCTTGCGCGAAGCGGTAGAGGAACAGGCAGCGCAGATTGAGCGGTCCTGCATCGGATGCCGCGCTCGCGAAGTCCGCATTGCGCGTTCTGCCGCCGAGCGCGAACTCCTGTGGAAGGGCCGCAAAAACGCGTTCGGTGCAGTGGGGCGCGTGAGTCCATCGTATTACGTGCAGGACGGGGTAGTGCCGCGCACCAAAGTGGCGCCCACGCTCCGCCACATCCATCAAGTGTCGGAGAAGTACGGACTCACCATCAGCAACATCTTCCACGCGGGCGACGGCAACATGCATCCGATCATTCTGTTCGACCATCACAAGCCAGGCGAACTCGAGCGCGCCAAAGCGGCCGGCGACGAGATCCTGCGATTCTGCATCGCGGAAGGCGGCTCCATCACCGGCGAACATGGCGTCGGTATGGAAAAGATGGAACTGGTCGGCGAGCAGTTCCCTGACGCCACACTTGAGTTGATCCAGCGGTTCAAAAGCCTCTTCGATCCCGCTTGCCGGCTGAATCCGGGCAAAATGCTGCCAACCGGCAAGGGCTGCATGGAAATCCGGCAGCCTGCCGGGATGGTTCTCTAGATTTCTCTTGACTTAAACTCAACTTCAACGTTTAGCATTCGGCTATGCATACACTTTTAGTCTTTGCCTTGGCCGCCGCCACCGTTTCTCCCTTCGCTTGTGACCGCTCTGCGCTGAACACCGTCGAACGAAAGCGCCATTTCGATGAGTTGGGACCGCAACTGCGCACTCTCACAACCGGCGTTCGCGAACTGCCGGATGGGTACGAATTTCAGTTCCCTTCCAATCCTGCGGCCATCCAACTTGTATCCGAATGGGCGGCCGGCGAGCATGCCTGCTGTCCTTTTTTTGACATCGATCTACGCTTGGAACGCGAACATGGCGCATTCTGGCTACGCCTCACCGGGCGAGAAGGCGTGAAGCAGTTCATCCGCGCCGATTTTAGTAAATGGTTTCATGAGTGATAGCCTTTGGTCATGACAATCGGCGAAGTAGCCAAGCGATCCGGATTGAGGACATCGGCGATCCGCTACTACGAACGCGTCGGTCTATTGCCAAAGCCGATCCGCAAAAGTGGACAGCGCCGCTACGATCCGCGGATCCTTCGCCGGTTGGCGGTTCTGGCGCGTGCCAAGAATTGCGGATTCACGCTGGCCGAAGCGCGGCAGCTTTTCGAGGAGCCAGGAAGTCCATCGGAGCGCTGGGACCGCGTGTCGAAAACGAAAGTCGTGGAACTGGATGCTCTGCTAGCGCGGATCCAGCGAATGAAATCGCAGATCGTCCGCCGCTGCGAGTGCGCCGATCTCGACGAATGCGGACGGCGGCTACTGGCGAAGTCCGGGTCCCAAAGTTGTTCTACTTAGGCACGCCGTAATCTTCCACCAGCCGCCGCACGGCTGTTGCTAGATCGATTTTGCCGTCGAGGTACGGCTTCCAATCTTTTTCAAGAACCGGCAGCGCTCCGGGCCACGCTCGCTCCAAGATTCCGTCCGTGACACCGATCATTGTGTAATTAACCAAATGCTTCTGCGCAACTTCGCCTGCCGTATAGAAAAGCACCGCATGCCAGAATTTGCTTCGTTTAAAAAGCTTTTTTTGAGCGTCCAGCTCTGCGCTCAGTGCGTTGCTAATCTTTTCGATCATCGCGTGGGATGCCTCGTGGAAAAGGCTTTCCACGGCCGATGGCGTAACGGGTCCTTGCGACGAGATGGTGATCAGCGTCGGATCGTTCAACGTGTAAGCTCCGGCCCAGCTCGCGTACGCGGAAACATCGGTGCGGATCTTTTCCGTTGGCCACGGTGTCTGGTATGCGTCGGCTAATTCCTTCTTCATCGCGGCTTCGTATTTCGAGACCAGCGGTGTCACAGCCTGGATCCATGCGAGGTTCTGGCGATTGTGCTGAGGCCACCAGCGCTCCTTGTATACTGAGGCCGCTCTTTCCAGCGTTTGGGTCAGCTCCGCGTCGATCCCGGATCCTTTGAGCGACTCGCTGCTCTCCACGTGCGCCAGCGCAACATTGATTCCGGCTATTTCGCGGCTAAGCAGTTCGTGCTTCGCGATATCGCTTCGATAAACTTCGAGAGCCTGCTGCCAAGCGGTGGAATCGCAAGGTTCGGGCGTTTTCGAGGTGGCTTGTTGGTAGAGAAAGTGATGCAGGTTGACCCAGAAGTTGCTGTGGAAATCGAAAGTGGTCTGTTGCGCGATGGCTGGAATGCAGCCCACGAGAGCAATTCCAAGGAGAGCCCTACTCATAGCGAAGCGCGAGCATCGGATCCACCTTCGTCGCGCGGCGCGCGGGCAGATAGCTGGCCAGCATCGCGACTGCTCCCAAAATCAGCGCGGCCGATCCTAAAATCAGCGGATCGCCCGGTTGCACCTCGAACAACACGCTGCTCATGAAGCGCGTCACGCCAACCGATGCAACCAGGCCCAGCACGATTCCTGAAGCGGTAAGGATCAAACCACGCCGCAGCACGAGCTTTAAAACATCGCCGCTCTTTGCCCCAAGCGCGATCCGGATGCCGAACTCCTGGGTCCGTTGCGCTACCGAATACGCCATCACGCCATACGTTCCGATGATCGCGAGCGCCAGTGCCACCGCGGCGAAAATCGATACCAATTGAGCCGCAACACGCTCGAGCCCAGTCGACTGATCGACGATTTCCTGCATCGTGCGGATCTTGCCAACCGGCAGATCGCCGTCAATCGCGTGGATTGCGCCCATCACCGAAGCGGCACTGACCGTTCCTCGCACCGCCAGCGCGAATTCTGGTGACGGCGACTGCGCCAATGGAAGATACACGCTTGTTCCCGCTGCTTCCTCGATGCGATTCTGCTTGACGCTTCCCACCACACCCACCACTGTGATCCACGGGAGCGGGTGAGCGTCTGCATCGAAATAGGCAATCCGTTTTCCGATCGGATCTTGATTCGGCCAGTATTGTTTCGCAGTAGCTTCATCCACGATCGCCACGCCTGAAGCATTCGCTTTGTCGCGCTCATTGAATGCCCGGCCACGAAGCACTGGAATTCCCATCAGTCCGAAATAATCGGCGCTGACCATGCGCTGGTCCGCGATCGGCAGATCGTTGATGCTTTTCACCGGCGGGAACCCCTCCACCTGAAAACTGTTGTGCCCGCTGTGTCCCTGCAATGGCAGATTGGAAACCAGCGCGGCCTGCGACAATCCGGGCAGCGCTCTCAGCTTTGCCAACAGCCGATCGTAAAAGAGAATTTGTTGCTCATCTTTACCGTAGTTGCCGTAGGGGAGCGAAAGCTCCATCGTCAACGTATTATCGGGCTGAAAACCGGGATTCGATTTCGCCAGGCGCAGAAAACTTTCGATCAGCAATCCAGCACCCGCCAGCAACACTAACGACAGGGCCACTTCGCCGACCGCCAGGATGCTGCGGAACCGCTGACGCGCGGAACCCGCCGTCCCTGACCTTCCCCCTTCGCGCAGCGATTCGTTCAGATTCAGCTTCGAGCCTTGCAACGCCGGTGCCAGGCCAAACAAAAATCCAATCGCGATAGAAAGCAGAAGCGAGAATTCCAGCACCGAGGCGCTCAGCACGGGCACTTCGAAATTCTGGCTCATCGATCCCGGAAGCAGCTTCATTAGCGCCGCCGTGCCCCACATCGCGATCAGCAAACCCGCCGTTCCAGCGAGAATTGAGAGCAGCAGGCTTTCCGTCAGCAGTTGCCGGACAATCCGGGCGCGGCTTCCGCCTAACGCGATCCGCACAGCCACTTCGCGTCGCCGCCCGCTGGAGCGCGCGAGCATCAGGTTGGCCACATTCGCGCAGGCGATCAGCAGCACGAAGCCCACCGCAGCAAACAGGATCAGCATGGCCGGCCGGACGCTGCCGACGAACAGTTCGGTTAGGACCATCAGGCTCACCCCGTTGCCCGTGTTGGTGTCCGGATGCGCAAGCTCGATCCGTTTCGCGATAGTGCTCATCTCCGCTTGCGCCGCCGCGAGAGAAACTTCGGGCTTAAGCCGCGCGACGACGAATTCGTTATGCGAAGCTCGTGCGTTCACTAGCGTCGGTGAAAACACCAGCAGCCTCCACAGGTCGCGTCCGAAGGAGTAAAAGTTCTTCGGCAAAACGCCAATGATGGAGAAGTTCTCACCGTCCAGCGTGATTGTTTTGGAAAGAACAGTTTTATCTCCGCCAAAACTCCGCTGCCAGAAGGCATAGTCCAGCACGACCACGCGGCGGTTCTCCCGCTGATCGCCGGAAGCGAAGCCGCGCCCCAAATCCGGCTGTATGCCGAACAGCGAGAAAACATTCGGCGTCGCTTCGAATACCTGTACGCGCTGCGGAGTCGAAATGCCGGTGACGTTCGCGCTACCGCTCTGCATAGCGGCCATCTGTTCGAAGACATGGTTCTGCGTCTTCCAATCCTCGTAATCCGGAACTGACGCCACCGATTGCCGGATGCCCAGGCTGGGATTCGTGTTCCAAACCACCAGTAGCCGGTCCGGGTCCGGATACGCCACCGGATGCAGCAGAATGCGATTGACCACGCTAAAGATCGCGGTATTCGCTCCGATTCCGAGTGCGAGCGAAAGCAGCGCGACCAGGGTGAATCCGGGGCTCTTCGCCAGCATGCGCAAACCGTACACAACGTCTTTGGGCATATCGTTGATGTGCTGCAAAAAGGCGGCCACTCGTCCTGTGGCACACTCTCAATAGGTTAGACGAGAAGCGCGAGGCGCGGTTGGTCCATTTGCGGGACGGCCCGCGCGACAGCGGACGTTCCAAAATGCCGGATTCATGGACAGAATTGGTTGCCTCTCATCGCGATGCGATGATCGCCTTGACTCGCGATCTGGTGGCTGTCCCGAGCGAAAATCCTCCCGGAAACTGCTATCCGGAAAGCGTCGAACTTCTCTCCCGCCGGCTGCACGAACTGGGTTTCGATGATACGAGGGTGGAAGGCGATTGTGTCCTGAGCTTCGTAGGCGAAGGGATGCGCACGCTATATTTCAGCGGCCACTATGACGTGGTCCCTGCGCAATCCCGCTCTCAATTCTATCCGGAGCTAAAGGGCGCGAATCTTTTCGGACGCGGTTCATCGGACATGAAAAGCGGCCTTGCGGCGATGACCTATGCCGCGCTGGCGCTGCGCGATGCCGGATACCTGAAAGACGGCCGCATCGGCTTGGTATTCGTTCCGGATGAGGAAACCGCTGGCCCGCGCGGATCGCGCTATCTCGCCCAACGCGGCTTGTTGGGCTTAGATGCCATCGGCATGCTTACGCCGGAGCCGACCGGCGGCGTGATTTGGAACGCGAATCGCGGCGCGATCACGTTGAAGATCACAGTGAAAGGGAAATCCGCGCATGTCGGCCGGCAGCATGAAGGCATCAATGCGTTCGAACGAATGCTCACCGTCGCGCGCGATTTCCAAACACTGAAGCACGCCGTGGAAACGGCGCAGCGTTCCATCTTGATGCTCGGCGGCCGCAGCGAAGGCGGAGCCAATTTCAACGTCGTTCCGGATTATTGCGCGTTCACAGTGGACCGGCGCACAAATCCGGACGAGGACTTCGATCGCGAGAAGCGGCGGTTATTTGAATTGGTGGAGAATTCACCAGACGTCGAAGTGGAACTTCTTCAGGAAGGCCGTTCGTGCCACGTTGCCGAGGATGGTGAAGCGGGGCGAGCGCTGGCGGCAGCCGTGGAAGAGGTTACAGGACGCGCTGCGAAATTTGAGATGTGCCCGGGGCTGCTCGAAATTCGTTTCTATGCCGAGCGGGGCATTCCGGCGTTCGCCTATGGTCCCGGATTGTTGAGCGTCTCGCACGGGCCGAATGAGTTCGTGCCGGTGGAGAACGTTGTGCAATGCGCGCAGGTGTATGCGCTGGCCGCCAGAAACCTGTTGGCCACGGATACAGCCGGATAATCACCAATCCATGCGTGTCCATCCGTGGCTATTCTATTTACATGGTCACCAGACGCAATTTGCTGCTCGGCACCGCGACCGCCGCTATCCTACGCGGCGCAGCCATGACTTCCAAGGAGCGCGTCGATCGCGCGCTCAAAGGGGAAGACGTTGACCGCACACCCTTCAGCTTCTGGCACCACTTCCTGGATACAACGGCGCCAGGCGAGCAGCACGCACGCTCCACGCTTGAGTTCCACGAAAAATTCCACACTGATCTTGTGAAGGTGATGAGCGACTATCCGTATCCCAAGCCCAAAGGTGAATGGTACAAGCTCCGGGAAGAGAAGAACCCGTTTCCCCAACAAATCATCGCGCTCGAAAAGATCCGCGACGGCTTAAAGGGCCAAGCCTACTTCGTGGAGACGCTATTCAATCCTTGGAAAGTGGTGGAGAATCTCTCTTCGGCGGAGGAAGTCCGAAAGTTGCAACAGGAAAAGCCACAGGCGTTACTGGACGCGCTCGAAGCGATCGCAAAATCCGAGGCGAACCACGCGCGGCGATCCATCCAGGCGGGCGCGGCTGGCGTCTTTGTCGCAATCGCCAACGCGCAGGATGGATATATGACGCAAGCCGACTACGCGAAGTTCAGCGAACCGTTTGACAAAATGGTCTTCGATGCGGTGCGCAGCGCCCCGCTGAACGTCCTGCATCTGCACGGCGACAAAGTCTACCTGGATCGGTTTTATAACGGCTGGGCAGCGCAAGGCATCAATTATTCCGCGCACGGAACCAAAGTCTCCATCGCGCAAGTGCGAGCGAAATATTCAGGGCTAATTCTAGGCGGCCTGGACGAAGTCAACTACCGCACGCTGACCCCAGCCGATATCAAACGCCAATGGGCAGACGCCCGGAAATCCGCCGGTGCGAAATTCATCCTGGCACCAGGCTGCTCCGTTCCCAACGACAGCACAGATGAAGAGCTGTCCCGCCTACCGAAAATGTTCGGTGCCGCCTAATCCCTAATCCCAATTCCCCAATCCCGCGAGCGTTAGCGAGTTGGTACGGGTTGCAAATCGCGGCTCACAATAACGCGATCGATCATGCCGTACTCCAGCGCCTGCGTTGGATCCAGAATGTAGTCGCGATCCACGTCGCGCGCGATGCGATCCACCGGCTGGTTGGTTGCGTTGGCGAGAATCTGGTTCAGCGATTCGCGCATACGCAGGATTTCCCGGGCATAGATATCGATATCCGCGGCTTGCCCGCCCAACCCGCTCATGGAGGGTTGGTGAATCAGGATTCGCGAATGCGGCAGGCTGTAGCGTTTTCCTTTGGTTCCGCAAGCCAGAAGAACGGCAGCCATCGAAGCCGCCTGACCTAGGCAGTACGTCACGATGTCGGGTTCTACGAGGTTCATCGTATCGAGAATCGCAAGGCCCGCCGTGATCGATCCGCCGGGCGAATTCAGGTACAGCGAAATGTCCTTCTCCGGATCCTCGGCCGCCAGAAATAGCATCTGGGCGATCACCAGATTCGCGACGTTATCGTCGATCGGCGTGCCTAGGAAGATGATGTTTTCCTTCAGCAGACGCGAGTAGATGTCGAAAGCGCGCTCCCCTCGCGAGGTTTGCTCCACCACCATCGGCACCAGCACGGAATTGTGCATTCGTAAAGACTCCCTTCAAAACATCCATCATAGCGCGAGCCGCATGAGTCCCAAGGAATATCCCGCAGGGGGCGAGAATTTCGCACATCCCCGCCACTCTATAACCAGCTTAGGATGGGAGGATGGATCAATTTCTCGAAGGAAAATCTGCAGTGGTGACGGGCGGTACGAAAGGCATCGGTTTCGCAATCGCGAAGGCGCTGGCAGGTGCGGGCGCCGCGGTGGCGATCTGTGGCCGGGGTGACAGATCCGTAGAAAATGCCATCACACAACTTGCCTCAGGGTCGAAAAGTAAAGTGGTGGGAAAAGCTGCCGATGTAAGGAGTAGCACAGAGGTAATGAATTTTTTTCAGTTTGTGGATCGTGAACTCGGAGGCCTCGACATCCTTGTGAACAATGCAGGCATCGGAGTTTTCCAGAGCACGGCGGAGCTGACTGTGGACGATTGGAACAAAACTCTCGAGACGAATCTGTCAGGCGCGTTCTACTGCTCCAAAGAAGCTCTGCCACGTATGCGGAACCGTGGAGCCGGCTACATCATCAATATAAGTAGCCTGGCTGGAAAAAATGCGTTTGCGGGCGGAGCCGCCTACAACGCTTCCAAATTTGGATTAAACGGATTTAGTGAAGCAATGATGCTCGATCACCGATATGAGGGAGTAAGAGTAAGTTGTGTCATGCCGGGAAGCGTGGATACCGAATTCGGAAAAGGAGCTAATCGGGGAGCGGCGTGGAAAATCGCCCCTGACGATGTTGCGGAGATCGCTCTCATGCTATTGAAAACACCAGCTAGAACGTTGATTAGCAGCGTCGAAGTGCGGCCATCGAAACCGCAAAAATAGGCTCGCTCGAAATTTGGCATGCAAGTTGCTCTAACCAGGTTGGGAATCGGAAGTGGAAGTAGTAGTGGAAGCGGTAGTAGAAGTAGTGGGAGTAGTGAAAGAAGGGCCAAGAAAATGTTACGGGTAAATGTTCCTTTAGATCCGACTAGGACTGGGCGCGAGGCGGAAGCCCTGGAAGTAAGCCTAGGCCGATTGATTGTCGGCCAAGATGAAGCCATCGAGCAGATCGTGAACATCTATCAGATGTACCTGACGGGTATGACCGCGCCGGGACGTCCGATCGGAAACTTCTTGTTCTTAGGCCCCACCGGATCCGGCAAGACGCGCATTGTGGAAGCTACTGCAGAGTCGATGCTGAAGAATCCGCGCGCTGTGATCAAGATCGATTGTGCGGAGTTTCAGCACAGCCATGAGATCGCCAAGCTGATCGGATCGCCTCCCGGATATCTCGGCCATCGCGAAACGCATCCGTTGCTGAGCCAGGAAGTGCTGAGCCAGTATCACACTGAGACTTGCAAACTGAGCTTCGTGCTCTTCGATGAAATCGAGAAAGCCAGCGACGCATTGTGGAATCTTTTGCTCGGCATTCTGGATAAAGGAACCTTAACTTTAGGCGACAATCGCAAAGTCGACTTCTCCCGCGCGCTAATCTTCATGACCAGCAACTTGGGCGCAAGCGAAATGAGCGCTCTCACGAATCCGAAGCTTGGATTCCATGCCGTCGAAGCGGCGCGCCAAGCGCAGGCCGGCCAAATAGACGAGAAGCTGAACGGAAAGATCGCGCGCACCGGCACCGAAGCCGCGCGCCGCAAGTTCACTCCCGAGTTCATCAACCGGTTGGACAAAATCGTTACTTTCCGTCCGCTCGGTACCTCCGAGCTCAAGAAGATTCTCGACATCGAACTGAACATGGTGCAACAGCGGATCTTCAACACGTCGCCCGAGAAATCGTTTGTGTTCAAAGCGACGGAAGCAGCCAAGGACTTCTTGTTGCAGCAAGGCACCGATCTCAAATACGGCGCACGCCATCTGAAGCGCGCGATCGAACGGTTGCTGGTTCAACCAATGTCCAATCTCATAGCGACCGACCAGGTCCGCGGCGGCGATTGCGTACAGGTAGACTTTGACACCGAACACAACACCTTGTCCTTCGTGAAGGAAGCGGAAGGTCTGGCCGTACACGCCATGGCGGATCTGGTGGATCGTTCCATCTCGATCCCGGCCTTCGCAATGGCCAACGGCGCGCTAATCGAAGCCGCCAAGACACAATCGGCACGCTCGTCGCGCCGCTCCTAGTGGGGCAAGTCTCCGGACTTGCCTTCTACTAGCTAGCGCACTCGCCGCGCCCAAGCTGCAGCGAGTAGCTTACATCGTCGCCCCAATCCTGATACATCTCAGGAAACTTCTCCGCGGGCTTAGCCAGATCGCTCGTCATTGTACGGAACGTCTCCACTTTGTTGCGCAGCACATAAGCCCGGAACGTTTCTCCCGGCTGCCGGTTCGCGACATAGTGATCCAGCACACGCCGGACCGCCTCCGGTGCCAACCGCGCCGGAATGCTCTGGATCGCGGCGCCAAAGCGCAGCATGCCCTGGTCGTCGTACCCGCCTCCCAGCAGCATCTGATAGTACGGAACTTCCTTGCCTTCGATCTTCCGGGCGTTTCCGTAGAAGCCGAGATCGGCGGTCCAGTGTTGTCCGCAGGAGTTCGGGCAGCCGCTAATCTTGATCTTCAACTTGCGTACCAGCGAATCCGGATGATCTTTCAGCCCTTCGGCTAAAGCGAAGCCCAGATTCATGGATTTGGTAAGCGCCAGGTTGCAACTGTAAGCGCCCGGGCACGTAGTGATATCGTCGATCTCTTCGGCGCCCGCGCCGCCCAGATCCATCGCCTGAAGGGCCGCGTAAACACGCGGAAGTTGACGGAGCGGCAGATAAGCCAGCACCAGATTTTGGTCAATCGTGACGCGAATCAGCCCATCGCCCGCGTTTCGCGCCAGGCTCGCCAGCGCGTGCATCTGTTGTCCGGTCAAGTTTCCTTGAGGAACTTTCACCGTGACCATCGCGTAGCCGGACTGTTTCTGCCCGCGCACATTGGTGCGCAGCCAATGGTCGTATTCGGGATCCGCGTGCCCGTTGGTGTGAACTACCGGAAGCAGATCGCCAGAGCCGAGCGGTGGTGGTGTTGCTTGAAAACCACCAAAGCTCTCGGGCACGGTTTCCGGCGTGGCGATGCCGCCGTTCGCGAGAATATCCTGGTACTCTTTCTCGATCTGATCCTTCACCCAGGCCCAACCGCGCTCGCGAACAACAAACTTTAATCTCGCCATGTTCTTGTTCTTGCGGTTGCCGTACTTGCTGAACACGCGAATCACGGCTTCTATCCGGTTCACCAAGCGTTCCACCGGAACAAATTCGTCGAGGAGTTGTGCTTCTACCGGCAGCGGACCCAATCCGCCACCCACCACCATGCGGAATCCGCGCTGGCCGTCGCGCATCACCGCACGCAGGCCGACATCGTGGATCGATCCCAACATGCAATCTTCCTTGCATCCGGAAAAAGCAATTTTGAATTTCCGCGGCAAGCTGTCGGTCAGCTCTTTGTGCAGAAAAGCGAACGCGGTGCGCTGCGCGTATGGATGTACGTCGAAAACTTCGTCTTCCAGCAATCCGCTCAACGGACAGGCGGTAATGTTGCGAACCGTGTTGTAGCAAGCCTCGCGCGTAGTGAGCCGGACATCCGCCAGTTTGTGCAGCAGCGCCGGAACATTCGCAAGTGGAATGAAGTGATATTGGATATTCTGCCGGGTGGTCAGGTGGCCCTTACCGCCCGCGAACTCATCGGCGATGTTGGCCAACTGATCCATCTGCTCGGCGATCAGGTTTCCACCCGGCACCTTGGTGCGGATCATGTGCACGCCGGGTTGCCGCTGGCTGTATACGCCCCTGCGTAGGCGTTGCGCGCGAAACTGGTCGTCATTGATTTCGCCGGCCACGAACTTCTCCGCATAGGACCGGAACAGCTCAATGTCGGCGCGAACCGTGGCGTCATACTCCAGCGCGGTCTGCTGCTGAAGCGTGTATTCGGGTGTGTGGAAGGTCTCTTCGGTGGTGATCACGATGACCCCTATCTAGATAGAGATTACTATATTTTCGGCTCAATGACAATCGGGGATATTCCGGCCGGCGTAGTAGTTCAGCCCATAGCGCCAGGCGCGATCCCGCTCGGAACTGCATGAAATTGTTCGGGAATGCTCGATCCAGAAGCTTCGGGGGGAGACTTCCCGGTCAAGCTGCGGATAAGTCTGCCAGACCAGCCGGACTACTGAAAGTGCCACGCCCAGCGCAATCAAGCTGAGCGCTTGCGGGCGGCGGCCGGTCCGGTCGAGGAATATGCAAAACGAACCCAACAGAAGCGCGGGCAGCAGCCACCAAAGCTGCGGATGGAACTGCGCGCGCGAGAAACCGTGGCGGAGAGCTTGCGGAAGAACATCTTGAATTGCAGGAACGAACCCGAGCAAGACGCCGGCCGCAGCGACGAGAGCAGCCATCTTCACCGCGCGCGGTTGTGCTTTCTGGATGGCTACACCGAGGAGCGCGGCCAACGGCGGAAGCAGCGGCAGCAGATAACCCGGGAGTTTGTTGCGCGAGAGCGAAAAGAAGAGCAATCCCCAGCCGAACCAGGCCGCCAGAAAGCGCGCGCGCGGGTCCTTGTAAGTTGATTTCGAAAACAGCAGACACAGGAACGGGCTCCACGGAAAGAGCGCCGCAAGCACAACCGGGACGTAAAACCAGAAGGGCCGCTCGTGCAGCAGAGCGCCGGTCAAGAATCGTTCGAAGTGATGTTTCCAAAAAAATTCCTGGAGAAAAGCGCTGCCGTTGATCCTGGTGACGGCTACGTACCACGGCGATGCGGCGATGGCCGCTACGCCGAAAATCACCAGCAGTTCCCGCAGCCGGTGTCGAAGAAACCAGACGGCGGGCGCGAAGAGGACGATCGGTACCAGGCCTTTCGCCAGGATCGCAAGGCCTAGAAAAATTCCCGCGACGACCGAGTCTTTTACGCTCGCAGTTCGATACGCGATCAGCATCGCCACCCCGAACGTGGCGGCGAGCGGAAGATCGGTGACCGCGACGTGACTGAACGCGAGCCATCCGGCGCTGGTTGCGAGAATCGTTGTTGCAAAAAACGCCGTTCGCTCATCGAATGCGCGGCGCAGTTCCAGGAAAAACCAGATCAGAAACGTGGCGCTTAAGATCGCAACGGGAAGCCGTGGCGCGAGATCCTCACCGAGCCCCGCCTTGAAACCGGCGGCAGTCATCCAGTAAAGCAACGGCGGTTTTTCAAACCACGCGTTTCCCCAAAGCCGTGGCGTGATCCAATCACCGGTCCGCGCCATGGCTTGTCCGATTGCGGCGTAGCGCGGTTCATCCGGACCGATCAATCCGGTACGAGTCAAACCGAAAAGGTACAGGAAGAAGAGAGCAACGGCTGCGGCGAGCAGGATCGTCCGGCGTTTCCAGACTGTATCGGAAAGCAATTCTTCAGTATAGTGAGCCTTATAATCGAAGTGATGCATCGCCTGCTTGCCGCCCTTCTGTTCGCACTCTGTCTGCGCGGCGACATCGTTACTTGCACTTGCGATGTATCGCGTCCGGAAACTTTGGAAGCGCGGCAGTGCGGACTCTGCCGCGAGGCGGAAAAGCAGCCGCCCGGCGTCAAATTCTTTTTTCTGAAAGACGCGAATCCAACCAAGCCCAATCGGACGCTCGCGCTTCCCCGCTCCCACGAAAGATCGATCGATTTGCTGAGCGAAGCTGCGCGCGCGGATCTGCTGGCCGCCGCGATCGAAAAAGCCAAAGCGCTGTTCGGCGACGAGTGGGCCATCGCCTACAACGCGCCGAGCGTCCAGACCCAGTGTCATATTCACTTGCACATCGGCAAGCTGATCCCGGGCGTGGAGACGAACCAGTTCTTCGCCGCGACCAAGATCGACGAGATTACGCCGCCCCCGAAAGGCGAAGGATTCTGGATTCATCCGCAGGGAAATCTGTTCCACGTCCACACCGGCGAGCAGGTCACAGAAACAGTTCTAGAAAGGTAGCCATGGGACTACTTGAAATCACCAAACTTCCGACGGCCGAAAACGCCGTGATTCATTTACATCCGTCCGACAACATTGCGATCGCGCGTGTATCGCTTTCGCCCGGCCAGCAAGTGCATGTGGAAGGAAGAACTATTGCGGTGGAGGATCCGATTCCAGCCGGACACAAAGTAGCGCTCGCGGCAATTGGCGCCGGAGAGCACATCGTCCGATATGGCCAGGTCATGGGCCGTGCGCGGATCCGCATTGAGCCGGGCCGTCACGTCCACACCCACAACGTGGCATTCGAAGAGCTCTCCTTTGCGTATGACTTTCCTACGAAGGAGGTTGGCTATCCGCCGAGCCCGTTAAGGGTTCCGGTTTTTCTCGGCTATCAGCGCGAAGATGGACGCGTTGGAACGCGCAACTACATCGCCGTTGTCGCGGCAAGCAATTGCGCCGCGCATACCGCTGAGCTGATCGCCGAAAGTTTCGATCCCCAATCGCTCCCGCCCAACATCGACGGTGTCGCGGCCTTTCCGCATGGCGAAGGCTGCGGCCACACCATCGGTCCTGACACTGAGCAGTTGCAACGCACGCTCGGTGGCGTCCTGAATCATCCAAACGTCGCCGCCGCCATTATTCTTGGCCTCGGATGCGAGGTGAATCAGATCGATCATTATATGGGGCACGGAACTCCGCGCACCGATCGTCTCGTTGGCCTCACGGTGCAAGGGAGCGGCGGCACACGCGCCACCGTGGATGCCGCGCGCAAAGCCATCACTGGATTGATGGAGCGCGCTTCGGCGGAAAAACGCGTGGAAACACCGGCATCCAAAATTGTTCTAGGGCTGAACTGCGGCGGGTCGGATTCTTTTTCGGGAATCACCGCAAATCCGGCGCTCGGCGCTTGCTGCGATCAGTTGGCCGCGCTCGGGGGCACTACTGTTTTAGCCGAAACCACCGAAATTTTCGGCGCGGAGCATCTTCTGGTCCGCCGCGCGCGCAATCGGCAGGTTGCCGAGAAACTGCTCGGTTTCGTCGCGGGATATAAGACTTATTTGAAGCGCTTCGGCGGCAGCTTCGACGACAATCCATCGCCCGGCAACAAAGAAGGCGGATTGACGAACATTCTTGAAAAATCGCTCGGCGCCGTTGCGAAGGCGGGAACATCGCCGCTGATGGACGTGGTGGATTACGCCGAACGCATCAACGCGCCTGGATTCGTTTTCATGAATACGCCGGGCTACGATCCCGTGTCGCTGACCGGACTAGCCGCGGGTGGCGTCAACCTGATCGCGTTCACCACCGGCCGCGGCAGCGCCATCGGATTTCCGACCATTCCGGTAATCAAAATCGCCAGCAACACCGCCATCTACAAACGCATGCGCGACAACATGGACGTCAACGCCGGACGCATCGCCGACGGCGACGGGACCATCGCCGAAGTGGGACAGGAAATTTTCGATCTGCTGCTGCGCGTGGCTTCGGGCGAAAAAACGTCCAGCGAACGCCTCGGTCACAAAGAGTTCGTGCCGTGGCGGATCGGGCCGGTGCTCTGATGACCATCGCGGATCTTGCACAAATCGCCGGACGAACGTATCCCGCGCGGCGCCGCACGCAGAATGTAGTCGGAGGCGCCAGCCCCATCCAAGCGACGGCATTTTCGCTCGGCCACGTAACGCTCGAACCGAACGGCGGCCAAGTCCCTTGGCACAACCAGGAGCAGGAAGAAATCTACTTCGTATTGGAAGGCCAAGGCGAAATGTGCCTGGGCGACGAACGGACCACGCTCTCGACTGGCCAGGCCGTATACATTCCGCCGCGAGTCTTTCATCAACTCACCAATATCGGCGCCACTCCGCTGCGCATGATCTATTGCTATGGACCCGCCGGTGACGTCGCACATTGGCGGCAAGAGCTGGATGGAACGCTCCCACGTGCAGGCGAAGAAGCCCCGCCACTGCCGGCAGGCGCGCGCCCACAGCACGTGAGCAAGTAGCCAGAAACGAGAAACCAGAAACTTGAAAACTAATTCAGTAGGAATTGTAATGAATGGCGTCACCGGACGCATGGGCACCAATCAACACCTGGAACGTTCCCTGCTCGCAATCATCGCGCAGGGCGGCGTCAAGCTTTCGGCCAATGAATCCATCGTGCCGCGGCTTTTGCTGGTAGGGCGCAATGCGGAAAAGGTGGCCGCGCTGGCGCGCAAATACGGCGATCTGGCTTGGACCACGGACTTAGACGCCGCGCTCAAGAATCCGGAGTATTCGATCTATTTCGACGCCCAGACCACCGACCGGCGAACCGAATCCGTCAAGCGAGCGATTGCCGCGGGCAAGCACATCTACTGCGAGAAACCCAGCGCGGACACGCTCGAAGGAGCGCTCGAGTTATATCGCCTCGCGCAAAAATCCGGAATCAAGCACGGCGTGGTGCAGGACAAACTCTGGCTTCCGGGATTGATGAAGCTGCGCGCGCTGCGCGATCGTGGATTCTTCGGCCGCATCTTTTCGGTGCGCGGCGAATTCGGATATTGGGTGTTCGACGGCGAAACGACACAGGCTCAGCGTCCATCGTGGAATTATCGAAAAGAAGACGGCGGCGGAATCATCATGGATATGTTGTGCCACTGGCGTTACGTCCTCGACGATCTGTTCGGCTCCGTGAAAGCTGTTTCCTGCTTGGGCGCGACTCACATTCCACGGCGTTGGGATGAATCCGGTAAACCATACGACGCTACTGCCGACGACGCGGCCTACGCAACCTTTCAATTGGAAGGCGGCGTAATCGCGCACTTTAACTCATCCTGGTGCGTGCGCGTGCGCCGGGACGACTTACTCACCATCCAGGTAGAAGGAACGAAAGGCTCCGCAATCGCCGGTTTGCGAAACTGCTGGACGCAATCGGCGGATCAGACGCCTCGGCCGGTTTGGAATCCGGACGTAGACGATCCGCACAACTATTTCTCGGACTGGCAACCGGAAGGCGCGGGAGCGCGGTTCGATAATGCTTTCAAGAGCCAATGGGAGCTTTTTCTGCGCCACGTGGTGGCCGGCGAACCGTTCCGCTGGACTTTGCTGGAAGGTGCCAAAGGCGTTCAGCTTGCCGAAAAAGGCTTGGAATCCTGGCGCAAACGCACCTGGATCGATGTACCTCCGCTGGCAGGCTGACTGGTGTCGATTCGAACTGGATGAATGGGGGAGCGGCGCTCGGCGAGTGCCGCTCCGAAATGTTTTTAGGCTAAGCTGACTTGTTCCGCCTGCAGGCCCTTCGGGCCCCGCTTTACTACGAACGTTACCTTGGCGCCTTCGTCCAACGTGCGATAGCCGGTTGCTTCGATGGCGGAAAAATGGACGAACACATCTTCGCCGTTTTCGCGCTGGATGAATCCAAAGCCTTTGCCGGCGTTAAACCACTTCACTGTACCTGTTTCTTTCATGCTTTACTTTCTCTCTTCTCTGGTCTCTTTCTAGCAATTAAAGTCCTGACGTCTGGCTTGAGGGCAGTAAGGAGGCGGGGAACGAGGGGTTTACGAAGTGCTCCTGTAGCTGGTTCAAATGGACGCGCAAGTTACTCAAAAGCTCCCAACAATATACCATAACCTAGGTTAGCCCGCCCGCACTTTTTTCCGCAGCGGGTAATTCCTCCGGCGGGCGAGCCGATGGCAAACTCCCAGGATTCGCGGACTTACTCGTCTGGAAGCGAGATTGCATAAGTCGCCACGAGGAGGGGTGTATGTCGTTTGGACTTTACGTAGCTGGGTTTGTAGTGATGATCATTGGATTGGCGCTGGGTGCTTATTACCTGCACATTCCAGCCCACTGGATCGGTACTGGGGTGGTGGTTTTGGTCGGTTTCGGAATCTTGTCCGGCGTGGGAGCAACCCGCCATAAGGACCCGTCGTCGTAATCCCTCAGAAGTCGAGATACCAGGGGACGTTGACCACCGCGATTTGCTGGTTGCCTTTTACGTACAGCAGAGCTTTGAGAGCTGCCGCGCGCTGGTTGTGCAGCAGATAGTAGTACCAGTGCCGCTCCACCAGCTCGGGAATGACTACGGCGATCTGTCGCGTCGGATCTTTCCCGTGCAGCTCGAGTACGTAATCCACGATCGGCGACAGCACGAACCGGTAGGGCGAACTGAGCACGACTAACTTCGGGATCGGTACGCCGATCTCCATTACGGGCTGCTCTACGTAACGCGCCCAATCCGCCTTCAGGTCGTCCGTATCCTCGCATCCAATTTGGAGACCGATGATCTCGGGCGAAATGGTCAGAGCAAAAGAGACGGCTTTCTTGGCAACCACGCTCCAGCGTTGGATAGGCACAACCACCAGAGCCGGCCGAAAATCTTTGAGAACCAGCGGCGATGGACTGTCAACCGCTTTCGCCACGCGATCATAGTGGCGGCGGATCATCACCATTCCGAAAAAGATCGCGGGAATCAAAAGCACGGTGATCCACGCGCCTTCGGCGAACTTCGCCACCAGAACCACCAGCACGGTCAGGAATGTGACTAGCGCGCCGAGTCCATTGATGAACATGCTATGCGCGGCGCCGGCGCCGCGTGCGCGCCGCCAGTGAAAGACCATGCCGGCTTGTGAAAGCGTGAACGCCAGAAACGCGCCCACCGCGAATAGCGGAATCAAGCGGTCGGTTACGCCGCCAAACACAATCAATAGCGCCCCGGCCAAGCCCGCGAGAACGTAGATCCCTTCCGAATAAACCAAGCGCCGTCCACGCAACGAGAACGAATTCGGCAGATAGCGATCGAGCGCAATGATCCGGCACAAGCGCGGGAAATCGGCGAATGCAGTATTCGCGGATAAGGCTAGCACCAGCAGAACGGAGCCGATGGTCACGTAGTAAAAGATTCCTTTTCCCAGTACTGCCGCCACCAGCATCGAAATGATGCTTTGGTAACCGGGCGCGCCCGGATCGGTTGCGCCGATTTGATACACGTTCACCAGCCACGCGATACCGGCGAGCAAAACGATCAACAGCGCAATCACCGCTGTCAACGTGCGACGGGCGTTTTGATCCGCCGGCTCGCGGAACGCCTTCACGCCGTTGCTCACCGCTTCGACACCCGTCATCGCGGTGCATCCACTCGCGAACGCTTTTAGCAGGATCCAGGCGCTGACGGCTTCTGCCGCGGCTGCCATTCTGGGCGGAGCAATCACAGGAACCGGATGGCCGCCTTCCGATAGAGCTTTTACAACGCCGATCAGAATCGAGATCGCCAGGCATCCGACAAACAAATATGTCGGGATCATGATGATCAGGCCGGCTTCGCGAAGCCCGCGAAGGTTGATGACGGTAATGATAATCAAAATTGCCAGACACATCGCGAGCGTATGCGGCTGCAGCGACGGCGCCGCCGAAACCAAGGCACCGACGCCGGCCGAGATTCCCACGGCCACCACGAGAATGTAGTCGATCATCAGGGCCACGCCGGCCAGCAATCCAGCAGTCGGACCCAGGTTTTCGCGAGCGACCGTGTAAGATCCGCCGCCGCCCGGATATGCGCTGATCGTTTGGCGATAGGAAAAGAACACGATGGTGAGAAGGACAATGATCGCCGCACTGATCGGAACGGAATAATGGATTCCAGCGGCGCCGAGAGGAATTAATATGGTGAGCGCCGCTTCCGGACCGTACGCGGCGGAGCTGAGAGCATCCAGTCCGAATACGCCAATGCCTGCGACCGGTCCGATTCGTTCCGCTCTCTCGTCGGATGCGGCGAGCGGCTTGCCAATCAGAAGGTCGAGGATCGGCATGCAAGTATTAGGATGCCGTCAGGACGGTATTTGTAACGCCACAAATGCGCCGCGAGATTGTTAAGCGCTACGCACGGATCGGCGCGAGCCCGCCGCCGCTGCTTCCGCCTTCACCGGCTTGCGCGGGCTGTCGTTCAAACGCCGAACCTGGTCGCTCACGCAAACCAGAAACATCGGCTGTTTGGCGTTCTTCAGGATGTCGATGATCCGTTCCTTTTGGTCTTCCAGGAAAATCGATTTGCCGTCCGTGACCAGGTGAAGATCGGAATCCGACTGAAGAACTTCGCTTAAACGCTTGCCCATCTCGCGCTGCAGGAAGCGGAGAACGCGCCGGATTTTCTGGAGCGAGAATCCTTTGCGGCGCAATTCCGCGATTACCGTAATTTCGATTACTTCGGCCGACTGGTAGACGCGCTTGTGTCCTTCATGTTGCGGGGAAACAACCTTGCGCTCGTCCCACCACTGCAACTGCCGGAGGCTTACCTGAGCAATGTCGGAAACATCACTGCTGGTGTATGTGCGAGAGCCATCTTCGCTCTCAGAACGAGTTTTCTTTGTTTTGAACATGATCCCCCGGTAACGTTTGGATGTGGACGGCCTTTAAAATTCTACCCGACATGCTACGCGCATTCAATAGGAAAAATAGTTCAGCGAAGCAGTTACCCGCCTCCGACGAATTGTACTATCTCTAACGCATCGCCGGGACCTACCATCGTTTGATCCCATTCCGGCCGCCGGACGATCCCGCGGTTCAGTTCCACCGCAACGCGATCCGGCAAAATTTCGAGAAAGGCCAAAATCTGAGCCAGAGTCTGGTCTTCGGGAACCATACGAACCTGTCCATTTACAACAATTTGTATCTCTTTTGTTCTGACGTCCGCCATGTTGTTTTTGGAAAACCGGCAACTCGCGACGATCGAAACTTGCCTTCCGATGCCGGATCTCATTATAGTCAAATTGTAGAGTTTACGGTTTCACAATCCCAAGATGCCAACAACCTATCCTGAGACGTACTTCCCGGTCCTGGTACAGACTGTGCTGGCCGTGCTGGTGGCGGCCGCGCTCATCACGCTTTCCTTCGTGCTGGGCAAGCGAGTGAAAAACAGGGTTAAGGATTCTCCGTACGAGTGCGGGATGGCGCCTACAGGAAGCGCGCGGGAACGCTTCAGCGTAAAGTTCTACCTGGTGGCGATTGTCTTCATTCTTTTCGATATCGAAGCTGTGTTTTTGTATCCATGGGCGGTGGTCTACCGCGAGTTGAAGATGTTCGCGTTCTTCGAAATGCTCTTATTCATCGTACTGGTGGTTTGTGGATTTTTTTACGTGTGGAAGAAGGGCGCGCTAGACTGGTCGAGTGAAGTCCCCGGCGCCGAGAGCCGGCGGACGCACAATTCGTAACAATTAAGATGCTGCCAGATCAACTGAAAACCGATTCGGTTTCGACCGCTCTCGAAGCGCGCCTGCCGGATGCCATCACGGGTGGCCACGCCGAGCGGAATGAGCCAACGTTGTTCATTGCGCCCGCTCGCATCGTGGATGTATGCCGCTTCCTTAAAGAGGAACAGGGATTCATCCGCCTGAGCGGCATCACGGCGGTGGACTGGACTCCCGCCGATCCGCGGTTTGAGGTGGTCTATCTGCTGCATTCGCTGGACCGGAACCTGCGCTACCGGCTGAAGTGCTGGGTTTCGGAAGCGGACTGCGAAATCGACTCCGTTACCGGCGTGTGGCGCTCGGCGAATTGGTATGAGCGCGAAGTCTTCGACATGTTCGGCGTGGTTTTTCGAGGTCATCCGGATTTGCGCCGCATCCTGATGCCGACGGATTGGGAAGGCAATCCGCTGCGCAAGGATTATCCGGTGCACGGCCACAAATACAGTTATCAGAACGAGTAGGAATCGGCATGCGCGAATCGACATTACATACGGGCACGATTTCCGCGGCGGAAGCGGAGCAGACGGTTGGCACGGCGCCGGAAACCAGCAGCCGTAAGATGACCCTGAATATGGGGCCGCAGCATCCGTCCACGCATGGCGTGCTGCGCGTGGTTTTGGAACTGGACGGCGAGACCATCCTGACCGCGGTTCCCGACATCGGTTTTTTGCACACGGGCATTGAGAAGGAGTGCGAGGTCAAGACCTGGCAGCAGGTGGTCACGCTGACGGATCGCGTGGATTACCTCTCGAATCTTTCGAACAATCTGGTGTACGCGCTGACGGTGGAGAAACTGATCGGCGATATCGAGATCCCACCGCGCGCGCAGTGGATGCGCGTGATGATGGCCGAGTTTTCGCGATTAAACAGTCACTTGGTTTGGTTAGGCACGCATGCGCTCGATATCGGCGCAATGAGCGTCTTCTTTTACTGCTTCCGCGAGCGCGAAGACATTCTGCGGATCCTCGAAATGTTCTCCGGGCAGCGCATGATGACCAGCTATATCCGGATCGGCGGATTGGCATTGGAACCGCCGCGCGGCTGGCAAAACGTGGTCGGCAAGTTTATCCGGGCGTTTCCCAGCAAAGTGGACGAGTACGAAGAGCTGCTGGATACGAATCCCATTTGGACTCGTCGAACGCAAGGAGTGGGGATCGCCCCGCTCGAAGATTTGCTCGACCTGGGCGTGACCGGTCCCATGATCCGCGCCGCGGGCGTCAAATGGGACATCCGCAAAGCCGAACCCTATTCGAGCTACGAAAAATTCGATTTCGAGATTCCGACGCGCACCGAGAACGATGTGTTCGCGCGCTATCGCGTGCGGCTGGGCGAGATGCGGCAAAGCGCTCGTATCATCACACAGGCGCTGGAAGGAATGCCGGAAGGTCCGTGGGCGGCGGACGCGCCGAAGATCGTTCTGCCCGAGCGCGAAAAGATGAAGACGCAGATGGAAGCGCTCATCTATCACTTTAAGATCGTGACGGAAGGCTTCCGCGTTCCGGCCGGCGAAGCGTACCAAGCAGTGGAATCGCCGCGCGGCGAGATCGCATATTACGCGGTGAGCGACGGTACGTCGAAGCCGTATCGCCTGTTCATGCGCACGCCGAGTTTCGGAAACTTGCAGGCACTGCCTGCACTGCTCGAAGGACGGCTGCTGGCGGATTCGATCGCCGCGTTGGGGAGCATGGATTTCGTGTTAGGGGATGTGGATCGCTGATGACTTTCTCGCCGGAACTCGAAGCCAAATTCGCCAAGATGCTGGAAAGTTATCCGCCCGGCCGGACTCGCTCGGCGGTGGTTCCGATGCTGCTCTACGCGCAGGATGAAGTGGGGCACGTTTCGCGCGAATTGGTGGAAGAGGTAGCGCGGCGCTGCAAAGTAACGCCGCTGCAGGTGGACGAAGTGGTGGGCTATTATTCGATGCTCCACCGCGAGCCGCAAGGCAAGATCCACGTGCAGGTTTGCACCAATATCAGTTGCTTGATTGACGGCGGCGAAGAGTTATACCGGCACGCATCCAAGAAATTGGGAATCGGAAACAAAGAGACCACACCGGACGGCCAGTTTTCCCTCGAAGAAGTGGAATGCATGGGAGCTTGTAGCTGGGCGCCGGCCATTCAGTTGAACTACGACTTTCATCATAAGGTGACGCCGGAGAAGTTGGATAAGCTGATCGACGATTTGAAAAGGAAATGAAGAAGGTTCGTCAGTTCATCGGTTCTTCGGTTCATCGGTTCTTGCTGGTCGGTGGACCCCGTCATCCCGGGTGTGTGGAACCCACGAAACTCAAAACCGAAGAACAGAAGAACCGAAGAACCGAGGAACAGCGTTCTTAATGCTCTACAACGAACCCCATCCGCTTGAAGTAAAGATCGTCACCAAACGATTCGGACTGCCGAATTCCGCTTCGCTGGATACCTATCTCGCCACTGACGGATTCAAGGCGTTCCGCAAGGCGATGGAGATGACGCCTGAGCAGATCATCGAAGAAGTGAAAGTGTCGGCCCTGCGCGGACGCGGCGGCGCCGGATTTCCCGCCGGACTCAAGTGGAGCTTTGTTCCGCGGACATCGCCGAAGCCGAAATACGTGATCGTGAACGCTGACGAAAGCGAGCCGGGGACTTGCAAAGACCGGCTGCTAATGGAGAACGATCCGCATCAGTTGCTCGAAGGCATTCTGATTGCGGGCAAAGCCATCGGCGCACAAAAGGGTTACATCTACATCCGCGGCGAGTATCGCTACCTGATCGAAGCCATGGACCGGGCGATCTCGGAAGCCTACGCGCGCGGTTATCTCGGCAAGAATATTCAAGGCACCGGATTCGATTTCGATATTTACACGCACTCGGGCGCGGGCGCTTACGAATGCGGGGAAGAGACTGCGCTGCTCGATTCCATCGAGGGCAAGCGCGGCGTTCCACGCATGAAGCCGCCGTTTCCAGCGGTTTCGGGCGCCTGGCAATCGCCGACGCTCATTAATAATGTGGAGACGCTGTCCTCCATTCCCGCGATCATCCGCGATGGCGGCGCGGCGTTCGCTGCCATCGGTCCGCCTAAGAACGGCGGCACGCGCATGATCTGCCTTTCCGGCCACATCAACCGGCCGGGCGTTTATGAATTGCCGGTGGGTTTCAATCTGCTCCGTATGATTTACGAAGTGGGCGGTGGAATGCGCAATGGCAAGAAGTTGAAGGCGGTGGTGCCCGGCGGATCGTCGTGCCCGCTTTTGAAAGCCGACGAGTGCGATATTTCCATGGACTTCGACACGCTCGCCAAAGTGAAGAGCATGCTTGGGTCGGGCGGTACGGTAGTGCTGGATGAAAACACCTGCATGGTGAAATTCGCGCTGCGCATCATGAAGTTCTACGCGCACGAAAGCTGCGGCTGGTGCATTCCATGCCGCGAAGGCACGACGTGGCTTCGAAAGATGCTGCAGCGGATGAACGATGGCGGGGGCCAGAAGAGCGACATTCCGTTGATCGCCGAGCTATCCAAGAATATGCTGGGGCGCACATTTTGCGCTTTAGGAGATGCGGCGGCGATGCCGACCATTTCGATTGTCGAAAAGTTTCCGGAAGATTTCGAAGCGCACTTGAATGGACGGCCGTGTCCCTACGAGCACGCAGCCGAACCGGTATTGGCCTGAGAACCCATTTAGCCCAATCACGATGAGCGACATTATCAATCTGACGATCGACGGTAAGCCGGTGAAGTCCGTACCCGGAACTCTGGTCATCAACGCCGCAAAGCAAGTCGGCATCGAGATCCCGTCATTTTGCTATTACGACGGATTGGCGTCCGTGGCCGCTTGCCGCATGTGTCTGGTGGAAATCGAAAAGACGCCGAAGCTGCAAGTCGCATGCACCACGCCGGTGGCGGAAGGCATGGTAGTGCATACGGAATCCGCGACTGTGCGCGAGGCGCGCAAAGGGACCATCGAATTTCTCCTGACGAATCATCCGCTGGATTGTCCAGTGTGCGATAAGGGCGGCGAGTGCGAGCTGCAGGACATGACGTTCCGCTACGGCGCGGGCGAAAGCCGCTTCGTGGAACAAAAGCTGCACGTGGATGAGCAGCAGTGGTCGCCTGTAGTGTTCTTCGATGCACCGCGCTGCATCCTGTGTTATCGCTGCGTTCGCGTTTGCGATGAAGGAATGGGTGTGAACGCGCTGGGCGTAATCAATCGCGGGGCGCATGCGGAGATCGCTCCCAACCATTTCGATCACCTGGAATGCGACGAGTGCGGCATGTGCATCGATATTTGTCCGGTGGGCGCGCTCACCAGCGGCATGTATCGCTACCAGACGCGGCCCTGGGAAATGAACCACGTTGGCACCATTTGCACGCATTGCTCGAACGGCTGCAAAACAACGTTGGGTGTCCGGAACAACCAGATCATCCGCGGCAACAATCGCGATAAATCCGGCATCAACGGCGAGTTTCTTTGCATCAAGGGACGCTACGCGTTCGATTTCGTGAACAGCTCCGAGCGGCTGCAATCGCCGATGCTCCGGAAGAACGGCGAGCTGCAGCCGGCTTCATGGGCGGAGGCTTTGACGGCTGTCGCCGGGAAGTTCAAAGAAGTGAAAGCGCGCGGCGGGAAATTCGCGGTGATCGGTTCTAATCACACAACGAACGAAGAGAATTACTACCTGCAGAAGTTCGCGCGTGAGGCGTTAGGGACCAACAGCATCGATCATCACCGGACCGGCGATGTTCCGGGCTTGCTTGATGCGCTGAGCGGCAAAACGGAAGCGCTCGCAACTACCGCCGATCTATACAATCGCAAAGCCGTACTCGTGATCGGCAGCGATCTGTCGCAGCAGCACCCGTTTCTGGCGTTTCAGATTCGTGCGAATTACCGGCATCACAATGCGCATATTTACACGGTGACGCCCGGCCCGGTGCGCGAACAGAAGCAGGCAGTCCGCAGTATTATTACGGTTCCCGGACGCGAGCTGGCGGATGTGGAATCGCTGCGCGACCAATTGAAAGCAGAACCCGAACTGGTCATCGTGTTCGGGGATTCGATCAAGGGCGACTCGATTTCGAAGCTGGTGGCCTTCGGCGATTCGCTCGGCATTCCGGTGAAGTACGTCTGCCTGGTGGACTATTCGAATTCGCGCGGCGCGTCCGATCTGGGGCTTTCACCGAAACATGCCCCCGGATATCGGCCCGTGAGTGCGCCTGGGATGGCCTACGACGAGATTCTCAACGCGCCGGATCTCGACGTGCTCTGGGTGGTCGGCGCAAATCCGTTGAAGCAGGGCGCGCTCGCGGCGAGTAAAGCATTCGTGGTGGTGAACGAAATGTTCCTCACCGAAACCGCGCAACGCGCCGACGTGGTGTTTCCAGCGGCCTCGGCTTACGAAAAGAGCGGTACCGTGACCAACGTGTGCGGCGAAGTACAGCGCCTGAAACGCGGGCTGGAAGTGATGGGCACCAAACCGGATCTGGAAATCATCGGCCTGGTGTCCAAGGAAATGGGAATCAACATCGGCATCTGGTCGCCCGACAAAGTTTTTGACGAGATTCGCGCCAGGGTGCATGGTTATAATATTCCTTTGCCAATCGTCGCATCGGGGGGAGCAGCGCAAACCACGCCAGTGAACGGTCATGTGCCGGCTGGTTCGCGGCCGGATTTGATTCAGTCGTCGCGCGATACCCTCTTTACCTCTGGCTCATTGGGACGTTATTCCAAGACGCTCCGTTCGGTGCTTGAATCGCCGGGCGGATTGTACTCCGGCGAGCGGCCGTAGAGTCACGGATGAATTTCTTACAGAACTTCCTGATCCTCAGTCTCATCAAGGTCGCGGTGATCGCTTTCATCCTGCTCACCACCCTTGCCTACCTGCAGTGGATTGAGCGCAAAGTGATCGGGCACATCCAGCTGCGCGTAGGTCCGTATCGAGTGGGTCCGCACGGATTGCTGCAACCGCTGGCGGACGTGGTGAAGCTCATCACCAAGGAAGGCGTGATGCCTTCCCATGTCAACAAATTCTTCTATCTTCTGGCGCCCTTCATTGCTGTTGTTCTGGCGCTGATTTCGATTTCGGTGATCCCGTTTGGACCGGAGATCACGGTGGGTCCGGTCAAAACCTGGATGCAACTCACTGATCTCAGAATCGGCATTCTGTTCGTGCTGGCGATTTCTTCCGTTGGCGTGTACGGCGTTGCGCTGGGCGGCTGGGCGTCGAACAACAAATATTCGCTGCTCGGCGGATTGCGCAGCTCCGCGCAGATGATCAGCTACGAATTGCCGCTTGCGCTCGCGATCGCGGCTCCTTTGCTGCTAGCCAACACGCTGAGCTTCCGCGAGATGGTGAATTACCAGGATGGCTTCTGGTTCGGATTCATCCCGCGCTGGAACGTCTTCCCTGAAATTGTCGGATTCTGCATTTTCGTGATCGCAGGATTTGCCGAAACCAATCGCGTGCCGTTCGATCTGCCGGAAGCGGAAAACGAGCTGGTGGCCGGCTTCCATACCGAATACAGCAGCATGAGCTTCGCGGCGTTCTTCATGGCGGAATACGCCAACATGGTGACGGTCACTGCGGTCGCGACTCTCTTGTTTCTGGGCGGATGGCAGCCGCCGTTTCCATCGCCTTATTCCGATTTCATCCCGGTCGCGGTTTTCGCATTTGGCGGATTGATCGCCGTCTTTCACGGCCTGCATCCGGCCCGCCGCTTGGACAAATTTACGTTGCCCGCCGCGGGGCTGGTGTTCCTCGGGATCGCCGCCTTGTTCGGCCTGTCTTTGTTCGTCCCGATGTTGAAGACCATTCTGATGGCATTGTTCTGGTTCTGCGGAAAGGTCTTCATTCTTCTCTTCCTCTTTATTTGGGTGCGGGGCACGCTGCCGCGCTTTCGCTACGATCAGTTGATGCGATTTGCCTGGATCGTAATGTTCCCGCTGGCGTTGCTGAACTTATTGGTCACCGGATTGGTGGTAGCGCTCACTTCAAAATAAAATATGACTCCGCTGATCTTCCTCATCTTCGCCGGGATCGCCGTGTTCTGCGGCATCAGCTTGGTTGCGCAGACCCACCCCATCGCTAGCGCGCTGTCGCTCATCGGCGTAATGGGTTCGCTCGCGGTGCTCTACCTGCAGCTGGGCGGCGAGTTTATCGCGGCCGCGCAAATGATCGTCTACGCCGGCGCGATCATGGTGCTTTTTATTTTCGTCATCATGCTGTTGAACGCTGGCGCGGAGGCGACTTCACGTACCATCCCGCTCTTCACGCGCTACATGGGCATGCTTTTGCTTGCGGCGTTTCTCGGATTGATCAGCTTCATCATTCGGTCGATGCTGCCGAAGACCGAAGGCGTGGAGTTCGGCGCGTTTCAAGGCGGAACGGCGCTGGCCATCGGCAGAAAATTGTTCACGGAGTATCTGCTGCCTTTTGAAGTGACGTCGGTCTTGATTTTGATCGCGATTCTCGGCGCCATCGTTCTGGCGAGACGGGAGATTTGAGCCATGCCGACTAGTGTCCCCATTAGCTGGTACCTGATTTTGAGCGCCATCCTATTTGGGCTCGGCGTGGCAGGTTTTATCTATCGCCGCAACATCATCACCGTGTTCATGTCCATTGAGCTGATGCTGAACGCTGTGAATCTCACGTTCATCACGTTTTCCTACACGTTAAAGAAAGTGGACGGGCATATTTTCAGCTTCTTCGTTATGGTGGTGGCCGCTGCGGAAGCAGCCGTAGGATTGGCGATTATCCTGACGGTGTTTAAGAATCGCCACACGCTGATGATCGATGATGTCAGCTCGATGAAATATTGACATGCAGATTCTGATTCGCGTCCGTCCGCGTTCATCGGCGGCTAAATAATGAACCTCTGGCTCATCCCAATCTTCCCGCTCCTCGGCTTCCTGCTGAACGGCCTCTTCGGCCGCCGCATGCCCAAGAGCATGGTGAACCTGTTCGCCGTGGGTTCCGTGGCGTTATCGTTCGCCTGGGTTGTAAAGACGCTTCTCGCGCTGGGTCCGCTCGAAACGAAATACGTGGAGCATTGCTTTACCTGGATTCAAAGCGGTCCGCTGCAGATCAATATCGATTTCGCAGTCGACCGGCTCACCGCCGTGATGCTGATGGTGGTCACCGGCGTGGGCACGTTGATCCATATTTATTCCATCGGCTACATGTCGCACGAAGGCGGCTACTACCGCTTCTTCGCGTACCTGAATCTGTTCATGTTCTTCATGCTGATTTTGGTGCTGGCGCAGAATTTCCTGCTGCTGTTTGTCGGATGGGAAGGCGTGGGACTGTGCAGCTACCTGCTGATCGGATTCTATTTCCTCGAAAACTTCGCTTCCACGGCAGGCAACAAGGCGTTCATCGTCAACCGCATCGGCGATTTCGGATTTTCGCTCGCGATGTTTTTGATCTTCCGCCAATTCGGATCGCTCGATTTCACCAAGGTCTTCGACGCCGCAAAGGGCATGCCAACCGAAACCGGCTACGGAACGCTGACCGTGATCAGCCTGCTGTTGCTGGTGGGCGCGTGCGGTAAATCCGCCCAGATTCCGCTGTATGTTTGGCTCCCGGACGCGATGGCGGGTCCTACTCCGGTGTCGGCTTTGATCCACGCCGCGACCATGGTGACCGCTGGCGTTTACATGACCGCGCGGTCCGCCACGTTCTTCACGCACGCACCGATCGCGATGGATTGGGTGGCAGTCATCGGATTGGCAACCGCTTTCATCGCAGCGACCATCGGTCTGGCGCAGACCGATATTAAAAAGGTCTTCGCTTACTCTACTGTTTCGCAGCTCGGCTACATGTTCGTCGGATTGGGCGTGGGAGCTTTTTCGGCCGGCGTTTTCCACCTGATGACGCATGCGTTCTTCAAAGCGCTGCTCTTCCTCGGCGCCGGCGCGGTGATCCACGGATTGCATGGCGAACAGGATCTGCGCCAGATGGGCGGGCTGTTCAAGCACATGCGGATTACCGCCATCACGCTGCTCTGCGCATCGTTCGCGATCGCGGGATTCCCCTTCACTTCCGGATTCTT
>Ga0070734_10001448_pt1 | contig 34516 bp, 21 predicted proteins | sample Coa_R1_8_FD_66444 | JGI IMG/M metagenome (GOLD analysis project Ga0070734, IMG submission 66444) | Surface soil microbial communities from Centralia Pennsylvania, which are recovering from an underground coalmine fire - Coalmine... | ecosystem: Environmental > Terrestrial > Soil > Unclassified ...
AAGGCCACGGAAAGTGACAACCAGACGAAGGCGACGGCGAAGGGCGGCCAGGCGGGGTTGCAGGTCGTTCATGCCGGTAATTCCCTGGCGCCTGCTCGGTGCCCTGCTACCCTAGCATTTCTCCCAGTCCGCAGGGCATCGAACGGGTCGTAGGAACACTATAGCAGGATCTTGGCGGTTACGCAAAAGTCCTTCCAATCCTCGTCATCGTCGCATCTTGGACCGGTACGGGTCATCGGGCTGCGTGGGGCAATGCGGGACAGGTAGATCCGCTACGGAGCGGTACGCGCCGCGGGAGTAACGGCCATGCGTTGACGGGGAGCCACCGACTCCGAGAGAAGCACATTTGACAGGGAAGCACCTTTTTATAACATGGAGGCTAGCGGGTCGGTCGCCGGCTTCGCGGATCGATCGGATCGCATCGCCCGGCCCCGACAAGCCGTTTCTCCTCTCCCACCGTTGAGCCGAGATACGCGGTATCGGTTGCACCGGTTCCGAATGATTGAACTGCCGCTGACCCCGAGGGAATCACCGCTCTAAAGGAGCGGTTCCGGAGAACATCGTGCAATGAGTTCAGCAACTGTTCGGCAGCAAGCCGTCCGAGCCATCGCAGAGACGAAGTACCAACTCAACCAGGTAGACTTCAAGACAACGCACATCAAAGACCTGTACGGCACCAATGTCTTCAATGAGGAAGTCCAGCGGCAACGACTGCCCAAACCAGTTTTTCGGTCGCTGCAGAAGACGATCAAACAGGGCGCTCATCTGGACCCGGCCATTGCCGACAGCGTGGCCACAGCGATGAAAGACTGGGCGATGGAAAAAGGGGCGACGCATTTCACCCACTTGTTTCAGCCGATGACCGGCTTGACCGCGGAGAAGCACGATAGTTTTCTACAACCGTCGTCCGACGGGATGGCCATCACGGAGTTCAGCGGCAAGGAGTTGGTCCGAGGCGAGCCGGACGCCAGCTCCTTCCCCTCCGGTGGCCTTCGAGCCACTTTCGAGGCGCGGGGCTACACGGCCTGGGACCCGACGAGTCCTGCTTTCCTCCACGAAGGCCCCAATGGTGCGACGCTGGTCATCCCGACCGTGTTTCTCAGCTGGACCGGCGAAGCGCTGGACAAAAAGACCCCTCTGCTGCGCTCGATGGAGGCTCTCTCCAATCAGGCCCTGCGTATTTTGCGGCTGTTTGGCAATACGCAAGCCAAGAAGGTGTTCACCACGGTTGGTCCCGAACAAGAGTATTTCCTGATTGACCGGAACTTTTATTACGCTCGTCCTGACCTGGTAAATGCCGGCCGCACGCTCTTTGGTGCTAAGCCACCCAAGGGCCAAGAGCTCGAAGATCAGTACTTCGGCTGCATCCCTGAGCGCGTGCTGGCCTGCATGGCCGAAGCGGAAGCCGAGCTAATCAAGCTGGCTGTGCCAGTCAAAACCCGGCACAATGAGGTCGCACCCAGCCAGTACGAGATTGCCCCAATTTTTGAGAACTCGAACCTGGCGACCGATCACCAGATGTTAACGATGGAGGTATTGCGGCGCACGGCCGAGAAGTACGGTCTGGCCTGCTTGCTGCATGAAAAGCCGTTCGCTGGTATCAACGGCTCCGGCAAGCACAATAACTGGTCGATGTCGACGGACAGTGGCGAAAACCTGCTTGACCCGGGAGACACGCCGCACGACAACGCCCAGTTCCTGGTCTTCTGTGTAGCCGTGATTCGTGCCGTCTCGCGCTATCCTGAGCTGTTGCGGGTGTCCGTTTGTGGTGCCGCCAACGACCACCGCCTCGGAGCCAATGAAGCTCCGCCCGCGATCATGTCGATTTTCCTTGGCGACCAGCTTCAAGACGTGATAGACCAGCTGGAAAAGGGGTCGCCCCGGAGTACCAAGCAGGGCGGCTTTATGGAAATTGGTGTATCGGTGCTGCCCAAGCTGCCGCGCGACGCGGGGGATCGCAATCGCACCAGTCCGTTCGCCTTCACCGGCAACAAGTTTGAATTCCGGGCGGTTGGTGCGTCGCAGTCGATCGCTGGCCCGAACACCGTCCTGAACACCATCGTCGCCGAGTCATTGGATATGATTGCGACCAACCTGGAAAATGCCACGAACGGCGGCAAGGATCTCAATAAGGCAGTCCAAGAGCTGCTGGCCAATATCTTGAAGGAAAGCAAACAGGTCATTTTCAACGGGGACAATTACACCGAAGAATGGCACAAAGAGGCCGAGCGGCGTGGGCTGCCCAATCTCAAAAATACGGTCGATGCCCTGCCCGTGATCACTCGCAAGGACACGATCGGTCTGATGACCCGCTACAAGGTCTACTCCGAACGCGAGCTGCACAGCAGGTTGGCCATTCTGAGCGAGAATTATGTGAAAACGGTCAATATTGAGGGACAGTTGATGAGCGTGATGGCCCGGACGATGATCTTGCCTGCTGCCCTTCGCTATCAGACGGAAGTTGCAGCCGCGGTCAATGCCACCAAGCTTGCCGGGGTCGACAACCACGCCCAGGTCGACCTGCTCAAGACGTTAACGGCAACGATCAACGAGTTCCAGGCCGCTTCCTCGGCACTAGACAAGGCATTGGCCCGCCACGCGGAGGGCGATCATCTCAGCCACGCCAAGTACGCGCGCGACGCAGTACTGTCAGCCATGGCGACGCTACGGGCCAAAGGGGATACCCTGGAATCGATGGTCGCCGACGACCTCTGGCCTATCCCGACGTATCGTGAGATGTTGTTTGTGAAGTAACAACCACGAACCAAAAGTGTCTGGAACTCTCAAACCGGAGTTCCAGACACCTTCTGAGCCTGAACCGTAAGCGATTGTCATTAAAGCAGGTGTTTCCGCTTCCGCAACACCCATTCCGTGCCGAGCAGGCCGAGGACCAAGCCAAACACGGCCACATGATTCCACAATAATCGCGGCGGCTGCGGCGTATTCAGCGCGACCCGTGTGCCCGGCGGTAATTCCTCAATCAAACGATCGGCATCGGCCACCGTATAGAATTGGCCATGCGTCTCGTCCGCGGCACGTTGCATATCGGGGTGGTTCATCCGTAGCTGATCCATTTCTCCCGGAGGGGGCAACACCCGGCAATCGGCCTGGGGTTTCGGATCGGGCGCCACCGGGGCGCTCAAACGGAAGTGATAGTCTCCTTCGGGCGTACGTGTGAGCACCGTCTCGAAGGTTGCCCGGCTCCCTTCCAACTTGGCCAGCCGCAGCGTCTCCTTTTCAATTCCGAGCGCCGGCTCTTCTTTGCCGGAGCCGCGCCGCGGCGAGGTTCGGGTCTTGACCACCTCGACCTTCGTGTCGGCACTGGGGGGCGGCGCATCATCCGGGAAGCGTACCGTCAGCTTGATGGGTTCCCCTCGGCGATACGGGGTCTGTCGGTCTGTGCGCAGCTCGACCCGGCCCAGGCGGCTACGAGCGAGATAACGGACAGTTTGGATCCAGAACTGATTGAAACGCAATTCGTCCTCGCGAAACCGCCATCGCCACGTCTCATCAAAGCCGAGGAACATGCTCCGGCCGGCCCCGACGAACTGTTGCACAAACAGCGGGTACCCGCCTTCCCCGCCCAGCGCCGCCCTCCCTTTCGCTTCTTTCCCCACCGGCCGAGAGGAAACAACGGACCGGCCTGTTTCGGGATCGGGGCGCTGCGGATGAACGAGGAGAACTTCCGCCGCGCGCTGGAGACGAAACCCTTCCGCCCACCAGTGCAACTCCGCCAGATGATTCCAGATCGCCTGGTTGGACGTTTCTTCAGGACTGAAACGGAAGATTGGGTGAGATCGGCCGATGGGCGTGAGCTCAGGTCGAAACGTTCCCGCAAAGTCCCTTTCCGCCGGCGGGTCTGCGGTGACGATCACCGGCAAGATCTCCTGCAGCGGGGTATCTTTGTACGCACGGGGACTGTACCGTGGACCGGCGATCATCAGAAACCCGCCGCCGCGTTCCCGCACAAAGTCGACGACGTGCTGCAAGTTCCGTTCGCCGATCTTCCGATCTTTGGGATCCACATCGCCGAAGAGAATCACATCGTAGCCGTTCAATTCTTCCTTGGTTGGGAAATCGGCAAGCGCACTCTTGTCTTCGCTGGCGTATTCACTGTCAGCGTCCACGAGCAAGACTTTGAGATCGATCGTTTTGTTGCTCTTATCACGATCGCTTTCCCGCTCCAGCAGATGTTTGATGAAGCGGTAATCATAGCGCGCGTAGCCTTCCACGTAGAGCACCTTGATCAGCTTCGCTTCCCGAACGAAGACGGTGCGCTCCAGCCGATTGTTGGCGGGCTGAGCCTCATCGTCCTGGACCGGCACCTCAATGACATACCGCTTTTCGCCAGGCTCGGTGGGCTGGTGCACCAGGCGAAACTTCACGGGCTTCCCCTCCGGATCGGTCGTGACCCGCGTGGTATCGAGCCGTTTGAGATTCCCGTCGTTATCCTTTTCCGACAGCGTCACGCTGACCATTCGCTGGTCGGTATAGCCCTGGGCCGTCAGCCGCGCCTCGAAAACCAGGCGGTCGTGGACATAGACGGAACTCTCCACCTGAAGGTCGTGCAGCTTCAGATCGCGCACCTCGTGATCGTCCCCCAGGCCAATGAAGAAGAGTGGCACGCCCAGCTGCGCCGCCTTGCGGGACACGCTGGCCAGGTCTTCCCCCTCGGTGGTGATGCCGTCGGTCAGCGCGATCACGCCGGCCAGGGAAGAACCGCGAAAATCATTGACCACTTGCTGGATCGCCCGGCCGAGCTGCGTCGATTCCCCTTCCGCCCGCAGCTCCTGAACCGTCCGGATGGCCGCACCCAAATCCGCAGGTTCGGTGACGTCGGCCAAGCGCGCGGATCGGCCGGAAAAGTGGTACAGATGCAGCTTGACGCGGCGTTTCGTCAACAACGCCTCCAGCCAGGCCCCGTCCCGCTGCGTCACCAATGCCTGCGCGATTTGCAAACGCTCCGGGTTGGAGAATCCGCTGGCCTGGGCGAGCTTCTGCACCCTCTCCTGGACGGCCGGATCCTGGTAGCGATCACTGGTGCTCATGCTGCGTGAATCATCGATAAGAATGGCGACATCGGGCCAACCCTCTCGCTCGAACCAAAGCCGGACCTGCGGCAACAAGACGCACAAGGTCAGCAGGACATAAAACAGCCGCAGCCCGGCGAGAAGGAGTTTATAAGCGCGGCTGGCTGTCGAACCTTCGCGGAGATAGATCGCTCCGACCAAGACTGCTAGGCCCAGCGCCAACGCACCGGCTAGCCAGGGATCGGCCACGGCATCCCACAGATAAGGGGTAAACTCCAAATGCCAGCGCGTGCCTTCACCGGCCGCCGGGGGGGGGATGCCCAGCCGGGCTTCGAAGGCGCCCCGAACCTGCTCGGGAAGGAACCCGAGAAAATCGCCCGTCCAGGCCGCGTGGGCCAACACGCCAGCCAGCACCACAAAAAGGATCGCTGCCGTGCTGCCCACAAGCAATGGCAGCACACGGCCGGGCGCTGGAGGCACATCCACCAAGCCGAGCCGCCCGCCGTAGTGTCCAAAGCGCCACGCCAGCACCACTTCCGCGGTCAGCAGTACAACCATGGTCAGCAGCAGCCAGCGCGCCACGACCATGCCCACTCCCCGCGCGGGCTGTTCCTCCGCCGCATCGATAACTGGTCCGCCGGTGTGGACGACCTGCCGAAGATCGGATACGAGCTGAAACTCCCAGCCGGGATACGTGCTTTGCAGCTCCGCCTGGTTGGTGCGCGCCAGGTCGCTCTCCGAGGATTGGTGGGAATCGACGGCGGTCGGTACGTTCACGGCAAAAAGATGCTCTTCCGGATGGTGGCCGATCGTCGCCCGATAGATGCCGCTGCTTTCGGTATCGGTCCAGCGCAAGACATTCCCTTCGGGCTGGGGAAGTGTGCGGCCTTTTTCGATTCGCCCCTCGGGCGTGGCCAGGACAAAGTCCAACTCGGCTCCCCCCGCCGGAAGATACTCTTCGAGCAGCTCACCCACGGTGGCCGCCTGCTCACGAAGACGGCCGGCGACGGCGAAGTACAGCACCTCTTGCATGAGCGCGGGAAAGCTCGGCGAGACCGGCCAAGTGTTCCAGTCCATGTTGACGGTGCTGGTGAAGAGGACGACCTGGCCACGATACCGTGGCCACTCTACGAGGGCTGGATCTCCTGCAGGGAGCGGATTAGCGTTGCCGGGTTCCTGGGCACCAGTGCTGGCCGTGCTTGCTTCGGGCATGAAGGAAAGAATTTTGCGGGGTCGGCCTCCAGGAACCAGTTCTGTGCGGATGTATTGGCGGAACCGTGCCGAGCGAAGGCTTTCCCGATCCCGGAGATCAGTAAAAGCGCGGAGCGGCGGTTCCTTGTAATCCTTATCGTCCGAGCCGGCGTACAAATTGAAATACGCGCCCGCCGGGGCCAGCTGCTGGCCGATCAGCCGGGCCGGAAGTAACCCCTCGCCATTTCGGTAAACGAGGCGGTTGTAGGCCTCCAGATCAACCCGCGGCCCGAGACAGAACACCACGCCGCCGCCACGACGCAAATGGGTCTCCAGGCGGCGCACTTCGCTTGCATCCAAGAGCGGCACATCGCACAGGAAGACGCAGTCAAAGGGCGTCAGGTCCCCCAAGGCGGCGTCACTGAATTGCGATTGCGACACCACCTTTGGCCGGGCGGGGACATCGCGTGGCACCAGGCCGGTGCGGAACGGATTGAGGGCGTCCTTCAGCCATTCGGCCGCCTGGTCATAGAGCTCGACCGCCGGCTTGCCGTTAACCAGCATCACCGGGATATCGTCCTTGACGGTGACAATGACCGTCCGCGTATCGTCCAGGTCGAGGGCATCGTTCTCCAACCGAACCTGCACGGCATATTCACCGGGCGTCCGGAAGCGGTACGGAAACGTAACCGTGGTTTGACCCGGCGGCAAATCGAGCAGCACCTGACCAGCGCCATGCAGGACAAACGCCGGATCCCCGGCCGTTGCGCGGGCCTTGCCGATCAACAACTCGGCGCGTGCCTGTTTGCGTGGCTCGACTCCATAATTGTGGATCGTGGCCACCACCGTGCTAATCGCGCCGGTTGTCACCAGGGGAACGCCCAGGCTGAGATGGGTCACCGCTGCGTTACTGGCTCCTTCCTGGCCGACATCGACGAAAATGGCGCGGGCGCGGGCTTGGATGCGTGGTAGCCAGGCTCCCAGGTCGCCGCTCTGGCGTCCGATCCAGGTCGATCGTTGCAGGTCAGTGAGAAAATAGACCTCGCGCTGTTCGAATTTGCCGGGTGACCGGCGGAGCATATCCTCCACCGCATTCAGGGTGCCGGCCAGGTCGGCGTTGGCGTGCGGCAACCGCAGCATCCGGATCTCGTCGCTAACCTTGCGGGCATCTTCCGAAGGCTCCGGGACCACGCGCCGCGGCGGTGCCGCCATGAGCACGACACTGAAGCCATCGCCGGCCGAGGATTCATGAACGAGTTGGTTGGCCAAGTTTCGGGCCCGCTCAAAGCACGTGGTGTCGCCGACCTTCAACGCCATGCTGAATGAGCCATCGAGCACCACGATCTTGTGCGTCCGCCGGCCGCCCGTCGCTGCCTGCATGGCACGATGCGGAAACAAGCGAACCCACAGTTCTTCGGCCCAGGGCATAACGCTGGCCATCGCCAAGACCAGCACGAGCACGAGCAGCGTTCGCACCGCCAGGAGGAGAAGCTGCTCGAGGCGCATGCGCCGGGTATTTTTGCGCTGGGCCGCCAGTAGAAAACGCATCGCTGCCCAGGTGACAATGCGGAAGCGCTTGCGGTTCAGAAGATGAATGAGAATGGGCAGTGACGCTGCGCCAGCCGCCACGGCCACCGTGGCCAACGGAGCTTCGAAGAAGCCAAACAACAATCCGAATGCTACCAGTGGCACAACCTACTTCCCCCGAGGAGAACGGATGACTCGAAGCTAGAGAATCAATTTCTCACCGGTACGGACTTGCCTTACTTTCTCCACAATTTCCTTACCCCCGCCTGGATAAACAAGGTCGCCCAATTCGCGATCGCGCAGCCGCGTGACAACCGGGAGATTCTCGGCTTCGAGGTGGCTGAAGGCGGCCAGCAAAAGCTTGATCGACTTCCTCTGGTGTCTGGTGGCGACAATGATGTCGACATCCGGCGGGTTTCCAGGGTTTCCGCGCCGACTTCATGTGGTGCTCCTTGCCAGCCGATGGGCCAGGTAACTAGACAAGGCAATTCCCAGATCCGCATCCGTCCGCAGGCGCACATAATCAATGTTCTGTCCGCGGCAGCCCCGTTGCAACTCCAAAAGATACGCTTGTACCTCGTCCAGATACCCTTGCCGCAGGCTGCGCGGATCGGTCAACAACTCCGGGTACTGCTCCAGGCCACGAAAGAGCGTCGCTTGCTGGAATGGGAAGTCGAGCTCCGCTTCATCCAGGATGTGGAAAACGACGACTTCATGGCGCTTGTGCCGCAAGTGCTTCAAGCCCGCCAACAGCTCCGGCACGTCATCGAACAGATCACTGAGGATGATCACCAGGGCCCGCCGCCCAATGCGCTCGGCCAGATCGTGAAAGATGGGTGCCAGGCGCGTTTTCTCACGGGCCGCGCCGACATTCATGACCTGGATAAGCTGTTTGAGATACGACGGCTGACTCGACGGCCTGAGGAACTTGCGAATCTCCTCGTCAAACGTCACCAGGCCGACACTGTCCTGCTGATTCAGGATGAGATAGGCCAGGGCGGCCGCCACCATGCAGGCATAGTCATACTTGCTCACCGATCCCGACCGGTATTGCATCGACTCACTGATATCAAGCACCAGCCAGCAGACGACGTTGGTTTCCACATCGTATTGCTTCAGGTAGAAGCGGCCCGTCCGGCCATAGACTTTCCAGTCCACATGCTTGATATCGTCGCCCGGCACATACTCACGATGCTGGGCGAACTCGACGGAAAAGCCGTGGTACGGGCTCTTGTGCATCCCGGAAAGGTAGCCCTCAACAATCAGCCGGGCCTGCAGCTCCAGGCTGCGCACTTTGGCCAAGATGAGGGGATCGAGGTAGCGTTGTGGATCGTCCATCGTGCGGAATCCCAAGTCCATAGTCTGTGGTTGGTAGTCCGTGGCCAGCCCGCTATGGACTACCAACCACGGATTCCTGCGGATCGCGCGGAATCAAGTCTGCCAAGCGTCGGACAAGATCATCCGGCTTGATCCCTTCGGCCTCGGCGTTGAAGTTGGTAAGGATGCGATGACGTAAGACAGGGGCGGCCACGGCCCGGATGTCCTCACACGAGACGTAATAGCGGCCATGCAGGACAGCTCTGGCCTTGGCGGTTAGCACGAGGAACTGGGTGGCACGCGGCCCGGCACCCCAGGTGACGTAGGTACGAATAAAATCGGGCACCTCACCCTTCTCTTTGCGTGTCAGCCGTGTGAATTTCATGGCGTAGCGGATGACATACGGCGCCACCGGCACTTTGCGCACAATTTCCTGAATCTCCAGGATATCGCTGGCGGACAACACCCGCTCAATCAAAGGTGCGTGGGCCGCCGTGGTCATCTCGACGATGCGGTATTCTTCCTCTTCTTCCGGATAGTCCACCAGGATATGGAACATGAAGCGGTCCTGCTGTGCCTCGGGCAGCGGGTAGGTCCCTTCCTGCTCGATCGGGTTTTGCGTGGCCAACACGAAAAATGGATCTGGCAATGCGTGCCGGGTTCCGCCGACAGTGACCTGGCGTTCTTGCATGGCTTCGAGGAGGGCGGCTTGCGTTTTCGGCGGCGTTCGGTTGACCTCATCGGCCAAGATCACATTGGCGAAGAGCGGGCCGTGCAGGAATTTGAACATCCGCTGTCCCGTGGCCCGGTCTTCCTGGAGCACTTCGGTCCCCGTGATGTCGGAGGGCATAAGGTCTGGGGTGAATTGAATGCGGCTAAAGCTCAGGTTCAACGAATCCGCCAGGGTGCGGATCATGAGTGTCTTGGCCAAGCCGGGCACACCCACCAGCAGACAGTGCCCACGGGCGAACACGGCGATCAGGAGTTCTTCCAAGACGCGTTGCTGGCCGACGACCGCCTTGCTCAATTCCTTGCGGATGCGACGGTAGCCTTCATTCAACCGTTCGATCGCTGCCAGGTCGCCATCGCCCGCCGGCCAGCGGTCGGGCGTTGCGGACGTGTCCGCTTCGACGACAACCGGAACCTCATCGGCAGACAGCCATGTGCCGCAGCCGCACAGTCGCCTTCCGCCATCGGGAACTTGAATGATCAGACCGCAATTATGGCATTGTACCGGGGGCATGGTTTGCCTGTTCTCACAAATCAAAAGTATCGGAACGCTGCACAGGGACCTGCTCTTAGATTACAGACTGTTTCCAACTGACTCAACCTGGCGAGTTGTAAGAGTCGGTGCGAAAAAGGTGGCTGGAACTCTAACCTCACAGTTCCAGCCACCTTTTTCGCATCGACTCGAGAACGCCGGCGCATGCGCCGAAGTGGGAATTTCATCTCCCGAAAAAGCGCGGCCCGAGTCTCGGTATTTCCTCCCTCCTCGACCGCTCGCTCACCTTGTCAATCAGGTTTTCTGATCTACGCTTGAGGTGTGGCATTTCCCATCACCTTGTTCGCGCAGGAGAGACACCTCATGGATAGCGAGACCTATCTTCTCATCGCAGCGACGGTCATTGCCGTGACGGCGATTTACTTCTTCGTCGTCCGCAAGACGAGCGTGCAGCCGCAGCAGTTGCAGCCGGCCCAAGACCGGCATGATGGCCCACAGTAAGTCTGGTGTGGCCGGTACAATGAAGAGGTCGCCGGCAGGATGCCTCCTCCCCCGAGGAGTGCAATCCGTCTCCTGCCGCCCTTGCCTTGCATCGGCGCCGGACCATGAACGAAATCTATCTCGATCACAACGCCACCACTCCTCTTCTCCCTGCCGTCTGGGAAGCCATGCGGCCCTTCCTCATCGATACCTACGGCAACCCTGCAAGTGCTCATGGGGCCGGCCGGCGCGCCCGCCGGGCCTTGGAAGATGCCCGCGAAGACACGGCAGCGCGGCTGGGGGCGGATCCCGGCGAAGTTGTCTTCACCAGCGGCGCCACCGAGGCCAATAACCTGGCGCTCTTTGGCTCTGCCGGCCAAGCGGGCGGGCATGTGATTGCTTCGCCGATCGAACACCCTTCCGTCCTTGAACCCATCCGACAACTCGTCCGGCGGGGCTTCAGCGTCGATTGGCTGCCGGTGGACGCATCAGGCATCGTTAGTGGGGACGCGTTACCCGAGTTGTTGCGGCCAGAAACACGCCTGGTCAGTGTAATGCTTGCCAACAACGAAACCGGAGCCGTGCAGCCGGTGGCCCAACTCGCCGCGCAATTGCTTCCGGGAGTGGTCTTCCACTGTGATGCTGCACAGGCCGTCGGCAAGCTGCCCGTGCACTTCCATGCCTTGGGCGTGACCACGTTGGCCCTCTCCGCCCATAAATTTCACGGGCCGAAGGGGATTGGCGCTCTCTTGGTTCATCGGGATGCCCCATTGACCCCGCAGCTCTTTGGGGGCCATCAACAGCAGGGACGCCGTCCCGGCACCGAAGTGGTAGCCTTGGCAGTCGGCCTGGCCCGTGCTCTGGAGCTGGCCCAACAAGAGCACCGCGCCCGGCAGGAGCATGTCCTGTCTCTACGGAGACTTTTTCTGGAGAGCCTGCGCGCCACGGCCAGCCCGGTCGTCCTGAATGGTCCCACCGAAGGCGGCCTACCGTACACGCTAAACCTTTCTTTCCCGGGTTGCCGGGCCGATGCGCTGCTGATGAACCTGGATTTGGCCGGCGTGGCATGTTCTACCGGCTCCGCATGCTCCAGCGGGTCGCTCTTGCCCTCTCCGGTGCTGCAAGCGATGGGTGTACCCGACGAAGTTCTCCATTCGGCGATGCGCTTTAGTCTGAGTTCTTTGCTGACAGAGGAAGAGGTGAGGGAGGCAGCGCGCCGTATTGCTGCCGTCGTAAACCGCCTACGTCAACCCAGTGATTGAGCGAGATCCCGCGCAACCTGTTGCCCAATCCGAGGCGCTATTGTTCCAGACTCCGTGACAGCAGACACAGAGAGGGGAGAGACATGGTCCGTCTCCCTCTCTCCGTGTCTCCCAATTTGGTCACTGGGACGATTGGTTCTGTCGGTTGCGTTCAAGGGTGCGGATCCGCCGTTCGAGCTCCTGAATCCGCTGGTTCAATCTTTGGATCTCGCGACTCTGATCGCCGGGGAAGAGGCCATAGCCTTGTCCGAATTCCACAGAGCTTTGATCCAGCCGGGCGGTCAGCTGGCGATGGCGCTTGCCACGCTGCACGTCGATGGTAACTTCTTGGCCGGGCCCCGCGTTCTGGATCGCTTCACGCAGCTCTTCCGGATTGGAGATAGGCTGGTCATCGACTTTGGTAATGACATCCCCTTCGCGCAGTCCGGCCTGCTCAGCTGGGGTATCGGGCCACACCTTGACAACCACGGCACCCGCGCGCGCCGATCCCGCTTCGCGATTGCGCGTTTCCTGGTCCATTTCTTCGGTCTGCACTCCCAGGAAGGCGGTTGGCTTCCGGCGCGTACCGTAGTAGCTTCGATCGCCATAGTTCCGGCCATGCTCCTCCTCTTCCTGGGTGAAGTTGCTGGGCCGTTTCGCCAGCGTGACGGTCAATTGTTTTTCCTGACCATTCCGCATGACCTCGAGCTTGAGCTTGTCGCCGGCTTTGTGCTGCGACATGATATTCGACAAGTCCTCGAAGTTGTGAACGTCGGTGTCGCCCACCTTGGTGATGACGTCCCCGCGTTTCAGACCTGCCTTGGCGGCCGGGCTGTTCGGCGTGATTTCCATCACGCGGGCTCCTTCATGTTGAGCCCCTTGCGGCGTCGGCTCCGCGCCGATGCCGAGAAATGCTCCTTTCGATTTGGCCGGTGTTTCACGGTCCTGGGTCTGCGCAAGAGCCGGTGAGACGGACCAGATCAAGGCAGCCATCGCCGCTGCGAGCATAAGACGCTTGTGCATTTTCTCCTCCTTATCCCAAGAATGGAGCCGCGGTCTGGAATCCGCACCAGACTCGCGTCTCCCCTCGTGACCGAATGGCTAGCGATGCCAGGTCCCCAACGAATTCGGCTGCCACGCATGAGTCTCGATGCGTCCTTACGCCGGAATTCCAATTGGGCCTGAATCAGGTAGGGAAACGATGCAATCGACAAAACCTGCAAAGAGAATGCCGAGCGTTGGACGGCGCTGCATCGCCTGGCCTGGAATCGAGGAGGATGTGTCGGCACGGGGTTTATTGGCTGAGACTCGCAATCAGCCAAACCCCGTGCCCTGTTTTGACGGGGTGTTGAGGTGTGAGCTAGACGCTTGTGATGCAGTCGTTTGGGACTCGCTACCAAACGCTGCCGCGTGGTTAGAATGCAATCGTTATGCCAATGGCGGGCCTTCGCGCTCGTTCGGTCAGGTTCCTGCTTCAAGACCCGATTTGCCAAGCAGTTGCGAGCGGTGAATTTGGATGCACCTTTTCGGCGCAAAGTCGCGGCGGTAATTCGAGCGTCTAGAATGGCGCGTTTTGCAGCACTCGGCTGCGGCTTTTTGCGGAAGTGGTTGATTGTGGGGAGAGCGGAAACGGCCGCGGCGGTCCTGCGTCCTGACCCCGGCCGGGCGGTTCTTCAGGAAGCGGCGGAAAGCACTTGACATCGGTGCGTGCTACTCTAACATTCATAAGTGTTCTCGAGCTCACCTGAATTTTCCTAGCCAAGCACGGGGAGCGGAGAGCCCTTTTCGGGGCCAAGGATAGGAGAGCACCACTTTATGTCATCCCAACCTCGTCGTCGGCGTTTGGAAGCGGAAGAAATCGGAGATGTGACCGTCGTCAGCTTCATGGACCGGAAGATCCTGGACGAGCAGAATATCCAGGTCATTGGCGAGCAGCTTTTTAGCCTGGTGGATGAAAGCGGCCGGAAGAAACTGTTGTTGAACTTCGGCAACGTGGAGTACATGTCAAGTGCGGCCCTGGGCAAGCTCATCACGCTGAACAAGAAGGTCCAGGCTGCGGGCGGCCGGCTGGTCCTGTGCAACATCGATCCGCAGATCCGTGAAGTCTTCGAAATCACCAAGCTCGACAAACTCTTCGTCATTTGCGGCGATGAACAAGAAGCGTTGCAAAGGTTTTGATCAGCCACCGAATCTGAATCCGGAGCCAACGAGAGGGGGCGACAGGGAGAAGAAGGGGCTCCTTGTCGCCCCCTCTTCTTGGTTTTGCATGGGCGGGTCCGGCGGCTCCTGGGCATAAACCCATTGATCTAGCCGCCCTTTCCGGTCACAATTAGCAGAGGCCGAGTCCCCTGCATGGTTTCAACAGCCCTCGGCCGTACCCGGTGAGACGGACTCCATGAGCGACCCAGGTTCTCGCTACTCCCGAGACGTGATCATCCCGAGCGATCCGGCCGAGGCGCGGCGAATCCAGGAGGAAATCGAACGGCAGTTGAAGGAATACGAATACACCGAACGGGAAATCTTCAGCGTCAAGCTTGCTCTGGAAGAGGCGCTGGTCAACGCCATCAAGCACGGCAACCAATTCGATCACTCCAAAAAAGTCCACATCGCCTACAATGTGAAGCCGGAACGGTTCGATATCCTGATCCGCGATGAAGGACCGGGATTCGATCCCGCCGACGTGCCGGACCCGACAGCGGTCGAAAACCTGGAGCGTCCTTGTGGCCGCGGTCTCATGTTGATGCGCTACTACATGAATGAGGTTTCTTTTAGCCCCGGCGGCAACGCCGTATTCATGACGAAACTCCGCAACGGAACAACATAGTCCGTAGTCCGTTGTCCGTCGTCCGTAGCAATTTGGCTACGGGCGACGGACAACGGACTACGGACTCCCCACTCATGACACTGACACCGATGATGCAGCAGTACCGGGAGGCCAAGGAACGCCATCCCGGCATGCTCATGCTGTTTCGCATGGGGGATTTTTATGAGCTGTTTGACGCCGACGCCGAAACGGCTTCCCGGGTCCTCGGGCTGACGCTGACCAGTCGCGACAAAACCATCCCCATGGCGGGCTTCCCGCACCATGCCCTTGACACCCATCTGCGAAAGCTCCTTCACGCCGGACATCGCGTTGCCATTTGCGACCAAGTCGAAGACCCGGCCCTGGCCAAGGGGCTGGTCCGCCGCGAAGTTACCCGCGTGGTGACACCCGGAACGCTGACTGAAGAGGGCCTTCTTGAGCCGCGCCAGGCCAACCATCTAGTGGCCGTGGCTCCGCGTGGGCCCGTGGTCGGCTTGGCGTGGGTTGATCTTTCGACCGGTCAATTTCAGGCCACGGATACAACCTGGCAGCGCCTGGCCGATGAGCTTGGCCGGCTCGCGCCCACGGAATGCCTGTGCAGCGAAGGCGATCCTGGCCGGCTCGTGGAACGGCTGCGTGAAGGTTCCCCCGGCGTGGCGGTGACGCCGCGGCCGGATTGGACCTTTGACCCCGCGACGGCACGGGCCACACTGTTTCGCCACTTCGGCGTCACCACGCTGGCGGGCTTCGGCTTTGACGATGTCCAGCCCTGTCTCGTCGCTGCCGGCGCTCTCCTGCTGTACTTGCAGGAGACGCTCAAGGCGAATTTGGCCCATCTCAACCGCTTACGCCCTTACCGCCAGCATCGTTTCCTGTTCCTGGACGAGGTGACGCGCCGTAGCCTGGAACTGACCCGTACCCTCCGTGAAGGCGAGCGAAGCGGATCGTTGCTCGCCGTGATGGACCGCACGGTGACGCCAATGGGAGCGCGGCTGCTCCAGGAATGGATCGTGAATCCGCTGGCAGATCGCCCGGCCATTGAGGCACGCCTCGATGCCGTCGCCGAACTGGAAGCCGAACACGCGTTGCGCCATGACTTGCACGCCGGCCTCGGCGAGGCATTTGATCTATCTCGATTGACGGCGCGGATCAGCACCGGACGTGCCGGACCGCGCGATTTGGGCGCGGTCGTGCGCACGCTCCGGCTACTTCCTCGGATCAAGGCGAAGGTAACGGCTCGGCGGGCCTCTCTGCTCCGCGACTTGGAGTCGCGGCTGGAGCTTTGCCCCGAGCTACGTGAACTGCTGGATGCCGCGCTCATGGACGATCTTCCGCTCAGCCCTCGGGAAGGCGGAGTCATTCGCCCCGGTTACGACGCGGCCCTCGATGATTTGCATGCAATCGCCAGCGGCGGCAAGGATTGGATCGCGCAATTTCAAGCGGAGGAAATTCGCCGCACTGCCATCCCGAGTTTGAAAGTCGGATTCAATAAAGTGTTCGGCTACTACATCGAGATTACCCACGCCCACGCCGCCAAGATTCCTTCTGATTACCAGCGCAAACAAACGCTCAAAAATGCCGAACGCTACACGACTCCCCAGCTCAAGGAGCACGAGGAGAAGGTGTTGACGGCGGAGGAGAAGATTCACCAGCGGGAATACGAATTGTTCACCGCCCTGCGCGAACGGGTTGCCGAGCAGACCGACCGGCTTCTCCAGACCGCGGAGGTCCTGGCCACCCTCGACGTCCTCGCTTCGCTGGCCGAGTTGGCCGAGACCGGGCATTATTGCCGGCCCCAGCTCAGTGACAAACCGATCCTGGAGATCAGCGACGGCCGGCATCCGGTACTCGACCAGATCCTGCCCCCCGGCACATTTGTGCCCAACGAAATTCGCATGGGCCCGGAAACGGGCATGCTCCTCCTCATCACTGGGCCGAACATGGCCGGCAAGAGCGTGTACATCCGCCAGGCCGCGCTCCTGACGCTGCTGGCCCAGATGGGGAGTTTCGTGCCGGCCCGGCAGGCCCAAGTTGGTTTGGCCGATCGAATCTTTACCCGCGTCGGTGCCAGTGACGAATTGAGCCGGGCTCAGAGCACCTTCATGGTGGAGATGACCGAGGCGGCGAACATCCTCAACAACGCGACGGAGCGGAGTTTAGTGATCCTGGATGAAATCGGCCGCGGCACCAGCACTTACGATGGCGTCTCCTTGGCCTGGGCCATCACCGAGTACCTCCACGACGAAGTCGGCTGCCGAGCGCTCTTTGCCACGCATTATCACGAGTTGGCCCAGCTAGCCGAGAAGCTCCCCGCGCTCCGCAATTACAACGTCTTGGTCAAGGAATGGCAGGACGAAATCATTTTCGTTCATAAGATTGCTCCCGGGAGCGCCGACAAGAGTTACGGCATCCACGTGGCCCGTTTGGCCGGCGTCCCCAAACCGGTGCTCGACCGGGCTCAAGAGGTCTTGACGGAGCTGGAGTCCCGCCATTTGGAGACCCGGGAGCGGAGCCTTCCGGTGCGTAAACGGCGGCGCGACCCTCCGCCCCAGCCAGGCCTCTTTGCGGAGCTCGAAGCTCCCGAGTAGTCCCAGCCCCCGCGCACCAGGGACCAAGAGAGAGACGTATGGATTTTCACCAGGGCCGCATCGAAGGTGTCATCTGGAAACCGCTCCGCAAGTACGACGACCCACGTGGCTGGCTGTGCGAATTGTTTCGCCACGATGAAATGCCTTCCGAATTTCATCCGGTGATGGCTTACGTGTCGCTCAGTGCGCCGGGGATCGCCCGTGGGCCGCACGAGCATGCCGAGCAAGCCGACTTTTTTTGCTTTCTCGGGCCGGGAAACTTCAAGGTCTACTTATGGGACAATCGTGCGGGGTCGGCGACCTACTGGGCCCGCCAGACCGAGGTGGTCGGCGCCGACCGGCCGATGGCGCTGCTCATCCCTCCCGGCGTGGCGCATGCCTACCAGAACATCAGTAGCGAGCCGGGGTTGGTATACAACTCTCCCAACCGTCTCTTCAAGGGACCGAAGCGGAAGGAGCCCGTCGACGAAATCCGCCACGAGGATGATCCGCGCAGTCCCTTTCAGTTGGATTGAGTTTCGTTATTCATGCACGGAAGCGTCCCCTCGTTTCTGGCAAGAGGAGCGAATCCCTTCACTCATTCACGATCCGGTTCATGCGGTTTGTTTAACGAAACCGGACCTCCTCTTGCCAAGACGGTTGCGTGAACCGACATGAATGTTGCTCGAAGCAACAAAGGGAGGTGCTGGACGTGCGCCAAACCGTTCTTGCCGCGCTTTTCATGGTGTTGACCGCGAGGGCCGATGCTGCCGGCGTGCAGGAGGCGTACACTCCCGAACAGCTTTCTCTCGTCCGCAATGTCAGTGAGTGCCGGCTCGCTCCCAACGGCCAGACGGTCGCCTTCATCACCGATATCACCGGCGTGCCGGAACTCTGGACCGTCCCGGCGGCCGGTGGTTGGCCGACGCAGTTGACCAGCCTCAACGAGAATGTCTCCGACATCGATTGGTCGCCCGATGGCCAGTGGCTGGTCTTCGCTTCTGATTATGGGGGCAATGAGCGCCGGGATCTCTTCCGCGTTGCTGCGGCCGGCGGCGCTGTCGAGAAGCTCACTGACACCAAGCTCTCCGAGAGCGAACCGCGCATCTCGCCCGACGGCAAACGCCTCGCCTTCACTGCCGATCCGGATAAGGATTTCGACTTCCAGCTCCACGTAATGGACCTGGAGACAAAGAACATCCGGCGCCTGACCCGTGAGAAGGAGAAGGTTCAGGTCCCGCGCTGGTCGCCGGACGGCAAGATCATTGCCATCAACCGCTCGGGCGATGATCAGAAAGGCGATCTGCTCCTGGTCGATGCCAACACCGCGGCCACGGTGGTCGTGCCGCCCACCGTGAAGAACGGCATTCTTTGGCCAGCGGAATTCGCGCCCGATGGCAAGTCGCTGCTCCTCCGAGCCCGCAACGAGAAGGGCTTCGTTCAGATGGCAGTGCTGGGGCTCGCTCTTTCCTCGGACCCTGGCAAGCCCCCGAAACCGAACGGTCCGCCGACCTTCATCGGGCCCGGCGATTGGGACGTGATCGAGGCACACTGGAGCAAGCACGGGCTGGTTTTCTTGCGCAATGAGGGTGGTAGCATTCGTCTGGCGATGATGCCTGGGCCGGGCGACAAATGGAGCGAGTGGCCCGTTGAAGGAAGCCTCCGCCAAGTCAGTTTGGCTCGGGCCAAAGCGCGCATCAGTCTTCTGCGCGAAGATATCGACCGGCCCGCGGATGTGTGGGTGATGGATCTGGGGAGCCAACCACGCCCGGACATCCCCAGCGACAAGCGGACCGTCGCAGAGCCGGCCACGCAGGTCACGTTCAGTCTTCTGGGCGGCGTGAAAGCGGAGCAGCTTTCCACCGGCAGGATGGTTGCCTACGAGAGTTTCGACCAGAGGAAAATCCACACGCTGGTTGTGAAACCGCGCATCCCCCGCCTCGGCAACCCGCCGCCGGCGATTGTTTACGTCCATGGCGGGCCCAACAGCCAGCACACTTTCTCCTTTGATCCCTATATCCACGTCCTCGCGGAGGCTGGCTTTGTCGTTCTGGCCCCGAACTACCGCGGTTCCACGGGCTACGGCAAGCAATTCGAGGACCTCAATAACAAGGATTGGGGCGGCGGCGATCTGAAGGACCTTGTTTGGGCTGTCAAGCATTTCGCCGCCAAAGGTGAGATCGACGGGAAACGGGTCGGCATCACGGGCGGCAGCTATGGGGGCTACATGACCCTCATGGCCCTCGCCAGGACGCCCGATATCTGGGCCGCCGGAGTTGAGCTATATGGCATGCCGGACCTCGTCATGGACTACCTGCTTACGAAGAGCCGCTTCGGCGACTGGTACGAGACCGAGATGGGCAATCCCAAGACCCACGCTGCCTTGTTCCGCGAACGCTCTCCGTTGCCTTATCTTGACGACATCAAGGCTCCCCTGCTTATCTTTCAGGGCACCAACGATACGAATGTGCCCAAGAGCGAAGCGGACCTGCTGGTCGCGGTGCTGAAGGAGCTAAAGAAGGAATACGAGTACATCGTCTACGACAACGAGGGCCACGGCTTCACCCGGCGCCAGAACCTTCTCGACTTCTACCGGCGCTCCAGCGAGTTCTTCGCCAAGAAACTGGGGCCAAAGGAATGAGGCGTAGGCTGTTTCCTTGCCGTCTTTTCGTGCTTCCGTTTGCTAAGCCTCTGCAAAGAACTCGTCTGAGCCGAGCATCGCGGCAATGATCGCTTGATCGGTGACCCCCAGCCGCGAGGCCTGGACGAACGCGTTCAGACCGCCCGGATCGGCCGCGCGCTTCAGATACAATCCATAGAAACCCTCCACCAGATCTTGCGCATACTCCGTGCTCTCGAAGATAGCCGCGGCAACCTGCTGGCGGCTGGCTCCCAGACTGAGGGCTTGTGTGTAAGCCGCCAATCCATTGGCGTCTGGCTGGCGGTGCAAGGCGTCTTCGTAAAGTGCCGTGATAAACCCTTCGTTCGTGCCCCCGCCGCGTACTTGCAGGTATTCGGCGGAACCGGTCAGGATCGTGCTCACCTGTTCCACGGTTATGCCCGCACCCAGGTAAGCCACGAAGGTATTCAACCCCGAGGCGTCGGCACTGCGGTGCAAGTACTCGCGGTAGAGTGCCTGCACCTGATCGGAGCGAGCCTCCACGCTCTGTTCGATTGCCAGTGCGACCTGAGAACGGCTGACGCCTCGAGCAAGAGCAGCGACCCAATCGGCCAAGCCGGCTGCATCCGGGGGGCGTGAGAGCAAGCGCTGATACAAGTCTCCGACGAAGCGCTCGTCGGCTGTGCCGACGGTCACATTGACGGTGGACGCGCTACTGCCCAGATGATTGACGTCCCCGGCGTAAACCGCGCTCAGGGTATGTCCGCCCAGCGACAATCCAGACGTGCTGAACGATGCTATCCCGCCGCTCAGCGGAACGGTCGCCAGGGGCGTACCCTCGTCAAGGAACGTGATGGAGCCCGTCGCCGGTTCAGAACTGGAGGGGTCCGCAATCACGCTGGCCGTGAGTGTGAACGCCTGGCCGAATGCCACCGTCGACGCCGAGGCTTGCAGCTGGGCGGTCGTTCCGGCCTGGTTCACGTCCTGACGCAACGCGGCTGTGCTGGCCAGGAAGTTGCTGTCCCCGCTGTAGGAAGCAGTGATGGTATGGTTTGCCGCCACCAGGCTGGAGGTCGTGCAGCTGGCCGTGGTCGTGCCTCCACTGGTGCTGAGCGTCCCCTGACCCAGGCTGGCCGTGCCATCGAAGAAGGTCACCATCCCCGTCGGATTGGCCACGACGGTGCTGCCCGGGGCGTTGACCGTGATCATGGCCATGAACGTAACATCTTGCCCCGATGCCGATGGATTGGCCAAGGACACCATGGCGGCCGTGGTACTCGCCATGTCCACGGATTGAGTCACGGTTCCCGCGCTGCCGAGGAAGTTGTTGTCGCCGCCGTAGGAAGCAGTGATGGTATGGCTGCCAACGGTTAGGCTCGATGTGCTGAAGCTGGCGGTCGTCACCCCGCCGCTGGTGCTGAGCGTTCCCTGGCCGATACTTGTGCCGCCGTCGGAGAAGATCACCACTCCTGTCGGGTTGCTGACCGCTGTGCTGCCGGGAACGCTGATGGCAACCGTGGCTGTGAAGCTGATCATCTGTCCGAACACGGACGGAGCGATGGCACCAAGCGACACACTGGTCCTGGCCTTGGCGACCGTTTGCATGAAACCGCTGCTGCTGCCGGCGAAGCCGCCGTCGCCACTGTAAGTGGCGGTGATGGTATGCGTACCTACCGCCAAGGCCGCGGTGGTGAAGGCCGCCGTGGTCACGCCGCCTGTGGTGCTGACGCCGACCGGACTGCCGGCGTTGGTGCCGTCGATCTGGAACTGTACCGTACCGGTCGGTGTGCCGGCGCCCGGATTCTGTACGGCGATTGTGGCTGTAAAGGTAACGCTCTGCCCGCTGGCCGAGGAACCTGTAGAAACTACCGTCGTACTCGTCTTCGCATGGGCCACCGCCTGGGCCAGGCTTGCCGTCCCCGCCAGGAAATTGCTGTCTCCGCTGTAGGAAGCAGTGATGGTATGGCTGCCAACGGTTAGGCTCGATGTGCTGAAGCTGGCGGTCGTCACCCCGCCGCTGGTGCTGAGCGTTCCCTGGCCGATACTGGTACCGTTGTCGAAGAAGGCCACCGAGCCCGTGGGACTGGCCACCGCTGCACTACCTGCCCCATTGATCGTGACGGAGGCCGTGAAGGTAACTGACTGTCCCAATACGGATGGGGCAGCTGAAGAACTCACCGCGATTGCGGTACTTGCCGTGCCCACGAGCTGGGTTCCGGTTCCTGCACTGGCGAGGAAGTTGCTGTCGCCGCCGTAGGAAGCGGTGATGGTATGGCTGCCAACGGTCAGGCTGGACGTGCTGAAGCTGGCCATCGTTAGCCCGCCGCTGGTACTGAGCATGCCCTGCCCAATACTCGTGCCGCCGTCGGAGAAGATCACGGTTCCGGTGGGATTGGCCACCGCCGTGCTGCCGGGACTGCTGGCAGTTACGTTGACCGTGAACGTGATCATTTGACCCGACACAGAGGTGGCGGTCGGGGACAACACGGTCGTGCTGCTGGCCTGGTTGACGGTTTGCGTCAGGTTGCCACTGCTGCCGGCGAAGGTGCCGTCATCACTGTAACTGGCGGTAATCGTGTGGAGGCCCACCGCCAATGTTGCCGTTGTCAGCGAAGCAGTGGTCACGCCGCTCGTGGTGCTGACGTTCACCGGGCTGCCGACGTTGTTGCCATCGATCTGGAATTGGACGACCCCCGTTGGGGTGCCGGCACCCGGCGCTCGCACGTTCACGGTAGCGGTGAAGACGACCGTTTGCCCCGAAACGGATGGACCGACCGAAGTGGCAACGGCCGTCGTGGTGATATCCTCGTTGACAACTTGCGAACAGGTCCCGCTGCTGCTGGTGCAGTTCGTGTCGCCACTGTAAATGGCGGTCACGAGGTGCGTACCCACGGCTAAGGAAGCGACGCTGAGACTTGCACTGATCACACCGCCCGACGCATGGACGCTGATGGGGCTGTCGACATTACTGCCATCAATTTGGAACTGTACAGTTCCCGTTGGCGTGGCGGCGCCGGGGCTCTGTACGCTGATCGTGGCCGTGAAGGAGACGGACTGGCCGAACGCCGAATGGCCCACCGACGAAGTCACGCTGGTCGCGGTGGCGGCCTGGTTCACGGTTTGAGTCACCCCCGCTGTGCTGGCGAGGAAGTTGCTGTCGCCGCCGTAGGAAGCGGTGATGGTATGGCTGCCAACGGTCAGGCTGGACGTGCTGAAGCTGGCCGTGGTCGTGCCGCCGTGCGTACTGAGCGTCCCCTGACCCATGCTTCGTGAGCCATCGGAGAACATCACCACGCCGGTGGGATTGGCCACTGCTGTGCTGCCGGGGCTGTTGACCATTACCGTGGCTGTAAAGGTTGCCGTCTGTCCCGACACCGTGAACGGGGCGGAAGAAACCACTACGGCCGCGGTGTTCCCTTTGCTCACCGTCTGCGTCAAGCTTGCCATGCTCGGCTGGTAATTGCCATCGCCGCCGTAGGAAGCGGTAATGGTGTGGGTGCCAACGGACAACGTGGATGTGGTGAAGCTGGCGGCCGTCATCCCTCCGTTGGTGGAGAGCGTGCCCTGGCCGATGCTCATGCCGCCATCGGAGAAAAGCACGACGCCCGTCGGAGCGGATGAGCCGTTGTTGGTCAAAGCAGCAGTGAACGTGACCATCTGCCCCGAAACGGACGGGCCAACGGAGGAGGAGACGCTCAGCATGGTCGTGGCCTGGCTGACCGCCTGGGTCATCGTCACGGAGCTGCCCGTGTCATTCGCATCTCCGGAATAGATTGCACTGATCGTTTGCGTGCCCGGAGCCAAGGAGGACGTGCTGAAGGACGCGGTCGTCACGCCGCCGGTGGTACTGATACTCACCGGGCTGCCGACGTTGGCACCATCGATCTGAAATTGCACCGACCCGGTCGGGGTCCCGGCACCCGGGCCTTGGACGCTGATGGTGGCCGTGAACGTGACCGTTTGGCCGGACATCGGTGAATTGGTTGAAGCGGAAAGGCCTGTTGTCGTCGTGTCCTGGCTGATGGTTTGCGTGAGCGAGGCTGCGCTGGCCAGGAACGTGCTGTCCCCGCTGTAGGAAGCGGTGATGGGATGGCTGCCGATCGTGAGGGCGGACGTACTAAAGCTGGCCGTGGTCGTTCCCCCGCTGTTCGTCAGGGTGCCCTGGCCAATGCTGCTCCCTTGATCCGAGAAGATCACGACTCCCGTAGGAGTGCTCGAGCCACCACCGGTTACGGTAGCCGTGAAGGTCACCATCTGACCGGACACGGATGGATTGGCAGAGGAAAGGACGGTCGTTGTCGTGGCCGCCTGGTTGATCGTCTGGGTTAGCGATGCCGAGCTGGCCAGGAAATTGCTGTCGCCGCCGTAGGAAGCAGTGATGGTATGGCTACCGCCCGTCAGGCCGGAGGTCGTGAAGCTAGCGGTCGTGGTGCCCCCGCTGGTACTGAGCGTTCCCTGGCCGAGGCTATTGCCGTTGTCCGAGAATGTGACCGTGCCGGTGGGACTGGCGAATGCGGTGCTGCCGGGAGCATTCACCGTCACCGTGGCCGTGAAGATCAGACTTTGGCCAGAAGCTGACGCGCTGGCCGTAGAGGCCACCGCCATGTTGGTATTGGCCTTGTTGACGGTGAGGGTGAGCGGCGCGGAGGTACTAGTGTTGTAGTTGGGATCGCCTTGGTAGGTGGCCGTCAGGACATGGGCGGCCGGCGTCAGGGCCGTGGTGCTGAAGCTGGCTGTGGTTACTCCAGCGGTGGTGCTCAGGGTTCCCTGGCCCAGGCTCGTCGAGCCGTCGAAGAAAGTGACCACGCCCGTCGGATTGCTGGACCCACTGACGCTCACCGTGGCCGTCAGCGTGACCGATTGGCCCGATACCGACGGATTGACCGCGGAGACCACCGTCGTTGCGCTGTTGGCCGTCACGTGGAAGACACGGATGCCCTCGACAAGGCTGAGATTTTGATCAGAAGCAAGAACCCCCTGAGCCCCGTTTCCGGGATTAACGGTGTAAATCCTACCGGGGGTCGAGCCGGAGCTGATGGCGCCGACGAGGATCGTGCCGTCACGGCTAACCTCGACGCTGTCCAGGCCGGTGTCGGCCCCGAACGAAGAGATCAATTTCTGGACGCCGGTCTGCGGGTTCACCCGGAGGATGCTTCCAGAGTAGCTATTGGACGCGCTGCCGGTATTGCCGACAATCAGATTGCCATTGGCGTCCAGGGTGATATCGACCGGGTGGTTGAACAGCATTCCTTGGCTACTGTTATTGCTGCTCACGATGGTTTGCTGACCGGTGTCGAGACTGACCAACCAGATCTTGCCGGGATCGGAGCCCTGGACATTTCCCGGCTCGTCGGCCACATAGAGACTGTTGCCGGGAGCGGGGGCCATGCCGACCGGGACGGTGAATCCGCCACTGCTGCCGTCGGTGACGAGCGTCTGCTGGCCGGTGTTGGGATCGATGCGGACGATGTTGTGCACCGTGCCGGAGGAATCTCCTTCGTCCGCAACATAGAGATAGCCGTTGACGAAGGACAGAACGTTGGGGCCGTTGATGAATCCACCCTTGGCCACCACGGTCTGCTGGCCGCTGTTCGGATCGACGGCGATGATGGCACCGGTTCCAAACGCGGTCAGGTCGGTGACGTACAGTTGCTGGTTGGGGGCTTCCGTAATATACGTGGGAAGAGAGAAAAGCCCACCCGTCGAGATGGGCGTTTGTGCCCCCGTGTGCGGATTCACTCCAATGATGCCAATCGGAAAGGACGATTGGTTCTCCGAAGAAAACGACGATGGGCCGGTCGCGACCAGAAGGGTCCCGTCTGCGATCGAGGGAAGGACACGGTCTTCCAGCGTTTCCAGCAGCAGGCGGTGCCTGGACCAAAGCGTCCGGTCGGGGATGGCACGGCGGCGGTTTGGGAAACTACAGAACCTCATGGCGTTGGCTCTCCATTTCTCACCATGGACTCGAACGGGCGGTATCTTGAGGGGAGAACCAAAGATTCTTGAGCAACCGCCAGGAGGGGAGTCGTAGCGGTCTGTATCGGGACCCTTCTAGTGGCAAAAACGATGCCGGCAGACCCTGGCAAACCGGTCGACCACCGGTACTTTCCTTCGATGGGCATGAAGCAGGGAAGTTTTGCACGATCTGCCGCAGATGGAAATCGTTCGGTTCCGGGCGCGCCTCAACGTCGCTGTAAAGGAACGTTAAGTATGGCTCCGGGCGCGCTAAGGATCATTAACGCCCCGAATTTGTACTGGTTATCGGTCCGCATGAATTTGTGTCTTCTTCAACTTGGGGACTCGGCCCTGCCGATTGGTGGCTACAGCCATTCCTGGGGTCTGGAAGCGGCGATTGACCGCCGCGGTGTGACCGACGCCGCCAGCCTGGAGGAGTGGATTCGCCTCTGGCTGCGGCATGCGCTGGGGCCATGCGAAGGGATTGTGGTTGCCGCTACCTGCCGGGCCGCCCGGCAGCACGATTGGCGAATCGTTCAGAACGCAAACGAATTGCTCTGGACCAGCCTTGCTCCCCCCACCCTCCGGCACGCCAGCCGCGATCTGGGCGAACAGCTGCTCCACCTCGCCGAACTCTGGCCCTGGGCAGCGGAGAGCGTCTTCGCTCTGCACGCCTGCCAGAGCCAAGGCGGAGCGACGAGACAAGGAGAGGGGAAGAAGATGCAGGTCTCCTTGTCTCCTTGTCTGGAATGGCATCACGCACCGGTGTTTGCTACATTGGCTGCTGCGGCGGGGAGCACGCCGGCCGAGGCCTTGGCCGTGTATCTGCATCAGGCCGCGCTCGGTGGGATTGGTGCCGGTGTGCGTGCCATTCCGATCGGCCACAGCCACGGTCAACAAATTCTTGCTCGCTTGCACGGGGAGATCGAAGCCTTGGCCGGGGAGCTGGCGGAGCGCGACCTGGAGACCGCCGGTAGCTTCTGTCCCGCCTACGAGGTGCTCTGCCATGCACAAAGCCATTTATACACGCGACTTTTCCGATCTTGATCTGTTCGCGCAGTTGCCAGTCCTTCGCCACCGGGAACATGGACCGGCGGCAAAAGGAGCTGGGCCGTATTCGGGACCGCGGCGCCGTGTTTTTACGCTCGGAGTCGGCGGACCAGTTGGCTCGGGCAAGACGGCGCTGGTCGAAAAGCTTTGCCGCACCTTTTGGCCGGCCGTCGATTTGGCGGTGATTACCAACGACATTTACACCCGGGAAGATGCGGAGTTCCTGGCCCGGCGCGACGTCTTGCCGCTGGAGCGGATCGTTGGGGTCGAGACCGGGGGCTGCCCGCACAGCGCCATCCGCGAAGATGCCAGCATCAACCTGGCGGCGCTTGCCGAGCTGGAAAAGAAATTCCCGCGTCTGGATGTGGTGATCATCGAATCGGGCGGGGATAACCTGGCGGCGGCCTTTTCGCCGGAGCTGGCGGACCGGGCCATCTACGTAATCGACGTGGCCGAAGGGGACAAGATTCCGCGCAAAGGTGGGCCGGGCATCATGCGCAGCGATCTCTTGGTGATCAACAAGATCGACCTGGCTCCGCACGTCGGGGCGGACTTGGACGTGATGCGCCGCGATAGCCAGCGCATGCGCGGAGATCGGCCCTTCATTCTGATCAGTCTGCGGACGGGCGAAGGGGTAGACCAATTACTGGCATGGGTGCGTCAGCAACTCGAATCTCGGCCGCGGACTTCCTGACGCCGCCAGAGCTGCGCGAACGCCGCTTGGCCGCAGAGGGATCCGGCCGGATTGGAGGCGTTCGCCTTGCCCTGACCGGCGGCCCAACCAGCATCCGGCTCGCTCGCTGTTACCAGCAAGTTCCGCTTCGCGTCCTGCCGCCGTTTCAGTTCGGTTTCGGTCAGCCGGGTCTGTTGTACCTCCTAAATCCCACGGCCGGGCTCATGGATGGGGATGCCCAGCTCATCGAGATCGACGCTGGCACCGGTACGCGCTCCGTGATTGTCGGGCAGTCGGCCACCCGCATCCATCCCTGTTTACGCGGCTTCTCGACGCAGCAGTGGCACATCGACGTAGCCGCCGGCGCGGTGTTGGCCGTCCTGCCGGGGCCGACGATTCCGTTCCGGGGATGTCATTATTATCAGCGGGTGGAGATCTCGTTGGCGGCCGATGCGGGCCTGGTGTGGGGCGACATCTGGTTGGCGGGCCGATATGCCCGGGACGAACCAGCGGAGCAGTTCCAGTTTGGCAGCCTGATTCAGGATCTGACGGTTCGGCGCGACGGCTGCCTGGTGTTCCGTGACCGCTTCTGTTGGCAAGGTCCTTGGAACCCTGCGACGGCGGCGTGGCACTTTGGCACCGGGCCGGCCTGCGGCAGCCTATTCATCACGGGGCCGGTGCGCGAGCAGGAACTGTTTCACGATGCCTCGACTGCTTGGGCGCTCTTTCCTACTGCATGGGGAGATACCTGCGTGCGCTGGTCGGGAGTTTCGGAGAGCGTGACAGCCTGCGTCGTGAAAAATGCGCTCCATCTTGGTGCCAGCCTGGCGGGCAATCCGCGCGATCGGCCCTGGTTGTACCCGGGCAACGATTTGGGACCGAATCATTGGTTTTCGCTGAGATATGAGCCGGTTTAGCGTGACCGGTGTCGATTCGAAAGCCCCGGTCCATCGGATACAAGCCTGAAACGCAAGCGAAGCAAGCGGTCATGCTCTCCCTTCGTTTGCGCTTCAGGCTCGTGTCCTCTGGATTTGGGGTAATGGCGGCATGGTACGGCGCGCGCGCCAGTCCGGCTCAGCGGCCGTTGATTCCGTAGAAGACGGCCTAGGCTTTGTCAGTAAGCGCCCAGGCCAGCGCGGTTGACCGTAGACTGTCACCTAGACGGGGGCGATACTGGTAATTCGTGTGCCCGAATGGACCGATTCACCGGAAGGCGTCCACGATGAAACGGCTGCTTGACTGCTTTGCTGTGGTTGCCATGCTGGTGCGCGGGGTGGGACTGGCACATGCGGATTGCGTCGACACCACGCTCGATTTTCCAAGTGCGGCGGCGACCTCGGTCTGTGGAATCAAGGAGACCGGTCAAGTGGTCGGAGGATTCCGGTCGGGCAGTCCAACGGGATCCACGCATGGCTTGTTGCTCAGTGGTGGCGCCTACACCCATCTGGACGTGCCCGGCAGCGTGTCTGGCTCCTTTGCCTACGGCATCAGCGATTCCGGTCAAATCCCCGGCCTCTGTAGGAACGATGCGATCCGTCACGCTGTCCCATCAGCCGTTCGGATCGCCGAAGACATGGGCCGTTACGTCGCCGGCCGGCCAATCCAGCAGGAGCAAGCGTTTGAAGTGATAATCGCCACCGATATTGAAGCCCCGTATCGGCCCCAGGTGGTTTTTGCGCGCCCGGTGGGTGTGTCCGGAAAACACATACGGGATCTGGGCCGCATGCCGCGCGAGCACTGCCTCCAGGGCACGGTTCCCGGCGAAGGCATCCCAGAGCAGCCCATCGATGCTGACCGGTTCGGCCGGGCGAGGGAAAGCCAGGCCGTAAAAGGCCGGATGGTGCGTGACCACACACACCTGCCCCACTTGCGCCAGGGCCTGCTGCAAATGCGTTTCCAGCGTGCTCACCACGGCCGCGGTAAACTGGCGGTCGTCGAGGGGCCAGCGAACAAAACGGGCATCGTTGTGTCGGCCGCGGGTGAAACGCTTATTGCGCAGGTGCTCCTCCCAATCAGGTAGCTGACCACGCAACACATCGATAGACCAGGAATAATCGTACCAGTTGATCGAACCGACCACGGCCACGGCCCCGCCCGGCAACACCAAGGGGCCACGATCGAGGTAGTGGAAGCCGTGTTCGGCGCAGGCCTGGGGCAAAACTTCGCGGTAGACGTGGAGCGAATCAACGAGCGGGTCCTGGGTCTCAACCCAAATGTCGTGATTGCCCGGTACCAAGGCCTTCGGGCAACGGAGGTCCGCAAACAGACTCAGGCACGGGGCAAAGTCCTCCCCCGCGCCAATGTCGCCGGCCAGGATCAGGGCGTCGGGTTGCTCCTTCTTGAGAAAATCGATCAGGAGACGCGTCGCTTCATCGCCCGCCGGACGAATGCCCCAATGGAGATCAGCCGTGAGTGCCAGTCGCAGAGGAACGGTCATGTTGCTCAGGTAGTGGTTTCGCTTGCCGGCTTGTGTTCTGCTTTCGTGCAGGGTAAGTCGAAAACGTCCGCGAGACTCGATGGAAAAGGCGTCCCATCAGGTACAGAACGTAGAGCAAGGCGACGTAAGGCCAGCGGAGCACGCCGGGCAATACGGTGCCGAGCGCAAACAGGAAGGCGGCCGTGAGGCGTAGTGCGAGCGGTGGTCCGCCGGCCCAGGAAAGGACCGCCAAGAATAGCGCCGTGCCCCATGCGAACTGACGCAGCTGTCGCCGCGGTGGATTCCAATCAAACGGAGGGAAGTGCATAGGAAATTCCGTCCTCGTGGTGTGGCTTTCGACCTCCGTGTCGAGGCCGTGAGGCTGTAAAAGTATAGTGCGCCGTGGGAATTGCGGCAATCTCAGGTCTTCCGATACGAACTACCAGTAGATGTCCCGAAACTCCACTCCTTCTCCGGGGGTATGATAGAACACAACGCTACCCGCCCGGACCCGCTGAGGCGCCTGAGGAGACCTCCCGCCATGCGCATTCGCTGTATGCTCGCTGTCTGGTTGATGGGCCTGGCCCTTGCAACTCCCGCCGCCGCCGAGACGCCTGACTTGCTCCGGCTCGTCCCGGCACAGGCCGACCTGCTCGTGAAGGTTGAGCAGCCCCGCCGGCTCGTCGAATCCGTTCTCAACCACCCGCTCATCAAAGACCTCTACCAGATCGATGCCATCCGGGATCTGTATAGCTCGACCAACGCCCGGCGATTCGATCAATTGATTGCCTACTTCGAAAAACGGCTCGGCGTGGACCGCCTGGAAATGATCGACCACCTTGCCGGCGGGGGCACGGCCGTTGCCGTCCGGTTCGAGCGCTTGAACAACAAGAAATCGCCGGTGCTGCTCGCGGTCCAAGCAAAGGATGAGCCCATGCTGCACCGGTTCTTCCAGGTCGGGTTGGAAATCATCGAGCAGGAGTTAGCCCGGCAAGAGGCGAAGGACCATTTGGCAAAGCGCACGTATCGGGATATCGAGATCGTCGACATCGGTGAGGAATTCCATGCCGCCGTTGTTGGTTCGGCACTCCTGATCGGCAATGTGGCGGAAGCTGTGGAACGAGGGATCGATCAACACCTGGGCGGGGGCAAGAATAGCCTCGCCGGAATGGACAGCGTGGCCGATGCCCGCAAGCTCGCCAATCCCGATCCGCTCGTGTGGATGTGGCTTAACCTGGAGACGGCTCGCAAAGGACCGCCGCTCAAGGATCTGTTGGCCGGCGGCAACCCGGTGCTGACGGCAGTCGCGGGCCCGGTCCTGGATATCGTCCGGCGGTCGCCGTTCCTATGTGCTACGGTCCAGGCGCAGGAACACGGGGTTGTCCTGAGTTTCCGCATGCCGCGCGGTCGAGACGAAATGCCGGCCGAGTTGGCGGGGCTCCTTCCCGCGCCCGGAGAGCCGGGCTCCCGGCCGCTTTTGAAGCCGCAGGGCGTCCTGTACAGCACCAGCTATTTCCTGGATCTCGCGAAACTCTGGGACAATCGCGCCAAGCTCCTCAATGAGGAGCAACTCAAGGCGTTGGATGCATTTGAAGTGAAGTCGGGTCGATTCTTGGCCGGGACGCGCCTGAATACGCTCCTGAACGCTGTGGGGCCTTATCAACGGGTGGTGGTGGCTCATCAAGCGAAGACCGGTTACAAGACCCCCCCCGGTCAGTATGTTCCGGCATTCGCCTTTGTGCTGGAAATGCGCGAGCCAGATTTGTTCAGTAAGCGCGCGGAAACCATTCTCCGCGGGGCAGCCCTATTGGCCACGACCCAGCTGCCGTTCCGGTCGATGGAAGAAAAACATGGCGCGCACCGGATTGTGGCCTATCGCTTCTCCGAAGATGCCAAGGTCAAGGGCGATACGAACAATATCCGGTTTAATTTCAGTCCCTGCTTTGTCTCCGTTGGAAACCAATTCGTGATCAGCTCCAACCTGGAGCTTTGCCATGAATTGATCGATTTGCTCGAAAAGGAAGCAGCCCATCCGGAATCCGCCGGCCCTTCGCCTCCGCTCCAGACCCAAATCTTTGCCGTCGGGGGTACTGCCCTGCTGGATACATTCAAGGATCGCTTGTTCACCCAGACGATCCTGGATCAGGCGATCCCACCGGAACGGGCCAAGCAGCAAGTTCAGGCTTTCACCGATTGGGTACGCCGCCTCGGGAGTTTGCGACTCGAGACGGACTATGGGCGCGAAGACTTTCGTTACGATATCCGCCTGAAGACCGCGGACTGAAATGGGGACATGCATCATGACTGAAGCGATCGATCCGCGCTGGGCCTGGGAACCGTACCAGCCGTCCGAGCAATCGCCCTGGGACCTCAAACGGGTGGGGCACCTCTATCGCCGGGCCTCGTTTGGGGCGACGTGGTCCGAGCTTGAACAGGGACTCCAGGCAGGCCCCGGTCCCACCATCGATCGGCTGCTCAAAGGGGACCCACCGCGCGGAGATTTCGAAGAGCAAACGGCCGAGATGGCCCGCAGCATAACCCGCGCCAACAACGGTCAGCTAGCCCGGGCGTGGTGGCTATACCGGATGCTCTTGAGCCCGCATCCGCTCCGCGAAAAATTGACCCTGTTCTGGCACAACCACTTCGCCACGAGCAATGCCAAAGTAAACAACGCTGGCTTCATGCTTGGCCAGTACGAGCTCATGAACCGCCATGCCCTGGGCAAGTTTGGCACCTTGTTGCAGGAGATGTCACAAGATCCCGCTATGATGGTTTGGCTCGACACCAGCCTCAGCAAAAAAGGGATGCCGAACGAGAACTATGCCCGTGAATTGATGGAACTGTTCAGCCTGGGCATTGGCCACTACACCGAACACGATGTCCGGGAGGCGGCGCGGGCCTTCACCGGCTGGGAAATTCAACAGGGGAAGGCTGTTTTCAATTCCGCCCAGCATGACGAAGGCGACAAAACCGTACTCAAGCAGAATGGCAATTGGACGGGGGCGGATATTGTCCGGATCTGTCTGGAGCAACCCGCAACTCCCTATTTCATTGCCGGCAAGCTCTACCGCTTTCTGATCAGCGAAACGGTGCCGGCAACACCGGAGCTTTTGGAGCCCCTGGCCACGCAGTTCCGCAAGAGTGATTTCGACTTTGGCGCTCTCGTGGAGACGATGCTTCGCTCCAACCTGTTCTTTTCGCCGGCCACCTATCGAACCCGCGTCAAACCGCCGGTCGATTTCGCGCTCGGCATCGTCCGTGCCCTGGAGGCACGCGCTAGCACGACTACCCTGGCAAACGCTTTGCAAGCCTTGGGACAGGATCTCTTTTATCCGCCGTCGGTCAAGGGCTGGGACGGCGGCGCGGCCTGGCTGAATGGTCAGACCTTGCTGTTCCGGCAGAACTGGGCCTTGACCCTATGCTCCAGCGAGGACAAGGATCCCCGCGATGGCGTTCGCCGGCCGGCTGCATTTCTATTGGCGCAGAAATACGGCAAGAAGACCGATGCCGAGCTGGTCGATTTCTTCTTGCGGTTGCTCCTGCAAGACGACGTACCTTCCGAATCCCGCGCCCGGCTGCTCGACTATCAAGAGCACGCCCATAAATTGGCGATCCCGGTATACTGGACAGAGCACGATGCGGCCGAACACCGGGTCCGCACGCTTTGCCATCTGGTGTTGACGTTGCCGGAATATCAACTGGAATAGTTCTTCGTCCGTAGTCTGTAGCAATTTGGCTACGGACTACGGGCTACGGACACGAGGATTAAACCATGACTCCGACGCGCAGAGATTTTTTGAAGACCTCGTTGGCCACGGGCAGTCTGGTCTCCTGGGGCCTGACGGTGCCCGCGTTTCTGAGCCGGACGGCTGCGCTGGCACGGGCAGCCGATAAACCGGGTTCGAAGGAGACGGTTCTCGTCGTGATCCAGTTGACCGGCGGCAACGATGGTCTCAACACGGTCATTCCGTTCAAGGACGAACAGTACGCCAAGCTGCGGCCGACACTGCGGATTCCGACCGCCCAGGTCAAGAAACTGAACGACGAGGTTGGCCTGCATCCGTCGATGGCCGGCCTGGCTGACTTGCTGCAAGAGCAGGCGCTCTGCGTGGTCCAGGGCGTGGGCTATCCGAATCCGAACCAGTCCCACTTCCGCTCCATGGACATCTGGCAAGCCGCCAGCGTCGCGGACACGCTGACGGAAGGCTGGATTGGTCGGGCTCTGAAGAACTTGCCGTCGACTCCGGTTTTTCACTTGGCCGGCAACAACGAAAGCGCGCCGTTATCTTTGGCCGGCGCGCCGGTGCGCGTGCCATCCTTGACCACGCTCGCCGATTTCCAGTTGCGCACTGCCGCGGCCAGCGGCGCTGACATGAAGGAGCAGCGGGCCATGATCGAGAGCGCGGCCAAGTCGCGCCGTTCGG